>Ga0182027_10011762_pt1 | contig 12330 bp, 9 predicted proteins | sample 712E1DmetaG_FD_121300 | JGI IMG/M metagenome (GOLD analysis project Ga0182027, IMG submission 121300) | Permafrost microbial communities from Stordalen Mire, Sweden - 712E1D metaG (Illumina Assembly) | ecosystem: Environmental > Terrestrial > Soil > Wetlands > Permafrost | place: Sweden...
CTGCAAGGCGTGGTGGACGCCAGCGGCTGTCCAGATGGAGGCTGGTCCTCCGACGGCACGGTCAATCAATGCGGATTGGAAGCGGCACGTCCCCAGGTGAATGCCTGGCAAAATCAATTCGATTCATTGATCATCAACACATCTCACGATACAGGCGTACCTGCTCAGTTGCTCAAGAATCTATTCGCCCGCGAAAGCCAGTTCTGGCCGGGCGTTTTCAAAGCAAGCCGCGATTCAGGCTTGGGTCAGTTGACTGACAATGGGGCCGATACCGCCCTGCTTTGGAATCCAACTTTCTACAGCCAATACTGCCCGCTCATTCTTTCATCGCAAACTTGCAGCACAGGTTATGTTCACTTGAAGGCCAGCAATCAAGAGATGTTGCGTCAGGCACTAGTCGGTAGTGTGAACGCCTCCTGCCAGAATTGTCCGCTTGGCATTGATCTGAGTCAAGCCGATTTCAGCGTAGGCGTGTTTGCCCATACCCTGCTGGCGGAATGCCAACAGACCGCACAAGTCATTCTCAATAATGTTCCATCCACCTCGACCCAGACAGCAAGTGATTTTGCCTCCTATGAGGATTTATGGAAATTTACCCTGGTTGATTACAACGCCGGTGCGGGATGTTTGGGTCTGGCGGTAAACCAAACCTGGACTGCCGAGCACAAGCTGACCTGGGACGCCATGGCCACGCATTTCACCAGTGTCTGCGCACCGGCAATAAATTATGTGAACGACATTAGCAAATAGGCGGAAGTTTTTTATTCCGCTTTTATAGGCTGTGCCAAACTAAAAAATATTGCCCCACCTCATCCCTCCTCAAATTCAAAGGATTTGGAGGGTATCCCACCGAAGCTGTTCTTTGCGGAAAGGGACGGGTAGGGTTCGGAGACACCCATGCTCACCCTCACCGAAAAAATCCTCTTTGCAATCGCGACCCTTGTTTCGCTCTATTTCACGTATCGCGGTGTGGATCGCATCATAAAACTGATCTCCAGCGGGCAGGGCAAACCCGATTGGAAAGCAGCCTTCAAACGCATCCCCGAGGCCTTTGCAAAAGTCATTTCCTTTCAGCCGGTCTTTCGTTTTCGATTATGGACGAGCATTTTGCATGCACTCATCGGCTGGGGATTTCTTGTTTTTCTGGTGGTCAATCTTTCAGATTTGATTTTGGGCTACACGGGCTTCAGCATCCTGAACCAGACCGGCTTGTTCGGTGATGTGTATCGCTGGATGGCGGACATTGCCAATGTTGCGATTCTGGCTGGCATGATCGCCATGGTCATCCGCCGCTTCATTCTCCGGCCTGCGACTCTATCCACGCGAAGTACCATACTTCTGAACCTGAAGGCGCGTTCCGGCATAAGCCGCGACTCAGCCATCGTGGCGACGTTCATTATCGTTCATAACGCCTCCCGCTATTTGGGAGAATCATTCAGCGTGGCATTAAGCGGCTCCGCTGACAAGTGGCAACCCACCATTTCCGTGGTAGCACGTTTGTGGTCAGGGATGAATGCCAACACGCTCGTCATCGGCGAACATGCGATGTTCTGGCTGTCGTTGGGTGCGGTGGTTGCATTCCTACCCTATTTCCCCTATTCAAAACACATCCATCTTTTCTTTGCACCGTTGAATATTTGGATGAAACCGCAGAGGCGGTCCATTGGCGAATTGAAATACATCAATCTCGACGACCAGTCCATTGAACAATTCGGTGCGGCGAACATCAAGGATTTGGGCTGGGAGCAGGTGATGGATTCGTACGCCTGTATCATGTGCTTCCGTTGTCAGGAAGTGTGCCCGGCCTATAACACCGGCAAGGTTTTGTCGCCGGCTGCGTTAGAAATCAACAAACGCTATAACTTCAATCATGGCGGCGGCACGGATGTGCCCATGTTGGATGTGATTTCGGAAGAGGCTGTTTGGGGCTGCACCTCCTGCGGTGCATGCGTGGACATTTGCCCGGTAGGCAACGAACCGATGCGGGATATCCTCGAAGTGCGGCGCAATCTTTCGATGATGGAAAGCAGATTCCCGAAGCAGTTGGAAAATGCTTTCAAGGGCATGGAACGCAACGCCAATCCATGGAATGTTTCGCAGGCCGACCGCATGAAATGGACCGATGGTTTGAACGTCCCGACGATTGAAAAGAATCCGGAGCCGGAAATCTTATGGTGGGTCGGCTGTGCACCAGCCACTGACCCACGCGCTCAAAAGACTGCACAGGCCTTTGCAAAGATATTGAACACGGCGGGCGTCAATTATGCCGTGCTTGGACAGAACGAACAATGCACCGGCGATTCAGCCAGGCGCGCGGGACGCGAGGACATTTTCTTTGGGCTGGCCACCGCGAATGTCGAAATCCTGAACGAGGTCAAGCCAAAGAGAATCGTCACAACCTGCCCGCATTGTTTACATACGCTGAAGAATGAATACCCGGCTTTTGGCGGAAATTACACCGTCATCCACCACACACAGTTGATCAACGAACTGGTCGGTGCTGGAAAGATTCAGTTATCGATATCCAGCGATGCGTTTACCGTGACTTTCCACGATCCATGCTATCTTGGCAGGCAGAACAAAATCTTCAATGCGCCGCGTGAAGATTTGAAATCGGCCGGATTGGAAGTCATTGAAATGCCGCGCAATTCCGCCAAATCGTTCTGCTGCGGCGCAGGCGGCGCACAAATGTGGAAGGAAGAAGAACAAGGCTCTAGCCGCGTCAACACGACGCGTTTTGCGGAAGCGAAGTCCGCCCTGAAGAATGCAGGCTCCCCCGCCAGTGCAGATACAATTGCGGTCGGCTGTCCGTTCTGCCTGACCATGATGAGCGATGCATCGAAAGCCGATGGCGGCCAGATACAGGTCAAGGATGTGGCGGAAATTGTCGCAGAGAAAATAAAATGACAACGGGGCAAATGCAGCCAAGGTGATGTGGTGAAATTAAGAAAAATATTATTGATCACAGACGGTCTTCTCATCGTTGGACTCATTGTTTTGTATGGCTGGAGGTCGGGACTTTTGAGGCAAATCTATCTTGCAGCCGCTACGGAGACCTTCCTCGTAAAACATGGTGATCACCCCGTTCAAATCCGGTTCGATCTAAAAGTGCATATGAACCAAGTACATATTCCGGCTGGGGAATTTACCATGGGAGCCGATACCAATTTCATAGGCACAAAACCCCACCAGGTTTATTTGGATGCCTACTGGATCGACCAAGTGGACATAACCAATTCGATGTACGCCATTTGCGTGAAGGCAGGCGCATGCAAGCAGCCGGCGCGCTATGATGACTATTTCGACAATCCAAAATTTTCAGATTATCCCGTTGTTTATGTCAACTGGTACGCGGCCCATTCTTTTTGCATATGGAAGGGTGAAAGACTCCCCACCGAGGCGGAATGGGAAAAGGCAGCGCGCGGGTTGGACGGACGCCCCTATCCATGGGGAAAAGGCTCACCCGATATCTCACTATTGAATTACAACGGCGACCATCGGGATATCGTATCCGCGTACGACTATTTAATCGGGATCAGCCCGTACGGTTTGTTGCAAATGTCGGGCAATGTCCGCCAATGGGTTTCAGACTGGTATGGGAGAAATTACTATTCCATTTCCCCCTATAAGGATCCGCAGGGGCCCGACAGCGGCAAATATAAATCCCTGCGGGGAGGCGCCTTTAACGATGATGCACAAGAGGTTGCAACATTTTATCGGGCTTATCACGATCCGACTTCGGCAGGACAGGATCGGGGTTTCCGTTGTGTGCAGAGCGCAAATTAGATGAAACCGTGCCATCAAAATTTGATTTGAATTCCGTTATAATCCGCCTTAAACACTCAACAATCCAGGAGAGAGACTCATGCCCAAGACCAAGGGCCCTATTGCGTTACCCCTCGAAAAAGAAGAGATACTCAAGGATTATCGTCTTGCCCATCAATCGCGGCAGGCGAGCCTGATCGGCCGCCGCGAAGTGTTGAGCGGCAAGGCTAAATTCGGCATCTTTGGAGACGGCAAGGAACTGGCCAACATCGCCATCGCGCGCGCTTTCCGCAAAGGTGACTGGCGTTCCGGCTATTACCGTGACCAGACCTGGATGTTCATGCTGGGCGTGATGAGCATCCAGGAATTCTTCGCTCAACTCTACGCACATGCCGATGTAAAAGCCGAATCGAACACAGGCGGACGCGGCATGGACGCGCATTTCGCCTCGCGCTATATCAACCCGGATGGAACGTGGAAAAATCAAACCGAGATGTATAACACAGCCGCGGATGTCTCGCCCACAGGCACACAGATGCCGCGCGCGGTCGGATTGGCCTACGCATCCGTGATTTATCGCAAGAGCGATGAATTGAAAAAATTTACGCAGTTCTCGCACAATGGCGACGAAGTCACGTTCGCAAGCATCGGCAACGCATCCACCGCTGAAGGCATGTTCTGGGAATCGCTCAATGCCATCGGCGTCCTGCAGGCGCCGGCGGTCATCACCGTTTACGATGACGGCTATGGCATCTCCGTCCCGAATCAATTCCAGATGGTCAAGGAAAACATCTATGCCATCCTCAAAGGCTTCGAGCGCGAACCTTGCATGGAAGAAGATTGCGAGCGGGGTTACGATTTATATCAAGTGCGCGGCTGGGATTATCCCGCGCTGATCGAAACCTATCAGAACGCGGCCGAGATCGCGCGCAAATATCAGATCCCGCAGTTGGTGCATGTCATTGATGTGACTCAACCGCAGGGACATTCCACATCGGGCAGTCACGAACGATATAAAAGCCCGGAGCGGCTTAAGTTCGAGGAAGAGTTCGACTGTGTAAAGAAAATGCGCGAGTGGATGATCGAAAACCACGTCGCATCAGACTCCGAACTGTCCGATCTTGAAAAAGAGGACTACGAAACCGTGGAGGCCATTCGCAAAGCCGCATGGGAGGCGTATCTCAATCCGATCCTGGAAGAGCGTACCCAAGTGATGGATATGCTCGACGAGATCGCAGGCAGTTCACCTCATAAATCAGAATTGAACGATATCAAAGAAAGGCTATCGGGCCTGCCTGCGCCATTGAGACGCGATATCCACTCCGCCGCGCATGAAGCTTTGCGCGTCCTGAGCGGCGAAGAGAATCCATCGAAGCAGGTCCTGGCCGGATGGAAGAATGAGCAGGATGCGATCAATCTCGAACGGTATGGCTCGCATCTTTATAGCGGAAGCGCGTTGAAGGTCGAGGAAGTCAAGCCGGTTTATTCAACGGACGCGCCGACTCTGTTCGGCTTCGAGGTCATCAACGCCGCCTTCGATTCGATTTTAGCGCGGGACCCGCGTGTGATCGCATTTGGTGAAGACGTGGGTCTGCTCGGTGATGTGAACCAGGGCTTGAAAGGAATGCAGGAAAAATATGGCGCGCTGCGCGTGACCGATACTGGCATCCGGGAGGCAACAATTTTGGGACAGGCGATCGGCATGGCGATGCGCGGCCTGCGGCCGATCTGTGAAATCCAATATCTCGACTATTTGCTTTACGCGCTGCAAATCATGTCCGACGATCTGGCGACCCTACACTGGCGCTCCGCAGGCGGGCAATCCGCACCGGTTATCATACGCACGCGCGGACACAGGCTCGAGGGCGTCTGGCATGCAGGTTCCTTGATGTCCGGCATCATGAATTTGACGCGAGGCATAAATATTTTGGTACCGCGCGATATGACCCGCGCGGCCGGATTTTATAACACTTTATTGAAATCCGATGAGCCTGCTTTAATCGTGGAAGTGTTGAACGGCTATCGCGTCAAAGAAAAACTACCCAATAACATCGGTGAGATAACCATTCCGCCCGGCAACCCCGAAGTCATCCGAGCCGGAAAAGATGTCACCCTTGTAACGTATGGCGCATGCTGCCGCATCGCGATGGACGCGGCGGATAAACTCAGCAAAACCGGCATCGAGGTTGAAATCATTGACGTGCAATCCCTTTCGCCGTTCGATATTCACGGCAGGATCGGCGAGTCGCTGAAGAAAACGAGCCGGGTACTATTTTTGGATGAAGACGTTCCCGGTGGAACATCCGCAACCATGATGCGGGAAGTCATCGAGAAACAAGGCGGCTATCATCACCTTGATTCTGGGCCGCGCACGCTCAGCGGCACAGACCACCGTCCCGCGTATGGGAGCGACGGCGATTACTGGTCGAAGCCGAATGCGGAGACGGTCTTCGACGCGGTGTATGAGATGATGAACGAGATGGATCCCCATGAGTATCCAGTGATCAAGTAACCAGTAACCGGTCAGGAGCAATGAATGGATAAGAAGACATATGCAAAAAGCCATCGCGATTTGATCGTATATCAGAAAGCAAGGGTATTGGCGCAGGATATTTTTGAAATGACAAAATTATTTCCAAAAGAGGAAACGTATTCGCTCACTGATCAAATTCGTCGTTCTTCCCGTTCAGTGGGAGCTCAAATTGCTGAGGCTTGGGCAAAACGACTGTATGAAAAACATTTCATCAGCAAATTAACCGACGCGGATGGCGAACAACATGAAACTCAGCATTGGATTGAAACTGCCAAGGATTGCAACTATATTTCGCCGGAAAAATCTGAACTACTTGTAGAAAGATGCCGCGAAGTTGGAAGGCTCCTAGGAAGTATGATTGACAAGGCATCCTTATTTTGCAATCCACCAGCTCGTTCTGTTCGAGAATCACAAGCAGAGTATTTTGTTCAAGAGCAACAAGCTGCTTACTGATTACTGAATACTGGTTACTTTATAAAGGAGCACTTATGGCAACCAAAGTCTTGGTCCCTTTGCTTGGCGAAGGCGTGGAAGAAGTTACAGTCATCAAATGGTTGAAGCAGGAAGGTGACTTCATCAAAGAACTGGAACCGCTGCTCGAAGTCAACACCGACAAGGTTGATACTGAAATTCCCGCGCCCGCATCAGGAACAGTGTTGAAGATCGTCGCGCAGGAAGGCGTACCTGCAAAGGTTGGAACAATATTGGCATTTATTGGAAAACCAGGGGAGACGGTTGATAGTGGACAGTTGTCAGTTGTCATTGACAAATCTGCAAAAGTGGTTTCTCAATCCATAGCGAATCAAAATCAATCCGCGACTGCCAACCGACAACCATCAACCACCAACCGTAAAATTGGTTTCGTTTCTCCCGTCGTTGCAAAGATTGCGGCAGAGCATGGAGTTAATTTATCGCAGGTCCAAGGCACAGGTTTGAATGGACGCATCACCAAGAATGACGTATTGAATTTCGTTGAAAGCGGAAAGGTGACACCCACCCAGCTTTCAAACCTGCGGCCCGCAAACATACGACCCAGCGAAGGCGACACATTGGTGAAACACACTGTCATCCGCAAGCAGATCGCGGAACATATGGTGGTTTCGATACATACTTCCCCGCACGTGCTGACCGTCATGGAAGCGGACTTGAGCAAGGTCATCGCCCATCAAAACGCAAATATGGACCTCTTCGCCCGGGATGGGATCACCCTTACGCTCACCGCCTATTTCATGATGGCAATCGTTGCCGGATTGAAGGCCCACCCGATGGCCAACTCCTCGTGGACGGACGATGGTGTTCTTATCCATAAAGCAATCAATATTGGCATGGCAACTTCGCTGGGCGAGGAAGGATTGATCGTACCGGTTATCAAGAATGCAGATCATCTTTCCTTACTTGCAATGGCACGCTCGGTCAACGATCTCGCCCGGCGCGCCCGAGGTAAGAAGCTCCAGCCCGACGAAGTCAAAGGCGGCACGTTCACATTGACCAATCATGGCGTAAGCAGATCGCTGTTTTCCTTCCCGATCATTAACCAGCCCCAGTGTGGAATCCTCGGTGTCGGGGCAATGCAAAAGCGGGTTGTTGTCATAGACGATGCAATTGCCATCCGTCCGATGATCTACCTCTCGTTCGTCTTTGATCATCGTATTCTCGACGGTGCATCTGCAGATTGGTTCCTGATAAAGGTCAAGGAAACTTTGGAGAATTGGGCATAAGTTGGACGCTTGCGCCCTGCGCGAGTGCGCTTCTCGCATATCGTACCCACAAGGTAATCCGATGTACCGGACGAGATTCTAGAAATTTGGAGTTGAGATGACAGAACAAAATATGGATCATGCGCAAGTCATGGTTCCGCCGCCGCTGGTTTTTCTTGGTTATCTCATCAGCGCACTGGTTTTAAATTGGATCATCCCCCTCCCTACTCCGGAGACGTTCGCGTTGCGCATCGCCGGCGGGATCGCCGTTATTGCAGGAATTCTGCTGGTCGGTTCGGCCTTCTCCCAGATGATGAAAGTGCACACATCGCCCGCTCTGAATCAGCCTGTTACCGCGCTGGTCACCAGCGGACCTTATCGCGTCACGCGCAATCCGATCTATCTTGGTTTCTTTTTGATCTATCTTGGCTTCACCCTATTGGATGGAACACTTTGGGGATTGATCGCTTCGCCCTTCCTGCTTTGGACGATCACTCAGGCCGTCATCCATGCTGAAGAAATTTATCTCGCTGAAAAGTTCGGTGAACAATATAGCGGATATCGTTCGCGCGTGAGGCAATGGATTTAGAATGAGAAAGGATTCGCAATGAATATCCAAACATCCAACCTGCAATTGAATGTAAGCGGTAAAAGTGCAATGGCCTATCTTGCCGAACCCGCAAATGGCGGGCCTGGCATCCTTGTCCTGCATGCGTGGTGGGGACTCAAACCGTTCTTCAGACAAGTTTGCGATCGACTGGCAGAGCAGGGCTTCACTGCGTTCGCGCCCGATCTGTATCAAGGGCACATTGCGAGCACGATTGACGAAGCCAAAATCTTCCACGCTGAATTTGAGCAAAGCGGTTCTGAGTTGATGAGCGATACCGTCAAAGCCGCGAAAAATACTCTGTCAGGTCTTTGCGCAGGCAAGCCCATCGGTGTGATGGGTTTTTCGATGGGCGCCGCTTGGTCCGTGCTCATAGCTGCCAAAGATCCGGATGTTTCTACTGTGGTCTTATTTTATGGTGCTTATGCTCCGGATCTCAGTCAGATGAAGGCCAAAGTTCTCGGTCACTATGCAGAAGTGGATGAGTGGGAGCCGCTGGATGGCGCCAAGGCGATGGAAAAGGATATGCAAGCTGCAGGCGTAGAGGTATCGCTTCACATTTACCCAAATGTCCATCACTGGTTCATGGAAGATGATCGCCCCGAATACAATGCTGAAGCCGCTAAATTGGCATGGACAAGAACGCTGGGTTTTCTACATAAAAATCTTGGGTAGTATCAAAACAGAATAGACCTCTTGCATAAGTAGTATTTTGAATCCTATTCTGAAGAGAAAAGCTTAAACACAAAGGACACCAAGTACACGAAGGGAAAAAGATCCCTGATTTTAGGAGCGTTGCTCTTCTATTATTGGACTTTTGCAAGAGGTCAAATATCAAAAAAGGTTAAGGGTATAATTTCCCTTACCTTCTTTGATCCATGCTAGGAGAAACAAATGCCTGAAAATTTTGATGTCGTCGTTATCGGTGCGGGACCCGCGGGATACGTGGCCGCCATCCACGCTGCACAACTCAAGCAAAAGGTTGCCATCGTTGACAAACAATGGCTCGGCGGCGTGTGCTTGAACGTCGGCTGCATCCCATCCAAGTCACTGCTCAAGAATGCCGAAGTCGCGCATATCCTGAGGGAACGCGGCAAAGACTTTGGTTTTTCGTTTGATAATTTGAAGTTGGATTATTCGGTTGCCGTAAAGCGCTCACGGCAGAATTCGGACCGGCTGACCAAGGGTGTCGGTTTCCTGATGCGGAAAAATAACATTGCGGTTACTATGGGCGAAGCCCGACTCACCAAACCAACAGAGGTTACCGTTAAAGATAAAGACGGCAAACTGACAGAATTATCTGCAAAGAACATCATCGTTGCCACAGGCGCGACCGCGGCGGTTCCCGGCGCATGGAAAGTGGACGGTCAGAAAGTCGTCACATATCTGGAAGCCATCCTGCAGGAGAAACTTCCGAAATCGGTGATCGTGATCGGGTCCGGTGCGATCGGTGTGGAGTTCGCCACGGTGTGGAGCTCCTATGGCGTGGACGTGACCATCGTTGAGATGCTTCCGCGTCTGGTGCCGCTGGAAGATGAGGAAGTCTCGAAGGAGTTGGAGAAGGAATTCAAGAAGCGCGGCATCAAATGCCTGGTCGGGAACAAAGTGGAGTCGGTTGAAGCAACGAGCTCAGGTGTGAAAGTAACGGTATCCGCTGATGGAAAGTCCACCCCACTGGAGGCGGAACAGGCTCTGGTCGCGATCGGTTTCCGCCCCAATTCAAAAGGTATTGGACTCGAGGAGCTGGGTGTCAAGATCAGCGAGCGCGGATTTGTCGAAGTCAATGAAAAGATGCAAACCAGCGTCCCGAACATTTACGCCATCGGCGATGTGACCGGCAAACTGATGCTGGCACATGTCGGCTCAGCCATGGGAATCATTGCGGCGGAAAATATCGCCGGCGCCGAGACGGTCACGCTCGATTACGAGATGATGCCGCGCGCCACCTATTGCCAGCCACAGATCGCTTCCTTTGGCCTGACCGAAGCGCAGGCAAAGGAACGCGGACATACCATCAAGATCGGACGTTTCCCGTTCCAAGCCAACGGCAAGGCATTGGGATTGGGCGATTACGCGGGTTGGGTTAAGATCGTGGTGGATGAAAAATACGGCGAGATTTTAGGTGCGCACATGATCGGTCCCGAAGTGACCGAGCTGCTGCCTGAACTCACACTGGCGCATATGATGGAACTGACACCGCACGAGATCGCACGCAACATCCATGCACACCCGACGCTTTCAGAAGTTGTGATGGAAGCCGCGCATGGCGCGGATGGAACGCCGATACATATTTAGCGGTCAGCTTTTAGCAATCAGCAAACAGTCTCGCGAAATTCGCGAGACTGTTGTTTCCTTATAAGTTTCTCGATGTTCTTCGCTCGGGATAATCAGGCTCGGATCATCGTCAGCAGCATTTTGAATTTCGTACTGGCTTTTAGGGCGTGCGGAGCGTTGGCGGGCATCACGATGGCATCACCCGCGCTTAACAAGTAAGGTTTTCCAGAAATACGAATCTCAGCTTCACCTTCCAGAAGATGGACGAGCGCGTCGAATGGCGCAGTGTGTTCGCTCAGTTCCTGACCAGCGTCAAAGGCAAAGAGGGTCACATTCCCCATATCAGCCTTTGTGATCTGACGGCTGACGACCGAACCATCCTGGTAGGACACCAGCTCAACAAGTTTCAGGATTTGTGACTTCGCTGCGGTAGGCATCAGCATTCTTCTCCTTCATTTGATCTCAATCATAAAGCCGGTAAGCAGGCGCGTAAAGCCTTGCGTACCTGTCACCACCAGCACTGCGTTTTGGCCGGGCTGCAATGAAAGCGGAATATCCGCAGTTTGATCGGGCGTCAGCGTGATGTTTTGAACGGTGGTCTTATCGCCTTTGAGGATCAGCGTAACGCGGAATGTTTGCGGCAATTCATTCCCGACGCGCGCAAAACCCTTCGGCTGCCATCCGCCATCACCGGTTTCAAAATCGGACGAATAGTGAATCGCCGGTATGGACACATCATCCAACAGAAATCCCGTGTAATTGACTTCGGGGTCCGTGACATATTCGAAGCGAAGCTGGACCTTCCTGCCTGCATATTGCGAAAGGTCAACCGTTTCATTCAACCATTGAGACGCGTCCCCGCCGCCGCTCTTGCCGGTATAACCGCATCCATAGGCGTTACCTGAGGTATCCTTATCGAAGCAGGACGGCGTATGGATCACATCCCAGTGCTGGCCGCCGGTGGAGGCTTCGAGATAAGCGTAATCGTAGCCTTTTTCAAGCTCATACCATGCCCAATAAGACATATGGATCGGGGCGGCGACATTGGTGAAGTCGAAATCGTGCGTCAGAGTCATATCGGATTCGTCACCACCATTGGACCAGAACGCATATTTGCCGGAGTGAGGGCTGGTCGGCAGGAGATTGACCTCCGTTGAGCCTTTGAAAGAAAGCGTGTAATTTCCCACACAAGAGATATCAATGTATTCAACCCCATACTGATTAACAGACAAATCAGTAGGCGTTTGCGGACAAGTGGTTATGGTCTTCGTGTCATGCGTTTGCGGCGCGCTCGGATAATTATGATATATGTAACGTCCATCCCCGACGGAACCGTCCTTCAAATACATGGCAACCAACCAATCCATAACCACATCATCGGCAGTGATAGGCTTTCCCGTTTGCGGGTCGGTGATATTGAGATTCTTAAGCGTATCGTCCACGCTGGGAAGGCC
>Ga0182027_10011764_pt1 | contig 12329 bp, 17 predicted proteins | sample 712E1DmetaG_FD_121300 | JGI IMG/M metagenome (GOLD analysis project Ga0182027, IMG submission 121300) | Permafrost microbial communities from Stordalen Mire, Sweden - 712E1D metaG (Illumina Assembly) | ecosystem: Environmental > Terrestrial > Soil > Wetlands > Permafrost | place: Sweden...
CATCGAGTTGACGAAGATCATGCGGGGGTGCCGCCACTGGCGAGGCAGGTTTAGCGCGCTGGAGTGGACGGTCAGGCCGAAGCCCGGACCAGAGGTTCTCGCGTCTCCATCCGCTTGGTACTTGGGATTGCCCATCGCCTTTAGCCGTTTCGCCAAGGTCAGTGCGTAGCAGCGGTCACATCCCGACGAGATGCGGTCGCAGCCGGTCGTTGGATTCCATGTGGCCTGGGTCCACTCGATCGAGCTGTGATCAGCCATTTCCGACTCCTCGGGGTGACGACTCTCCCACGGCCAGCCTTCTCGAATCGTCTAGGCGCGCCACGCCCCGCACCATATCCGTCGCAACTCTAGTGAGCCTTCGGAGGCAACGCTCTGCGGGGCAACATCTCAGGCTGAATCGGCAGAACCGCCCTCGGTGTCCTCAAAGTCGAACCCCGCCTCGCGCGCGGAAGACAAATGAGATGGCACAGCTTGCTCACATCCCTCCAGTACGGCGCGCTGGATTCGTCGGATGTATGTCACGGAAACCTTGAGTGCGTGTTGGCGTCGGCGGTCAGTCCGGGATCGCCATGTCGTCATGCACGTTCACGGACGCAAACTCGACGCTCTGGCGTGCTCGATCAGTTCGTCCAGTTGCCAGTTGCTGGCAACCGATTCGTCCAAGGGTGGTTGGGTGGAAGCCCCACTCGGGACAACTTGCATCGCTGCTTGCACCACGCCGGAAGCAGCACGGGGATCTTGTTGGTTGCAATGCCGAGGAGGTCCCACCGGTCCTCGTAGTCAGCGAACACCGTTTCGTTCACTATTGCTTGCGCCTGCGAGGCGTTACGGGTGCCGGGCTTAGCGTTGGGGTCGGTCTGCCAGTTGCGGTGCACGATCCACGCCGCCGCCGCGACGTGGTCCCGCGGCACGACGAAATAGCTGGTCGCGGCCGGTGCGTCCCCTTCTAGTTTCACCATGACGTACCACTCGGTCGGAGCAGCCGCCGGCAGAATGTCCTTCATTCCAAGCCGCCAGCCCACCGCCCGGTCGGTCTTGGGCTTCTTCTCACGCCATGTCGTCTTCACCTGGATGGTGACCGTCTTGCCAGTATCGGCATTAACCGCCAAGACATCGGTGCGAGCGACACCTTCGCGGGTCAGTGCAGCGGCCCAGTTGAACTGAGCGAGCACGCCACACACGAGATGCTCGCCCGATGAGCCACGAAGCTTCCTGTCTATCAACACGTCTGTTGAGGCTACTTCGCGCTCAGAAGCTGGGATGATGACGCGATGCATGTGTTGGTAAAGCGCGTCGGTGATACCAAGTTCGTGGCTCCTGAGGTCTCGGCTTACGAAAACGAGGCCGTGCTTCAACGCCTGATCGCTGAGCATCCTGAGATTCTGCCCGGCGTTGATCCGGAACTGCCCTGGGTCGCCGTGCGCGAGTTGCCCATGACGGTCGGACGAGCTGATGTGGTCATCGTCGACGTAGAGGCCAAACTCACGATCTGCGAGTGCAAACTCCGAACGAACCCGGAAGTCAGGCGCGCAGTAATAGGTCAGATCGTCTCTTACGCTGGCGCGCTTTCGAATATGAGGGCCACCGAATTCGAGCGCAGAGCCGGGGAGAGACTTGGTCAGCCGTTGATCGACGCGCTTGACGCCCAGAGCGAAGGGGAATTCGACCGCCAAGCCTTTCGTGCCGCCCTTGAGGACAACTTTGCCAAGGGAGACTTCCGCCTACTGATAGTCGTCGATGAGATCTCGGACGAGTTGCGCGATGCCGTGCTCTTCTTGAACGAACACAGTACGGCGGTCTTCCTCGCCCTTGAGCTCGGCTATTTGCGCGAGGCAGACCTGGAGATCTTGATCCCGACCCTCTACGGGCAGGAAATGGCGGATCGCAAGGCGCGCACTTCAACTCGAACGACGGTCAAGGATGCCGATACGGTCGTCGTGGCAGCAACGCGTGCCTTTGAGGAATACAAGAGATGGAACGCCTACATCTGTCAGCCGGCGACGAGCGAGCATGGACAAAAGACACGGACTTTCAGACCGAACCTGAAGCGACTGGCTTTCTACCACAACAAGCAGATCGAGCCGGTCATACCGAAGATCGATCACCATTACCTCTCGGTTCCCTTCACCGCTGAGGAGGAGGCTCGGCTCATGGGTTCCGCCGGCCCCGACGACAGGCGCCTGGCTCAGATCATCGGCGCCGACTTGACCCCCGGCAGTCCCAGGGCTGGTCATGAGTGGCAGGTGTTCCTCCTCTCGGCGCCTGGCGACCGGACGAACACGCTCCAGCTGCGGCAAGCAATCGCCCATCAGGGGAAGGCGGCGTGGACCCAACACCAGCGTTACACGCTGTCTGCCGCCCTTGAGTCGTCGCCGCTCAACACGGACGAACTCACCACCGCTGAACAGGGGCGCGAACAGCTCGACTCGTAGGAGGCCCCAACTGATGCCGCCAATCCACTGCTATGTCGCCGGTACGAGAATCGCGAATGCCGACAAGAAACTACTTCGCTACCTTTGCAACCGTCAGAGAACGCTCGCGCAGTTCGATGGGCTCGCCGGTACGCTTCCGACCATCACTCCCGCGTTGGTCAGCGCGACTCGCGTGGTGAACTCGCGCATAACTAAGCAACAGGAATCCTGGTTGATCGGCATGGGCACCCAGGCACCTTGGGGGCTTGTACCACCCTCCGCCGATCTCGTGGCTGCTGACCCGGCTCAACCTGGTGGTCTCTACAACAGCGCCCTCATGCTTGGAACTACTTCTCGCATCGGACACCATCCGGTGTCGGTACGGCAAAGCTCTCTAAGGTGCTGTATTTGATGCGTCCTTGCATGTTTCCCATCTTGGATTCCCGTCTGAGCTGTGTTTACAGGAAGGCTGCACGTGCTGCGGCCATCAGCGTCCACGCGCAGGGAACAAACCCCCAGTTGGCTCACTTTCGCTACCTCTACTGGGCGGCGATTCGACAGGACCTTGTTGCGAACGCGACTGCACTCGCGGCTATCAGAAGAGTCATCGCCCAGAACCAGACGTACGCTGTTTACGCGAAGCAGCTGAGTGACCTGCGGCTTCTTGACATTGTCGCGTGGTAGGGGCGGCGTGGCGACTAGGCGGTAGCCTGATCCCATGAGGGCCAGCGGTTGGCATGGCGGTGGTGCTGTGCCAAGTGAGCCGGCAGGTTACGGCCTGAAATTCGAAGGCCGCGATCGGGATAAATACTTTGACCGCTCCTGGTCGACTGTGATCATCGAGCTAGAAGGTGGAGAACCCGCCGAGGTGCAGCTAAGCCAATCATTCTGGCATCGGTGCTCGGAGCTTCGTAGTGCGGAGATCGGACGTTGGCTACTAACAGCCGGAGCGGCACCGTGGCCGACAGGATCTCCCCCGAGAATTGCCGTGTTGCAGATTGAAGGCAACCGATTTGCGGCGCGCTTGTTGCCGCGCCGTTCTCTGGGGTCAGTTGTCCGATGAACAACCACCAGATTGGGCTTCACGGCACCACTGACAGCGCTGGTGTGAGGAGCAGCAGCGGTTTGTGAGGTGCGCGCTCACCCCCGCGTCGCCACTGGTTCAGAGAGGCGCTGTCCCCTCTCCCCCGGCGGCTACCCTCGTGGCCTCACATGCCCCGCGAATTCCTGATCGCGGAAACACGTGATCACAGAACGCGACTCTCAGTGATCGTGCTCACCCGCACTACGCAAGTCGCTCCCAGAGCTCAGACAAGACGTCGAAGCGGACTGCCTGCTGTCCGCCCGGCAACATGATCTGCTGCCCTCCAGCAAACTGCACTTGTGGCGCCATGGGTTGGTAGCTGATCTCACCTCGTGTCGTGTACGCGTCGCACGTATGTGATGTTTCGATGTAGCCGCGCTCGAGGTGAACCGTGAGCGTCCCGGTGAGCTGTGCAGGCGCCGCTGGAGGGGGTAGACCTGGAGCTGGCGGTGAAATGGGTAGGCCTGGCGTCTGGATGATCGGCGGGCCAAGTGCAGCCGGCACCACGGCCGGCACTGAAGGGGGGAACGCGGTTCGGAGTAGCCGTGGCGCGTCGAACGGCAACAACAGCTCCAGGTCGATTACTAGTTCGTCGTAGTAGGCCAGTAGAAGATTCTCGAGTTGCTCCGATGGCTCAGTGATCGGCAGGCCCATCGCCTTGGCCTCGCGCCGGCTGATCTGATGCTGATGCGAATAGAACTCGGTCGTTAGCGCGCTGACTAGCGCGCTCATTTCTGCTTCATTTCGTTCAGGCGGGTGAAGCGCGAGAAGCTTTCGCGCTAGCTGTCGGATCTGGTTGACGCTGCGCTTCACGTTGCCGAGGGCGAGCGGGTGGACCGAATCGGCAAGTCGCACGAAGGACGCCTCGGGCAGGTGAGTTCGAGAGGCCGCTTCACCGCTCTCGGCGACATCATTACTACCCAGCTGCTCCCTAGCTAGCTCGAGGTAAGCAAGGACATCTTCTACGTTGATGGCAAGTCGCGCGGCCGGGTTCATCGGATCTTGCGGGTTGAACTGGTTAGCGACTGTCGGATCGATCGGGCTAATCGTCGCGTAGCGCGTCATGACGATGTTGTCCGCTCCGAGAGTTAAGAGCGTGCCTGAGCTGTGCGCGTAAAAGGGAATCAAGACAGTGAGGCGATCGCAGTGCTCGCGGAGGTAGCTCACGACCGTCCAGGGCACGTTCGTGTCTCCGCCGCGGGTGTACAGCACCAAGCCCACCTCTGCACTTTGGGTCATCGCGCTGAGGTGTCGTCGAAACAGGGGAACCTGATCCCAGCTGACCTGCGTCTGGAGACCCGGCCGGTCGCCCGTCACGTAGGCGACCACCGGATAGCCAAGTTCAGCCTCTAGTCTCTGCAGTAGCGCGGAGCGAGTTTGCAACGTCATGAGGAATCCTTCACAATGATGGTGCCGACCAAAGGGGAGCCAATGCTGACGAACCAGTATCCCACCTCGGTAGTTAGGTTGCCGTGGTCGGAAGTGATCGTTCAGCCCTCCCAGTACGTGGTCGCGCGGTATCAACCCGTGCAGGCGTGGATCTTCGGCGCTGGGACGGGATTCGCTGTGCCGGCGGGGACAGAGGTAGCCGGTCTGTCTGAGGGCGGTGTGCTGGTCTCGGCTACCGACCAAGGGACGAGTACCGCGGTCGACGTCTTCTAGCTTCGCACCTCTCCCCTGGCCAAGCGCTTGGGATGGCGTCGTAGTTCGTCAGTTGTACCTAGCGGTACGCCCGGGAAACTTTGCCCTGAATGCCGATTCCGGCGCGATCGTGAGCGTGCCGAACACTGCTCGCGCACGTCGTTCTGTCGCGCCGCCAGCCGGCGGGCCGGGGCGCCTTCAGGCCGGAGACCGCGCCAGTGGGTCGGGAGCGACGCCACAGGTCTCCACGTGGGAAGCGCCGGGGCAGTTGGGTGGTCTACGCGGCGGATCGGCTATGTAGCCCGTCTGGCGACGTAGGCTCATTGCGTCGACGGAAGGAAGTGGAGTGCTGCAGAGTCCGAGCGCTTCGCCACCGCGAATACCGAGGCCGGTGAGGATATCCGATCGTTCGCGTAGTAGGTCCTGGCAAGTCGCAGCGGAAATCTCGGTCGGCGTCGGGGTCGGGTTCTCCGTCCTGCTCATGTCGGTCGCCTTTGGCGTCTCGTACGACATTCACCATCGCCTGAACGTGCCCTTCTTTCACGTCAGTCCCGCTACGGTTACCGCGAGCATCGCTCGCATTGACACGATCCTCACCTTGCTCACCGCCGTCGTGGCTGCTGCCATGCTCATCGAGACCGCGGCTACGACCTTCACCGTCGGTGTCGTCCTCATGCGTTCGCGAAGAACGGAGATCGCGATAAGGCGACAGAGCGGTGCCCTTCGGTCTCGACTGGTCGGCGAGTTCATTGTCGAGATCCTGAAGCCTGCGCTCGTCGGCGGCGTGATCGGCGAGGCTGCAGGCATAGGAGTAGGACTGCTGCTCCGTCAAATCACTGTCCTTCCCGTTCGCTTCACGCTCTTCTCTCTCCTTGCAGCTTTCCCCGCTACGGTTCTCTTGGCCGTGTTAGCTGCACTGATCCCAGCTTGGGTTGCAGCCGGCAAGAGCCCGAACATCCTGCGTCGGGAGGGTTGATGTCGGCAGTCGCTCCGCTGGTCAGGATTAGGGACCTCGCCTATTCGTACCCTGGCGGGCCGGAGATACTTCGCATTCCTGCCCTCGACGTAAGCGGCCGGGGCCTGATCGCTATCACCGGTCCGAGCGGCGCGGGCAAGAGCACTTTCGCGGAGTTGCTGGCCGGCACTCTCCAGTCCGGATACCAGGGATCGGTCGAGGTTCTCGGTTCGGAGTGGCGCGATCTTCGGCGAGATGCCGATCGCCAGCGTCACCTCCGGCGCATCGGGTTCATTCCACAGGACTTCGGTCTCCTTCCGGATCACACACCTCGCCAGATGCTCCAGCAGGACCTGACTGACTCGGGGGTCCCTCCAGAGGAGCACGTCGAGCGAATCGAGCGGGCGCTCGCCGACGTGGACATAACCGACCTGGCGGACCAGCGCATTGCGAGCCTCTCGGGAGGTCAGGGTCAGCGCGTAGCGATCGCTCGCATGCTCGCTCGCGATGTTGATCTAGTCATCGCCGACGAGCCGACAGCGAACCTCGACCCCGGACTTAGAGGCGTCGTGATGGGCCTGCTTCGCAAGCTCTCGGAGCGCGTCCCAGTGATTGTCGTGACCCACGATGCTGCTGTCGCCGAGGCCTGCGACCGGACAATCATCCTTCAGCCTGCGGCCCCTCGGTTCGAGGGGAACCTCCCAGTGCGTGGCCCTCGCAGACGGGGATCGCGAATTGTGCTCGCGGTGGTCGCTCTGCTGCTAGTTCTCGGTGGTTCGGGTGCAGCGGCCTTGCTGGTGAATCGCCGCACACCTCTGACACCTGCCCTTGCTGAAGGCACCATACGTCTTCGTCTCGTCACGATCTCAGTTTCACAATCATCGGCACCGAAGTACCAGGTGACCATCCTTTACCCGCAACTGGTTTCGTCGAGGCACAGCGCCGGTCTCACTCGCTTCGATACCCTTCTTAGCGACGCAGCCCGAAAGCCGATCGCCAGTTTCGAGGATGGTCTCTCCACGTCCGCACTACCAACCGAGTTCGCGAACGAAACCTCGATGCTCGTGGGAACGGCCACCACGAACCTGCTAGATCATCAGTTCGCTTCCTTCTCTCTCAACATTTGGCAGTTCGAGGCGGGTGCTGTTCACCCGTTCGCCACGGTCAAAACTTTCAATTTCGACGAGACGACGGGAAGACAAATTCAGGTCGCCGATCTCTTTCAGCCAGGCTCAGACTGGCTGTCTGTGCTCTCCGAAGAGAGCAGAGTGCTGTTGCCGCGCATTATTGGACCTATCACGCTCCCAGGGGAGCTGGACACGGGAACCACTGCCGTCGCCTCGAACTTCGGCGCTTGGGCATTGACACCCTGGGGTCTGTCGATCCAGTTTCAGGAGTACCAGGTGGCGGACTACGCGTCAGGACAGCCAACGATCGTGATCCCGTTCGGAGCGCTCCGAGCCATTGCTGCTCCCGATGGTCCGCTCGCATCCATAGAGGCTTCACGCCCACTGCGGTCACAGCTGATCCCCGCTGTTTCCGCACCTGTGGTTGACGAGTGCTCGTCAAAGCTCTATTACTCAGAGAACGGCAACGCAGGTCCTATCACTTGTACCGACGGGGATGTGAACGTGCCCGCGTGGAACTTCTACGCCAGCCTTGAGCCGAAGGTCATGATGCTTGGTGTGTCGGCGAGCCTGACTCAGGTGGAGAGGGCTGTGTGTCAGGGAGGGCAGAATATGACCTTTCCCGAGAGGATTTACGCCTACCAGCTCGCCGCCAGGTACTACGGATGGCACTTTGGGACGAAGCCAACACAGGCTCTCGCTGCGTGCTAGCGGTTGGGCCTTGGCCAGCACCTTTCACCGCTAGCGCTGCGAAGGTGGGGCCTGGCCGGCCTTCCTCGTCTCTTCGTCCTCGCCGTCTCTGCGCCGGCCCCGTGCCCTCTTTCCCACCTGTTTCCTAGGCTTCCGTCAACCGGCCTCGCTGTAGGCCCTGCCCGGTCTTCCCCGTTTCCCGTCTCATCCCGGGTGGGTGGGTGTGCTCGTGCGGTGCTCCGTGTCCGGGGTTGCCGGCCCGTTCTTCCTGTTTTCCCCCTCTCTCCCCGACACCTGCGGTGGCGCTAGGTGGATAGAAGACGGGTCGACGCCCAAGACCGGACGCCCGAGATGGCGGGTGGCACACGTCGGCCGGGTGGGTTGGGTGTGAGTGGATCTCGGCCGATTCCGCGTCACACTCGGTCGTCGTGGTTGGCTACGACAGGCGCCCACCTTCGCCCACGTGGCGCCGCGGGGCGCGGGTGGTAGGCGGGGGGGCACCTATGGGGCGCACCCGGGCGTACACGGACGCGGCGGGGTGGGTGGGAGGCAAGCGGTCAAGACGGGCGGTACGAAGGGCGGGACCGGGCAGCTCGAAAAGGACGACTTGAGCGAGAGCCGACCTCGATGCCCCGAGGGGCCACAAGCAGCGAAGCTGACGGACCGGGAGCGGGCGCGCAGGACGAAGACCGTCTAGGAGGCCACGAAATCGTCGGCGGGGGTGTCAGTACCGGGCAAAGCCCCGCTTAGAAAGTACGCTCGGTAGAGAGGCGACCTTTGGAGGTCGAACATGCGAAGGGTTCTCCGTCCCCTTGTTGCGGTGGCGGTGCTGGTCGCCTGTGCCCTTCCCTCGCTACTGCAGCGCACGAATTGGCCTTTAACGTTGGCGACGCTCGACCCCTTCGGCAGTTCAGTGGTGGCGATCGCAATGGATCATTGGTCCAAGAACCCGTTGGCCCTCTCGTTCACGACGCCCAGCGGTCTCGGCCAATAGGTGTTCCGATGCAACGCTCTCGTTTTGTGGGTCTGCCGGTGGTTGGGATCGGCTTGGTCGTTGTCGGCGCTATCGGTCTTAGCCTCGAATCGACTAATCACTCCTTGTGCAGGTCAGTAATTGTTTCGGCTCTCGTACCAACGCAGTGCGGGACGGACGACACGATCTACGACCTGGCGATCGCAGCGCTTATCTGCGGCGCCGTGCTAGCAGTCGTCGGACTCATTCTGGCAGCGAACGCTCACCAGCCTTCGAGCCAGCCACCTATGCAGGACCCTCGCCATCATGCCCCAGTTGCTTCGCCGGGATGGTTTCCGTCTCCGTGGCGACCAGGTTATGAGCAGTGGTGGAATGGTTATCAGTGGACTGGCGACTATCGACCCTCACCTCCGATCGAGCCGCCACCCCCTGGTCCTCCGCCGCCATAGCTACGTCAGCGGCTGACCGAGCTGACCGGCGAGTCGTCTGGATCACTTGGTGTGAATGGCGACCGGATAATTTAACAGTAAGACAATATCCCGCGAATATCCCGCGGCCGCCGCCGTTCGTGGTTATTCGCCGACGTGTGGCTAACGTCCTGACCTGCCGTAAGACACCGCTGTAGTTCACCGACGTTCGGTTCAGGAACCTTCCCAGCTGAGTCCCATCTGTCGATTGTCGGCCGCGGCACTCCGGCGTCCGCGTGTGCTCACGCCGCCCGCCCATCCGTCACGGGCGGTGGTCACTGACGCGCTGGGCGACCTGGGCAAGGAAGACGCTCGCCCGAAGGAGCGTCTGGACGACGTCCTTGCCAGCGACATCTGACTGGTACTCAGCGCACCCTCGGTTGTTCCCGCTCGGGCGCTCAGCCATCGGCTTCCATATCCACGTCGCGCGAAAACTCGACGACTCCGTCGCGGTAGCAGCGACGTAGTTGACCTCGTCGACGCCGTGGCCGATGCGGTTCCTCGCGAATCGAAGCCCCGCCAGAAGGCGATCGGTACCTTCTGGTTCCTCCGCCAGCGCGTTGGAGAATGAGCGCTCGTACTGGGTACGCAGGCGGTCGCCAGCCACCCCAATCCACCAGAGGGTTTCACCGATGGCCGCAAAGCCTCCGACCGGATCGTCCCAGCCAGTCGCTCGAACCCGTTCTAACGCGCGCTGCATAGCTTGCACGGACCACTGGAGCGGGACCACTTCAAGGCCAGCGATATCGAGATTCACCATTCGCCTTCGTACTGCCAGTCGGTGCTGAACTCGTCGAGGAACTCGTAGCCGACGACAACCGCCGCCCTCTCTGCTCCTGAGAACCGCAACGCGCAGCCCCGGTGCTGACCATTCGTGTAGCTGCCGCCACCGATGAACACCGGGTCCCTGAAAAGGGACTCGAGCCACATCAGCTCGGGCTCAGCGAGCCCAGACGAGCCCACAGCGCTCAGGTAGTCCTCCGTATCGCGCCTGCCGAGCTCCTCGATAATGTGCACGCTCGCGTCGGCGACAGCCGCCCAGTCCGCCGCGTGGAAGGGACACTTCCGGCGGTCATCCAAGGTGAGCCCGTCGAGGAACTCGCGGCCAGCCTGAAGCCGGTCCCGCTCGGTGGGTCCGTACTTCTCCTCGATCGACCTGAAGCGGATGATCCAGTGGCAACTAGAGGGATTATGAGGAGACGGCAGCTCCCGAACATCGACTGCCGCGAACAAATGTCGGACTGCCTGGTCACTGGTGCCTCCACCAAGCGCCAACACCCTCTGGTAGAGGGTTTCGTGGCTCGGTAGGTCAGGGAGCGATTCGCCGACGAGAGTCTCGATGTCTGTGCGCTGCGCGGACCACCACTCCGGCGAACCTGTAAAGGGCGACGTGTCGAGCGCGGATCGATCTCGACTCTTCCGCCAACCAGGTGGCTTCTCCTTGCTGTCGCTCGTGAAGGTCACACGCTGGATCTTCGGTTCGTGTGACTCGATTCGCGGCCAGATCTCGAAAAGGACGAGCTCGGCAATGTCCACGGAGAATCGCTTGGCGATGTGGTCCGCCACCTTGGACACCATGTTCGTGACGGAGTAGGCCGGGTTGCCCGGGACGTTCGTCACGATCGCCACGCACGGATCGCCTCGGTAGAAGCGCAGCCAGCAAATACTGTCCTCGCGCCCAGAGCGAGGGACCTTCAGTAGATCCTGGTATTCGAGGGAGTGTGAGATGGCTCCAAGTATCGACCCTGGGTGTCTCACCCGCGTAGCACTGATCCCCATCCCGGTCTCGGCCGCTGGCTCCCCTAGGAGGCCCTACGAGCCGAGGAGCACCGTGAACCCACGATGGTTGAGAATGTGGAAATGATGACGCAGAAATGGGACCCCGAGCGCCTGCAGTTCAAGCTGCTGCCGGAGAACGTGGCGGCCAACCTCATGCGCGCAGCGACGATGCTCACTGCATGGGAGCTGATCCACTCTGACATCGTCACGGCCGTCAAGGACTTCTACCTCATCGGCTTCAACGAGAACGGTTACACCTACGACGAGGGCTATCAGCACAAAGTCCTCGCGCGAGTCACGAAGGACTCCGGCATTTTCGACGCATCGGTCGCCTGGCTTGTCGAGAACGAAGCCCTCGGCGAGAGCGACGTGGAGCTGCTGCGAGCGCTTCGCGCTCAGCGCAACGATGTCGCACACGAGCTGGCGAAGTACATTGTCGACCCCGGGCACGAGGTGAGCCTCGATCTCCTCACAGAGGCGCGCGAGATCATCGCCCGACTCGGGAGATTCTGGGGCCAGATCGAGGTCGACATCAGCCCCGATTTCGACGACCGTGAGGTCGACGTCGACGGTATTCGCTCTGGTGCGTCGCTCCTCTACGACTACGTGCTCTCGCTCGTGTCGATACCCCTCGATCCAATCGATCCAGAGTCCGCGGAGCCGAATGATCTGCCGGGTTGACGGAGTTGGCGACCCTCATTCGCCCGGCATGTGAAGGCACTCGATAGTTTCGAGCGGACAGACCGCACCGAAGGTCTCCTCGTTCGCCGCTCAGCGTACGAAACCCGGGAGTCCAGTGAGCGACACTCCCATCAGACCATCGATTCCGCCGAACTCGGAGAGCGTCAGGCACTCCCACGGCCGGGGACCTGCAGGCGTATCGACGAAATGCGAGGCGCACCAAGCCCGGAGCACCTCGGTCCTAGTTTCGGCTTCGTCGGGCACGACGAGACCGGCGCCATGGACGCTCCGCCCGGTGATCGACAGGAACGCCCCGAGGCCGAACCGCTCCTCGATGGCGTAGCGCTCAGCGGCGACCACGAACACGAGACCCGACCGGACGCCGACACGGTCGAAGGCCTCGGAGGCTCGCTCTCATGCTCCCGCAGCGCGATCCACAGTAAGACCAATCCGCGTTGACGAACGACTGCTACCCCCACACCTCTTCCGGCCTGTCCCGTCGGCAAAAAAGCCAACATTCG
>Ga0182027_10011766_pt1 | contig 12329 bp, 9 predicted proteins | sample 712E1DmetaG_FD_121300 | JGI IMG/M metagenome (GOLD analysis project Ga0182027, IMG submission 121300) | Permafrost microbial communities from Stordalen Mire, Sweden - 712E1D metaG (Illumina Assembly) | ecosystem: Environmental > Terrestrial > Soil > Wetlands > Permafrost | place: Sweden...
CAGGCAGATGATTTTAATCAATGACAAAGAAATTGGCCGTTCAAACCCAAACGAGAAGAAGAGTTATCCATTCTGGGAAATAACTAAAAAGGGCACTTCAATTGCTTTACGCAGTTGGGGATTGCCGCCGGATTACTATTTTCCGGAGCGAAAAGAATTCCGTACCCCGCTGGACAGCCGACACAGGCGGGCTTGTCGTAAGTGGCCGGCATGGATAAGGAAAGCCTGGTCGCACGCTGAAGTCTGGACTGGCTGGACCGAGGTACATATCAAGGGATTGGATGCAACTCCAGACGCCTTGGCGTGGGGCCGGCTGGATGGTAGGGAAACGCTGTTTTGGCTGGAAGCTGAAAGCGGCCATTCTTCGCGTCAGAAGATACAAAAGGAAATGTCTCGCAGATTGTCCCTGGCCACTGTGTACGCAGAGAGCCTGAAAGTCCGGTTGGTGTTCGTGCTGCTTGCGATGCCCTGGGTACAAGAGGCGGCACGTACGGCTCTGGCGGGAATACCGGATCACGTTGCGGTTGTTACTTCTGATTGGAATAAATTTGGATGGCTGCCAGTAGTAGAGTGGGGGAAAGTTCGATTGGAGATCGATTGATCTGAATAACCGAATGTGCCACCCAGTAAATCTTGTAATCATGCGAGATGATTCACTTTCACTATCCAGGAATAAGACTCTCGCCTTGCCAATTTAGATCGAGTCCTGCCTTTGGGTCTGAATAATAAATACTGTTAGATAAAACGAGCCTGAAATCCATGGGCTTTGTTGGTCGTGATTTGTTTTCATATTCGCATTCTCCATAAGAGTTGATATGACTCGCTCCATTTCATCGGCATTTGAGCCTTCTACTCTATTGTATATTTTGGGAGTCCAAGAAGTTGGCTCTCGCGTTTCATATGCGCTCTGCAACTCGGGCATCTTTCAGGTAATAAAAAACTATCATTGCCAGGATCATATACAGATACCTTTGCTCCGCAACTTTTGCAAATTATTGTCCATTCCTTTGACATGAATAATTTCCTTAGTAAAGTTATTGGTGTCCATGAACCGCCAAACGGTTGGGCTCAGCTGCCGCCGAAATGAATATGACAACATCACCTAAAGTCCTTTTTTATGCCAAATGGGCGCCGTAGACCGCGGCGAAGGCGATCAGGTGGATCCGGCGTTAGGCCCATTCTTGTGGATTCTTATTGCGCACAACTCTAAAAGTCTTGAAGGCTAAACGGGCCTTGAAGACTTTTACATCTTGCCTAAGGTTGCCAAGTGCGTCATCTAAATCTGCTCTGGTAAGTTTCGATTTTGCTCCGACTATCACTTGAACAAGTTTCAAATCCTTTGAAAATTTAGCAAAATATTTATCATCCTCAAGGTACATTTCATCCAAATTGACGATTTGTCGAAATTCGTTCTCATAATGCCAATGGGAATACTTCGTGAAGAGAAATTTTGTCAGTGCCCCATAATCGAGGTGGCTAAAGGCGAGTAGATCTTCGGTCGCCACCACCAAACGCTCTATTGAATAATCAACTTTTCCAAGTTTCTCATCAGGGATTTCAAAACCGAGACACAATCCTTGATGTTTATCGGCATAGTGGCTCCATTGTACGGGGTTCTGACAGCTATGACTAAAACAAATTAACCCTATAGAACGCGAGAACTCAGCCTTCATTCTTGTGAAGGAATAGCGAGTGTGTATGTCAGAGAGATCGGTGCTAAAGAATTCAAAAGGGTCATTGAGGTCATTAAGTAAGGCGACCTTGATGCGTCTCATTTTGATATCTTGGATACCGAATTTACTGTTGATGAAATGATAGACACGCATATCTATTTAGGCCTAATTGAATGTCTTGGCGGCACAAGCGCAACGGGCAAAGCTAGTTTCATTGTCGCGCCAATTTTTGCGGCGGGACGCTGCCTACACTTAGCGTGGCGAAGTTTCTGCCGGAGTCCGTGTTGGGCTGTTTCATGCGCCGCCAAAATCAGATGGGGCTAAATAGGCTACTCCCGTTTGTGAAGCGTGCCTTCGAATGCGATCAATGATCTCTGGGAGCTTCATGGCACCGCTCAAGGCGAGGTATAGGTGCTGATGGTCAAGAAGTAAGAGAGGTGTTTTTGGGCCTGACGCTTCTTCTTTGGCAACGCTGGAATAGCCAGAGATAGAAACTATTACTCCCATGGTATTGTCTGCCTTGTCATTTACCTTCTTCAGGAAAGTGTCGATATCGGTTGCGGCGGCTTGTTGAGTAGTGAACTTCAGTTCAACAAGATAGGTGGTGTCATGGAGAGTTAGCGACCCGTCAATTTGCCTGCCATCGTGTACATAAGGTCGTCTGTTTGTGATCTCGAAGTAATCTAGGAGGTCGAAGAACCATGCTTGGAAGTCATAACCAGCTTGTTGAGACCCAAGCCATTTGGCTGATTCGTTTAGTCTTGCACTAAGTGATTCCAAGTCTATTTGTGAACGCTTAATCTCTGTTTGATGTTCTCGGTACCTTCTTTGAGCTTCCTCGTGATCAACCCGCTGCTTGATCTCGCTTTCTTGCTTTTGTATATAGTCACGTAACCGTCCGACTGAGGCAGCAGCATCTTGAATTTTCTCTTTTGAGTCTTCCCAGTTCTCAAGGTCGGGAAAACTATCTTGTTCTGCTAGATATGCTGCCATCTGAAGGATCGCTTTCCGACCCTTATCAGTTTTCTGTAGCTCTGTAAAAGCACGATCGAGGAAGTCTCGTTTTGACTCATCGCTGTTCCAAGTGGCCAAGAAGTTCTCAGATAGCCTACATTGGCGTAGGAACTTTCTTAATGCGTTTTTTCGCCAGAAGGATTTTAGAGCAGCATCGTAGATGAGTGTTAGAAGATGGGGAGTTAGAGTGTCTATCATTACTCCACCTAAATCATAATGATGCAGTAAAGGATCCTTACCCAAATAAATAACCCAGCTCGTGTATAGCGGATTTTATACCGTTGCGCAGCACAGGTAACCGCTTATAGACGAGCCATAAGAAACCCCAAAGGTTTGGGATTTTATACGGCCGTATATTAATAATCTTCAAAATTGCGGCAGAACTTGAAGCTGTCGTCATAACCGTATCCGCACCCTTCTTCGACAGGCATATTCCTCTCCTTACATGAGCAATCCTTCAGATTCTATGAAAGTTGGAATTCCCAAATATTTAGTGAGAGAAAACTATTTTCTTTTCTGAACTACTAAAACTATTATATCCACTTGAAGGGAAGGGGACAAGAAAAATCGGAAAATGTGTCAATTTGATCTTGACATGTACTTAAAATGTGCATATAATGTGCATTGGACAGAAAACTTGGTGAATTATGTAAACCAAGGAATATTAGTTAGTCACCCTTGTTGAAAGGAGGTGAAATATAAATAGATTATCCTTCGAAAGTTACCTTAATTATTTAGTTGCATAACCTTTTCATGAAACAACGATATTTGAAGTGGCGACCCTCAACTCCCAAATCTAAATCCGAATCTAACACCTAAACTTAAACAAAAACTAATCATAAACACAACCACCTAAATAAACCTAACAAAAACCTAATTATAAACATACCACCTAAAAAACCTAAACACATCCAAGAGGAGCGAAAACCATGAAACGCCTAAGTTTTAGCTTTAGCCCATTTTATTTTCAGGGCTGTGTTCACAAATTAGTAGAAAGGATCTAAGTTGTCCACAAAAACTCTTAAACGCTATAATCTTTCAATTCCAGAAGAATTATTCGATGAAGTTGAAGTTATAGCAAAGAGCCATGATACTACGGTTGTAGATATTTTACGTAGGTTCATCAAACTTGGACTCCTGGCTACTAAAATACAGGACGATGAGAACTCAGCCCTATTGATTAGAGAAGGCGACAATGAACGGCAAATCATTTTACTATGATGCCAAGTCAAAGAGCCTTCTCCATCATAGGAGAAGAATATGCCCGCCAAAAATCAAGGAGTTACGCTTGATGAACTTTCCAAAGGAAAATTACCAGAACATCTACTTCAATCGATAGGAGAACTGAAGCTTACAACCAGGGAACTCGAAGATTGGGCTGAAAGCCAACAACCCTTTTACCTTGGTGTAAAAGATGGTTGTCTAGTATTTCACCTAAAATTCCGAGTTAAGTTGAAGAAATTTGTTGCAAGCATCAGTGGTCTTGTAGCTGGAATTTTGGCGTTGGTTGAGCTTTCAATCAAAGCTTTACCCATCGTCAAGAGTCTCTTGAAACCCCCATAAATATTTCCGTGAGCAAAATGAAATTATTTTGTATCTACCGAGTTATTCCTAACTCGGTAGATACCTGTTTAACTTGCTATGGATGAAGACTTTTGTCAGGGGAGTGCAGAAAATTAGCAGGTTTGTTAATGGACTCTATCACGGACAAACGGATTGGAACGGATGGGTGGACAGCTCCCGTACAGGGAAAGACACCCTTCCAGGAGCAGGGCCAGGAAGCGCCAGCGGGGGCAGTGGGAAGATGAGCAGGCCACGGGGTGGAGTTAAACGCGAAAAGGCAGGTATTGGCTATCCCTTGCCCGAATCAATAATTGAATTAATGAGCAAGGAAGTCCAGAGGGAATCTTTTTATTGTGTCACGCACTTAATCGAGCCAATTATTCTCTGCCCCCATTCACTTGCCTTTTGTTTACCGCTTTGCTATACTGTCAGAGTAATATAAAAGGATTTTATATCGTTTATTAATTTTCGCAGCCCAATCACTTTTATTAATTTGGGAGATTAGGTTAGCAGCCTAATTGCTATTAGGCGCTTCCTAATATTTATTCTATCTATAATCTGGGGGTTTACGAATAAGGCATGCTGAGATTAGCGGTAAGATATTACAAGTTAGGCAAGAATTTGGAGTTATTAGGGTACCTTTCGATGTTCTCTGAGAATTACCAATGAATGAACAACAAATCGAACAAGATCTACTCACAAAGCTAAGTGATCTCAAATATACCTATCGCCCGGATATCCGCGACCGCGCCAGGCTGGAGCAAAACTTCCGCGAGAAGTTCGAGTTGCTCAATAGGGTGCATCTCACGGAGACCGAATTTTCCCGACTGATGGAGAAGATCGTTACGCCAGACGTATACATGGCGGCCCGCACCCTGCGCGAACGGAACAGTTTCGAGCGGGATGACGGCACGCCGCTCAACTACACTCTGGTCAACATCAAGGATTGGTGCAAGAACACCTTCGAGGTAATCAACCAGCTACGCATCAACACCGACAATAGCTACCATCGCTATGACGTAATTCTGCTCATCAATGGCGTTCCGGTGGTGCAGATCGAGTTGAAAACCCTGGCGCTCAGCCCACGCCGGGCCATGCAACAGATCATCGATTATAAGAACGATCCCGGCAACGGTTACACCAAAACCTTGCTTTGCTTCATGCAACTGTTCATTGTCAGTAACCAAATTGATACACTGTACTTTGCCAACAACAACAGCCGCCACTTTAGCTTTAACGCCAATGAGCGCTTCTTGCCATATTGCAGATTTGCCAGCGAGGACAACAATAAAATCACCCAGCTGGACAGATTCGCCGAAAAATTCCTGGCCAAGTGTATACTGGGCGAAATGATCAGTCGCTACATGGTGCTGGTAGCCAGCGAGCAAAAGCTATTGATGATGCGTCCTTACCAAGTTTATGCTGTCAAAGCCATTGTTGAATGCATCCACCAGAACGCCGGCAATGGCTATATCTGGCACACCACCGGAAGCGGCAAAACTCTCACCTCCTTTAAGGCGTCCACGTTGCTCAAGGACAACCCGGATATTGAAAAATGCCTTTTTGTGGTTGACCGCAAGGACCTGGATCGGCAGACGCGGGAAGAATTCAACCGATTTCAGGATGGTTGCGTCGAAGAAAACACCAATACTGCAGCTCTGGTGCAACGGCTGCTTTCTGACGGCTACGCCGACAAAGTGATCGTAACCACCATCCAAAAGCTCGGCCTGGCGCTGGATGATAGTAACAAACGCAACTACAAGGAACAGCTGAAACCGCTGCGCAACAAGCGTATGGTCTTCATCTTCGATGAATGTCACCGCTCGCAATTCGGTGATAACCACAAAGCCATCAAAGAGTTTTTTCCCAACGCCCAGCTATTCGGTTTTACAGGCACGCCGATCTTTGAGGAAAACGCCAACTATACACAGATCGAAGGCCAGCAAGCTTCCTACAAAACCACAAAAGATCTCTTCCAGCGGGAGTTACACGCGTATACCATTACGCATGCCATCGAAGATGACAACGTCCTACGCTTTCACATCGATTATTACAAACCGGAGGGCAAGAACACGCCTCCGCCAGGGGAAGCGCTGACAAAGCAAGCCATCATCGAAGCCATTCTGGAAAAACATGATGCCGCCACTGCTGGACGGAAGTTCAACGCCACGCTGGCGACGGGCTCGATCAACGATGCCATTGCCTACTATGATCTGTTTAAGACGATTCAGGCGAACAAACACGCTGAAGACGACACCTTCCAGCCGCTGAACATTGCCTGCGTTTTTTCGCCGCCGGCCGAAGGCAACAAAGATGTGCAACAAATTCAGGAAGAGCTGCCGCAGGAAAAGGCCGATAACCAAGTAGCCCCGGAAGAAAAGAAGGCGGCGCTCAAAGCCATCATTGCCGATTACAATGCCCGGTATGGTACCAATCACAGCATCAATGAGTTCGACCTATACTATCAGGATGTGCAAAAGCGCATCAAGGATCAGGAATATTCCAATCAGGATTTGCCGCACGCCAAGAAGATAGACCTGGTGATCGTGGTGGATATGCTGCTCACAGGTTTCGATTCCAAATATCTAAACACGCTCTATGTGGACAAAAATCTCAAGTATCACGGCCTGATTCAGGCCTTCTCGCGTACCAACCGCGTGCTGAATGATACCAAGCCTTATGGCAACATCCTTGACTTTCGCCAGCAGCAGGATGCGGTCAACGATGCCATTGCCCTCTTTTCCGGCGAGGAAATAGATCGCGCCAAGGAGATCTGGCTGGTTGATCCTGCCCCGGTCGTGATCAACAAATTTGAAACAGCGTTCAAAAAGCTAGATCTGTTCATGCAGTCTCAAGGGTTGACCTGTGCACCGGAGGAAGTAACCAATCTCAAGGGTGACGCCGCCCGCAGCATATTCATTGAACGATTCAAAGATGTACAGCGGTTCAAGACTCAACTGGACCAATATACCGACCTGACGCCGGAAAACGCCGCCAGCATCGAGCAGGTTCTCCCCAAGGAGCAATTGCAGGCCTTCCGTGGTGCCTATCTTGAAACCGCCCAGCGCTTGAAGAAAGAGCAGGACAAAGGAACCGACAACCCGGAAGTACAGCAGCTTGATTTTGAATTCGTGCTCTTTGCCTCCGCCATCATCGACTACGACTACATTATGGCCCTGCTTGCCCGCTACACCCAGGGAACACAGGGCAAGCAGAAGATGAGCCGCGAGCAGTTGATCTACTTGATCCAATCCGATGCCAAGTTCATGGACGAGCACGAAGACATCGCCGCTTATATCAACACATTACAAGTAGGTGAAGGGCTAAGCGAACAGGCCATCCGCGACGGGTACGACGCCTTCAAGGCTGAAAAGAACGCCCGCGACCTGGCCAACATTGCCGCAGAGTATGGGCTGGAAAGCGTAGCCCTCCAAACCTTTGTGGACGGCATTATCCGGCGCATGATCTTTGACAGTGAACAGCTGAGCGACCTGCTGGCCCCGCTGGGGCTGGGCTGGAAAGCCCGCAGCCAAAAGGAACTGGCCTTGATGGCTGACCTGATTCCGCTCCTGCACAAACTCGCCCAAGGGCGGGACATTTCGGGGTTAAGTGTGTATGAGCAATAAGATGGATGCAACGGATATGGATCAAGAGAAACAACGCCAATTTAAGCCCAAACTGCGCTTTCCTGAGTTTCAGGGAAAAGGTGAGTGGTCTCTAAAATTTGGTAATGAAGAGTTTGAGCAGATTACCAACAAACAACATGACTCTAGCCTGCCCGTTCTAGCAATAACACAGGAGTATGGAGCAATTCCACGGGATGTAATTAACTATCAAGTATCTGTCACAGAAAAAAGCCTTGAGAGTTACAAAATTGTTGAAGTCGGCGACTTCATCATTAGCCTAAGATCGTTTCAAGGGGGCATTGAATATTCGAGATATAAGGGTATATGCAGTCCAGCTTATATCATTCTTCGAAAGAAAACTGATGATTCTGAAGCTTATTTCAGATATTTCTTTAAGACCGAAAGATTCATACAGCAACTACAAAAGAATTTAGAGGGGTTGCGTGACGGAAAGATGGTCAGCTATCAGCAATTTTCAGAATTATTGTTACCAATACCTTCGATCAATGAACAACAAAAGATCGCTGACTGCCTTACTTCTATTGATGATCTGATAACCGCCCAAACCCGAAAGCTCGATGTGCTCAAAGATCATAAGAAGGGACTACTACAACGGTTTTTCCCTGCAGAAGGCGAAACCCTGCCCAAATTGCGCTTCCCTGAGTTTCAGAGTGCGGGGGAGTGGGAAGTAAAAAGTATCGCCACAATTTCTAAAGTAACAACAGGCACTAAAGACACACAGAATAAAGTGGATGATGGTGCATACCCTTTTTTTGTACGGTCACAAATTGTCGAACGAATTAATTCATTTTCATTTGATGGCGAAGCAATTTTAACTTCTGGAGATGGTGTAGGAGTCGGAAAAAACTTTCATTACATTGTTGGGAAATTCGATTTTCACCAAAGGGTGTACTGCATTTACGATTTTGATCGTACTGTCTCTGGAAAATTCATATATATATATTTTTCAGAGCATTTTTACAAAAGAGTTATGCGGTTAAGCGCAAAAAATTCTGTTGATTCAGTTAGGATGTCGATGATCACTGAAATGCCGATTCTACTTCCGGATTTAAAAGAACAACAAAAAATCGCCAACTGCCTGTTTTCCCTCGACGAGCTGATCGCCGCACAAAGCCAAAAGCTCGATCTGCTCCAAGCCCATAAACAAGGGCTGATGCAGCAGCTATTCCCTGTACTTGAGGAGGTGCAGGGATGAGCAATGAGTATCTTGAGGCAATAGTGGGTGTAGCCCAAACCATCAAAGACTCAGACAAAAATCTTATTCTCATCTACGCCTTCAACAGTGTAGGAAAAACACGACTATCCGTTGCATTCAAAGATCTGAACAAGGCCCAAAATGGTGGAAATCCGGCTGGCGTTTATTACAATGCTTATAGCGAAGACCTGTTTTATTGGGATAACGATGAAGAAAACGATGGCCACAATATTCGCCTGTTGGTGAAAAGAAGCACGCTTAACCAATATCACTCATTACTCGACGAAGACAACCTGCGCGAGAAATTATCCCTTTACAAACCCAAATATGATTTCGCCTTGAATTTTCATGAGGATGTTGCACTTGGTATTGAATCGATTCAATTTTTCTTGAATACCGAGGATGATGCAACGGAACCCCCTGACTGACGTTATTAAGATCTCCCGCGGAGAAGAGCGGACCTTTATCTGGTGCTTTTTCCTGGCGCTATTTGACGTAGAAGGCTGGACAGGCCAGCAATCAGGATACTTTTTTATTGATGACCCAGTCTCCAGCATGGATGATCACAACATTTTTGTCACGGCGGCTTCCTTGATGGATCTAATCGACCATCATTTTAAAACCAGGAAGATTATTATGACCACCCACCATGTTGGTTTTTATGCCATTCTCAGTGACTGGCTAGGCAAAGGAGAAAAGTCTGATTCATATAAAAATAATATACAAATGAACATCCTCAAACGAGATGGCAATGGTGTAAGTCTTTTAAGTCACAGAAAAGATGTGTTCTTGTACCACTTGGAACTCCTTCAGACAGTTAGGGATGCTATAGATAAAAATGAGCTCTATGCCTATCATTTTGCATTATTAAGGCAAATATTGGAAAATGTCGGCTCTTTTCTTGGCGTGGGGAGGATTTCTTACATAATTGAACAGATAGGAATCACAGATCCTGATGAAGTCGCTCGTATTGTCAATACACTTTCACATAAAGATGTGTTTCGTTATGAAGCAATAGAGATGGTTGAAGATAACATCCTGCTTTTTAAAGAGATTTTCACTAAGCTAATGGATAAATACAACTTTGTTGTTCACTAAAATACTATGACAGAAAACGATCAAAAACAACTGGGCAACACTCTTTGGGCCATCGCCGACCAACTGCGCGGCGCCATGAACGCGGACGACTTCCGCGACTATATGCTCTCTTTTCTCTTTCTGCGCTACCTGTCGGATAATTACGAAGCGGCAGCAAAGCGGGAACTGCGGGCGGATTATCCGGATAATCAAGAGCACCCTGCCATGCGCCCGCTTCAACTATGGTATGACCGCAATCCAGGTGATGTTGCCGAATTTGAAAAACAGATGCGGCGCAAGGTGCATTATGTGATCGAGCCGCCACACCTGTGGGCCAGCATCGCAGAAATGGCGCGCACCCAAGATGGGGAATTGCTGAGCACTCTGCAAGCGGGTTTCAAATATATCGAGAACGAATCCTTTGAAAGCACCTTTCTGGGCTTATTCTCGGAAATCAATCTGGACTCGGAAAAACTCGGCAAACGCTATGAAGAGCGCAATGCCAAGCTCTGCACCATCATTACAAAGATTGCCGAAGGGTTGAAAGATTTTTCCACCGAAGGCGATACGCTGGGCGATGCCTATGAATACCTAGTTGGCCAGTTTGCCGCCGGTTCCGGCAAGAAGGCAGGCGAGTTTTACACGCCGCAGCAGATTTCCAGCATTCTGTCTGGCATTGTCACCCTGGACAGCCAGGATCCTAGCACCGGCCCTAAAAAATATCTGAAAAGTCTCTTAGATTTTGCCTGTGGCTCCGGTTCCCTGTTGTTGAATGTGCGTAAACGGCAAGGTGCCCACGGCATCGGAAAAATTTACGGACAGGAGAAGAACATCACCACCTACAATTTGGCACGCATGAACATGCTGCTGCACGGGGTGAAGGATTCGGAGTTTGAGATTTTCCACGGCGACACTCTGACCAACGACTGGGAGATGCTGCGCGAGGCCAACCCCGCCAAACAGCCGCATTTCGACGCGGTAGTAGCCAATCCGCCCTTCAGCTACCGCTGGGATCCGACGGAGGCCATGGGCGAGGATGTGCGCTTCAAAAATTATGGCCTGGCACCCAGGTCCGCCGCCGACTTTGCCTTTTTGTTGCACGGTTTCCACTACCTGGCCCAGGAAGGCACAATGGCCATCATCCTGCCACATGGTGTTCTCTTCCGTGGTGGCGTGGAAGAACGCATCCGCCGCAAATTGCTGGAGGATGGCAATATCGACACGGTAATTGGCCTGCCCGCCAATCTGTTCTACTCCACGAGCATTCCCGTCTGCATTCTGGTACTGAAAAAGTGCAAGATGTCTGATGACGTGCTATTCATCAACGCCAGCAAATACTTTGAAAAAGGCAAGCGACAAAACCACCTGCTGCCGAAGCACATCCAAAAGATTATCGATACATACAAGTTCCGCAAAGAAGAGGATCGTTACTCCCGACGTGTGTCGATGAAAGAAATTGCAGCGAACAACTACAACCTGAACATTTCCCGTTATATCAGCACCGCCGTGGCGGAGGATGAAGTCGATCTAGCCGTAGTGAATACCAATCTGGTTGACCTAGAGAAGAAAATCGAGGAGTCAACGAAGAAACATAACGAGTTCCTCGACGAGCTTGGCTTGCCGCCTTTGCCCTGATTTGCGTTTTGCTTTGTATAAACCTGAATTGATAGCTCATCATATTGGGGTTTTCATTTGGTCTAGGTTGGCAATGATGGATACCAATACCTCGAAGCCAATTTCTGTTCTGAATGCGATGAGCTTATTGCATTTTAGTTGTTCAGCCCGCTTCAATATTTTTTCCCTTCAAAGAAGGTATATTTGATTAATATTATAATGCGCATAGCCATTTAATCATGATAGAATACCAATAATTACTCGCCAAAAACAACAACTCCTCACTTCCTTTTTATATGTAAGAGCCCTGGGCGGGGAGCCGGAATGATCTTTTTTGTTCCATGGTTCCCTTGTTCATTGGCTCACTCAATCACCTATTCCTGAAGAACTGGGGCTTTGTTTGGATTAAACAGGCCAGACAGCAAAGGCGATCCGACTTCAATCCCATCTGACAGGAAAGGTTGAAATATCGTCTCCGCGGCGCGCACCAGCAGGGTGGCATAACGGGCAACATTGATGGTTCTGCGATCCAGCTCTCCCGGTATA
>Ga0182027_10011767_pt1 | contig 12327 bp, 20 predicted proteins | sample 712E1DmetaG_FD_121300 | JGI IMG/M metagenome (GOLD analysis project Ga0182027, IMG submission 121300) | Permafrost microbial communities from Stordalen Mire, Sweden - 712E1D metaG (Illumina Assembly) | ecosystem: Environmental > Terrestrial > Soil > Wetlands > Permafrost | place: Sweden...
CGATTGGTCATCCGTTCCATGATAATAGAAGCTGGCAGCCGGCAGCCAATCTATGTCCTACACCGATTTGCGCGAATTCATCGGGGCGCTCGAGAAGGCGGGCGAACTGCGGCGGGTTTCCGTCGAGGTTGACCCCGTGCTCGAGATCGCCGAATTCGCCGACCGCTCCGTCAAGCGGGGCGGCCCGGCGCTGCTTTTCGAGAAGCCCAAAGGCTCGGAGATTCCCGTGCTCATCAACGCCTTCGCCAGCCCGCGGCGGATGGAGCTGGCGCTGGATGTCTCGAACATCGGCGAAGTGGTGGAGCGCATCGGCGGGTTCCTGGAAATGCAGAAGCCCGAGGGGCTGATCGGCAAGCTCAAAATGCTACCCAAGCTGGCGGAGCTGGGGTCGTTCTTCCCGAAGAGCGTCTCCGGCGGGCCTTGCAAAGAGGTCGTACGGCGCACCGGGTTCTCGCTGTTCGACTACCCGATCCTGCAATGCTGGCCGCAGGACGGCGGGCGCTTCATCACGTTGCCGCTGGTGTTCTCGAAGAACCCGGACACCGGCAAACGCAACTGCGGCGTCTACCGCATGCAGGTCTTCGACGAGCGCACCACGGGCATGCACTGGCAGACCCACAAGCAGGGCGCCGAACATTACCGCCGCCTGTTGCAAGAGGGGCGCGCTAAGCGCATGGACGTCGCCGTGGCTGTGGGCGCCGATCCGGCGACCATTTTCTCCGCCGTGCTGCCGCTGCCGCCGGACATCGACGAGATGCTGTTCGCGGGTTTTCTGAGAGGCAAGCCGGTGGAGATGGTGAAGTGCGAAACCTCGGATCTGGAGGTGCCCGCCGAGGCTGAAATCGTGCTGGAGGGCTATCTGGAGCTGGGCGAGTTGCGGAGGGAAGGGCCGTTCGGCGACCACACGGGGTTCTATTCGCTCGAAGACGACTACCCGGTGTTCCATCTCACCTGCATCACGCAGCGGAAGAAACCCGTTTACTCGGCCACCATCGTGGGGCCGCCGCCCATGGAGGATTTCTACATGGGCCAGGCCATCGAGCGGATCTTCCTGCCGCTGATGCGGCTGCAACTGCCGGAGATCCGCGACATCTCGATGCCCGCGGAGGGGGTGTTCCACAACCTGATGCTGGTGGCCATGCGGAAATCCTACCCCGGCCACGCACGGAAAGCGATGCACGCGATCTGGGGCATGGGGCAAGCCATGTTCACCAAGTGCATCGTGGTGGTGGACGAGGAAGTGGACGTGCAGAACGTGCGCGAAGTGGCTTGGAAAGCGCTCAACAACATCGACCCGCAGCGGGACATCGAATTCGCGATGGGACCCGTGGATTCTCTCGACCACTCCAGCCGCCTGCCCAACTACGGCTCGAAAATGGGCGTGGATGCGACCCGCAAATGGCCTCAGGAAGGCTTTGCCCGGCCCTGGCCCGAGGTGATCCGGATGTCGCCCGAAGTACGGGCCCGCGTGGACGAACTCTGGAAGAAAGCGGGGCTGGCGTAGCCCTGTGTTAAACTGGCCTTGATCCCCTTTCGCCACGGTGGGTGTAGCTCAGCTTGGTAGAGCGTCGGATTGTGGTTCCGAACGTCGCGGGTTCGAATCCCGTCACCCACCCCACTTAATTCAATAACTTGCGCTCTACTGTCTCCCATCGTTGCCGGTTCTCCTGTCTCGGTGTGCCCAAAGGTGTGCCCAGTTGCGGGGGCTGCTGGCTCAAGTACTCTTCCATTCGGTGGCTGGCGTCCCTGAGATCTTGGTGATTGACGATCCGGTAGCGGAGAAACATCGCCTCCGTCTTGTGGCCGGTTATCTGCATGATGACTCGCCGCGGGACGCCTGCCCGATCCATGTTCATTGCGGCGGAACGGCGCAGGTCATGAAACAACAAACCTGGAACTCCCGCGCGCTTACAGGCGGATGCCCACGCCTTGCGAAAGGTTCCGATCTGGCTTCCGTGTTCGTCGAAAAAGAGCCAAGGGCATTCGGGGAACTCTGCATCTCGCTCCGCGAGAGCCATCTCGATCCACGGCCCCATGTCTCCGTAGATCGGCAGCGTGTGTGCATCCCTGTTCTTCGTGGTCCGGCGAGACACCTGGATCTGTTTTGCTTTCAGGTCAACTTGCTCGATACGGATCTTTTTCAGTTCGCCCGACCGCACGCCAGTGTGATACCCGATTACGAAGAGGAGCCGTAGGCGCTTTGGCAGTTCAGCCAATAGCCTGTGGTAGCCCTCAAGATCGAGGAAACCTTCCCGGACGTTCTCCTCAGGTAGTTTCGGGATGTGCGGAATGCGAACCACTACGGGCGGATCTTCTTCCGCAGCCAAGCGGAAAGCGCGACTGACAATCGCCAGTTCCCGGTTGATCGTTGCGTTAGCTGCGTTCTCCTGCCGCCTCTTGGCGATGTAGCGCTTGATGTGCGTGCTCGAAAACTCGGCTGCCCGGAGGTCCCCAAAAGCCGGGATCAAGTGATGGCGAAGCCGCACGTTCAAGTCGAGGAGTGTCCGCTTGCCATTCTGAACGTAGTCCGCGACTACGGCCTGGAATAGCACGTTCATGCGCACGCGCTCCGGCGTTAAGCCCCCAAACCTTCCGTCCGCGATCTGTCCCAAGCGCTTCTTGAGCAACAGTCCGGCCTCGCTCCTGTTGTCTGAGCCGCTGGACTCCCGAAATACCTGGCCGGCACGGGTATACTTGATCCACCACGGGGAGAGCGTTTTCACAGTACCATCCGGCAGCTTCTTCCTGCGCTGGAAGACGCTTCCCAGTTTCGCTCTCATGGTTGCTTCTCCTTACCACGCCATCTGGCAAGAGCGGCAGTCCGGGCTACTCGTGAACGCTGTGCAGGCGTGAGCTTCTCCATTCGCGCCGCTCCACTTTTCTTTCCGCCCCTCCGCCCCAGGGCGACGGCGGCAGCGTTTTTCTTTCGTGCCATAGTGTCATTCTGAAGCGCTTCAGCACAACTGTCAAGTCCCCTGCTCGGTCTGCTTCGGTCATGCCCTCTTGTTCTCCTCGATCCAGCGCTCCAGGTCACGGATGTCCAGGAACACACGCCGGTCACTGCGGACACTAGGCAGCTTGCCGCTGGCGATTATATGCTCGACGGCTTCCTTGCTCCTACCCAAGTAGGTGGCACCCTGCTCAACAGTCAGCAGCCGGGGCCTCACGGTGGCGGCGCCATCACTGGCGAGCTCGGCCCGCACCTTGGCCGCCACCCGTTCAGCCAGGGCGTCCATCAGCGCGTCCATGTCGAAGCCGCCCCCTGCCATCGCTACTCACCACTTCGCCTCGGCGAATCTGGACTCGCCGATCTCAGACTCGGGGCCACCCCACGAGTCGTTCTCTCACCAATACGCGCACGGCACACAGCACCGCCCGTCGGATCGCAGTCGATGTCTTTACGGAGACGCTCGGCACGTGTGTTGATCCGGGGTGCATTCTCAGCCACTGAGAGATGTCCCGCACCTGCTGCCCGGATCGCTATAGTGGCGGAGTTAGCAGAGAAGGTCCAAATCTGCCGCATTTCCAACGACTTTGAACTCCGCCTGATATTGGAGTTGACCGGAGTAGAGCGGAGTGACTTCAAATACTCCGTCTCACTCCGCCCGTCTCTGTTCATGGACGGAGTCGCAAACTTCTGTATCGCAAGAAGATACTGGCTTGCTCCGGTCACTCTGCCACCCCTACCTTTCGGTATTCGCCTCGCGCCACGCGCTCCAAGATTCCAAGTGCCTCACACTTCTTTAGGAAGTCCGTGGTCGCCTGGTCGCCCTTGCCGTAGGTCAGCTTGGCCTGCTTGAATCGGAACTGCGGAGGCAACCTCTCGTACTTTTCCTGCTGTTCGTGAGGCAGGAGATCGACACCTATAACCTGCACGTAGCCGAGCGGGTCCCCGTCGTCGTCCAAAGCACGAGCCAAGTACAACGTCGGTATCTCGCCCCGAACCCGACCAAAGCCGCGCAGCACCAGCGCCGGCCTATGTTCCCTGGCATCCTCTCCGCACACTCTCGCGAGCCTTGGTTCGTCCAGCCCCAGTCGGACATCAGAGCCATTGACCAGGGCACGCCCTCCGCGGGCCTGCAAGAACCACTGGCGGAGGCTGGCCTCTTCAAGAGGCTGAGGCTGCTCCTCCCGTTTGGAGGAAGGCTTGCGAATGTGGTGGATCAGCACGACTGCGCACCCGATGTCCCGGATCAATCCCCGGAACTCTTGCAAAACGCGGGTCGCAATGGAGTTCTTCTCCTCAATTTCAGGACGGTAGCCGGACAGCGAATCAACAACCACAAGGTCAGGCTTGCAGCAACGCATCATTTCGAGCCCAGCGCCTTCCTTCGAGTCTTCGGGGCCGTCATTGAAATTCCAGAGAAGGAGTCCATCGCCCAAGGTGCCCGTTTGCACTCCGAGATGTACCGTCAACCGTGAGATCAAGTCCCTGACCTCCGCCTGCCCGTTCTCGTAGTCCAGGTAGAGAACCCGCCCCTGCTTCACCTCCCGACCTAGGAAAGGGACACCTGCCGCTACGGACACCCCCAACTGGTAGGCGAGCGGGCTTTTCCCGAGTCCTGAGTCACCCACCACTAGTACGAGGTTTCGATCTGGAATCAGGCCGGCCACTCTACCGCAGCCGCCTCCAAGTTCGGCGCACCTGTGCTCAAGCTCGGTCAGGTTGCGGACCGCCCATCGGCGCTTCAGCCCGGAGTCCAATTCAGCGCAGATCGAGATTCCCTTGTCGGGGACGTTCAGCCGGTACGAATCGTTGCCGCTGGCCTCGAAGCCCGCTTTCGGCTGTGCATCGCGCAGCATTTGGAGCGGGCTTTCCCATTGGTCAGGCTGCATTCCGGGCCTCCGGCATCACGAGGTAGTTGGTCAACAGCATTTCGAGCCGTTCCCGGTGCTTGCATCCAACGGCCAACAGCGCCCGCGCGAATTTTGGCTGGCTCTCTCGCCATTGCCGGCACTCCGCCAGCATTCCGCCCCCGGTCCGCAGTGCGGCCAGCAGTCCGGTCAGCGACCGGCGGTCGGGGTCGTTCCAGGCCAAGTCCTCAAGCACTTGCTCCGCTAGAATTACCACGGCATCACCGAACTGCTGGGCGCGGGGCATATCGGCTTCATCCCGTGCCCGCTCGTGGCCGTAGTCGCGCCTCTGCCGTGGTGTCCGCTCCACTTCCGGCCATAGGCCCTTGCTTCGCAGCGCGTCAACCACTGCCCGCTGATCGCACCCGGCATGGCAATGAACCAGCAGCTTGCCGTCCGCCTCCCGGAAGGAAAGACTCGGCGTGCGGTCTTCATGCGCGGGGCATCGGCAAACCCAGGACCCGCCGCTCTTGCGGCCGTGCAACGCGCGAGCGATGCATTCGGCATTCATGGCTGTCCCTGCGGCCGTGCCTCGCCCCGCAAGACGCGCGCGGCCCATTCACCGATCAAGCCGCCGTACTTCTCGGAGCTTCGCAGAATGGTCCGGGCCGCCTCAAGACTTGCACCTGGACGCTGGGTAGAATATGATAAAGTTAGCAAGTTAGTAAACCTTTCCGACCCGGCGGCTTTACGCGAGCTTCCGGGTCAACCTTTTTTTGTACTCCCGCTAGAGGGCACCTACTGGCCATCCGCACTCGGCGGCTGCGGCGACCATCCTTTGCTTGGCCTCGATCAATTCCTCTAGGGCCTTCTCCAGCCGCTTTTTCTCCGCCGCCGTCGGCACGCCGTACCCACGCTCCAGAACCGACAGCCGTCCGCGATCCATTCGCGCCCTGCTTGCCAGTAACATGGCTGGAATACCTGCGACTAGCCGTCGGCGTTTGAAATCACCCATTGTCCCCTCCCAAAGTTTGTGTTTGCGTTTCTATAGTAACTGGTGACGCTTTCGAAGTCAACCGTTTCCGCGTGTTGACTTATAGCAAACCCCGATGGTTGACTTACAGCAAACCTTGCCAGTGGCGTCTTCGGCCTTTACTGCTTACAGCCGTCCATTTGGGAGTTGGCTTGCATCGACGATTTATCGGTGGGAGTGTTGTTCGCTTGGAGCGACTAGCCGGTGTCATATTACGGCCCGGCGTCGCGTGATGCCTGCGTGTTCCGGTACCAGCCGCACTTTCTTCTGTACCCGCTCCGGTGGCTAGTAGACGGTGAGTTCCTTATGAACCTATCCCATTCATTTCCTGAGGCTAGGCCCGCCCCAATAACTAGTATACGTATATATAGTGTAAAGTCCCAGAGATCGAGAGACCCCTACTCGGTTGAATTCGCAAGGGATAAAGTCGCTGCTAACGTGGCGTCAAGAGTCCCACAAAATGGCTTTCTTTGGCTGAACGGAATCAGTCTACCGGTCGGCCTAGCCCCCGCCCCCAGGACTGGGATGTGGGACGGGATGCCCTGCTCCGGCAGGGCCGCCTCCAGATGGAAGCTAAAAGTTGGTAGCCGAGGTCCCTATCCCCGCCGTTCTGAGGGGGCGTATTTTGCGCTTCGCAACTGCACGAAAATCCCCTCGCGCGCTTGAACTCCGGCTGAGGCGGGACCCCCTCCGACCTGGCCATAGCGTCGATCAATCCCCAGGGCAGTTTGTGAGCGCCAGGGCCGACTTCGCTACTCGCCGGGGATTCTGGCAGTCCCGCCGCCGGCACGAACATTGCCAGGAGCCGGTCGCTTATGCCGCGCATGATCTCCCGTGATCTGAGCAGTCTGGCCGAGGGCAATGCCTTTAGATTGTTAGGCTTGCGATTGAGGGCCTTGACTTTGCAATCCCGAACCTGTATTCTCTCAGTCAGGGAGAGGATCATCAGACTCTGCTAATGGTATCCGCGCAGACCTTCGGGACAAGCGCCAGGGGTAACGCCCTGAGATCTGACGGCCGATCGGCCCTTCGATCCCGGCCATTGCCCGGATCGTCGGGGTTGTTTTTGCCTTTCGGGCAGGCAACCTACCAGCTGGGACGGAAGTTAGACAAGAGCTGAATCCTACATGAATTTTTTGAGCCACGCTCTATGCCCTTGATAGAGCGTGGCTTTTATATTTCTGAAGGTCGTACGTAATCATTCGGATAGATGTTCGCGTGGGAGCATGTGAGCGCTATCGAACCCTCACGGCAGCAATCAAATGTCTGGCCTGTAAGGCCGCGGCCCGGATATTGGACATCATGGTGGTATCCGTTTTCCAAGGGCACTCCAAACCGGAAGGATGCCCGCATGAACAGCTTCCTTTCGTCGTGCGAGGAGCCTTCTTCGAGTTCTCTCACGGGCCCATCCTGCCTCCGGTCGTGAGGAAACAGGAGACCGCGAACGTCGGACAGCACCATCTTTCGCGCTCCGCGCGGGATGTTCCTCGGGAGATCCTCGCTTGTCGCTTGTACCACCCTATTCCGATTGATCCGTTCCGTCCAAGGGGCCACTTGCCGTGACATCCTCCTGAACAAACCTGCAATCCGTTCCGTTGCTGATACCTTGAAGTTCTGCGGCGGCAGGAACAGGGGCTCCTTGTCGCTGATACTTGACAGGCGACGCTTGACATCCATGAACTGACGACCAGCCGCGTCAACCGAAGAGATCACGTAATCCACAGCAAGCTTCCGATTGTGCCGATGCTGCCTGCCATACGCGTCATACTCCGCTAAGCGACTCAGCCTGAGTGGAAAGACAAAGAAGTCAAACTCTGCAAGTAACTGTTCTTCACCAGTTGAGGGAACATATGCCAAGATTATGTGCTTGGGCGACGGTGGGGCCACATGGGCTTTCAGTTGTCGGATCGCATACTGGGTCACCCCCTTCATCAGCGCCGCCACAGCCTCTTCTCTGTACAATGGTGCCCCGTCGCGGCCAGAAGCTGACTCGAAGATGACTCTCGGGGTGGGAGAGCAGCGCGCCTCGACCAATTGCGCTACTGCCGCGCAGACCGGATGTGGAAGACCTGCCAGAACTATCAAAGGAGTCTGGCTCGCCTGCCTAGTGACAGAACGTCCTCGACTCATCGCATTACTCCTGCCGACTCAGCAATAACGCAATGTCACCAGGGATCACAATCTTTGAAGCCACTCCCGGCGGCTGAGCCGCAAGAAGTCGCTCAAGTGCATTCGCACGTTTCTTCGAAGCAGGCTTATAGAAGAGATCAATTGGAGTATTCTTGTCACGGCTCCACGCAGCTATCCTAGTCTGAAGATCAAGGCGATCAGAGGCACTCATTTCACTCAGTGTCGATAGCTTAAGTCCTGGTCGTCGATATCTGTCCTCTACCTCGATATCCTGCTCACGGTCGGCGTTTTCAGGAGAGGTGACCCCATACTTGAATGGCGCAGTCTTACGCAGAAAGACGTGCTGACCAGATTCGGTCTGCACACAGAATGCAAGCAGGACGGATCGGGGCAGAGCGTCAATGTCGGGAATCGCCGCTGTTGCTTGGCTACGGCGTTCTATCCAGGCTTCCACTATCTGCTTTGTGGCCGCAGTGGTCACGGCGACGTACGCCGGCGAGTTCTTGTCACGGACGATCAAGAGGTCCGGATCGTTCGCCGCCTCAATGTACTCACGAAGGCTCTTACCGTTTTGGCCTTTCGCGGGCCACAGGTTCAGCTCACGCAGATCGTGGCCGAGGTCGGACAGCAGCAAGGGAGAGCAGTCTTTCTCGTAATGCTCACCTACGATCTTCCGCAAAGCACTGTACAGTTCTTCATCGGCCTGGGACATGGTCACGTTCTCCAAGTCTGGCACCATCCATCAGGCTGCGCCGCGATGCAAAGTGCACAGGGTCTTTTCCCCATTGGCAGCGTTCGGAAACCTGGCGCTAGGCCGACAAAACTCATCGGATGCCGTTACCCAAAGTAGCACACTCACTGACCGTGGGGTCGCTTCCTTGAGCGGAGAACACCTCGGCGCCTGTGCCTGTCAGGAATCCGATCCGAGCGAACGGGCGGCTGACCAAGTGCTGTGGGGTGCTGGGAACCCGCAAGAGTCGGCGGGAAGCGGTCTGGTTCCGATGACCAGATGTGCTGTGATAGGCATGAGCGCAGTCTACATGGTTCTGTTCGGGGGTTCGGAGTGTAGTTCAGCCCTGATGGGATTCTTGTCCGGGTACGCACCCGCCCGGCCAAGCCTTCCTCCGCCCCGCCCGCTACAGCCCCAACTTGCCCGCGCTGTTCTCGCGGAACAAGCTGCCGTCCCGGATATACCGCCGCACCATCTGAACGGACCGATGGCCCGTTTGGTTCATGATGGACCGCTCCGACGCGCCGGCGATGGCTGCGGCAGTGGCGTGCCAGCCCCGGTGGGAGTGCCCGAGACGGCTTTCTTTAGTCTGCGGGCTTCCCGTTCACGTTTGGGGCCGGCCCTTCCGCTGCTCCGTGGCGGTGCCGGAGCCGGTACTGGTGTCTTTCCTTGACAGGCTTTGCGCCCTCTTCTCGACGCCAGAAAGGAGTCGGGAGAGCGTGATTCCGAGAGCTTTGGAGATGAGCACCAGGTTGTGGAAGCTGAGATTGCGCTCCCCCCGCTCAACAGCACCCATCCAGGTGCGATGAACTCCGGCAAGATCGGCAAACCCCTCCTGCGAGAATCCCTTCCTCTTCCGCAACTCCCGTACTCTCTGGCCGAGTGCCAACAAGATTTCTTGCACTTTCCAGAGTCTGAATCTATGCTATATATTCGTCTACAGCGTTAGCGTAGACACTATTTGCGTAGCAACCAGTTGAGGCTGTACTCGCCATGGGCGGCCTGAGCGTTTTGACAGTACTCGCGGTCGTGGGCTGCATCGCAATCCTGCCGCGCCTTTTCTACATCTTCCAGGTTGCCAGACGCAGGAAGGTCGAGAACCGGGTTCGGTTCAAGCGGACGGCTATCAGCTTGGTGCTGTACGGATTGAGTTGCGCCGTTCTTCTGAACCTCGGCTACACGGCCTGGGAGACTCTGGCGTTCAGTTTCCTTCTCGGCTTGACGCCAGGCGTCTTCGTGAAGGCCCCAAAGAGATCACGCATCATTTCGGCTCGCGTCAGACGAGAAGTGATCGCCCGCGATCTCAGGGGGCAGCCGTTTGACCCGCGAACTCACCACCTGCATCATGTGTGGCCGTTTGTCCTGGGGGGAGACAATTCGGTCGAGAACCTCCGGGTGGTGACGAAAGACTACAATCTGAGCCAGGGAGCCAAGAGACCGGGGCTTCTCGATCTCCTCGGGCACAGCCCGAAACTGCATCTGGAGTCGGGTCGCCCGAGTGAGGAGACGGTCTCCGGGCTGGAACCCGAGCGGACACCGCGACGCTTGCGATTCGTCGGGAGGATATTGCTTGTAGCCGCGATCCTGGGTTTCTGCTGGTACCATGCTCGAAATCAAAAGCCCCGAGCGCCCAGCGAAGCCACATCGCGCGCAAGCATGACTTCAGCCGCGCCAGTGACCCCAACTGCCGGTGCGGGACCAATGCGGCCAACTGGCCAATCCGAGGCATCGACCGCTGCGCCAACGCCCCTGCCACTCTCCCCAAGTCCCGCTGACGCCGGCACGGGAGCTGGGGAAGGTGAAGCCCCGCAAGGGACTGTGGCCGCTTCACCTCAAGACAGCGCTTCCACGGTTGCAACAAGTCCGCCACCCGAGACGCCAGCGGCGCAACCGGCGGCACCACTCCAACCGGCGGAGCGAACGTACACGACCAGTGAGTTGCTAGCCATGTACAAGGCAGGCAAACACTGGGCGGACACCGCGCTCAAAGGAAATCGCATACAGGTGGTTGGAACGCTGGAGAAGATCGGGAAGGACGAAGTCTCGTTGCGGGGATCGGGAGACTCTGACTCAATCATTTGCAAGTTTGACACCAGAGAAGCCCCGCTTACTGGCAGGCTTTCGCTTGGCATGGTCATCACCGTTAGGGGCGGGGTCAAAGGCAGGAATTGGGTGGGCAATGTCCATCTCATCAACTGCGCGCTGGTCGAAACGCAGTAGACGCCTACTGCCGTAGACAACATGTATCGAAGCAGATCCATAAGGGAGAGAGAATGACAACCAGATTCAAGTGCGGTGCAAAAGCGAAGTATTCCGGCAGGTACCGTTGCACGTCGTGCGACTCGGCCAAGACGATGGTCAAGGGCAGGAAGCTGATCGCGTGCAAGTGCGGGGGCAAGGAGTGGGAACTCACTTCATACACGGGGAAGGTCCCTGACAGCGACAAGAGCTTCTTAGATCGTCTACTCGGCACCTGAGGGTGCCGGGGCGGGGAGTCCAATATGAACCTGTTAGAAGGCGAGCGGGTCCTCCTGGAATCCGACAGTCAAGACCTGATTGTGACAACATGCAGGATTCGGAAGAGATCCGTATCGGGCTACACCGACATCTTCCTTGAGCACCTCTGTTCGATACAGGTTGAGCGAGAGTCGGACACCTGGCTCCTGGTCGTCGGCTGCGTTGTGGGAGTCGGATCGCTGGTTGCGCTCGGCTCCCGTGTGCCGGGTGCGGGTGTATTCGGCCTGCTTCTCGCGGCGGCGCTGGTCGTCCGCTATTTCCGAACGCGCGGCGACTACGTCTGGTTCCAATCACCGCGTACCTCAATTCCCTGGGAGGTGCAGGGCCGTGGCACCGAGTACGTGGCGGGCGTTGTTGATGCGGTTGAGGCGGCGAAGAATGCGCGCTATGCCATGATCTGTCGCCGTGAACATGCGGATTCAGGTCCTTCAGAAGCAGCCGGGGCCGGTTATTAACGGCTGATAATTTCTTCAGAACGGAACGCTACCGCCGCGACCGCTCGGGCCGTACCGGGCGCGGCGCCTCTCCCAGATCTCCTCGGCGAATTCGCTCCGGCGCTGGAGCGGGGTGGCCCGGATCATCTCCACCGCCGCCGGAACGGTCATCTGGTCCGACTCGCCCTTCATGGACATGACCGCCGTGAGCCATTGGCCTAGACTCACCGCGCCCTTGCTCGCGGGATTGTACTGTAGCGTGAGCCTGCCGATTCCCGCGCGCCGGAGCGTGTTCGCACAACGGACATTGCAACTCCGGCACGTCCAGATGAAGTTGGCCGATTCGCCGTGTTCCTCATGGCCGTCAACGTGTCCAATCTCAACGTTGCGTCGGCTTCCGCAGAGCGAGCAGATACGACTTCCCGGCGGGGGAGATGCGTTGGCGCGGTACCTCAGCGCCCGGTCGGTCACTTCCTTACGCCAGCGCTGCCCGCCCGCCGGACAGGTCAGTCCTGGTCGTCTTCGTCCTCGTCTTCGTCCTCTTCGGACACGATGTCCAGGACTGGATCGAGCTTGTCACTGAGGGCTTGGTTCTCCTCTTCCAGTTCGTCGATGCGGTCTTTAAGATCCGCGTAGGTAGGTCTTGGCATATACAATCTCCTAATCGTTCGTTTGGTGTTGCCTGAAGA
>Ga0182027_10011768_pt1 | contig 12326 bp, 10 predicted proteins | sample 712E1DmetaG_FD_121300 | JGI IMG/M metagenome (GOLD analysis project Ga0182027, IMG submission 121300) | Permafrost microbial communities from Stordalen Mire, Sweden - 712E1D metaG (Illumina Assembly) | ecosystem: Environmental > Terrestrial > Soil > Wetlands > Permafrost | place: Sweden...
ATGGCCAGCAGGATGAGCGGGCGCGTCATGGTCGGCGGCGACTCGTGGATATGGCCTTCCTTCTCGGGGTCCACGTGGCTGGCGCCCCAGAAGGTCATGCCCATGAGCCGGAACATGTAGAAGGCCGTCATGCCGGCCACGACGAACCCGATCGCCCAGACCCACAGGAAGCCGTTCTTGAAGGCGCCGCCCAGGATCTCGTCCTTGGAGAAGAACCCGGCCAGGGGCGGGACGCCGGAGATGGCCACGGAACCGATCAGCATCGTGGCGTAGGTCGTTGGGATCTTGCGAGCCAGGCCCCCCATCTTGCGCATGTCCTGCTCTCCGTCGACGGAGTGTATTACCGAGCCGGAGTCGAGGAAGAGCAGGCCCTTGAAGAAGCCGTGGCTCATGAGATGGAAGATCGCCGCCGTCCACGCGCCCACGCCCAGCGAGGCGAACATGTAGCCGAGCTGGGACAACGTCGAGTAGGCCAGGACGCGCTTGATGTCGGTCTGGGTGAAGGCGATCGAGGCGGCCAGGATGGCCGTGAATATGCCGATGGCCGCAACCAGGACCATCACCTCCGGCGCCGACCCGAAGATCGGGTTGCAGCGCGCCACCAGGTAGACGCCGGCGTTGACCATCGTCGCGGCGTGGATCAGGGCGGAGACCGGCGTCGGACCCTCCATCGCGTCCGGAAGCCAGACGTGGAGCGGGAACTGGGCGCTCTTGCCGACTGCGCCGCAGAAGATCAGGAGGGCGATGGCGATCTGCCAGTCGTGCGGGACGCTCCCGAACCTCGCGAAGACGTCCTGCATGTTGAGAGTGCCGACCTGCGTCCAGACGGCCATGATCCCGAGCGCGAAGCCCATGTCGCCGACGCGGTTGACCAGGAACGCCTTCTTGGCCGCCAGGGCCGCGGACCGGCGCGGGTACCAGAAGCCGATGAGCAGGTAGCTGCACAGGCCGACCAGCTCCCAGCCGGCGAAGACGAGCAGGAAGTTGTCGGCCAGGACCAGCACAAGCATCGAGAACATGAACAGGTTCAGGTAGGCGAAGAAGCGCCACTTGCCCGGGTCGTGGGCCATGTAGCCGATCGAGTAGATGTGGACGAGCATGCCGATCGTCGTGACCACGATCAGCAGGCAGGCCGTCAGCGAATCCACGAAGAAGCCCATGTCGGCGTGGAAGCCGGTGGCGGGGATCCAGTTCCAGAGCGTCACGCCGGCCCCGTTCGCCCCGAAACCCAGGCTGTGGGTGAGGGCGCCGAGGGAGACGACCATCGCCACCAGCCACGACGCCACGACGGCCCAGACGGCGATCCGGTGCGACTCCCGGCCCATCCCGCGGCCGAGCAGCCCGGTGATCGCGAAGCCGGCCAGCGGCAGGAGCGGGATGAGCGGGATCAGGAACGTCATCGTCGCACGCTCGGGCGGCCCATGCCTGCGTTGCCGCCTCCGACCGCTTGCTCACGCACGTCCAGGTGCGCTCGCCGCGCGTGCTCGGCTGCGCCTTGGCCTGGGCGCGCCGGAGCGGCGACTCCAGGGAGATGCGATTGGCAGTAAACCGGCTGGGTCATCGCCTCACTCCCGCATCGCGTCGTACTCGTCGACGAGCGGAGTCTTCTTGTTGCGGTAGATGGCGATGATGATCGCCAGTCCAACAGTGGCCTCGGCCGCCGCGACGGCGATCACGATCAGGGCGATGACGGCGGCGTGCGTCTTGAGCGGAGCCACGAAGGCGCCGAAGGCGACGATGCTCAGGTTGACGGCGTTGATCATCAGCTCGATCGACATGAGCATGCTGATGGCGTTGCGGCGGGCCAGGAAGCCGAAGGTCCCGATGGCGAAGAGCAGGCCCGACAGCACCAGGTAGGAGTCGAGGGAGTTGCTCACGACCGATCCTCCTCACGCCGGCCGGGCTCGCGGCGGGCCAGGTAGACGGCGCCGACGACAGCCGCGGTCAGCAGGACGCTTACGACCTCGAACGGCAGGACGTAGTCGTGGAAGAGGAGATGGGCGACGTCGGCGGTGGCGGTCCAGAGACGCTGTCCCCCGGCCGGCCAGGTCGTGGTCAGGACCGTGGCGACGATCACGACCGCTAACACGGCCGCGGCCGCGGCGGCGATCCAGGCCTGGGTCTGGAAGACGAGCCGTATGGGCGCGTTCTTGGTCTGGGTCAGCATGATGGCGAAGAGGATCAGCACGCTGATGGCGCCGATGTACACGAGGACCTGGGTCGCGGCGATGAGCGGGTTGCCGAGCATCACGTAGATGCCCGCCAGCGACGCGAACGAGACGGTCAAAGAGAGGCCGCAGCGGATGATGTCGCGCAGGGTGACGACCAGCAGCGCCGACACCAGGAGCGTCGCTGCCAGAACGACGAAGAGAACGTCGTCCCAGCGGATCCCGACGAGCGGGATCGAATCGCCTATCGGCATGCCCCGCTTCCCTCCTCTGCAAGTCCCGGCTTGCCGGGACTCCGGGCCGGATCTCCGGCCCGGAACTCTCCTTCAGTCACTTTGGTCTGCCCTCGCCGCGATTGCCGGAAGAGCCGGCGAGCGTGGGCGGCAGCAGTGGCAGGCCCCTTGCCGGGTCCTCGATGCGGCCCTCGGCGACGGCATGGGCGAGCCAGTCGCGCTCTCGCTGAATGTATGTCACCTCGGTCTCGCGGTCGATCGCCGCCAGCCCGATTAGGTCGATCTGAGGATCGCCGCGGAAGGTGTGGGCGAGCTCGTTGTCCTGGCCGCCGCGAAGAGCGTCGTAAGGGCAGGCGTCGACACAGATGCCGCACAGGATGCAGCGGCTCTCGTCGACGTCGTACTTCTCGAGGACGCGTGGCTTGGGCATCAGCGCACCCGTCGGGCACGTCTCGGCGCAGCGGCCGCAGGAGACGCACGGCGTGTCGTTGAGGCTCATGTCGAGCGGCGTGGTCACGAGCGTGTCGAAGCCGGTCCGCATGAAGTCGTAGCAGGCCGCGCCGACGACGTCGGCGCAAACGGAGGCGCAGCGGCCGCAGTCGATGCAGCGAGACGGCTCGCGCAGGATGAAGGCGTGGCTGTCGTCGCGGATGTAGTCGTGGTTGGCGCCGGTGAAGCGGTTTTCGGTGACGCTGCGGAAGCCCGCGCCCTGGTCGTGGCCCGGTTCCAGCGTCTGCAGCGTGGTTCCGTACTCGATGCCGAGGCGGCGGAGATCGCAATTGCCCAGCGCCTCGCAGGTGCACTGCAGGCAGCGGGTTGATTCGGCCATCACCTCGGCGGCCGTGTAGGGGATCTCGTACTCGACGTAGCTCTTCGACCGCTCCCGGGCCGGCAGAGACTTGAGCCGGTGGCGCGCCTCCTTGGGCTCGTCGGTGTAGGGCACGATCGAGAGGAACGTCGGCTCGACCTCCGCGAGCGTCTGGCGGTTCCTCAACTCCGACAGATCGTTGCCCCGCAGGAACGCGTCCACGGCGTAGGCGCAGCGGCGGCCCTCTGCGATCGCCTGGACCACCGTCGCCGCGCCGATGCGGACGTCGCCGGTGCCGAAGACGCCGGGCCGGCCCGTCTCGAAGGTCACGGCGTCGGCAGTCAACCTGGAGCGGTTGGCCTTCACGCCGTCGTTGCCGCCGCCGATCCACGTCAGGTCCGGGCCCTGGCCGATGGCCAGCAGGACGCGGTCGCAGTCGATCACGAACTCCGTGCCGGCCGCCGGCTCCGGCCGCCGCCGTCCCGAGGCATCCGGGGCGCCGGGCTGCATGCGGATGAACTCCACGCCGGTGACCTTGTCGTCGGCGTCGACGAGGACTCGCGTCGGGCCGGCCTGGAAGATCATCCTGGCGCCTTCCTCGATCGCCTCGTGCGCCTCGCTCGCCGCCGGCATGTCCTTCATGTCGCGGCGGTACACGAGTGTGACCTCGGCGGCGCCCTGACGGACCGAGGTTCGGGTGCAGTCCATCGCCGTGAAGCCACCGCCGATGACCACGACGCGCTTCTTCTTGTGGCCGGGGTAGGGCAGGCCGAGAGCGGCGATGCGCAGGTACTCGAGGCCGTCGATCACTCCGTCGGCGTTCTCGTTGGGCACGCCGAGCTTGTTGGTGTCGTAGCAGCCTATGGCGACAATCGTGGAGTCGAAGCCCTGCTTCTGCAGGTCGTCCAGCGTGAAATCGCGGCCGAGGGCCATGTTGCACTCGATCCGGCCGCCGAGCTTCCAGACCGACTCGTACTCGGGCTCGAGGATCTCCTTCTTGGGCAGGCGGTATTCGGGGATGCCGTAGCGGAGCATGCCGCCCGGCTCGGGGTCGCGCTCGAAGACGGTGACGTCGTGGCCGGCCAGGAGCAGGTAGTAGGCCGAGGACATTCCGGCCGGTCCGGAGCCGATGACGGCCACACGCTTGCCTGTCCTGGGCTGGGTCTCGAACGGCAGCGGCGGCTCGATGCCCTCCTTCTGCGCCTGTAGAACCTGGTCGCCGGCGTAGCGATGACTGTCGCGGATGGCGATCGCCTCGTCCACCTCGTCGCGGCGGCAGTGATCCTCGCACGGAGCCGGGCAGACCCGGCCCAGGATCGACGGGAAGGGAATGGTCCGCTTGAAGATGCGGGCCGACTCGCGGAATTGGCCTTCCGCGTTGGCCTTGAGGAAGCCCGGGATGTCGATGTGGCTCGGGCACTTGTTCTGGCAGGGCGGCAAGCAGTACGCGTTGTGGTCGCTGAAGATGAGCTCGAGGTTGGTCCGCCGCAGGCGGCGCAGCTGCTCGGTCTGTGTCCGGACGACCATGCCGGCCTCGGCCGCGCGCGAGCATGAGATGGGCGGGTGGTCCTCGCCTTCGACCTCGACCACGCACATCCGGCAGGCCCCGAAGCCGGGCAGCTTCGGCTCGTAGCACAGTGTCGGGATCTCGATGCCGTTGGCGCGGCAGACTTCGAGGATCGTCTGGCCTTCGCTTCCCTCGACGATGCGGCCGTCGACCTCGAGCCGGAGGGTTGGCGTCGAGAGCGGGCGCTGGGGCGCCTGGCTCGTGATAAGGCGCTCGGCCGTCGAATCGTCGAACGGCTCGACGGTATCGAACGGCGTCTTGGCGTCGGGGCGGCTGTCCGGCCGGCCGGCGCGCCTGTTCCAGGCGGCCTTCTGGTCCGGTCCGGGCCGCAGCCTGGGCAGCGTGTCGGCGGCATCCTGCGCGCGGCTCATCATTGCCGCGGTCTCGGAAGCGGTCGCGTTCGTCGAGACCGCCGTGGAGGCCGGCTCGACCTGGGCCCACTCCACAGCCTTACCCCGTTTGCCCGACCTGGTGGACCTGGCCGAGGGCGGGGAGCTGGGGCTGGGGCGAAGGGTCGGTTCTCGCATGGGCCGCCTCAGGAGAGGGCTCCGGCTCGGGCATCGGCCTTTGGCTGGCAGATCCCGGCGGGGCAGGTGTTACGAACGAGGTGGGCATCGAGTTCGTCGCGGAAGTACCGGACGACGCTCAGCATGGCGAGGGTTGCGCGACGCTCGTGGTCGCACAGGGCGCTGCCAACGATGTCGACCGAAAGGTCGGTCAGGCGGGCGATCTCGTCGCCGCGCGGCTGGCCCTCGCAGATCCGGGTCCCGATCTCGGCCAGGCGGCGCAGGCCGATCCGGCAAGGAATGGTCTTGCCGCAGGCCTCGTCCGCGCAGAAGCGGGTCAGGACCGCGGCTAGGTCCACTACGCAGGAGTGCTGGTCCAGGGCCACGATAGATCCGGAGCCGACGTGCGCGCCGGCCTTCTCGAGCGAGTCGTGGTCGAAGCCGACACCGAGGGCGTCGACCGGCAGGATCCCGCCCGACGGGCCGCCGACGAGCACGGCCTTGAGCCGGCGAGGAGCCGGAACGGCGCCGGCGACGTCGAGAACCTCTCGCAGCGTGGCGCCGAACGGCACCTCGGCGATGCCGGGGTGCGCGACCGCGCCGGAGAGCTGGACCAGGACCGTGCCGGCGAAGGCTCGGGCGACGGTCTCCGGGAAGCCGGCGATGCCGCCGCACAGGATGGTGGGCACGGCCGCGAAGGTCTGCGGGCCGTGGATGAGGGTCGGAGCTCCGAAGAGGCCGCGGGTGGTGGTATAGGGCGGCTGCTGCTCTGGCTGGCCGCGCCTGCCCTCCAGGCCCTTGAGCAGGACCGTCTCCTCGCCGAGCATGTAGGAACCCTGGAGCGGCTTGACGGAGAAGTGGATTCGGGCGCCGCTTCCGAGCGCATCCTCGCCTATGTAGCCGGCCGTCTCCGCGGCGGCAACGGCCGCCTCGAAGGCCCGGATCGTATCTGTTGCCTCGGCCCGGATCGCAACCACGACGTCGCTCGCACCGACCGTGAAGGCGGCGATGGCCGCACCCTCGATGACGGCGTAGGGGTTGTTCTCCAGCAGGACTCGGTCGGTCGTGACCGCGGGGTCCGATTGGTAGGCGTTGACGACGACATAGGGCCCGGCCGCGCCATCGGCTGCGGCCGGGTTCGCGGGGGGCATGGCCGCCGCCGCCCCGGCGCAGGCGCGCCACTTGTCGCCGATCGGACGGCCGCCGCCTCCGCGGCCGCGCATCCCCGATTCGGTCAGGGCGTCGATCACCCCGCCGGCCTTCAGATCCTCGACCGCGATCGGCAGCGCGGCAAAGGCGCCGGCCGCGACGGCCGCGTCGACGTCGAGCGGATCGGCGGGCGGGACCGCGGGCAGCAGCAGGCGCGGGAACCGCGGCGGAGTCGGGAGGATCTTCGTCGGGGTCATGCCACGGTCCTTCCGGCAAGTGCCCGCGCCCAGGCGGCGGCGCCGCCGTGGCCGACCGGTTGCGGCACCCCGTCCAGGGTTACGAGCGGCGAGGGGGCGCCGGGGATGTGGGCCGGGACCTGCTCCAGGGCGATGCGGCCTCCGGCCGGCCGGCGGCCGATCTCCGTTCCGAGCTCTGCGGCGAGGGCGCGGGCGACTCGGCCCGATCCGGCAACCAGGCAGGCTGTGCACAGGCACACGGCCACCGTTCGGCCCGGCACCTCGAAGCGCAGGTGGCTGTAGTAGGTGGCGGTGCCGTAGATGAGCGCGTACGGTGCGCCGGAGACCTGGCTCAGGTGCTTCAGGGCGGCCACCGGCAGGAAGCCGTAGGCCGCCTGGATCGACTCGAGGATGGCGAGCATCTGCTTTCGGTCGAAGTCGTACTTCTGGAGGATGGCGTCCACGGCGCTCGTGTCGATCGGGTCGAAGTGCGTGTAGGCCGGATCTGGCACCGGCCGGCCGGACCGTCGCAGGGCCGACTCCTCGCGCCGTTCCGCGTACTGCTCGGCCGCGCCCCAATGGACGTGGAAGCGGCCCCTGGTGTCGAAGCCGCCCATATCGATGCACTCGACCGGGCAAGCCTGGGCGCACTGGAAACACGTCTCGCACTTGATGTTGCCCAGCTCGTCGTAGAGCAGCTGGAGACGGCCGCGGAACCGGACCGCGACGTCCGGCGCCGCCTCGGGATACTGGATCGTGGCCTTCGGCGCGAAGAAGCGGCGCATCGTCAGCGCCATGCCCTTTGCTATGCCGAGGCCGGGAATGGAGCTCATCGCGCTCTCACCGGTTCAGGAGGACGACGGCGGTCGCCGTCACGAAGAGGTTGAGAAGTGATGCGGGCAGAAGCCACTTCCAGGCGAAGCTCATCAGTTGGTCGACGCGGACCCGCGGCAGAGTCGCCCTCATCCAGACGAAGACGATGACGAAGAAGTAGGTCTTGGCCATGAACCAGACGAGGCCCTGAACCCAGTTGAAGGCGACGAAGCCGGCCAGGCCGATGAGGCCGACCATGACGACGAGGTCGACCAGGAGGCCCATGGTGACGGAGGGCCACAGGCCCCACGTTCGACCCCCTACGAGCCTGGCCAGCAAGCCGAAGAAGTAACTGCCCAGGAGCAGGCCGGCCAGCAGGATGCCGAGCCAGCCGAAGAAGCCGAACGACAGCGGCTGGAACCAGTTCAGGTTGTAGGTCCACGGCCACTGGAAGGGGGCGGTCCAGCCGCCGAAGAAGAGGGTCGTGGCCAGGGCCGAGACGATGAAGACGTTGACGTACTCGGCGAAGAAGAAGAAGCCGAAGCGCATGCCCGAGTACTCCGTGGCGAAGCCGGCCACGATCTCCGAGTCTGCTTCGGTCATGTCGAGGGGCGTCCGGTTGGCCTCGGCGGTGGCGGCGATGAAGAAGATGAGCCAGGCCAGGGGCTGCTTGAAGACGAACCAGTCGAGGAACGAGCCCGACTGGGCCAGGACGATGCTGTTCAGGCTCATCGTGCCGGCGAGGAGGATCACGCCGACGACGGAGAGCGTCAGCGGAACCTCGTAGCTGATCATCTGGGCCGCGGAGCGGAGCCCGCCCAGGAGCGAGTACTTGTTGAAGCTCGACCAGCCGGCCATCAGCAGCCCGACGACCGTCAGCCCGCTCATGGCGAAGAAGTAGAGGAGGCCGATGTTGAGGTCCTGGCCGATCAGGCCGGGTGCGAACGGAATGACCAGCAGGGTCATCACGCTGGCCATGTAGGTCACGACTGGGGCCAGGGTGAAGACGGTGAAGTCGGCGCCGGTCGGGGCGAAGTCCTCCTTGGAGAGAACCTTGAGGCCGTGGATCACGCTCATCGCCGAGCCCCACGGCCCGACGCGGTTCGGCCCGACCCGCAGGTTCATGCGGGCGATCACCTTCAGCTCCAGGTAGATGAGCACGAAGGCGGTCGGGACGGTCAGCATCAGGATGGCCGTGGCCGCGACGACGAAGCGGACGAGCGGCTGGTTGGCGCCGAGGAAATCGGTCAGGGGCGGCCCCAGCCAGACGATCGCGATGACGGTCGTCGCCGCGCCGCCGATAGCCAGCACCGTAAAGATGATGGCGATCCGCTCCTGGATCGAGAGGCGCGCCATGACTCCGGCCGGCAGGTCCCTCGCGAAGGCCAGCACCGACGTCATCGACGCCCGCATCGTCGCCCTCACTTGTCGATCCCACCCATGACCGGGTCGAGCGAGGCGACGATGGCCATCGTGTCGGCCAGGAGGTTGCCGGGAAGGAGCGTCGGCACAGTCTGCAGGTTGACGAAGCTGGGGTCGTGAATCCGGAAGCGGAACGGCTGGTCCGAGCCGTCGCTGATCGAGTAGACGCCCATCATTCCGCGCGGCCCCTCGCAGGCGCCCCAGGCGCGCCCGGGTCGCGGCCGGAGCAGGCGCGGTAGCCTGGCCATGATCGGTCCGTCGGGCATGCCGTGGAGGCACTGGTCGATGATCTTGATCGACTCCCGGACCTCGTCGACGCGGATAAGGTAGCGGGCCAGCGAGTCGCCCTCCTGGCGCGTCGGAATGTTGAACTCCAGCTCTGGGTAGACGCTGTAGGGATGGGCGCGCCGCACGTCGAAGGGGACGCCGGCCGCGCGCAGGTTCCCGCCCGTGACGCCGAAGCGGAGGGCCGTCTCGCGGTCCATCTTGCCCACGCCGCGCGTCCGGCGAACGAAGATCTCGTTCTCGTTGAGCAGCCCGGCGCTGGCCTCGGTCTGCCTGGCCGCGCGGCTCATCCAATCGCCCAGGCGGCTCATGAACTCGTGGTTGAGGTCCCCGTTCACGCCGCCGATGCGGTAGTAGTTGAACAGCATCCGGGCCCCCGTCAGAGCCGCCAGCATCTCCACGATCTCGTCGCGCTCGATGAAGCCGTACAGGATCGGCGTCAGGCCACCCAGGTCCAGGGCCAGGAAGCCCATGTACAGGGTGTGGCTGGCGACGCGGAGCAGTTCGCCGGAGAGGACTCGGATGTACTCAGCCCGTCGCGGCACCCGCACGTCCATGAGCTTCTCGAACGATAGGACCGCGGCCCACTCCTGGAAGAGCGAGCTGATGTACTCGAGCGGATCCACCTGGTCGATGACGTGGTAGTAGTCCGAGTTCTCGCAGATCTTCTCGACGCCGCGATGGAGATAGCCGAGGACCGGGTCAACGTCGACGATCTGCTCGCCGGAGAGCTTCAGGACGAGGCGCAGGACGCCGTGCGTGGCCGGGTGGTGCGGCCCGACGTTGAGGAACATCTCGCCGTCGCCCAGGCTGTAGAACTCGCCTTCGCGCTCCGTCCGGGTGGGGTAGGGCGGGATCGGCTCGTACAGGCCGGCTCCGACCTGGCGATCGAGGGTGATCCGCGGGTCGTCGGTCGATTGGCGTCCGGCAGTCGACTTCCCCGAGGGCGAGGTGGCCCAGGGGTGGGCGGCACCTGCGGCAGTTGCCATGTGCGGCTCCTCGGGCTGCCGGGAACTCCCGCTCGGCGGCTGGGAAGAAGGCTTGCGTGGCGACATCTCGACCCTCAGCTCACGGGCGCGCGGCGGATGCCGGCGGCCGGGTCGTCGGCCAGATCGGCCGGGACGTGCGCCCGCTCGACGTGACGGACGCCGGCCCCGGGGGATCGCGCGGCGTCGTCGGGCAGGAGGAAGTCCTTGCGGAGCGGGAAGCTCGTGTAGTCGGGCGGCATGAATATGCGGCGCAGGTCGCGGTTGCCCTCGAAGACGATGCCGAACATGTCGTACGCCTCGCGCTCGAGCCACTCGGCGCCGGTCCAGATGAAGGTGGCCGACGGCGTGCGCGGGTCCTCTCGGGAGATGCCGTCGGCGATGACGCGAAGCCAGTCCGAGGTCATGGGGCTCCACAGGTGATAGACCACCTGCATCACCTCTCCCGTGTCTACTCCGGCGAGATCGGCCAGGATCTCGAAGTGGAGATCCACCGAGTCGTGCAGGACGGTCAGGACCTCCGGAACGCTGCCGGGATCCACGCGAATCTCGGTTTCATCGCCGCGCTGGTAGACGGAACCCCTTAGCTGACTGCCCAGGCGGGCTTCGAGGCGGGCCTTGAGAGATCGATCCATCGGTCAGATGTCGTCCGGGGCGGTCGGGCCGATCTCGCGCTCCGTCCAATGACCGCGGCGGTCCTTGACGAGCTGACCGAGCTGGAGCATGCCGTAGATCAGGCCCTCGGGCCGCGGCGGGCAGCCGGGAATGTAGACGTCGACCGGCATGACCCGGTCGATCCCCTGGACCACCGAGTAGCTGCGCTTGTAGCGCCCGCCGGAGACGGTGCAGTCGCCCAGCGCGACGCACCACTTGGGCTCGGGCATCTGCTCCCACAGCCGGATCAGCGGGCCCGCCATCTTGGTCGTGAGCGTGCCGGCGACGATCAGCACGTCGGCCTGGCGGGGCGACGCGCGGAACGGGAACATGCCCCAGCGATCCATGTCGTTCTTGCTCGTGGCGCTCGACATCATCTCGATCGCGCAGCAGGCCAGGCCCGAGAGCAGAGGCCAGAGGCTGTTGGCGCGAATGAGGTCGAGGATGTAGTCCGCGTTGGCGGGGATGACCTGCAGCGCCCCCCAGCGTGCCGCATCGTTCCGGCTTGCGGCCGTGAGGCCGAATTCGCGGAGGTGCGTGACCTCGGTGGCCGCGCCGCCGTCGTAGGCGAGCGGGTCGGCCGCCTGCCACATGGTGTTGGGCACGACGATGGGGGCGGTCAACTGACCCGGGCCCCCCGGCACGAGCCCGCGCCCCGAGCCGCGGCCTCGGATCCCGGCCGGCACAGCCGGACGGGCAGCGGCGGCGGGTTTGCCAGGCGTGCGGCGGGCGCCCCCGGCGCGGTCGCCTACCGCCACGTCAGCACTCCCTTCCGCCAGGCGTAGGCAAGACCGAGCATCAGGACGAGCACGAACGTGCCCATGCTGACGAGGCCGCCGACCAGGAGATCGCGGAAGACGATCGCCCACAGATACAGGAAGACGACCTCGACGTCGAAGGCGACGAACAGGAGGGCGTAGACGTAAAAGGAGATCCCGGCGCGGCCCCACGTGTCGCCGAAGGTGTCGATGCCGCTCTCATACGGCACGCCCTTGTGACGGTCGCCCCGGTTGCGGTGGGAGATGAGCCAGGCCAGGCCGATCACGAGGAAGACGAAGGAAACTCCCGCGAAGGCCAAGCCGACCACGTACCAGATGCCGGTCATCGTTCTCCAGCAGACCTATTGCCCGCAGCGGGGCTTCAGCAGGCGTCGGGACGCGAGGTACAAACAGGCGGCCGCGGGGCCGGGTCCGATGCCACGATCCCTCGCGATCCACGGCAGAGTCTACCAGCAGGACCGCGCTCCGGCCGCCGTCAACGACGTACCCGCGGGGCCGGGCGGATCGGGGCAACTCGCGGCCGCCCCATGGGGCGGGGACCGTCCTGCCTGAAAACACGGGACGGCCGCTCACGCGATGCCACGCCGTCGGTCGAAGGAAATGGGGCCGGCGGCGGGCGGCCCGGGGGTTGTCGGATCCGCCCGCGGCGACCGGCTAACCGCCAGTTGGGGTAGCGACTGGCGGTGCACTGGTTATCGAACCGGATGGAGCGGTGCGTCC
>Ga0182027_10011769_pt1 | contig 12326 bp, 12 predicted proteins | sample 712E1DmetaG_FD_121300 | JGI IMG/M metagenome (GOLD analysis project Ga0182027, IMG submission 121300) | Permafrost microbial communities from Stordalen Mire, Sweden - 712E1D metaG (Illumina Assembly) | ecosystem: Environmental > Terrestrial > Soil > Wetlands > Permafrost | place: Sweden...
GGTGGCGAGGATGACTGCAACGAGGGTTAAGTGCCCACGGCCCGAGCACGCGGGCTCGCGGGCCAGGCTGAACGGCACTCTTCTCGCTTCGCTGACTTAGGCCCACTCAGATGCGGGGGGGGGCCCCGACTATTACTGAGCTCGACGGAGATACCTCCTCTTCGTTGGGTCTTCAAGCAACCTCAACGATGGTGGGACCTCACCGGAGCCAGTGTCGCCCGACTACCGAAGCCGCGCCTTGAGACTGTCGCACGGCTACCGGAGCCACGGCGTCAAGCGTCCCGAGCCCGGCCCTCCCGCCAACGAGACGAAGCGCCGGCATCGGCGCCCGCCACTCGACCAGCGTGGGGCAGGACACAGCGGTCACGCGACGCGCCGAGTCCGACCACCAATGAGGGCCCGAGCAAGACGAGGAGCACGACCAGCGGCCAAGTCCAGCCACCGCTGAGGTCGTAGACCACCCCGAGACCGATCGGCCCCAGGGCGCTGAGCAGATAGCCGAACGTCTGGGCCCCGTTCTCGAAGCAGATGCGATCAAACAGCACAGTTCGGCAAAGTGGACGATGAGTTACCATGCCGACAATCGGGGTCCGTCAGAGCAGTACTGACGATGCGGGCCGCCCGCCCAGAGGGAAATGATGTCGCTGTCGCTGCTTATACGACGTGTCTATGGTCGCTGGCCGGCGCTTGGCCCCGTTCTCTACGTTGCCACCATCCAGTTCTTTGCGGTCCAGCTCGCAGTTGTGCTGCGCTTCTCTCCTTCATACAGCTTGGCTCACAACACGATCAGCGACCTCGGTGACAGTCTCGCAACTGGGGACGGCGGCATTTCGCCGGCCGCTTGGCAGGACCGGGCACGCAAGCGGCGATGGTGTCTTCCTGCGCAAAGACGGCACCACCTTCCCAGCGCGCGTCGATGCCGTGCGCCTGACGGCGACGCGCTACCTCGGCTTCATCGCTGACATCAGCGAGCAACAGCGCGCCGCGGCCGAGGTCGAGGCGAATGCAGCGCAGCTCAAGCAGGCGCTGGCGGCGACAGTTGCCACCCTCGGCGTCGCGACCGAGCTGCGCGATCCCTACACCGCCGGTCATCAGCAGCGGGTCGCGCAGCTCGCCGGCGCCATCGCCGCCGGGCTGGGATACGACGAGGCGCGCATCGAGATGGTGGAGACGGCTGGTCTGCTGCACGACGTCGGCAAGATCGTCGTACCGGCCGAGATCCTGGCGAAGCCCGGTCGCCTCAATGAGGTCGAGATGCAGGTCATCCGTCAGCACGCGAGCGCGAGCGCCGCCCTCGTCTGCGGCATCGAGTTCGGCGGTCCGGTGGCGGCGATCGTGAACCAGCACCACGAGCGTCTCGACGGTTCCGGCTACCCCCAAGGGCTCACAGGCGCGGACATCCTTCCCGAAGCCCGCATCCTCGCCGTGGCCGACGTGGTCGAGGCGATGGTGAGCCACCGTCCTTACCGCGCCGCCCTGCCGCTCGAAGAGGCCATGGCTGAGATCGAGGCCGGCGCCGGCATTCGCTACGACGCGGGTGTCTGCGAGGCGGCAATCCGCCTCTTCCGCGAGCAGGGGTTCGCGTTTACAGAGGAGCGGCAGGGCGTCTGAACGAACCGGCGCCCAAGGCAGTGGGGCGAATATTTCATTCCGTCCGCTGTCGCCGTCGCCGATGCCGTGAGTGAGATCGAATCAGGAGGCGGAGGGTGAGTCGAAAGTGGCGTCGGACCGATGGTGGCTGCGCGCCATCCAGGTGCTTAGCATCGCCGCCGCAGTCATCGGCCTCTCGAGTAGCCGCTGCGCAGCGAACGCCGTCGCGCACGAGCTCTCAACGGCCCGAGATCTCACCACGCAGCCGAAGCGCTACTGTGCGCCCATGACCGCGCGTAGGTCACCACAAAGCATCCTCGCCGAAGTCGGAGCCGCGCTTGCGTCGGGCCTCTCAGAGGAAGGGATTCACACCGTCGCCCACCAGATCGGCGAAGTGATGGGCGTCTTCTCCTGCGACATCTGGGAGTACGACCCGGGCGCACGGCGCGTTACCTTCTTGGCTAACTGGTGCGCCGCTGAGGAGAACCCCTACGGCGACAAGGCAGGCGACACCGCCGAGCTCGACGACTGGGAGGCGATGGCCAGTGTCGTCGAGGGCCGGCAGACCGTCGAGATGCACAGTGACGATGCCGGCCTCTCGCTCGCGGACCGCGCCTCTTTTGAGAAGTGGGGCTTCCAGGCCACGCTCGACACGCCGCTCCTCTACGATGATCGCGTCATCGGCGTGCTCGGCCTTGTGGAGTCGCGCCAGCCGCGGCGCTTCACGGCGGCCGAGCGCACGCTCTTCCAGCAGCTCGCCGTGCAGGCGGCGATCGCCATCCACAACGCGGGTGTGCTGCGCCGCCTGGAGGAACAGAACCGACAGCTCCAGGCGCTGCGCGAGATCGGCGCCGCCCTCACCTCTACGCTCGTCTTCGAGGAGGCGATCGAGGTGATGGCGCGCGAGGCGGCCCAGGCGCTGCTCGTCTCGCGCTGCATCATCAGCGAGTACTCGGAAGACGATGACCTGCTGACGCCACTGGTGTCGTATGAGCGCGAGCCGGTTGTTGGTCGCCGCGGCCGTAGCGGCCGCCTTCCGAACGTGCGCGAGCACGGCCGCGCCCTGCTCGAGCTCGGCACGCAGGTGGAGCAGATATCGGACCTCGAGCTCGAGGACGGCCTGCACGAACAGCTGGCCGACCGAGGTGAGCACACCAGCCTGATGATCCCGCTGATCTACAAGGGGAGCCCTCAGGGCCTCATGCGCCTCATCGAGACGCGCGCGGAGCGCCACTTCACTGTCGACGAGATCGAGCTGGCGCGTGCCATCGGCGAGCTGGCGGCGCTCGCCTTCCAGAACGCGCGCCTCTACCGCTCGTTGCAGGAAAGGGCCGACAACGACGGACTCACCGGCCTCTGCAACCACCGCCGCTTCCAGGAGCGTCTCTACGAGGAGTTCGTGCGGGCGCGCCGCTACAAAGTGCCACTCACCTTGCTGATGATCGACATTGACGACTTCAAAGCGTTCAACGACGACTACGGCCACGTCGTCGGCGACAAGGCCTTGTGCGTCGTCGCCGGGTTGCTGCAGACGAGGCTGCGTCAGCATATCGACCTGGCGGCGCGCTACGGCGGCGATGAGTTTGCCGTGATGCTGCCCAACACGCCGCCGCGCGACGGCGACACGCAGGCCGACCTGCAGGTGCAGCCGGGCCCCGACGGTCTCGCTCGCGCCGGGGCGCACAGCGGTGGTGCCGTCGCCGTCGCCGAGCGCATTCGCCACGAGGTCGAGGTCACCGGTAAGAAGGCCGCTGGTGTTCCGCGCGGCGTCACTGTGTGCATCGGCGTCGCCCTGCTCACGCCCGACCTGAAGGATGCCGGCGCCTTCGTCAGGACCGCGGACGCCGCGCTCTATGAAGCCAAGCACACGGGCAAGAACGCGGTGGTGGTGGTCGGCTGAGGCGGCGGCCGGCGCCTCGAGCGCAACGCGATCCGAAGGGAGCGGCCGCGTCTACCTGCCCGTGCTTTCCCGAGTCGTGCGTCGCAAGTCTGCCCGGCGGGTCGCGCTGAGCTGTTGCCCCTTTTGTTGCCCTACCCCCCCGATGATGGGCAACAAGTCGGCCTTTCGTGGCTCTTCGGCTCTCTCCCGACCACCGCCTTCCAGGCTCGAAACTGCAACCGAAGGCAACAACTGACAAGGGTAGACGCGAACTGTCACGCCGGAGGTCGCGGGCTGGGGCCGGGACACCGGCACGCGACGCCACATCCCGCACCGCGCAAGCTGTACCCAAGTTGGCATTCTCGGCATTGCGGTGGCTCGGGGCGACGCACGCAGTCAGCGATGTCGTGTCACACCAGGGACGCGCCGTGCAGACCAAATAGTTCAAGTCCTGCTTTCCGGCAACACTACGGGCACCAAAACGCCGATTCATCAGGCCGCGACCCGATCGAACTCGTGGATCAGGCCGCCGAGGTGATCACGACGTTTGATCTCTGGCACGATCTCCACCGGGTCGACGTGACTCAGCTTGTCCGGTAGCCGAAGCGCGATGCCGCGGTGAGGTCGCAGCACCACGCCAAGTTCTTTCGAAGCTGCCCCCACCCTCCCCGGCATCGATGGCTTGAACAGCCTCCTGCGGACCGGGAAGCGGGGCAGCCTAACAAGTGACCGACCCATCGCGCCTGAAAGTCCCCGGGACCATCGTGATGGCCCGCATCTGCCTACGAGGAGGAGGTCCGGCATGCGCGCACTGAGGGGTACTTACCCCAAACTTGCCGTAGTGGCGGCGATCGTGTCTTGCGCCCCTCGCGTTGCAACCCCACGAGGATTTCGCGGTCAAGCTCGTCCACGCGGCCCCTTCCACGACTCCACGGACAATGCAGAGTGAAACCAGTATCTGGCCGAAAGTTATGCGAGTCAACAAGATCGGAGAACATTCCACCGAGATAGGAGCGTGATCTACTCTCAAGTCTCCGCTAGGTATGCGACGAATCAAATATTGAGTAATCTGTGAACGTCGGTCGAAACAGCGAACAGGTACAACATCGCCAAACAGAAGCAGATCACTGCCTGGGCTGAGATCGGCACCAAGGCGATGCAGGGGCACGCGGACGACTACGACGAGCGTGACGTGCGAGCGATGCTGGACGGCGTCGAGCAGCTCGTCGCGGACTTGCTCTAGCACGGCCACTCCAGGCGGGAGCCTGCGAGCCCCTGCCACCATGGCTGAGGCCCGCGGCCTCAGGCGGCCCGCCTCAGTTCAACCCCAGGCACGTCTCGCCCGGACGAGTGAGCACCTCAGCGTGCGGCCGTACCGTCAATCGGTTTGTCGCGGGCGCGACAGGCTATGTTAGGTATCAACTACGAGGTGCTTCACTCGGCTTTCGCAGGAGCGATCCGTCGGGCAGCAAGACGAGGCTACGCAAGGAGCCGGCCGCATGGAACCCACCACACCGCAATGGCTCAAGAGCAGCAAGGGAACTCCCTTCACCGGAATCGGCCCACTCGAAGCCGACATCCTGGCGATCATCTGGGAACGGGAGCGCGTCACGGTGCGCGACGTCTATGAAATCCTGCGCCTACAGCGCAAGATCGCCTACACAACCGTGATGACGGTCCTGAACAACTTAGTCAAGAAGGGATTGCTCACGCAGAATCGCGCGAGCACCGCCTACGTCTACACGCCGGCCATCACCGGCAACGAGGTCGCCGGCACGATCTTGGACAGCGTCGTGGAGCGGCTCTTCCGGGGCCGCTCCAACCAGGCGCTCTCGCAGCTTCTCGGACTCAAGCGCAACCTCAGCCCCGGCCAGGCCGAAGAGCTGCGCAAGTACGCCGAGGACCACTTTTCCGCCTGATTGCACGTGGCCCAGCGGTCGCGGCGCTGCTCGCGTCTCGCGGGTTCGTCGTGTTCCGACGCACCGTCTGTCCCGATTGCGCCGCGAAGGGTTGCTGTCCAAATGCCAAGGCCATGGGGATCGCGCTCATCGCTTCCCGTGTCAACGGCACTGCTGGGCGGTGGTGCCGGGTAGCTCCTTGCACAGGGCAAAGGAGCGACCAAAACCGACCAGGAGGCAAGCGATGGCAGCAGGACTCATTCTTCAGTTCCCAGCGAGCGTCGGCGAGAAGGAGTACGACGCCGTGAATGCGAAGATCGGGTTCGACCCGCGGACGGGCGGAGGCGACTGGCCGGCCGGGCTGCAAAGCCACTTGGCCGGTAAGTCCGACCAGGGTCTCGTCGTGACGGAAGTCTGGGAGTCCAAAGAGGCCCAAGCGGCATTCATGGAGAGCCGCCTGGGCCTCGCTCTTGGGGAACTGCCCGAGCCGCGTCTCCTTTGGTTTGACGTGGTCGCCAGCCAGCACCGCCGCTGAGCGATCCCCAAGACCAGGAATCGGCCCACTGGAGGCCGACATCCTGCCGATTGTCTGGGAGCACAAGCGTGTCCCGGTGCGCAACGTCTATGAGCCGCTGCGCAAGCAACGTCAGATCGCCTACGCGACGGTCATGACGGTTCTCAACAACCTGGTCGAGAAGGGGCTGCTCACCGTAGACCGCAGCGACCGCACCATCATCTACAGAGCGGCCATGGCGGGCGACGAGGTGGCCTGCACGATCTTAGACACCGTCGTAGCGCGACTGTTCGGCGCCGAGACCAACCTGGCGTTCTCGCACCTGCGTGGGCTCAATGGCGAGCTCAGCCCCAAGTAGGCTAAAGAACTGCGCAACTACGCCGAGAAGCGCTTCGCCACCTGACCGCCAGCAGCCAGCAGCAAAGGTGATCGAGTTCTCGAACCCCACGGGTGGCATTGAAGGCGATGCAGCTGATCCGCTGGCCAGCGGACGGGCGGCAGATCAGCTCCGTGGCTTTCGGCCTGCGCTGCCTTGCTCTCAGGCGCTGGCCGGCGCGCGCTTGCCGGTGAGCGACTCCAGGCTGACGCGGACGATCACGATCTTGGCCAGGGTCTCCGGCGAGAACTCCCAATCCTGTTTGCCCGAGTACTTGCCCATGATGGTCTGCATGGCGTGCAGCTTGTGCTCGTCGTCGCTTAACACCGTGGCCGTGCCGAAGCCGATCACCGATTCGAAATGGCTGGTCCACTTGCCGCAGGCTGTCGGACCGCTCGTTATCTGGATCAAGCGTTCGACCTCGATGCAGACGCTGGGCTGACGGCGCAGGCACTCCAGCTTGCGCCCCTCGGAGGCGCAGTGCAGCCAGAGTTCGTTGCCCTCGCGGGCGAAGTTCAGCGGCACCACGTAGGGTCGGCCGTCGTCGACCATGCCGAGGTGCAGGACCAGCGCCTCGTCGAGAATGCGATGCAGCTCGTCCGGGTCGGTGATCTGCTTGTCGGCTCTGCGCATCTTGGCCACTTCTGTCACGGTCGTCCTCCGATCACTTGTGGTCGTTGCTTCGCCACGCTACCACTGCCAGAGCGAGCCCGCGGGATGAGGCGCAAGCAGAGAAGCCTGCGCTGTTCACATCGGGCTTGCCGATCCGCCTTGGCTAACGCACAACAGCAGAATCGCTGAGAAGGTGACGGCTGATTGACGACCATCAGCGAACGGCCGCGTTCATCAGGATAAACGCACCCCTCATCGCCAGCAATCACGAGGTAACCACGGGGTGCCAGGGGAACTGCGAAGTCGCGCGGACTTGGCAGAGGATCGAGCTCTGAGCCATCGGGCGCCTCTTGAGAGTAGGCAAGGCTGCCTCCCGGGCTCGAGCGGCCGACGAGAGCGGGAATCCATCCGGTACCCCTTCCGAGGGTAGTTCAGTAACGTGCCGCTCACCTTCCCACGACCTAGACGGATAGACAGCAAGGAGTAGCCGCAGATTGCCGAGAACATGGAGTGAGAGCCGTTCACCTCGGCAGGAGATCAGTCGTGATCGCAGAGCAGACAGTCGAGCTCCATGACATCGCCGAGCTCGGCGCGGCGCGCCACGAACTGGAGCTCTATCTGCACGGACACTCGCTGCCCGCCGATCTCACCTACGACCTCCTGACCTGCGTCCAGGAAGCCGCGAAGAACGCCTTGCGCTTTGCCGCCACTCCTTGTGGGGTGCACGTCTCGGTCACCGTAGATGCGGGAGAGATCCTCGTCACGGTGCGCGACCACGGCGCCGGTCTTGATCCCGGGCGGCTCAGCGACCCGCCGCCCGATCCCTTGAGCGAGTCCGGCCGCGGTCTTTTCTTGCTGCGGACTCTGATGGATGAAGTCGAGTTTCGCATCCAAGGCGGCACCGAGGTGAAGCTGCACAAGAGACTGCCGCGCCGCTCCACTGTCGACAGACACGCCGCCTGAACACTCCCCATCCGGGACTTCCGACCGCCGGCTGGAGGAGCGCCAGCCGATCAGGCCAGCCGCACCACGACCACCTGCAGGTCGTCACGCAAGCCGGTCGAGCTCATCCGCAGGCCGATCGAGTACCACACCAAAGCCGGCGAGCTCATCTACGAGCCCTTCTGCGGAAGTGGCACGGCGCTGATCGCCGCCGAGATGACACGGTGCTCCTGCCGGGCGCTTGAGATCTCGCCGGCCTACTGCGACGTTGCCGTGCGCCGTTGGGAGGCCTTCACCGGCAAACAGGCCAAGCGAGCATCCGGCCGGCCCGAATGACCATGCCACACTGACTCCCGCGCGCACGATGAGCGAACTGCTTCGTCTGACGGGGCTGCATCTCGACTGGGCGATGTGAATCAGGATAAACGCACCCTTCAGGGTGCTTGACCCCGCGAGATCCAAGTGCGGTTGCTGCGAGCCAGGTGCACGGTCGTATCAGATCCTCAGGGAGCGCTCTCCGGCCGGTCGGCGAGCACCATCTTCTCCTCGAGCGTTGCCGGAACGTCGCGCACTGTGGCCGGTACAGACGCAGCGGCGAGCACTTCGTCGATCTGCGCCCGCTCGAGTCCCGCGACGCGCACGACGCGGCCGGCAAGAGTGACCGGCAGGCCGGCCGCGCTAAGCGCGTCGAAGGCCGCGACCCACGACGGCGTGCTCACCTCCACGACCTTCGTGCCGGCGGTGATCTCCGCCTCGGTGCCAGCGGCGACCTTGCGGCCGTGCGACATGAGCAGCAGGTCGTCGCACTGTTCGGCCTCCTGCATGTAGTGAGTGGTGACCAACACGCCGGCGCCGGTCTCGGCTTGCTGGTGGATCGTGTCCCAAAGCCGTGCGCGTGCCAGCGGGTCCACGCCCGACGTGGGCTCGTCCAGCACCAACAGCTCGGGCGCGTGCAGCAGGGCGCAGTAGAAGGCGAGGCGACGTTGCACCCCCAAGCCCACATCGCCGACCAGCCTGCCTCCGGCGGCGGCGATCGCCTCCGGCGCCTCCGGAGGTTCGGCCACCCCGAACGCGCCAGCAACGAAGTCAATGTTCTGGCGCACGGTGAGGTCGGAGTAGAGGCCAAGCCCTTGCGGCACGTATCCGAGGCGGGCACGACTAGCTCGCGACGGACGCTCGTCGAAGACGAAGACGTCGCCCCCGTCGAGCGCCTCGAGGCCGAGGATCAGCTTGATGAGCGTGGTCTTGCCGGCGCCGTTGGCGCCAAGCAGGCCCAAGATCTGGCCGGCTTCCACTCGCAGGGACACGTCGTCCACCGCCGTAAAGTGACCGAACTTCTTGACGGCATGTTCGACCCGGATAATCGGATGCTCACCGCTCAAGTCGCGGCCCTTGGGTCGGCCGCCCGCGCATCGTGCGCCAGCGTGAGCGCGATGACCGCATCCTCCATGTCCGGGTCGGCCACTCCCTCGCTGCCTGCCGGGACCTCCGCCGCAAACCACGCGTGGGTCTCGGGTCCGCGACGCCACGCCGCCTGCCCCGCGACGACGGCCGCCGCTCCGCGCACCACGCACCCGGGAACGGCCGAGCCGATGTTGCGCGGGTCGCCCGCGTACAGGGCGTACCCGCCGTCGAGGACGAGGACCGACGCGACCCGCTCCGCCTCATCAAGGTAGGTCGTCGACATCACCACCGCCCGGCCCGTCGCGGCCGTCTCAGCGATCATGCGCCAGAGCTCCACCCTTGAGACCGGGTCCACGCCCGTGCTCGGCTCGTCGAGGATGAGGAGCTCGGGCTCGTGGATCATGGCCAGACAGAAACCCAGCTTCTGGCGCATGCCGCCGGACAAGCGGCCGCTGAGCCGGTCGGCGGCATCAAGCAGGTCGGCGCGCTCGAGCAGCGTCCGGCGACGCGCGGCGAGGCGCGCGCCGCGCACGCCGTAGGCGCGCCCCACGAACTCGAGGTTCTCGTCCACGGTGAGCTCGCGCCACACGCCCGAGGCGGACGGCATAAAGCCCATGTCGTGCGCGTCTGGGGCGCTCACCCGACCCGATCCGGGGGTCACGCGGCCGGCCAGGACGCGCAGGAGGGTCGTCTTGCCGGCGCCGTCGCCGCCCACAACGGCTGTCACCTGACCGCGGGGCACGGCCAAGCTGATGTCGCTGAGCGCGGTCACCACGCCACGTGCGGAAGTGAAACGCACGGTGCAGCCCTCCGCCCCCCACCCGCCGGCCGCGGGGCGCACGCTCATGGCGTTGCTCCCTTGAGGACCTCGACACCCTGCTCCGCCGTGCCGTCACCGAGCTTCCCGCCTGGGGACCGCCCGGCTCGCGAGCGTACCGGCGCGATCGATCGCTGGAAGCGCAGCACGGCGGCGCCGAAGGCTACCACGGCCATCACCGTCAGGATCACGAAGGCCGGCCAGAGCGACGAGAGGCCCGCCCCGCGCAGCATGATGCCCTGCGAGATCTTGGCGAAGTAGGTGAGCGGCAGCAGGTAGCCGATCCAGCGCACCCCTGCCGGCATGGCCGCGAGAGGAAAGATGAAGCCCGAGAGCAGGATCTGCGGCATCAAGACGAACATGGCCGTCTGGATGGCCTGGCCCACAGTCTGGGAGATCGTGGAGATGAGCACGCCGAGTCCGAGCACGACGAAGAGGAAGATGGCTCCGCCGAGGGCGAAGAGCAGCGGACTGCCGTTGAACGGCACCTTGAAGATCCAGACACCGAGCAGCGTGACGGCAAGCATGTCGGCAGCGGCGAGGACGAAATACGGCGCGATCTTGCCGGCGATCACCGCCGACGGCCGGAAGGGCATCACCGCGAGCTGCTCGAGCGTTCCGTTCTGGCGCTCCTTCACGAGGCCGATGCTCGTCACCAGCATGCCGATGAACGTGAGGATGAGACCCACGAGAGCCGGGACCATCACCCAGCTCGTCTTGAGTTGGGGGTTGAAGAGGATCTCGGAGTCGACCTTGCTGCCCAGGCTCGCGACGAGGACCTGGGCCGACTGGGCGGCGAACAGGCTCGAGCCGTCGATGTAGACCACTGGCTTGGCGCCGCCGACATACACGGCGACGTTGGCTTTGGCGTCTGCGAGGTAGCTCCGCGCGGCAGCGACGTCGCCTGACGGGTCGGTCGCGACGATGTCGAGGTGGCCTGCCGCCTGGGGATTGGCTGCGATCTGCTGCTCCACCTGCGCCGCCCCCGGGCCCACGACGGCCGCCGTCAGGCTCGTGATGTGGAAGTTGGCAGCGTACCCGAACACGATCAGCAGCAGCACGGGCAGCGCGAGGAGCATCGCCAGCGTACGCCGGTCGCGTCTCAGCTCCCGGAACTCCTTGATGATCATCGCAAGCATGTGCGACCTCCGCTCGTCGTGACCCAGCCACGGCGCCCGCCCGCCCCACCCTCAGCAGGAGCATGCGTCGGATGCCTCCTCGACTCAGTCCTTTCCGCCTCTGCAGTCAGTCGCCGTCGTTCGCGAGGCAGCCATCGCCGGCCGATCAACGCGAGTCCCCGGCTGCGAGGTCGCCGGTGAGGTAGCGCTGGACGCTGGGTCCGATGGCCGCCACCAGATCGTCCAGGGAGGCGGAGGCGAGAGGTTCGATCCGAGCCACATAGCGCATCATGGCCAGTCCGATGAGCTGGGACCCTACGAGAGTGGCGCGCAGCTCGCCGTCCGGCAGGGCCAGCTCCCGCGTGACGGGGCCGAAGACCCGGCGGTCGAGGTACTCCCGAACTCGCTCCAGGGCGTCGTCATTCGTCATCGCCGAGCGCAGGAGCGCGACCAGTTGCCGCCGGTTCTCCCCCTTCTCCCATCCCTCGAGGAAGAACCTGACCATGGTCGCGCCGACACCCCCGCGATCTGCCCCGAAGCGCCGGACGATCTCGGCCGGTTCCATGGGGATGCTGATGGCATCGCCGAACAGCTGCGCCTTGCAGCCGAAGTAGTGCAGCACCAGGGCGGAGTCGACGTCGGCGACAGCTGCGATGCCCCGAATCGTGGCGCGATCGAAGCCATGCGTCGCGAACTCGCCGCGCGCGGCCTCGAGTATGGCTTCGCGTGTGCCGCTGTTGCCGGGGCGCCGGCCGGTGTGCCGGCCGCCGCCCTTGGCATCCCTGATGATGCCGCGCCCGGTACTCATGCCGACTCGGCCACGCGCTCGGCACGCGACATCGCTTCGTGCCCCTCGTGCTCGCCGATTCGGCGCCCCGTGAACAGAGCCGGGATCAGCGCCAGGAAGGCGACCAGCGCCGCCGCGTAGTACGAGAGCCTAAACGACTTGGCGATGTCGTCACGGAAGATGGCGCCGATCGTGCTCTTGAGCCGGGCCTGCTCTTCGGCCATGGGCGTGCCCGGCGCCGCGGTGGGCGCGCCGGCCAGGGCGTGACTGGCGCTGATGCTCGTGACCCCGCCCTGCTTTGCGGCCGCCACGGTCTTGGCCAGGGACGCCCCGATCTGCTGCCGAGCCGCCGCCGGGAGGGCGGTCTGCGTCTGTACGAAGCGCTGTGA
>Ga0182027_10011771_pt1 | contig 12325 bp, 12 predicted proteins | sample 712E1DmetaG_FD_121300 | JGI IMG/M metagenome (GOLD analysis project Ga0182027, IMG submission 121300) | Permafrost microbial communities from Stordalen Mire, Sweden - 712E1D metaG (Illumina Assembly) | ecosystem: Environmental > Terrestrial > Soil > Wetlands > Permafrost | place: Sweden...
CATCTCGAAGAATTTCTGATTCAGGCAATTACTAAAGGAAGTGATGACCTGGGTAAGGTACACATACAAGTTGAACACCAGGGAAAAATCTATTATGGTTTTTCTGCAAATACCGATATCATAACCGCTTCAGTTGAAGCCTTTATTGACGCTCTTTCAAAGATTAAATAAATTTAATCCGAATTGATCAAATTTTCAAATTTTTAAAATTTTCAAATTAAACAAATTGGAAGCCAAAACACTTTTCGACAAAATCTGGGACAGCCATGTAGTGCGATCCATTGAAGCTGGACCTGATGTTCTCTACATCGACAGGCATTACATACACGAGGTTACCAGTCCCCAGGCTTTTAATGGTCTGAAAGAACGTGGCATCCCGGTATTCAGACCCGGTAAAACAATTGCCACTGCTGACCATAACATACCCACGAAAGACCAGCATCTTCCAATCAGTGATCAATTATCGCGAAACCAGGTTGAAAGACTAACCGAAAATTGCCAAAAGTATGGTATCGAGTTGTTTGGTCTTAACCATCCGAAAAACGGTATTGTCCATGTTATTGGTCCGGAACTGGGATACACCCTGCCCGGAATGACAATAGTCTGCGGTGACAGCCATACATCGACCCATGGTGCATTTGGTACAATTGCATTCGGTATCGGAACCAGCGAGGTTGAGATGGTACTTGCAACTCAGTGTATTCTTCAGCCAAAACCAAAGAAGATGAGGATTACACTTTATGGTGACCTTCAGAAAGGAGTGACTTCCAAAGATATAGTAATGTATATCATCTCAGAGATATCAGCCAGTGGTGCGACAGGTTATTTTGTTGAGTATTGCGGTCCAGCAATAAAAAGCCTTAGCATGGAAGCAAGGATGACAATTTGCAATATGAGCATTGAGATGGGTGCACGTGGCGGACTAATTGCCCCTGATGAGACTACATTTGATTATCTGCGCAACCTTTCTTCAATTCCAGGAATACAGAACCTTGAACTGGCCATAAATGATTGGCAAAAACTTCAGAGCGATCCTGATGCAACTTTTGACCGCGAACTGACTTTTGATGCCGCCTTAATTAGTCCGATGATCACATATGGTACAAATCCTGGTATGGGAATGGCGATCAGTGCTTCAATTCCGATATCAGAAGTAAAAAACAGCCAGCCATCAGCTTCTTTTATTAAATCGCTCGATTATATGGGTTTTAAACCCGGTATGAAACTGTTGGGGCATCCGATAGATTATGTTTTTATCGGGAGTTGCACAAATGGCAGGATCGAGGATTTCAGGGCATTTGCACAGATCATCAGGGGAAGGAAAAAAGCAACAAATGTCACAGCGCTGATTGTTCCGGGCTCAAAAAGGGTCGAGGAACAGATGACTGCTGAAGGACTCCTGGAAATATATAAAAATGCAGGCTTCGAAGTAAGGCAACCGGGATGTTCCTCATGTTTAGCAATGAACGAAGATAAAATCCCTCAGGGGAAATATGCTGTTTCAACCTCAAACAGGAACTTTGAAGGGAGACAGGGTCCTGGTTCAAGGACTTTGCTCGCGAGTCCGCTTACGGCAGCTGCAGCAGCAATAACCGGGAGAATAACAGATCCAAGGGAATTTATAACCGAAGAAAATAAAGTTAAAAAATAATCAGATATGCCAAAAGTTAAGTTTGATATTCTTGAGTCAACCTGTGTCCCTCTACCTTTCGAAAATGTTGATACCGATCAGATTATCCCGGCAAGGTTTCTAATTGCCACTTCAAGACAAGGATTTGGAGACAACCTTTTCCGCGACTGGAGATATACAAAAACCGGAGAGAAAAACAGTGAGTTTGTGCTAAATAATCCAAAATACAGCGGAAAGGTCCTTGTTGCAGGTAAGAATTTTGGAAGCGGATCAAGTCGTGAACATGCCGTCTGGGCTATCTTTGACTATGGTTTCAAGGCTGTGGTTTCGAGCTTTTTTGCCGATATTTTCATGGGTAATGCCCTGAATAACGGACTCCTTCCAATTGTTATTTCTGAAGAACTATTGAAAAAGCTTCATGATCTGATCCTGAAGGACCCTTCAACAAAAGTTAAAATTGATCTTGAAAAACAGACTTTTACGATATTATCAACAAGAGATACGGTTAAATTCGGGATCAATCCTTATAAGAAAGAATGTCTGCTTAAAGGGCTGGACGACATTGATTTTCTATTGAGCATGAAGAGTCTGATAACCAGTTATGAAAACAATAAAATCATTCCAAAATGAGAATTGAAATAATGGATACTACCCTAAGGGACGGGGAACAAACGCAGGGAGTGTCATACTCACCGCTTGAAAAACTTCACGTTGCCAAGCTTCTCCTTAAGGATCTCAAAGTCGACCGGATTGAAGTGGCTTCAGCACGTGTTTCCTCCGGGGAATTTGAAGCTATCAGACAAATAACTGACTGGGCTCGTCATAACAATCTCCAAAGAAAAGTCGAAGTCCTGGGTTTTGTCGACGGTGATATTTCCTTAAACTGGATAGATGATGCAGGAGGAAAAGTTATCAATCTTCTTTGCAAAGGGTCGCTCCGTCATCTTGAAAAACAATTGAAAAAAACGCCCGAAAAGCATATACATGATATTAAAGACATTATAAGGAAGGCTGAAATACGTGACATGGAGGTAAATATTTATCTCGAAGACTGGTCGAACGGAATGATACATTCTGAAGAATATGTTTATTATATGCTGGATTCTCTGAAGGATGAAAACATCCAAAGATTCATGCTTCCGGATACACTTGGAATCCTTAACCCGGAACAGACCTTCAATTTCTGTAAAAAAATTATTGACAGGTATCCTTCACTTCATTTTGATTTTCATGCACATAATGATTATGACCTGGCAGTTGCCAATGTCTTTTCAGCAGTGAAAGCAGGAATAAAAGGAATTCATACTACTATTAACGGGCTGGGAGAAAGAGCCGGAAATGCGCCTCTTTCAAGCGTAATTGGTGTTCTTCGTGATCTTACTAAAACAGAGACCGGGATAAATGAGTTCGAGATAACCAAAGCAAGTAAAATAGTAGAGACATTCAGCGGAATACGGATACCTGTAAATAAACCGGTGATCGGGGAGAATGTTTTCACTCAAACATCAGGAGTTCATGCTGACGGAGATAGTAAAGACAACCTCTATTATAATAGCTTGCTACCTGAAAGATTCGGAAGAAAAAGAAAATATGCCCTTGGGAAACAATCGGGAAAAGCAACGATCAGGAAAAACCTTGAAGAGTTCGGGCTGTTCCTTAATCCTGAATCACTCACTAAAGTGACTCAGAGAGTCATTGAACTTGGGGATAAAAAAGAAAATGTAACCACTGAAGACCTGCCCTTTATCATAGCTGATGTGCTCGGCAGCGAACAGATAAATTACAAGATCTTTATCAAAAACTATTCCCTCTCCCTCTCCTATGGTTTAAAACCGTTTGCAAGTGTTCTGATTGAGATTGACGGTAATTTGTACCAGGAAACATCATCAGGCGACGGACAATATGATGCATTTATGAAAGCATTACGGATAATCTATGACAAACTTGGGAAACAGTATCCGGTGTTAACAGATTACCAGGTATCTATTCCTCCGGGAGGTAAGACTGATGCCTTTGTGGAGACTGTCATTACGTGGGACTACAATGGAAAAGAATTTAAAACCAGAGGATTTGATGCCGACCAGACAGAATCGGCTATTAAGGCGACCGAAAGAATGCTGAATATTATTGAGAATATTGAAATAAGAGCCATAGCTGATAAAAGATTGACAGAAGTATAGATATACATCAAATATCCTGACATTTATCCTAAAATAAAAAATAATTAATACAAAAAAACTTATGAGCAAATCATACAATATTGCTGTGATACCTGGCGATGGTACCGGCCCGGAAGTTGTCAGGGAAGGTAAAAAAGTGCTGAGTGCAACGGCTTCAAAATTTGGATTTAAGCTGAATTTCGAAGAATTTGATTTTGGAGGAGATCGTTATCTGAGAACAGGTGAAATACTACCGGATTCTGCAACTGATCAATTAAAAAAGTTTGATTCAATTTTTTTGGGTGCTATCGGACATCCGGATGTAAAACCAGGTATTCTGGAAAAAGGAATTCTGCTTAAAATACGTTTTGAATTGGATCAGTATATTAATCTTCGTCCGATTAAACTGTACCCCGGAGTGGCAACACCGCTTAAAGATAAAGGTCCTGAGCATATAGATTATGTTGTGGTAAGAGAAAATACAGGCGATGTATATACAGGTATTGGAGGTGTTACCATGAAAGGCACTCCACATGAAGTTGCAATTCAGAATATGGTTTATAACCGCATGCAGGTTGAACGTTGTCTGCGGTATGCTTTTGAATATACCAGAAAAAGAAACAAGAAAAATACTCTGGCTCTTTGCGGAAAAACCAATGTATTAACTTATGTATTTGATCTTTGGGAAAGGGCGTTCCATGAGATTGGCAAAGCTGATTATCCCGATATTAACCGCGAATATTATCACGTGGATGCTACTTGTATGTGGATGATTAAAAATCCCGAATGTTTTGATGTAATTGTTACAACAAATATGTTTGGGGATATTATAACCGACCTTGGAGCCATTACTCAGGGAGGAATGGGAATCGCTGCCGGAGGAAATATTAATCCTGAAGGTGTCTCTATGTTTGAACCTATTGGTGGTTCTGCTCCGAAATATACGGGTAAGAATGTCATTAACCCACTGGCTTCTATTGCATGCGGAGGTATGATGCTTGAAAACCTTGGTGAAGAAAAAGCCGCTCATGCAATCGAAAATGCTATTATGGATGTAACAGCTAACAAATTAAAAGATATGGGAGCCGGCAGGATGGGATTTTCTACTACTGAAGTCGGAGACCTTGTTGCTGAAAGGATTTAAGCATAATTTATGATATTTATTAATTTCTTACTATCTTTGCATTTATAATCTTAAGAAATGTACTACAAATCAACATCACATCATCATTTTTTTCTTTGCTTTCAGGCGAGGTGATATTGATATGTGTGTAAATTAAAATATCATAAACCCGTCTGAGTAGATCAGGCGGGTTTTTTTATTTAAAAAAAGAAATATGAGTGAACTTAAAATTGCAATTCAAAAGAGCGGACGACTTAGTGAAAATTCAAAAAAGCTACTGGAAGAATGCGGTATCAAATTCTCCAATGGCATCAGCGTCCTTAAGACAACTGCCAGAAATTTTCCCGTTGAGCTCCTGTTCCTTCGGGATGATGATATACCTCAATATGTTGAGCAACAAGTTGCCGACATAGGTATTCTTGGCGAAAACATGGTATTTGAGAAGCATAAGGATGTAACTATAATAGAACAGCTTGGCTTTGCGCAATGCAGACTAAGCCTTGCCATTCCAAAAGAAGAAAAATATGAGGGTTTAGGGTATTTCATGAATAAGAAAATAGCTACAAGCTACCCGCATATCCTTAACAGTTTTCTTAAGAAAAATAAAATAACTGCTGAAATAGAAGAGATAAGTGGCAGCGTGGAAATAGCTCCCGGTATAGGTCTGGCCAGTGCAGTTTGTGATATTGTAAGCTCTGGCAGCACTCTGCTTACCAATGGTTTACATGAAGTTGAAACCATTCTTAAGAGCCAGGCAGTCATCATCGGGAACAAGAACCTGAGTCCAGAAAAGCAAGCGATTCTAAACAGCTTGCTTTTCAGGATAAGGGCTGTCAAAAATGCGAAAGAGAATAAATATATATTACTCAATACTCCCGAGTCGGCTATTGCAAAAATATGCAATATACTGCCGGGTATGAAAAGTCCTACCATCGTGCCATTAGTTGAAAAAGGATGGTACAGTCTGCATTCGGTTGTGAAAGAGGACGAATTCTGGGAAAGGATTGATCAGCTGAAGGCAGCAGGTGCAGAAGGTATTCTGGTTATTCCTATCGAGAAAATGATACTGTAATGAAGACAATAATTCTTCCCGAAAAAGAGAGTTGGAATGAGCTCTGCAGGCGTCCGGAAATAGCAAGGAAAGATCTTGAAAATGTCGTCAGAGGTATTATAAACAGTGTAAAATCAGAGCATGACAAAGCTGTTCATTATTTCTCCGAAAAATTCGATGGTGTGCCTCCCGGAAACTTAAAGGTATCGTCAGATGAGATTCGGGAATCAGCAGTACAGATCCATCAGTATTTAATGAATGCAATAAACATTGCAAAAAAGAATATTGAGAGTTTCCATTCTGCCCAGCTTCTCACTGAACCGGTAATAGAAACTTTCAAAGGGGTCAGATGCTGGAGAAAAGGTGTTGCAATTGAAAAAGTCGGACTATATATACCCGGCGGAAGTGCTCCTCTCTTTTCAACCCTGCTTATGCTCGGTATTCCGGCAAAACTGGCAGGTTGCAAAGAAATAATTGTCTGTTCTCCTCCCGGGAAGGATGGAAATGTCAGCCCTCTGATTCTTTATACCGCACAACTTATCGGCATATCTGAAATTTTCAAAGCAGGGGGAGCGCAGGCTATTGCTGCAATGGCTTATGGAACTGAGAGTATTCCGAAAGTATACAAAATATTCGGACCAGGTAATCAATATGTTACAAAAGCCAAGGAATTGGTTCAGCAGGATGGTGTTGCAATAGATATGCCTGCAGGTCCCAGTGAAGTATTAGTGATTGCAGACAACAGAGCCAATCCTGAATTTATTGCAGCAGATCTGCTTTCGCAGGCAGAGCACGGACCTGACAGTCAGGTTATTATGCTGACTGATGATCTGAAGCTTATAGAAAGAGTTAAATCTGAAATTGATAGACAGGTTGAGTTGTTACCAAGAAAAGATATCGCCTTAAAAGCTCTCGAAAACAGTAAACTGATCCAAATGCCAACACTGATCAACTGCATAGATTTCAGCAATCTGTATGCACCGGAACACCTTATTATTAACACTGTCGATGCAAATTCAGTTGCAAACAAAGTAAGAAATGCAGGCTCTGTTTTCATTGGAAATTTCAGTTGTGAAAGTGCCGGTGATTATGCATCCGGAACAAACCACACACTTCCGACAAATGGATTTGCTAAGAATTATAGCGGGGTCTCAACCGAAAGTTTCCTTAAAAAAATATCGTTTCAGGAGATAAGTGCTGAAGGCATCAAAAACCTGGGACCTACCATAGAAGTAATGGCCGAAGCCGAGTCATTAATCGGTCATAAAAATGCAGTTAGTATCAGACTTAAAAGCTTGGAGAATGGTTGACCTTAATAAACTAGTAAGGGAAAATGTTATAAAACTTACTCCCTATTCATGTGCCAGGGATGAATTCAAGGGCAAAACCGGAATTTTTCTGGATGCCAACGAGAACCCTTACGGAAACCTGAACCGTTATCCCGATCCCTATCAGAGAGAGCTGAAAACTGCAATTTCAGAAGTCAAAGGAATTGAGGAGAAGAAAATATTCCTCGGTAACGGAAGCGATGAAATTATTGATCTTTGCTTCAGGGTTTTCTGCAACCCGGGTGTTGACAAAGCACTCACCTTCACTCCTACCTATGGAATGTACGGAGTTTCAGCTTCAGTAAATGATGTTGAAGTTGTAAAGATTCCACTGACCGATAGCTTTCAGATTGATCTTAAAAAAGCCGAACCCCGTTTCTCAGATAAAAATCTGAAACTGGTCTTTATTTGTTCCCCAAATAACCCGACAGCTAACTCAATGAATTATCCCGACGTTGAATACATTATAACTAAATTCAAAGGCGTTGTGGTCATCGATGAAGCATATATTGATTTCAGTGAAAAACCTTCATTTATCAAACTGGTCAACAAATATCCAAATCTTATAGTCATGCAAACATTCAGTAAGGCATTAGGACTTGCATCTGTAAGAGTTGGAATGGCCTTTTCAAATCCTGCTATTATTCAGTATCTCAACAAGCTGAAACCACCATATAACATTAGTGCCATCAATCAGAAAGCTGCATTACGGAAACTCGGTCAAATTGAGCAATATCAAAGCCAGGTTTTAAGAATTAAAAAGGAAAGAGAAAGAATTTCTGTATTACTGTCAAAAATGAGTACAGTAGAAAAGGTATATCCTTCAGATGCCAACTTTATTCTTGCAAAAGTTAAAAATGCTAATTACATTTATAATGCATTGGTTAACAGGAATATTATTATTAGAAACCGTACCAACCTGGTTGAAAACTGCCTCCGGATAACCATAGGTAAAAAGTCAGAAAACGACCAGTTAATCAGAGCATTAAAATCCATTTCAATATGAAGAAAGTACTTTTTATTGACAGGGATGGTACCATCATAGCCGAACCGGAAGATGAGCAGATTGATAGTTTTGAGAAGCTGACTTTTCTCCCCGGAGCGATAACATGTCTGTCAAAGATAGCTAAGGAGACTGATTTTGAACTTGTAATGGTGACAAATCAGGATGGTCTTGGTACAGAGTCATTTCCTGAAAATACTTTCTGGCCGGTTCAGAATAAGATTCTGGAAATACTTAAAGGTGAGAGTGTTACATTCGCTGAAATACTTATTGACAGAACGACCCCATCTCAAAAGGCTCCAACCCGTAAACCCGGAACTGCAATGCTTGTCAATTACTTTGCTAGCGGGATAGATCTCCACTCATCATATGTTATCGGCGACAGGCTGACAGATATTGAGCTCGCAAAGAACCTTGGATGCAATTCCATTTTAATTAGTGATAAAAGATCCCCTGAAGCCGAATTAACAACCAAAGACTGGAACGATATATATAAGTATCTGAAGCAGCTACCACGAACTGCAAAAGTGGAACGCAAAACATCCGAGACTGATGTACTCATCGAACTTAATCTTGATGGATCAGGTAAAAGTACGATTAATACAGGAATTGGATTATTCGATCACATGCTGGAACAGATTGCCCGTCATGGAAACCTTGATCTTAAAATACAGGTAAAGGGTGATCTTCAGATTGACGAACACCATACTGTTGAAGATGTGGCAATTTCATTAGGAGAGGCTATGCTGAAGGCACTGGGAGGGAAAAAAGGGATCGAAAGGTACAGTTTCGTCCTGCCGATGGATGATTGCCTTGCACAGGTAGCTCTCGATTTTGGAGGCAGGCCATGGCTTGTCTGGGATGTAAAGTTCTCAAGAGAGAAAGTCGGAGAACTTCCGACTGAACTGTTCTTCCATTTCTTTAAGTCATTCAGCGACAATGCAAAATGTAACCTTAATATAAATGCTGAAGGTCAGAATGAACATCACAAGATCGAAGCAATCTTCAAAGCGTTCGCAAAAGCTATAAAACTGGCTGTAAAGCAGACAGATAACTTTAACTTACCCACTACTAAAGGCAGTCTATGATAGCTATATTGAAATACAGCGCCGGAAATATAAAATCTGTACAGAATGCACTTACACGCCTGGGTTATAAGAGCATTATTACAGAAAATCCATCTGAGTTGTTAAATGCAGATAAAGTCATTTTCCCTGGTGTTGGAGAAGCCAGTTCTGCAATTCATTATCTTAAAGAAAGAGGATTAGATAAGACAATTATTTCACTTAAACAACCTGTACTTGGAATTTGTCTTGGTTTACACCTGATGTGCCGCTTTTCTGAGGAAGGAGGAACAAAATGCCTCGGAATATTTGATACCGATGTAAGATTGTTCCCACCGGTTGACAAGATCCCGCATATGGGCTGGAATAATTGTCTGACAATGAAAGGAGATCTTTTCAGAGACGTAACAGTTGATGACGATCTCTACTATGTTCACAGTTATTACGCTGAGATTTCATCATATACTGTAGCAACATGTGACTATATCATTCCCTTCAGTGCAGCAATGCAAAAGGGGAATTTTTATGCAACACAGTTTCATCCTGAGAAATCAGCAGAAACCGGCGAAAAAATATTGAAAAACTTTCTGGAACTATGAGAATCATTGTAGCAATTGATATTATTGGCGGGAAATGTGTCCGGCTTAGCAGAGGAGATTTCAATAAAAAGAAAGTTTATAATAAGGATCCTCTGGAGTTTGCCTTACAGATCGAAGATAATGGTATAAACTATTTACATCTGGTCGATCTTGAAGGGGCCAGAAATAAAAAAATAGAAAATATTAAGGTCCTTGAAAAGATTGCATGGAAGACAAAATTAAAAATTGACTTCGGTGGCGGGTTAAGATCATATGAAGATCTTATTACAGTATTTAATGCCGGTGCACGACAGGTCACCGCCGGAAGTATTGCTGTAACGGATCCCCATTTATTCATAAGCTGGCTGACAAAACTGGGACAGGAAAAGCTGATTCTTGGGGCAGATTGTATCGACAGAAAAGTCTCGACAGGTGGCTGGCTGGAAAAATCAGACAAAGAAATAATTAGTTTTATTTCTGATTACAGGTCAAAAGGAGTGAAATATACAATATGTACTGATATTAAAAAAGATGGTATGCTTCAGGGACCGTCAACGGCACTGTACAAAGAGATACTGGGTGCAGTAAAAATCAATCTTATTGCAAGCGGAGGCATATCTTCATTAAAAGATATTGAGGATGTACGAGAAGCGGGATGCGAAGGCGTAATTATAGGGAAAGCAGTTTATGAGGGAAAAATAACTTTAAAGGAATTAGGAAAACTATGTTAAAAAAACGAATTATTCCTTGTCTCGACATTAAAGATGGAAGAACAGTCAAAGGAGTGAGTTTTATTAACCTCATAGATGCAGGAGATCCGGTTGAACTGGCAAAAGCATATGTGAAACAGGGGGCAGATGAACTTGTTTTTCTCGATATAACTGCGACAATTGAGAACAGGAAAGCTCTTGCCGGACTGGTTGAAAGAATTGCAGCTGAAATAAATATACCATTTACAGTTGGAGGTGGAATTGATACCGTTAACGATGTTTCAATTCTTATTAAAGCCGGAGCCGATAAGGTGACTGTAAATTCATCGGCAGTACGAAGGCCCAAGCTTATTTCTGAGATTGCAGGGCAGTTTGGAAGTCAGTGTATTGTCGTGGCTATTGACACAAAACTTGTTGATGATGAATGGATTGTTGTTGTAGACGGTGGCCGGACTATCACTGAATTAATAACAATAAACTGGGCACGCAGGGTTGAAGAACTTGGAGCCGGTGAAATCCTGCTGACTTCAATGAATAATGACGGAACAAAAGCAGGTTTTTCAATAGATATTACAGGAGAGGTGAGCAGGAGTGTAAATATCCCGGTCATCGCATCGGGTGGAGCCGGATTGATGGAACACTTCAGGGATGTTTTTTTTAATACAAGTTGCAGCGCAGCCCTTGCCGCCAGTATATTTCATTTCGGAGAAATTACGATTCCTGATCTGAAAAAGTATTTAATAAATGAGAAAATTAGTATAAGGTATTGAATGAAAAAACGTTTCCTCTTTTTTTTTGCCCTCCTTTAAGGGGGATGGGGGGCGGAAAATGGGGAGACAAAGTATAATAAAATAATTATAATCTATATTATGAATATCGATTTTAGTAAGGGAAACGGGCTGGTTCCGGTTGTTATTCAGGATAATAACACACTTCAGGTACTAATGGTAGGATATATGAATGAGGAGGCTTTTAAAAAAACCAGGAAAGAAAAGAAGGTGACTTTTTTCAGCAGGAGTAAAAACAGACTCTGGACCAAGGGAGAAACTTCAGGGAACTTTTTGTATGTAGAAGAAATTTCAGCCGATTGTGATAATGATTCAATACTTATAAAAGTCAATCCAGCCGGACCTGTCTGCCATACAGGAAGTATCTCCTGCTTTGGTGATGAGAGCGCGAAGGGATTTATCTATAAATTGGAACATATTATAAACCAGTGCATTAAGAATAATACAAAGGAATCATATACCAACCAGCTATTTAAAAAAGGCATTAATAAAGTTGCGCAGAAAGTCGGGGAAGAAACAGTTGAATTAATTATCGAATCGAAAGATAATAACATCGAACTGTTCAGAAATGAGGCAGCCGACCTCCTTTATCATCTGCTTATTTTATTAAAAGCAAAAGGCGTTAATCTGCAAAGTATTGAGGATGTTTTGAAGAAAAGACATGAAAAATAGTGATAATATTAAGTGTATTTTACATATTCATTGCCACGAATGTGGCTAAATATGAAAAAACTGTCAATTTTCAACCTTAACCTGCACTTTTTCTAATTTTTTAATTGTTTTTTTAAAAATTCAATTACTTTTGTAAGCCAATAACGCAACCAAATGAATATTGTATACAAATATTTTATCTCCTTTTTTTACTTCTATTTTTATTTTAGAAACAGATAA
>Ga0182027_10011772_pt1 | contig 12325 bp, 11 predicted proteins | sample 712E1DmetaG_FD_121300 | JGI IMG/M metagenome (GOLD analysis project Ga0182027, IMG submission 121300) | Permafrost microbial communities from Stordalen Mire, Sweden - 712E1D metaG (Illumina Assembly) | ecosystem: Environmental > Terrestrial > Soil > Wetlands > Permafrost | place: Sweden...
GGAAAGAAACGTGTTGAGGCTTGCAGGTGACCCAAAGCTCACGGACGCGAAATCGTGCAGGAATCCTGCCAGGTCCTGCCTGGAAAGGGCACGCATAGGTGAGGGCAGCAGGGGACGAATGAGAGCGATCTGCTGATCGGATATCGCCTGCGTTGTGAAGAAAACCGAATCCGGAATAACAAAGTTAAACACCTGGGAATCCGGAAGACTCGACGCGAGATTGAACTGCGCCAGCGGCTTGACGTTGAGGAAGGTGTCTGTGCCAAGGGCACTCGTAATCACGTCCCACGACACGGTCCAGGAAACGCTTCCCGCGCTGTCACCGGCGAAATAGGCGCGGGCGCGGACCGTGTCGCCCGGAGCACCTTCCGGATATGTACCATGCACGTCGAAAACAACGGTGAGCGGGCGTATCTTATTGGGCTCGATGCGGTCGTACCGGGTGGAAAACGGCGTGCAGGTGAGAAGAAGAAGCGCGATGAGGAGTGCTTGAGTCTTCATGGCAAAAAAAATACTCCAAACAGTTTCCTAGGGGTTAGGCCTTTCTTTCCGGCAACAATCGTTCCACATCCGCCGGTAGGCCGATTCCAGGCCGCGGGTAAACCGGGCGCCGTCACACAGCGGGCTTGCCGTCAGGGTGTCGCGCAGCCCGCCACGCAAGAGCCTGAGTTTGTCAAGGGATGAGACGAGCGATGTTGCCCGGGCCACGAATTCCTCCCGCGATCGCGCGATGCAGTCTCCGAGGCCCGCGCACGACAGGACGCTTGCCACCATCCTTCCGGCAAAACGGTCTGTGGCAAGCGTCACCACGGGAACGCCCATCCACAGCGCTTCGCACGCCGAGGCGTGCCCGCTCCAGGGCTGGGTATCGAGCATGATGTCCATGCTGTCGTACACTGCAAGGTGGCCCTGCGGGGGAACGGCGTCCAGCATGGTGATTCTCCCTGGAGCAACGCCGCAGGCGTCAAATAGCCCGGACAGACGTGCACGCGCTTCACCGCGCAGCGTTGTGCGGAATATGAGCAGTTTCGACGATGGAAGGGCGCGCAGGACTTCCGACCACAGTTCGATCACCGTCTTGTTGAGCCGGGACAGGGTGTGGGTTGAGCCGAAGGTTACGGATCCGGTGGTGCCTGCGGGAAGCGGTCCAATGTCCGGCGCGGCCGGCGGCGGAGCATAGCAGCAGAAGCATCCATCAAGCCGCAGCAGATTTTCCGTGTGTCCCCGCGGCTCGCCCGGCGGGTCCGCTATTGAATCGGTGAGGCGAAAATCGATCGACGAAAGCCCGGTGGTGTTGGGATACCCGAGGTAGGTTGCTTGCACCGGAGCAGGCCTGAGCGCGAACACCGGCAGACGGTTGCCGGCGCTGTGGCCGGAAAGGTCCACCAGAACATCTATGCCGTCCTGGCGGATGCGCCCGGCAAGGCTCTCGTCCGGCATTGCCTCCGCGTCGATCCATGTGTCGCAATGCCGCCGGAAGAATTCGGTTTTCGCATCGGGCTTTTCGACTCCGGAATAGCAGAAGATCTCGAATTGGCTCCTGTCGTGGTTCCGGAAGACCGGAGCCATGAACCTGGCCACAGGGTGATTGTTGAAATCCGCGGACACGTAGCCGATCTTGAGCCTGCGGCCGGGAGCTGCATCGCAGGGACGCAGGGCGCTTCTGTTAAGCGGCCGTTCGAGGGTCGCACCGAACTTTTTGTGCTGTTCGTAAAGCTTTGCCGGGCCATACCGGGGATCGTAATTGAGGGTCCACAGGAGGCTGCTGTGGGCCTTTGCATGTGTCCCATCGGCCGAAACGATGGTGGCAAAACAGTCTTCGGCTTCCTCATAATTTCCTGTTTTGTCCAGTGCCTCGCCAAGATTGTAAATTGCTTCGGTAAAGGAGGGCCGCAGGCGAACTGCAGCCCTTAAGCTCACGATAGCGGCATCATACTCCTCAATGTCGCGCAGGCAATTGCCGAGGTTATAACATGCCTCGGGGAAGTCGGGCCGGAGCTGCAGGGCGGTTTTGTAGTGCTCCATGGCACGGAGAACGTCGCCCGTTTTAGCGCACAGCATGCCGAGATTGTTGTGAGGGTCGGGGTTCGCGGGCGCAAGCTCGATTGCCTTGATAAATTCCATCCGCGCCAGATCGTTGTTCCCGGCTTTCTCATAAAGCAAACCAAGCGCGTTGTGGCCTTCGGCCCAGCCCGGCCTCAGGGCAACTGCGGCGGTAAGGCGGTATAAAGCCGCCGCCGAATCTCCGAGCGACCTGCAAATCTCCGACAGGTTCACGAGGGCATCAAAATAGTCCGGCGAATATGCAAGGGCGGCTTCCAGCGCCTCGCGCGCGGCAACAACATAACCGAGCGCCCGCAGCGACCCCGCGAGCTGGAACAGAAGGGTCGAATCGCGCGGGCTGAGGCCAACTGCCGTGCGCAGGCGCTTCACAGCCTCGTCAAAGTGACCCTGGGCGTGGAAAACACTTGCACAATCGGAAAGGAGTCGCGAATTGCCGGGCATTGCTTCGTCGGCTTTGCACAGGAGTAGCTTCGCTTCTTCAAGATTACCGGATTGCCTTCTTATGAGGCCAAGCAAATGAAGCGCTTGTGCGTTGCCCGGGTCCAGGGCAAGCATGCCGCTAATCGCATTTTCCGCAGCCGAGAAATTCCCTGTCAGAAAGAATTCGTTAGCTTTTTTTAAGCCTACTGTGTTATTCATTTAATCTCAACGTGTTATATATGTATATAAATTGCTACACTTTAGTATAAAATCATTGCACTCTTACTGCATAGACGTTATAATATAAGGTGAAAGAAGGAACGCGCGCCACAGTAAAATGGTTGATGATGTAAGGCAAGAGCAAGTTCGGCAGACCATGGTCGATTTTGACAAGTGAGGGGAATGGCGCATTTGGGTTTATGCGCTTAATCAAATCAAGAGAATCAAACGGCCAAGTGTCCGGCGAATATTGACAGAAAGTAACAACAAGATTTGTCGAGCGCCGGCGGGAGCGGATCACAAATCCAGCGCGCTCTGTCAACAACAAATATGTCGAATGTGAAGGAGGAATTCATGCGTATCACCAGCGTTATCATCGTCGCAGGCATTCTGGCGCTCACAGCCGGAGATGCCGACGCGAAACAACAGGCTGCCGCAAAAACCGGCATGAAGGCAACGGTCGATAAAATTGCAACAGCCCTTGAGCAAACCGCGGTAGAACAATTCCAATCCGGTCGCGACAGCCTTGGCGCGGCTACCTGCATTAAGGTTTATGACCTGGACAATTCCGCCTACAAGGAGTTCCTTCTCAAGGCCGGCAACGGCTTTGCGAACTGCGGCGCCGCAAGCAAGGCCCAAAAAGCCTACGAAACATACCTTGAGAAATTCGGCGCAGATCAGCGGGCGCTTGTCGGCCTCGCTTCCATTGTTTATGGCGCGAAAAACTATGCGAAGGCGGCTGAGCTTCTCAAACAAGCGCCGCTTGCCGTGGCCTCGCAGGAGCGCCTGTGCATGATGCTGGCCGAGTCGGACTTTGCAATAGGGCAATTCGACGAGACGGTTTCGATTTTGACGCAATCAAAACATTCGGCAACCAGACGCGGCCTCGAATTATGCGCACCGGCATATGAGAAAATGGGCGAATTCCAGAAGTCTCTTGCATGCTGGGAAAAACTCGTGACGATCTCGCAGGATAAAAAACGCCTTGAATATGGTTTCCGGATCGCCCGTATCTACGAACAGCTTAACCAGAACGACAAGGCAATCCGATGCTACGAGCAGATGCTGTCCGAATATCCCGACGACGTCCGGTGCACCGAGCGGCTTGCAGCGCTTTGCCTGCAAACCCGAAGTTTTCGCCAGGCCCAGCAACTTCTGCAGAAGGCGGTGACACTGCCGAACGCCACGCCCGTGCTCAAGAAGATGCTTGGGCAAAGCCTTGCTGCACAGGGAAACAGAATACCGGCGATCAATTGGTACAAACAGTATCTCGAAGCGGTTCCGACCGATTCGGCCGCCTGGTGCGAACTCGGCGCTGCTTATTATGAACAGGAACACTATGCGGAGGCAATTGAAGTTCTTGCAAAATCGGTTGCACTGCAGCCCCGCAATGAAGAATGCCTGGTGACGCTCGGCACCTGCTATGTAAAAACCGGGGACCTGATCTCGGCATCCGGCCCGCTTGAAATAGCGCGGAGCATTAACAAATACGATATTCGGACGCTATCTTTGCTTGCCGCATGCTATCGCACGCAAAACGACACAAAAAGACTGAGCAGCGTGCTGCGAGACTGGACAATTGCGGATCCAAAAAACGCAACCCCCCGGTTCGAGCTTGGGGACAGGTATGTGTGGGAACAGAAATACCGCGACGCGATTCCACTCCTCGAAAGCGCGTGCGCCCTGGACAGCGCGGATGCCCAGATCCATCTTTCGCTCGCAAAAGCCTACGAAAAGACTGGCGGCGAAGCAAACCGGCTCGCCCACCTGAGAAAAGCACTGGCATGCTCACCAAAGAATGCGGAGGCCCAGTTCGAGTTTGGAAGGCTCCTCTTGAGTCGCAACCAGCGCGAAGCTGCAATGCCTTATTTTGCAAAAGCCGTTGTCTTCGAACCCGGTTTTGCGTTGGCCCAGTTCGAATACGGCAGGCTGCTCCTTACCCTCGGCCAGCGTGACAGCGCGTACGAACATCTGAACGCCGCCGTGCAACTCGAACCGTTAAACACCGGCTATCTGGTTCAATTCGCGCAGGCGGCCTACGCCGCGGGAAACAAGCAGACTGCGCTTGACATAATCAAGCGGGCCCTTTCCCGCGACTCGTCCAACGCGGAAATTCTGCAATGGGCGGGTCTATTGTATAAGGAGACAGGCAGCATCGACACCGCCAAGCAGCTCCTGCTCAGGAGTGTGGCCCGGGGAACAGCATGCGCGTCTTGTTTCAAGTATCTGGCCGACATCTATCTTGCGAACGGGGAATACGACCTGGCGGTTAAGTTCTACAATCAGTCGCTCGCGCTTGGATCGTTCAGCGAGTCCGCGGCGCTCGGACTGGGTACGTCGCTGCTCATGACCGGCGACGCGGCGCGAGCGCAGATGATCTTCGAAAAGGCGTTTGCCGAGAATCAGAAAAGTGAAGAGGCGCTGTACCGGCTCTGTTCCGTGTACCTCAGGACCGGGGCCACGGGCAAGGCAAAAACGCTGCTTAGCACCACGGGCAACCAGCGCAAGAGCGGCTGGATTCGCCTGTGTGAAGGTGAAATCGCCGAAACGGAGAACCGAACCGCCGAAGCGCTGATATCGTTCTCCGTGGCCGCAAGCTTTATGCCGGAAAACCCTCTCACGCATGCCGGGCTTGGACGACTCAATCTGGCAGGAAAGCAGTTCGAGAAAGCGATTGAGAATTTCGGCAACGCCTCGGCCAGAGACCCGCATAACCCGGAATTCCTTCTTGGCATGGGAAAAGCCTACGAAGGAATGGATCAGAACCAGGCCGCGTTCGACCTGTATGCCGAAGTGGCGCGGCGCGTGCCGAGGAATGCCGAAGTTTTCTACCTGCTGGGAGAGGTGCTCGGCAAGCAAAAACAACACGAGCAATCGGTGACCGCTCTTATGCGCGGCATCACACTAAGTCCCAAAGACGGCCGCATGTACTTTTGCCTGGGCAACGAATACCAGGCGCTATCGCGGTTCAAGGAAGCGCTTGACGCGTACAAAAAAGCGGTGCGGAACAAGAACGACGAAAGCCGTTGCTCCGAGGCGTACAAGGAAATGGGAAACATTTACTTTAACGATATAAAGGACGTGTCTAAGGCCAGGGACTGCTACGCGAAATATCTGAAAGCCGGCGGCAAGGACGAGAAGATTGTTCAAGTAGTGAACAGCATAAAGGGTTAGAGTTTTTCATAAAGCATGATACTGCGCCCTGCCGAAGAGGGTGTGGGCCGGCTTTGCATGCCCGGCTGCAAGAGCCTGCGCCGAGCGCGCAGGGCAATTGCCACCCGAAAAACGGCCACGTGCCGGTCCCTCAATAATCGGCGATAATTTCCTCCCCATTGACAATAACGAGCCTCACTTCCGGTTCGCCCAGAATAAGCTCGTCGAGCAGGGAAGCACCGGGTTTTTGCGGGAAACGCAGCCCGATAATGTCGGCCCTCATGCCGTCGGCAAGTCCCCCTATTTGTGAAGACATGCCGAGCGCCGTGGCCGGGTTCACGGTGATCCACCGGAGCATCTCCGACGCCGGAATATGGGGATATTTCTGGCGCGCGCAGAACAATTCGTCGAAAAGGTTCATCGAACGCTCGCACGACAGGCTCTCCGTCGCGGCGCACAGGGCGACGCCGCGGTTGATCGCCACATCAAGCGGAAAGGCCTTGTGGCCGGCTTCGGCGGAGTACTGGAAACAGAGCACGACCGACGCGCCAAGCCGTGCAAGTCGCTCGAGCTCCCATCCATTAACATAATTGCAATGGTAACAGATCGCGCGTGGAGGGACAAGGTTTTCCGCGAGCGCGTAGTCCATGGAGCCCCTGGTTACCTTGCCGAAAGGCCAGGGTTTCCTTCTTGTAATATGAAAAAACAAATCGCCGGTCTGGTCGGAAAATGCCTGCAGCTCCTCGGCGCTTTCCGCCACGTGACAGGACCACAAACACCCGTTTTGGCGGCCGAATTCGGCGAGCGCGGCATGCCCGCCCGGCGACAATGAATACACCGCGTACGGCCCCACGCCGGTCGGCACATTCCGCCCCGAAACGCCGATGCGCTCCGAAATCACGCCAATGATTTTTGCTTCCTCGTCGGCGTTTTCCGGATGCGCCTCGTGAAAAACGAAAGACCGGATCGGCTCCTGCGCAAGAATGCGCGGAGAAATTCCCCTTCGTGAACTATCGGCGACCGTGGTGATGCCATGGGAAAGCAGTTCGCGGCTGCCGAGCCGCACCGCGTTCTCGACGCCGGCATCGGACAGCTGGCGAAGCCGCGTTGCACGCTTGGCAGTCCATGACGCAAACGTTTCGTCGTGACCCCTGGGCATGTCGCGCAGCGCATTCTCTTCGAGGTGGGTGTGGATGTTGATGAGGCCGGGCAACAGAATCATGTCGCCCAGGTTGACAATGCGGTCATCGGCGCTTCGCTTTGCCCTGCCCTGCGAGCCGGCGCTCACGATGCGGTCGCCGTCAACCGAAACAGCGGCGTTGTGTATGACCTCAAACGAAGGGGTGAGGACCCATTTTGCGAAATATATGGTGGCCATAGGCGCGTCCGGAATCAAAATACAACGGGCACGCAGCGCGGAGAATTATTGGCGGGATTGACGGCTAGAAAACTTCAAACAGCAACTTTTCAACGAGGAATTCGTCGTCGATATGGCCCGCGGGGGAAGTTCTGCGGAAAATCTGCCTCATTTTCTCGTCCACAACATCATCGGGGATCTGGCGGACATATGCGCACATCCATTCGAAATCATCATCGATGTCGTCTTTGGAAATGCACACAACGTCTACAACGGTCCCCTTTGGCGCTCTTTTGCGGGGAGGACGAAGAGGCCGGAGACTTGCCTTCGTCTGCTTACTGTTGTTTGCGTAGCTTCCTATCAGCTGTTCGATGCGCATGATGCTCTCCTATGAGCAGTATCGGAAAGTGGGATATGGCTCTTGACGATTTAATGCCTGCGCTGCAAGAATGTTGCTTAAGCGGTCAACCCGACACGTGGAGAAATGCGACAACATCGCGGTGGGTCAATACAGCAGCACAATTCTCCCCAGAATCCTGCTCACGGGAACAAAGTACATACGTTCTCCGGTCGTGGAATCCTTCCAATCGCGCGAGTCCTCGGATTCGTCGCGGTTGTCACCCATGACAAAGGCCATGCCTTTCGGAACTTCCAGAGGACCGAGGTTGTCGCCGACGAGCAGAATTGTATCACGCGAATGATAGGCATACGGCTCAGTCAGCCTCAATCCGTTGATGAATACGACCTTGTTCCTGATCTGTATGGTATCGCCGCCGGTCGCGATTATCCGTTTGACAAGATTGTGATGAGCAAGAACGGGCGAAGGAAATGCCACGACATCGTTTCGCCTGGGCTTTCTCACGTCGAAGGTGATTTTGTCCATGAAATACCGGCCACCTACATTGATCGTAGGGGCCATCGAGGATGAGGTGACCTGGATGATATCAAGGACGAATTGTTGCAGCAGGAAGGCGACGGCGAGGGCTGTCAGAACGAGCAACGGGAAGCGCTTGAGAGTGAATGATGGGTTCCTCTTTGTCATGGCCGCTGGATTATCCAAGCGTTTCACTGCAAACCTTCCATGTTCAAACCCTCAATGGCGTCGGCTATTCCGATGCTTGAGCGAGCAGGGATCGCGTCTTCCCGCTGCTCCATAACCTCCCGATTCTCGTCCTGATCGCCGGTTGACGCGACCAACTGATTGGACGGTGGAACCTTGTCGCTTTCGGCCGGCATGCCTTTTGCCCGGCTGATCAATCAAACTAAATTTTCCAGCCACGAAATGCAAACCTGGCTGTTTGCCCGGCTTTTGCCTCAAATATCCATCACCTCGTGAACGAATAAACAAGGATAGCCGCTCTCGTTGGGCATTGACTTCCGATCTCAGGCCAACATATATTACTAGCCTGAAAAATCCGTCGGACAGTTCATTGCACCCCGTTAGAGAGAAAGGATATTCCATGCGTTATTACCTTACGGCAGCTCTTGTGTTGTGTAACTCGCTGGCATTGTTCGCCCAGACAGGTGGAGCGGCTCCGGCCGCAGGCGGCAAGAGCATGATGCCCACCATCCTCATGATGGTTGTTGTTTTTGCCATCATCTACTTTCTCATGATCCTTCCGCAGCAGAAAAAGCAGAAGGAAACCCAGAGCATGCTCAAGAACATGAAGAAGGGCGACAAGATAGTCACCATTGGCGGCTTGCTGGGAACAGTGGGCAACGTCAAGGACTCAACCGTGATGGTGAAAATCGCGGATAACACGGTTGTGGAATTCAGGAAAAGTTCCATAGCGGCGATTATCACCGACGATAAACCGTTGGACAAGGCCGACGCCAACAAGTTGGAGAATAAGGCGTAGGGTGTATGTTCGATATCATTTACTACGGCGACCCTATCCTTCGCAAGAAGGCCAAGCCGGTCTCGGTGTTCGACGGCAAGCTCAAAAAGTTTGTGGAAGAGATGATCGAGACAATGATACAGAACGACGGTGTCGGGTTGGCCGCTCCCCAGGTCGGCATATCCAAGCGGATCGTGGTGATTGACGCAACCAAGGGCGAGGTTCCCCCGATTGTTCTTGTCAATCCGGAATTCACCTACCTGTCCGACAACGTAGTGGAGCGCGAGGAGGGTTGCCTCAGCTTTCCGGATATCCACCTCAACATAAAGCGGCCCGAGATTGTGTCTGTAAAGGCGTTTGACGAAACGGGCAAGGAATTCCACATAGACAAGGCCGCCGACCTGCTCGCGCGCGCGCTCCAGCACGAGATAGACCACCTCGATGGCCTGCTCATCATCGACCAGGTGTCGCTGCTTCAGCGCAAGATGCTTTCGGGCAAGCTCAAGAAGATTTCCGCCATGGCGCCGGGCGAGGCGACGCAATCCGGCGAAGCAAAGGCCGTGTGACCGGTTTGCCCTCCGCCAGATCCTGCGTGACGCCCGACCTTCCGCGATGTTTATTTACTACCATGATACGCTCGGCAGTTCTGTTCCCCGCAATCTTTCTGGGCGCAGCCATCGTCCAATGCGCGCCGACCGCTTCCGCAATTGCCCACGGTTCGCCCGGATCGAGGACTTCACATAGGGGAAGTCCTCCGGCGCACACAATGCTTGTGGCGCAGAACGATACGCCGGTCCGGTCCGGCGACATGTGGGATCTGGAACCGGCCGGCGGCAAGCCGAACGGCTACTATGCACAGGGTGAAGGGTTCCATGTTCGCTCGTCCAACGCGCGCATCATGCTGCGCCAGAAGCTTTCCGCAGCCCGCGTACATTCTCTGTCTCCGGTGGAGCTGGACAATGGTGGAACCCACGGCGCGGTGTCGTTTTCGGGGAGCGCAACCATCGAGCGCGGCGACGCGGCGGGAAGAGTATTTATCGCCGCAACCGGCCTGGGCAGGATCGGCGTCGCCGTTCCGTGCACGCTGCTTGCAAAGAGCGAATTCGGCATCGTCACGGTAGAGGGCGTTTCCTACCGGGGCTCCGTTATCGTCGCCCCCGACCAGGGCGGGCTTTTTTCTCTTGTAAATTTTGTGGACGTGGAAGACTATCTGCGCGGCGTAGTGCCGCTTGAAGTGGGGAAGGGCGGCGTGGACGTGGCCGAAGCGGTCAAGGCGCAGGCCGTGGCCGCCCGGACCTACACGTTTCGGAAAATGCAGGACAACGCGCTGGCGGCGTTCGACCTCAACGCCACCGTTTCTGATCAGGTATACGGCGGCGTCGGCGCCGAGGCGGAAGCGTGCAGCAGGGCCATTCTGGACACCAGGGACCAGATCATGGTGTATCACGACAGCCTCATCTATGCCTACTACCATTCCACGTGCGGCGGAAGAACCGCAAACATCGAGGACGTGTGGAACAAGAGTGCGCTCGGCTACCTGCGCTCCGCGGACGACGAGAACGGGTGGAACGGCCCGTACTGCTCACAGTCCGGTTCCTTTACATGGGAAGAACGATGGCCGCTTACCGCGCTTACCGGGATCGTCACCCGTTTTTCCCGCGAGACCTTTCCGCAGAATCCCTGCACCGGCGACGTGCGGGACGTTACCGTGAATTCGCGGTTTTCCTGCGGGCGCGTGCGCCAATGCAGCGTGCATACGTCAAGCGGTACGTTTTCCTACGGCGGGGACAAGGTCCGGTTCGTGTTTCGCCGGAACCTGCCCGGATTCCCCATCCTCAAAAGCAGTATCATCACCGGGATAACCGTCCGCGACGGCATCCTCATCATGAAGGGCAGGGGCTATGGCCACGGCGTGGGCATGTGCCAGACCGGCGCACTGGGAAGAGCGCGAAACGGTGAAAAGTATGATGAGATTCTGCATGCGTATTATGCCGGGATTGAGATAAGAAAAGTGACGAAGTAACACGGTAACAAAGTGACAAAGTAGAGAAGAAGCGGGAGTCGGAATACAGCATTTGGAACAGGACGCAGGAGACCGGTTTCAAAGGTTCGCCTGTCAATCCATTCACGCATTCACACTTTTTATAGGGAGCCTCTCATGTCCGCATTCATCGACCTTGCGAAGAAGCGGTATTCGGTGCGCTCGTATCAGGACAAACCAGTGGAGGAGGCTGTGCTGCTCAAGATCCTTGAAGCGGGCAATCTCGCGCCGTCGGCATGCAACAATCAGCCGCTCGCGATTATTGTTGTCCGCAAGGATGAAACCAGAAAAGCGCTGCTTGCCGCCTACGAACGCCCGTGGCTTGCGCAGGCGCCGGTTGTTCTGGCCCTGTGCTGCGAAACATCGCAAACCTGGAGTCGCAGCGACGGCAAGAACTTCGGCGACGTGGACGTGGCAATCGCAATGGATCACATCACGCTCGCGGCCGCGGAAGCGGGCTTGGGAACCTGCTGGATAGGAAACTTCAAGGATGCCGAGGCCCGGGCCGTGCTCAAGCTGCCCGGCAATGTTGAACCCGTTGTGCTGACGCCGCTTGGATATCCGGCTTCACAACCGCCTGTCAAGAAGCGCAAGAGGCTGCAGGACATAGTTCACTGGGACTGCTATGGCGGGAAGGATCAGTAATTCCACCGTGTTCCCGCGCGCAGCGTGTCCGGCAGGTACCGCGTTTTCACGCGGTTGCGGATTTCGCTTCTAATGCCGCGGGCGGCCACGGCCCCCAGAGTAATAATGAAGGATGCGTTGCTGGAACTGTCTGCGCCGGTCTGCGCCTGCACGGAGGAGGGCGTGTCCTCTCTTTCCACGGCAAACCGGACGATGCGGGCGCCGTCGGAAGCAAACCGGAGCGCCGTATCGTTTTTGACAAGCGAATCGTTTCTGAGCCGGTACGTTACCGTGTCGCCTCCGTTGCGCACGAAGGTGATGGAGCCCGCGTCAAAGGCGATTACCTGAGACGAACGGCGCACGTCCCCCGCAACCATGGATGCGGCCAGCTCCGTCTGCGCATGGAACATGCTCTTGCGTTTCTGGAGCACGGTGTGTCGCGCCATAAAAGTCCAGGAAAAAAGGACCAGCGACACCAGGATGCTACCGATGCTGAGCGCCACGACGAGCTCGACCAGGGTCATGCCTGCATTCGGGCGGCAGGATTTATCTGGTTGCGATGCCATTATATCCCTGCAACATGCGAAAGGTGAAGCCAAGACCGGACCC
>Ga0182027_10011773_pt1 | contig 12325 bp, 13 predicted proteins | sample 712E1DmetaG_FD_121300 | JGI IMG/M metagenome (GOLD analysis project Ga0182027, IMG submission 121300) | Permafrost microbial communities from Stordalen Mire, Sweden - 712E1D metaG (Illumina Assembly) | ecosystem: Environmental > Terrestrial > Soil > Wetlands > Permafrost | place: Sweden...
ATATTACCGCGTCGAGTTCACCCCGACCGCCATGAAAGCACCAACCACAGCCCCAAACGCTGCCGAAAACACTGCCGAGACCACCATCGCGGATTTCATCCGCCACGCGATCCAGAAAGCCACCTCGCGCACCGCAACCATTTCCACCAGCGAATTCCTCGCCGCGTACAACCACTTCTGCCATGCCCGTGGATACACCCCGCTCAAACCCAACAAAGCACGGACGATCTCGCCCGAGGCGATGGCGTCAATCCATTGCGTTGCCCGGCGGTGCGACGTGCACCGCAACGGAAAGAACTGCCGGGGATACTACGGCGTCGAGTTCAAACCAGCTGCGCCCGAAGTCACCGGAATAGCGACCGCCGCGTAGACGCCCCGATGAACTTTCACGCCACGACGCCACACCAGGTCAAATTGCTCGACGGGCGGAACGTCGTGATCGAGGTCCGCAAACGTATTTCACCGCGTGAGCTTCGCGCGATCATTCAAAACGGCATCGATACAGCGGCAGTCATCACGGCATTCACCAGCCGCCGCCCGGACTGGATCGATGAAGTCAACCGCGACTCGCTCGGCTCGCTGTCAAATCTGTGCCTGCTCCGCGCAGTCGAAGTGATGAAGAAGAACCCCAGCGACCCGACCCTCAGCGCCGCACTGGAAAACCTCTACGCCGCCAAGCGTTTCAAAACGGAACTCGACGCCAGGCTCAACCAGCAACCGGCAACTCAACCCCGATAACCATGGAAAGCGTCTTCAGTCTGATACTCGAAACCAGCGGTGCCGAAACAGTCACCGCCGCTCTCGCCGCCGTGCAAAATTCCCTCGCGGCACTTACCGCACAGGCCGCATCTGCGATCCAATCGCTCGCCGCCCTCAAGCCGGCACTCAACCTCGGCACCAATCTCCCGACACCAGCCACATTGCCAGCGGCCGTCGCCACCTTCGCCAGCCAGCCAGTCGTACCCGCGGAGACATTACGCCTGACGCCCGCCAACCTCCCACCGGTAACGAGCGCCCTCAATTTCCAGCCCACGGCGGCCGACGCCGCCGCGCCAGGCGCAACCCCGGCCATGGCCGACAACGCAGCGCGGCTCGCGGCCGTCGCCGCTCAACCAGGCACGGTCACAAGCCCGTTCGCCAGCCAGCCAGCGTTTACGTCAGAGACGTTAAACCAAACGCTCGGCAACCTCACGGCGGTCATCAGTACGCTCAAGATCCAGCCACCGGAGGCCACTGCGCCGCATCTCGACCAGGTCGCGGCCCCGGCCGCAACTGGAAGCGGATACCAGTTCGCGGCCTTGCCGCTCGCCACCGCTGAAACCATCCGCCCGGCACTTGCCACACTCGCAAAACTCACCGCACCGGCCACGATCACCGCCGCAACGGCCGGAGCATCGAGCGCCCTCCGCCTGGCGCAAGTCCAGGGAGATTTCACGCGGACCGAAGCGGAAAAATGGACGGAACGAAAGACGCTCCTCGACGACGAAATCGCCGCACAACAGACGTTCGTCGCCGAACAAAAAACGCAGCGCGAGACCGCGACCACCTCTGGCAACCCGACCGCCGCGGCCGTCTACGCGCACGCGGAAACCCAAGGCGAAGACAAGCTCGCTACGCTCACCCGGAAACAAGCCGAGCTCGGCCCCGACCCGAATTCGTGGATACAACAAGCCGAAGCCAGTGTGACCAGGCTGCGCCAGATGTGGACCGTGAACGCGCAGTCCATCGCGCAAACCGCGACCGGCCTGATCGGCGGCGCGGTGAATTCGATTTCCGGCGGAATCACCGGCCTGATCATGAAGACAACGACCTGGGCGCAAGCCTGGCGCAGCGTCGCTAGCGCCATCCTTACTTCTGTCGTAAACTCCATCGTCCAGGTGATCATACAAGAAACCCTTCTCGCCGCACTGCACAAAATGTTCAAAAAGAATGAGCAAAAGGACGATCAGCAAGGACTCGGCACGAAAGCCACGTCGGCCGGCCTCGAATCCGTCTCTCAACTCGGCCCGATCTACGGCATCATTGCCTTCGGCGCAGCCATCGCGGCGATCCTTGCGTTGACCAGCAGCTTTGCGGCCGGCGGACTGGCCACCGGCCCAGGCACCGCGACGAGCGACTCAATCCCGGCACGACTTTCCAACGGCGAATTCGTCATGCAGACCGCCGCCGTCGACCAATACGGGGCGGACTATATGGCGGCACTCAACGCGGGAAGCGTTGCCCCAACAATCGCCTATTCGCCACCCGCCACCGCCGACGGTACAGCCGGCTACGCGCCGCCGCCCGTCGCTGCTAACACGCCTACGGTCGCGTTACTCCAGGCCGCGGCCCGCAACGTGTCCAACCCCGCAGCGGCCTCCGGAGCCGGGTCTACGCGCGCCCAGAAAGGCCAGAAATTCATTTTCGTGAACTCCATGAAGGAGGCCATCCGCGAAGCGCGCCGCGACCCGGAAGACGAAGCGCACATCGTCGACGTGATCCACCGCCGCAAAGGCGAACTAATGGAGTTCTGAGCAGAACGGCGAGACGGGCGAGCCATTCGCACACGTCTCGCCACCGCCAAGGCGTGTCCAAATTTGCCACGCGTCGCGCCATCGCGAGCCGGCGCAGCTGGTATACCTTCCTGCAGCGGAAAACACCACGGCCGGACGGCGCGGACGAGGCGGGACAAAGAGCCCGAGGGGAGTAGGGCCGACAAGTCAGAGCTTGCGCCATCGACGATCGACGCGCTATCGACACGCAGAAACCCTACCCGCCGATGCCCACCGAAGCCACTGCGCCATCAATCGTATTGCCGTTCCCCAGCCAGCCACCCGCCAATGCCGCGCTGCCCAGGCCAGGCGCCGGCGTTTTACCGGCGGCGCAAATCGTTCTATTCCGAGCCGCTCCCGAGCAAGCGCAACGCCGCACGCTTCCGCCATGCCCTTACCACGTGGCCGGCCGCTGGTGTTGGCAGGATTGCAAGGCATAACCGCTCGCGGCAGGGCGCGCCCTACCGCAGTTTGCGCCGCGGCTTCGGTCCCGTACCCATCGCCGAGGTCGCGCGGCCCGCAGAGTAGTGAAGAGCCAGCCCCTGAAACTTCATCCCATCGGCGAGCGGAACCGGGCGCAGGTAATTCTGAAACAAAACCCGCTCGCTGTTGCCCATGTCGGCCGCCAGCCGCGCGGTGTCCTTGTCCAGGACGTACCGATGCGAAGCGAACGTGTGCCGAAGCAGATCCTTTTCCCACTTCGCCTCGAGCCCAGCGCGCCGCCGAATCCTGCGGAATTTGCGACGCGAAAAGGCACCGACCGCGAGCCCCTTCTTTTTCGCCCACGTCAGAATTTTCCAGAGCGGATCGGACAGCGGAACGTTGCGGCGCGCCCGGCCGCCCTTCGCGACGTTGACCTCGATCAGCCGGTGTTCGTCGCCGAGGTATACATTGCCCCAAGTCAACCGTGTCGCTTCATCCGGCCGCACGCCCGACAACGCGCAGACGGCCAGATACGGCAGCATTCCCGGACCCTCGGCATCGGTCAGAGCGCACTGCAGCAAACACCAAGTCTCGTCAAAGGTGAGCACGCCAGGCGTGCGCACCTTGTGCACGGGCCGATCCAGTTCGCGGACAGGGTTGGTCGCCGCGTGCTTCTGCCGAACCAGCCAGCCACAAAAGAAATTGAGCAGATCGAACCGGTCGCGCTGCGTCCGCGTCGCGAGCCCAGCCCCATAGATCCAAGCCTGTGCCCGCTCAACGGTGACCTCGTCCGTTCGTTCCACGCCGCTTGCGGCCGCAAAATGCTTCAGGATGCTTTCCCGTGCCTCAATCGTCACGAGCTCGCACTTGCGTTGCTGATCCAGCCAGGTCCCAAAGGCGTCGATCGCGGCCTCAATGGTCAACGCCACAACCGGCCGATGATACGCGCGAAAGAATTCGACGGCCTGCAGCAGACTCACGCCAGGCCGCAACCGCGCGCACGCGGCTTCCGCCTCGCGTACGACCGCTTCCGGCAAGTGCGTAATCACCGGCCGCGGCGGATTCCCACTCCGGATCGGCGCATGTTGGTTCACGAATACCTGCGCCGCCGTCTCGGTAGGAAAATTCCGTTGCACGCGCCCCGTCCGCAGCGTGCCGGTAACCCGCCACGCGATCGACCCGCCCCGATTCTGGAACGGGACGATCTTCAACGGAAAAGCGGTTCCCACGCGGTTCACAAATTACGGCAAACCGTGACTCTCCGTGTCATCTCGTGGCAACAAAAAAGCACCGGAGCGACTTCGGCGCCTTTTGCGTTTTCCCCTCTGAAAAACCTCTTTTCAGAGGGGGATTTTAAATGGTCGGGGTGGTCAGATTCGAACTGACGACCTCTACGTCCCGAACGTAGCGCTCTACCAGGCTAAGCTACACCCCGAAAAACGCAGGAGGGGAACGCTGGGTGGCGCGCGGGCGTGAAGCAAGCGCTTTTTCGCTTCTGATAAACAGCCTTGGTTTGTCATCCTGAACGAAGTGCAGGACCCATCTTGATGCGGCAGGTCGGCAACGCGCTGATGGATCCTTCGCTGCGCTCAGGATGGCAGACTTTTCGGCCGCGCCTGTAGCGGCGGTCTATGACCGCCGAAAAAAGTATCGTGATACCTCCGTGATCTGTCGGCGCTCATAGAGCGCCGCTACAGAATACCGTTCCCGATCGAGGCCATGCACCCTGTCATACCACGCCACAAAACGGGTTTGCGCCCGCCCCTTCCCGGAGAACCCAAAAAAAGCGGCTCAGGTCTTTCGACGCTGAGCCGCGGGGAAAAGGATGAATGAATCCCGAGCCTTGCTTTACTTGGCGGGTGCCGGGGGAGGAACGAACTTGGCCATCGCGGCATCAGAGGCTTTGCGCGCGATTATCTCCGTCGTGCGCTGCACTTCGAGCTCGGCGGTGCGGCGGGCAATTCTGGAGAGCTCAAGCTGCTTGGAGGTATCCAGAAGCTCCCGATTGGCCTTGTCTTTTGCCGCGCGCAGGGCCGCCAGTTCCGTATCGAGGCGGGCGATCTCCCTGGTGGATTTGTCACACTCGGCGAGGGCCTTGTTCGTGGCGTCCACGACCTTCTTGTCCTCGGCAGCCTGTTCGGCGACGCGATCCGCAACCTTCTTGGCATCGTCGGCTGCGCGCTGGGAGGCCAGACGATCGGCATCCGCCCGGGCTCTGTCTTCCAGGTCCTTTTTCTTGGCCGCATCGTCGGCGGTCTGTTTGGCCAAATCCGCCTGGTGGATGGTGTCTTGTTTCTTCGCCTCTTCCACGTGGGAGAAGTAGACGAAGAGAAAGGCGATCAATCCGATGACGGGAACAATAAAGTAGATCCACTTTTTCATACGAATGGGGAGGAGCTGGGAGGTTTAGGATTTTTTGGCGGCGAGGGCTCTTTGTTGCCGTTCATATTCTGCCTGGGCCTTGTTGGCCGCTTCGATTTTGTCGAGCACGGCAGTGAGACCAACCACGTTGGCCTCGGCCTGTTTGACGTACACATTTAGAAAGTCCTGCTCGGCCGTGGCGCTCTTCTTTTGCTCTTCGATCTTGCTGATTTCTTCCTTCAAGGTCGCAACCTGATCGGCGAGACGCCGCGCTTGCATCTCCAAGCTGCCTTGCTGGCGCAGCGCTTTGCTGCGGGCATCGGCGGCGGCCTGGCGGTCCTCTTTCTCTTTCTTGTCCTTGGCCTCCTTGGTGGCGCGCTCTTCCTTGCGCTTTTTATCCTGTTCGACGGCCATCTGAATCGCTTTCTCGCGATTCTTGGCCTCGACCTTGAGCTGCTCGACGTGCTTTTGTTTCTCAACCAGAACTTGGTCTTCGAGCTTCTTCTCGTAAGAGGTCTTGAAGGACCAATAGTAACCGCTGAATAGAATTACGGCGATTAACGGGATTAGGAAGTAGGCTTTATTCATGGTAGGTCGAATCAGCGAGGTGAAATTACAGGCTCTTGGGTTGCTTGATCTCAGGCTGTTTCCCCGGTTCGGGCTGCTTCTTCTGCCCGGCCGACGGCTGCTGAGGCTGGTCTGGGGGGCTGCCTTTCAGGAAATCGCGTTCCTTGATGGCGTCCTGGATGGCGCCTTTGAGCCGGAGTAATTGCGCATCCTTTTTCCCTTCGGGATACTCAAGCGCCTTGTTCGCCGCGACGAGTGCTTCATCGTATTTGGCAAGTTCGAACGCCCAGTACGCGAGATGGCTGTAGATGTCTCCCGGTTTCTCGACGTTGCCGAGCTCCAGCGCCTTCATCGCCTCGTCGTACGCCTGACCCGATTTGTCGAGCTGGAAGTAAATTAGGGCGATCTGGAAGTGGAGCGATCCCGCCTTCGGGAAATGAGTCTCTGCTTCTTTCAGGGCTTCAATCGCTTTCGTCTCCCTGTTGATCTGCTGGTAGGCCACCGCCAGGTATTCCCAATTCTTTTGGTCGTTCTCGATGGAACCGTTTCTTAAGCCCGTCTGCAGCAACTCGGCCACCCGCTCGAACTGCCCGATGTTGAAATAGGTGCCGACAAGAGTGAAATTATCCTTGGGTGTATTCAGCTGTCCGAGGGCCTGAGCCCGTTCCATCGTAACGATCGCCCTAATATTATACTCCAGGGCCTTCTTCGAATCCTTCTCGTTCATCCCGAGGGTCATATAGATCGTCTGCAACTGCTGCCAGTAAGTCTTGTTGTTGGGGGATTGCTTGACGAGCAGCTCGACAATCTCGCCGGATCTGACATAGTCACCTTGCTGAATCAGAAGACCGTTCAACATCACCCATAGTTGTTCTTTGGGATGGGTAGTCATCAAAAGGGCCTTCTCTATCTGGGCCTGGGACTTTTTTAGCAGTTCCGTGTCGACCTTTTCCGGCGTGGCCATCGCCCAATAGTAGAGAACCTGAGCATAGAGAAAGTAGTTATCCCCAGTGAGCTTGGGATTGCGTTGGATTATGCTTTCCGCATATTGGGCCGCCTTGGAATAGTACAATTTCTGCTGGTCGGGTTTGACGCCCTTGGCCTGCGACTCGATGAGATAGACCTGGGCAAGGTACTGCATGATATCAAGCTCTACGCTTTCTTCAAGATAGTGATGTTGCCGGGAGAGAGTTAGCGCCGTTTCCATCGGCTCGATCGCCTGCGCGTTATCGCCCTTGGCCAGTAGAAACTGGAACTTGACGGTGCACATGAACGCGTAGTCGTAGCTGCTGGGCTCGGCGGTCTTCATCAGGGCGTCGAGTGCCGCGAGGGCTTCATCCCCGTTTTTGGCATCGTTCAACGCTTTGATTTTGCCGAGCCCTTCCGAAACCTTGTCGTTTAAGTAAAAGTGCTCCTGTTGTTTCGGCGGTTCCTGGGCTCCCGGGACGGCCGGCAGAACGGCCGCACAGAACAGCGCGAGCAGCGCAAACCGGCTGCGGCGGAGGGCAAGAGCGAAGTGGGCGGGAAAGAAAGTCACGGTAATTTACTCCTCCGAAAGGTTGAACACGATGGGGACACTCATGCGCGTATTGACGGCTTTGCCGCCCCGCTTGCCGGCGCGGAACTTCCATTTTGAAACAGCTTGAATGGCGGAAGCCTCAAACTCGCGTTGCGTGGATTTCTTCGCAAAGGCTTCGCGGACGTCGCCCTGGGTATCGACAACGAATTCGACGGTCACTTCCCCGGTGATGCCCGCGCGGCTCATTTCAAAAGGGTAGACCGGTTTCGCCTGATAACGAGCAACGGGAATCTGATCGAGGTCGGCGAGGTTGAAGACATTCGTCAGCCGGGTGCCGGCCGTGGTCGGGCGGGTGGCCGGGATGGTGACCAGGTTGGCATTGGGTTTAACATTCTCGGGCGGCGGCGGCTGCATCTGCTGCACGAAGGAATCCGCCATGACGATCGACGGTACGTCCGATTGCATGGGCGGGGCAAAGTCGACCGGTGCCGCTGCGGTGTCGGTGGATTCTTCCGCGACCTCCGGCTTTTCCGGCTCGAGGGTAGGCATCTCCATCATTTCGATTTTGGGGGTATCGTCGACCACGACGACCCGGGCTTTTGCCTTCGGCGGGAACAGATAATCTGCCACCTTATCGCCGTAAAAGAGGCTGGAGTGGAAAACAAAGGAGGCTAAAATGGCGATGATGAGATCTCGACGCATGGCGGCTGTTTCCGTTGATCTGTTTTATTTACCCGTGGGACGGATGCGGGTTTCGACTGCGATCTGAGTGATCCCGGCTTTACGCACTTCATCCAAAACGCGCACGATCGCCCCGAAACGGGCTTTGTCGTCGTTGGCAAGCAAGACGCGCGAGAGGGTACCTTGCTTTTCTTTGTATTGCTTCAAACGCGTCTCCACATCGCCGATCGTAATCAGCTCGTGATTCCAATAGCAGGCCCCTTCTTCGGAAACCTGCAGGGTGACGGTAGTATCTTCTGTTCTTTGCACCTGGTCCGCCCGACCGGCCACGGGCAAATCCGCAGGCAACGACTGAATCTTGTTCAGCGACAGGGTGAAGAGCACGAAGGTGGCGAGCAGGAAGAAGATGACGTCGATCAGCGGGATGATCTCAATACGTGCCTTCTTCTTGCCGTCGTCGGAAAAGGAGCTGCCATCACCAGCCATGGGATTAAAGGATTTTGAAACGGACGTTGATGTGCAATTCGACTACCCATCACCCTTCTTTCGCGGGCGCGGGTTTTTCGGGGCGCACAAGGGTTTCGATGAACACTTTCTGAATGCCAGCCTTGCGCACCTCGTCGAAGACGTAAATGGCCCGGTTGAAATAGGCGTTCTGGTCGCCGTTGATGAGGATCTTCGGATTGGGTTCTTCCAGATGGTACTGTTTGAGCCGGTCGAGAAATTCCTGCAGGGTAACGGGCTCCTTATTCCACGCCAAGGTGCCCTCCTGCGTGACGGTGATCGTCACGGAATTGTTGGGATCGCGCTTCTCGCCGGTCTCGGATTCCGGCAACGACACCGGAAGACCGTTGGATTTATTGAGGGCGAGCGTGAACAGCACGAACGTAGCCAGGAGGAAAAAGATGACGTCGATCAGAGGGATGATCTCGATACGCGCCTTCTTTGCAGCCATGGGAGGAGGAAGTTAAATGTTACAACGCGCCGACGGCCGTTTTATTAGTGACGATTGGCCGGCTGGCTTTCGGATTTCTTCAGCAGGATCTCGAGCGCGGAGGAAGCGTCCGCCACCTCGTGTTTGGCCTCTTCGACCCGGGCGTTCATATAATTGTAGGGGAGGAGGGACGAAACGGCGACGGCGAGACCACAGGCCGTGGCGATCAGCGCTTCGGCCACACCACCGGTGATTTTGCTGGCACTGGAGGCGATGTCGCCACCCGTACCGAGGGCGCCGAAGGTGCCCATCATGCCCGTGACCGTACCGAGAAGGCCCAGGAGCGGGGCGGCCGTGATCACCGTGTCGAGGATGGCCAGGCCCTGTTGAAAGCGGGATAATTCCTGATTGGCCGCGCGAACGAAAGCGTTGTGCAGCGAAAATTCCCGGTTGGTCAAACTGTACACCAGGATGCGAGCGATATAGTCCTTGCTCTGCTTGCCCACCGCCACGGCACCGTCGACATCGCCAGCCTCGGCCTTCTCCATCATGGTTTCAACCAACTGGGCATCCCGGTGGCTGGTTTCGCGAATGATGAACAAAATGCGCTCCACAATCACGGTGAAGCCGATCAACGAGAGGAGCAGCATCGGCCACATGACGAAGCGACCATGGATGAAAAGCTCCATGAACGACTGGTTCATGAGAAACGCAAGCGGTAGGGTGCTAGTAATCATAGTAGGAGGGTCTTTGGGTGTGAGAGTTGGTTGGTAGGAATGAAAGGGAGGCGAACGATGGGCAGGTTTTGATGGGTTCTGGCGTTCAGGCGCCGAGACGGCCGGTTACGAGGGGAGCCAACTGAGGGACCTGAAAGCTTGCTGACACCATAGGAACGTTTTTGACCTTGTAAAGCAAAAAAATTAATTCAACGAACAAGTCAGTAGAAGGACCTTTCATACGAGGGGAGCCGGGAAAATTGGTGGCAACGGCAGCAAAATCAGAATCTCTTTTTTTAGGGAGGGAGGTGAACGGAACAGCTCGAATCAGGCGCGAAAGGGGGCGAACTTGGCTGCAGGAAAATGGGTGTGTCAACCACGATTATCCGTTTAACGAATATTACGTATTGACGCGCTCGCTGGCTGCCCGACTAGGGATCGAACCTAGACAAACAGATTCAGAGTCTGCTGTGCTACCATTACACCATCGGGCAGGGAGGGCGGAAGACGTTCGCACCGCCTCGGAGTCAACGGCACGACCGAGAGCAAATGGAGCCAGCGACGGGAGTCGAACCTGCAACCCCCTGTTTACAAAACAGGTGCTCTGCCATTGAGCTACGCCGGCGGAAAATGGGGCGAGGTGGCCGCGCGCGCGGCGCCCACGCGACGAGAAAAAGGGCGAACGTATGATCAAAGAACGGGACCCAAACGCCGGCGCGAACGTCGTCACTGGTGGCTCCCCGGGGACTCGAACCCCGAACCTACTGATTAAGAGTCAGCTGCTCTACCATTGAGCTAGGAAGCCAAAAATGAAGATGACGAAAACGCGAAATCCCGCTCTGCAAGTCAACACCATTTCCTTTCGGGATGCGCGGGGTTTGCGCAAACGTTGTCAGCGACAGGCAAAAACGAGGATCGGCGCCCGCGCGGGGCGCGGGGGCTTTGCGGGTTGAGGGGCCCGGCGATGTATCCTGTTACAGGATTCAGCCGGACGGCGGTGGGCCCGGCGGGCCGCGGGCCGCCCCGGCGGGGCCCGTGCCCGTCCGGCGAGGGCGCGGAAGCCCCCCTTGGGGCGCACCCCAGTTTCCTGCACGATGCCCCCTCGGCGGGGTAGCCGCGCTTGAGCTCCGCGCAAGCGTGGCTGCAGTCGGCCACGTGGTCGCTCCGCTCCAACGCGGCTACGTTCCGCCTGCCACCCGTGCAGCCAAGATGGCTGCGCTACGCCCTCGGCGCCCCGGCAAATGGAGGCTGCAAGAAACCGGGATGCGCCCCGCCCGACTGCCCCCCACCAACTTTCCCCTTGCCAACCTCGCCCGCGCTCTCTGTTTTCGACCGCTCTCTCCATGCAAAAGACCAAAAAGTCCGTTGCCAAGCGCTTCAAGCTGACCGCCACGGGCAAGCTCATGCGCCGTACGCCGGGCTTCCGGCACTTGCTCGCCGCGAAGAGCACGAAGCAGAAGCGTCGTGCCTCCCGCGACAAACAAGTGGCTGAAGGCCACGCCAAGCCGCTCAAACGCTGTCTGCCCTTCGGCCTCTGAGCCGGCGCAGCGCGAAACCATAACTTCGCCAGGCGGGTGACAACTTAAGGCGACCTGCCGGCGACCAAACCTAAAAAAACAACATGCCTCGTGCCACCAACTCCCCCGCGTCGCGCAAGCGCCGCAAGAAAACACTAACCTACGCGAAGGGCTACTATTCGAGCAAATCGAAGCTCTTCCGCTACGCGAAGGAAGCTGTCCAGCACGCCTGGCAGTACGCCTACGCCGCCCGCAAGAAGAAGAAGGCCGACTGGCGCGGACTCTGGATCGTCCGCCTCAACATCGCCTGCCGCACCGCCGGCATCAGCTACAGCCGCTTCATCGAAGGGTTGAAGGCCGCCAACATCGAGCTCGACCGCCGCATCCTCTGCGACATTGCGATCCGCGACGAGGTGGCGTTTAGCGCCCTGGTCACACAAGCCCAGGACGCGTTGAAGGCCAAGGCCGCCGCCGCGAAGAAGGCCTAGCCCCAGCGCGAGCCCGGGCGGGCTCGCCTCCCAGTTTCGATCCTTCCGGAGGACGGGCCTCACCCCGAGGTGCCGTCCTCTTTTGTTTTCTTCACAATCGTACTGGTTCCTCGTTCTCTTGCTCGTTCTCGAGTTTTGAGAGAAAGAGAACGAGTACGAGAACGAGAACGAGAACGATTTCGAGCCAGCCTCCCGCCAACCTCCCATGCACGACCAACTTTCCGCTCTCCTCGCCAAAGCGCAGACCGAGTTCCCGGCGCTGCAAACGCGCCCCGATTTCGAAGCCGCCAAGGCCCGTTACGTCGGCCCCAACGGCGAGCTCACCGCGCTTATGAAGCAGATGGGCACCGTGCCCAAGGAGCAGCGCCCGGCCTTCGGCAAGCTCATCAACGAAACCAAAACGCAGCTCCAGGCACTCCTCGACGCCGCGCTGCAACGCCTCGAGCAGGCCGAACTGGCCGGCCAGCTCGGCCCGGCGGTCGATCCCACGTTGCCCGCACCCGACGCCGGTCCCGGCACGTACCATCCGCTCACCCTCGTGCGCGAGGAAATGTGCCGCATCCTCCGCCAGGTTGGTTTCGTCGTCGC
>Ga0182027_10011774_pt1 | contig 12324 bp, 7 predicted proteins | sample 712E1DmetaG_FD_121300 | JGI IMG/M metagenome (GOLD analysis project Ga0182027, IMG submission 121300) | Permafrost microbial communities from Stordalen Mire, Sweden - 712E1D metaG (Illumina Assembly) | ecosystem: Environmental > Terrestrial > Soil > Wetlands > Permafrost | place: Sweden...
CCGTTCGGGCCCCATTTCTTCGTGATCTCGCTGCCGGTGATGGTGCCGACGACGCGGTTGACGTTGCGGATGGGCAGATCGGCGTGGACGCGTTCGCCGCGTTCGATGGCCGGTTCGCAGATATCCAGCAACCGCGTCACGTCGAACGATTTTTCAATGCCGTGGTCCTGGTCAATCTGCCGGTAGCGGATGACGTCCGGCCAGACATCCGGTCGTTGCAAAATGCTCGTGAAATCGAGGCCTTTCGCCTTCCAATGCTCAATCGCCTTTCGCGGAGCCAGTTTGTCCGTGCGACCGATCATTTCGTTGATGGTGCGGAAACCGAGTTTGGCCATGATCTCGCGCAATTCCGTCGCGATGAACCGCATGAAATTGATCACGTGGTCAGGGTTGCCCGTGAAGAGTTTGCGGAGCTGCGGGTCCTGCGTGGCCACGCCCACGGGACAGGTGTTCAAATGGCATACGCGCATCATGAGACAGCCGAGCACGACGAGCGGCGCGGTCGCAAATCCGAATTCCTCCGCGCCGAGCAGCGCGGCGACCGCCACGTCGCGGCCCGTCTTGAGTTGGCCGTCGGTCTCGACATAAATGCGGCTGCGGAGATTGTTGAGCACGAGCGTCTGGTGCGTCTCGGCCAGGCCGAGTTCCCACGGAATGCCCGAATGTTTGATGGAAGAGAGCGGCGATGCGCCCGTGCCGCCGTCGTGACCGCTGATGAGCACCACGTCGGCATGCGCCTTGGCGACGCCGGCGGCAACGGTGCCCACGCCGACTTCCGCGACCAGTTTCACGCTCACCCGCGCGTTGCGGTTCGCGTTCTTCAAGTCGTGGACCAACTGGGCGAGGTCTTCGATGGAATAAATGTCGTGGTGCGGCGGCGGTGAAATCAGGCCGACGCCCGGCGTGGTGAGCCGCGTTTTGGCAATCCACGGATAAACCTTGCGGCCCGGCAGTTCGCCGCCCTCGCCCGGTTTCGCACCCTGCGCCATCTTGATCTGAAGTTCCCGCGCATTAACGAGATACTGGCTCGTCACACCGAAACGGCCGGACGCGACTTGTTTGATGGCGCTGTTCTTCGAATCGCCGTTGGGCATCGGAACATAACGCTCGGGGTCTTCGCCGCCTTCGCCGGTGTTGCTCTTGCCGCCGATGCGGTTCATGGCGATGGCGAGCGCCTCGTGAGTTTCCTGGCTGATGGAGCCGTAGCTCATCGCGCCGGTCTTGAACCGTTTCACGATTTCCTCGACCGATTCGACTTCGTCAATCGGGATTGGATTTTCCGCCCAATTGAATTCGAGCAGGCCGCGCAGTGTGCAGAGGTTCGCTGACTGTTTGTCGATCAATTCCTCGTATTCCTTGAACAGCTTGTAGCTGCCGAGGCGGCAGGCGAGCTGCAGCTTGTGAATGGACTGCGGATTGAACAGGTGGAACTCACCATCGTCGCGCCACTGATACTGGCCGCCGGGGTCCAGTGCCACGTTGTTGACCGGGCGATCGGAAAACGCCTGGCGGTGGCGGGCCAGCGCCTCTTCGGCCAGCACGTCCATGCCGACCCCCTCGACGCGCGACACTGTCCAGGTGAAATACCGGTCAATGACGTTATGGTTCAGGCCAATGGCCTCAAAAATCTGCGCGCCGCGATAGCTCTGGACGGTTGAGATGCCCATCTTGGCCATCGTCTTGACGACGCCCTTGACGACGGCCTTGATGTATTTCTTGACGGCAGTCTTGTGGTCGAGGCCGGGCAGCAGGCCTTCGTGAATCAGGTCGTCGAGCGACTCGAACGCGAGGTAGGGATTGATGGCGCTGCAACCGTAGCCGATGAGCAGCGCAAAATGGTGAACCTCGCGCGGCTCGCCCGATTCGAGCACGATCCCGACGCGCGTGCGTGTGCCTTGCCGGATCAAATGATGATGCAGTCCCGCCACAGCGAGCATCGCGGGAATCGGCGCGTTTTCGGCGCTGATGCCACGGTCGGAAAGAATGATGATGTTCGAACCTCCGATAATCGCCTTGTCAGTGGCGGCGAATAATTGGTCGAGCGCGTATTCCAGTCCCAGCATGTCTTCCGACGCTTTGAACAAAATCGGGAGTGTGACCGGTTTGAAACCGGGGCGATCCACGTGCCGGAGCTTTTCCAGGTCCTCGTTGGTGAGGATGGGGTGCTCCAGCTTGATCATGCGGCAGCTTTCGGGCGTGGGCTGAAGTAGATTGCCCTCCGAACCGATCATCGTTTCCGTGGACGTGATGATTTCCTCGCGGATGGGATCAATCGGCGGGTTGGTGACCTGCGCGAAAAGCTGTTTGAAATAATTGTAGAGCAGTTGCGGCTTGTTCGAGAGCACCGCAAGCGGCGTGTCCGTGCCCATCGAGCCAAGCGGCTGCACTCCGTCGCTGGCCATGGGGCCGAGAATAAACCGCAGGTCCTCGAACGTGTAGCCGAACGCCTGCTGGCGCTGAAACACCGTCTGGTGGTCAGGTTCGTGAACGTGCGGCGGCTCGGGTAAATTTTCAAGCAGCACGTGGTTCCGGTTGAGCCAGGTTTGATACGGATGTTCCGTGACAACTTTGTTTTTCAGTTCCTCGTCCGCCACGATGCGGCCCTGCTCGGTATCAATCAGGAACATCCGGCCGGGTTGCAGGCGGCCCTTCTGGAGAATCATTTCCGGCGGAATGTCGAGCACACCGACTTCACTGGCCATGATGACGCGGTCGTCTTTCGTCACATAATAACGCGAGGGGCGCAGGCCGTTGCGGTCGAGGCAGGCGCCGATGCGCACGCCGTCTGTGAACGCGATTGAGGCGGGGCCATCCCACGGTTCCTGCAGGCAGGAATGATATTCGTAGAACGCGCGTTTTTCTGCGTTCATGCTCTCGTGCCTTTCCCACGGCTCGGGAATCATCATCATCACGGCGTGTGGGAGTGAACGACCGGCGAGCGTGAGAAATTCCAGCGCATTGTCGAACATGGCCGAGTCGCTGCCGTCTTCGTTGACGACCGGCATCAGCTTCTTGAGATCGTTGCCGAACAAATCGGACGCGAACAGCGACTGGCGGGCGTGCATCCAGTTGATGTTGCCGCGCAGGGTGTTGATTTCGCCGTTGTGGGCCACGTAACGGTAGGGATGCGCGCGTTCCCAGGTCGGAAACGTGTTCGTGCTGAAGCGCGAATGCACGAGGCACAGCGCGCTGGCCAGTGACGAATCCGTGAGGTCGGGGTAATACCGTTCCACCTGGTCGGGCGTCAGCATGCCTTTATAAATGATCGTTTTGGCGGACAAACTGCAGACGTAAAATTTTTCACCGCCCTTGAGACCCGCGGTGCGGATGCCCCGCTTTGCCAGTTTGCGGATCATGTAGAGCTTGCGCTCGAACGCGAGGTCGGTCAGGCCTTCGGGACGGGCGATGAACACCTGACGCACGATGGGCTCGGACGCGATGGCGGTCTGACCCAGCGCACTGTGTTCGGTGGGCACGGTCCGCCAACCCAGCAGTTCCAGGCCTTCCGTGGCGACGATATCGTCGAAAAGGACCTCGCATTTGTAGCGTTCCATGGGATGAGACGGCAGAAAGACCATGCCAACGCCGTATTTGCCCGGTCCGGGCAGGGTGATCTTCACTTCGTGGCAGGCCTGCTCGAGAAACGCGTGGGGTATCTGCATCAGAACGCCCGCGCCGTCGCCGGTGTTTACCTCGGAACCGCACGCGCCGCGGTGCTGGAGGTTGCGCAACACCTGAAGCGCCTGCTGGACGATGGCGTGCGATTTCTTGCCCTTGATGTTGACGACAAAGCCGACGCCGCACGACTCATGCTCGAAGCGCGGATCATAAAGCCCCTGCTTGGGCGGCGGCGTTATTCGTCGCGCCCTGTTTTTGGGCCGCTGTGTTGTGTTTCTGCTCATCTCCTCGCGATTATTGTCCTCTTATCTTTCACATAATTTGTGCTGTTTCGCAATTAAATGTTTGGGAATCCCTCAATGTTTTCGGTGGAACACCCGATTGTTCAAGCATCGCGGAGCGATGTGTCGGATGTAGCCGTGGGCTTCAGCCCACGGGCCATAATAACCATGGAAGGCGTCGCATAGCGACAGCCGGAAATTAGCCAGCTACGAAGTGGCTGGAATGTTGATGAATAAAGTCATTCGTCCCAGCGGGACGAGGGAAAATACACGGTAAATTCCGCCGTCCCTCCAGGACGGTTTTATTTCGGAACGATGATCCCGGCACGTTGTGCCGGGCTAATTTCCATTCGTCGCTCCGCGACTGCTGATTTTCTACGAGTTGGCCGGATAAAATCGCCGACCGCTAAAATAATCTGTTACCTTTCCATGCCAGCGTAGATGTATAAGTGAGACCATGAATGACGACCTGACCTTGCTGCAGGAATATGCCCGGCTCAATTCCGAGGAAGCGTTTGCCGCGCTGGTCTCGCGCCACGTCAATCTGGTTTATTCCGTGGCGTTGCGGCAGGTGCGCGACCCGCATCTGGCCGAGGAAATTACGCAGGCGGTCTTCATTATTCTGGCGCGCAAGGCGTCGTCGCTCGGCCCGAAAACCATTTTAAGCGGCTGGCTATGCCGCACGGCGCGTTACGCAAGCGCCAATGCGCTGACCATTCAACGGCGGCGGCAACGTCGCGAACAGGAGGCTTACATGCAATCGCAATTCGACCAACCACAAGCCGGCTTGTCGCGCCGAAGCGAAGCGGAGGCGGAAACCTGGCCGCACATCGCGCCGTTGCTGGAGACGGCGATGGAAAAGCTTGGGCAAAAAGATCACGACGCCCTCGTGCTGCGATTTTTTGAAGGTAGAAATTTCAGGGAAATCGGCGCGGCGTTGGGCGCGAGCGAAGACGCGGCGAAGATGCGTGTGAACCGCGCGCTCGACAAGCTGCGGAAATTTTTCACCAAACGCGGTGTGAGTTCGACGACGGCGATCATCGCCGGGGCAATTTCCGCCAATTCCATTCAAGCCGCGCCTGTTGCGCTGGCTAAAACTGTGATGGCCGTAGTGATTACCAAAGGTGCGGCGGCCAGCGCTTCCAGTTTGCTGCTCGCAAGTAAAACTTTAAAAATGTTGACGGTGATGAAATTCAAAGCGATGGCAATTGCGGGTGCGACGATTTTATTGGCAACAGGTGCAGTCGTTGCTTATGAAAGCACAAATGCGCCGCCCAAAAATCCGGCGCTCGTGCGGGCGATGTTTCCGGCAATTTTCAGCCACATCAGCCCCCCGCTGCCCGCGCAAATGCGTTTGGTCGCGGAAGTTGAAGTCGTCAACAAACCGTGGACGGAAGAACAGATCAGCAACGAGGTAAATCGAACAGAAGAATTCATTTTTACAAACGAATTGAGAGCGACGGGCACTGGTAATCAGAGTTTGGCAGGATACCGAAAGCAATGGTTTGCCAGAGAAAAGGAATCTATTGCTGCCAATATGGCAGAGGGACGGCTTGTGCATGGCACGCGAACATTTCTTATGCAGGAATGGCTGGCTGCCGACGGCGGCCTTTGGCGATTGGACCAAACCGAGACTACGACAAAACCGGACAATCTCCATGCCTTGGACAAACCGTTGCCTGCGGGCGTCCAATATGAGTCAACCATCATTGAAATTGACACAAACTCTTCCGGGTTGCATTCCCGCAGGATTGACCATCGGCTTCGCTCCGATTGGTCTGACAATGTGAATTGGGCGAAGGAAAAACTTTGGCAGGCACAGACATTTGAACCGGAGTTTGCCTTTCTACTGACTTTCTCTGTTGCCGACTGGCCGACTACATTGAAACTACTTCAATCCAAACCAAAAACCGAAAGCGACATTGATTCTTTTGCTGGAATCAAATTGGATACGAATAAAGTCGAGGCACTGGCAGCAGGCAAATCTCTGGTTTGGAAGGTGGAAACCGCCGAGACGAATTTAGACGGACGCAAATTGGAAGTATTGCACCTGAAAGGAAGAAGCATCAGTTTAGCGCATGGCGAAGAAATCATCTTTTACGCCGACGCTAATAATTTGACGAATGTCTATCGCATCGAATTGACTGGCCTGCCGTTGATTAAAACGCCTTACATTTCCTTGCGCGATGATTTTGACACCAACGGTTTTCCGCATACTTGGGTTGTTAAGGCACCAAATGATGAACGGACTATAAAGAAAACTATGAAGTTCAAGGAAATCGACTGGCAGGCGCAATTTGACAATAAAGCGGTGTTTCAACCGGAAATTCCAGCCGATTATTCAATTAACGGCCATCCAAGAAATTGAATGCTTGGCGCAAACCATTTTACACACCGCCCGCGCCTTGTATAATGTCCCACTGTGAATTCGCAAAAGCGTCAGCGCGTCGTCGTTGGCATGAGCGGAGGGGTGGACTCCTCGACATCGGCGGCGATACTGCTTGAACAGGGCTACGACGTAATCGGCGTCACGCTCAAGCTGTGGAAGCAGGATTGCTTTTCGCCCGGCGAAGACCTGTTCAAATGCTGCGGCGCGAAAGCTGCGGATGATGTGCGCGCGGTGTGCGATCACCTCGGCATCCCATTCCACTTGATTGACGAGGCGGAGGAATTCCAAAAAAAGGTCGTCAGTTACTTCGCCGCCGAATACAAGGCTGGACGCACCCCAAATCCATGCATCTTGTGCAATGAACATCTAAAATTCGGCACGCTGCTACGGCATGCGGATCAACTCGGCGCGCAATATGTCGCCACGGGCCATTATGCGCGGGTGGAACACGTCAACGGACGGACATTGCTCAAGCGCGGACGCGATCCGCGCAAGGACCAGAGTTACTTTTTGTTTTCACTCCGGCAGAATCAATTGTCCCGTGCGTTGTTCCCGGTCGGCGACCAGACCAAGAGCGACACACGCACCGCCGCGCGCCAGCGCGAGTTGAAGACCGCCGAGAAAAAGGAAAGCATGGAGATTTGTTTTGTGCCGGACAAAGACTACGGCAAGTTTCTCCAACAGGCCGGCCTCGCGCAGAAACATCGCGGCGAGATTGTGGATTTGCACGGGCGGGTGCTCGGCCATCACGACGGTATCGAATTTTACACCATCGGCCAACGGAAAGGTCTGGGCATCACCACCGCCAGACCGGTTTACGTGATTGAATTGGATGCGGCGAACAATCGCGTCGTCGTGGGCGACGATTCAGCGCTCGACCGCGATGAATTCATCGTGAACCGGTGCAACTGGATTCCGTTTGATCATTTGACGGAGCCAATCGAAGTCACAGCCAAGATTCGTTACAACCATCCCGGCACGCCCGCGACCGTGACACCATCTGGCGATGGAAGCGCAAAGGTAAAATTGCACACAGCCCAACGCGCCATCACGCCCGGCCAGGCGGCGGTGTTTTATCAGGATGATCTGGTGGTCGGCGGCGGATGGATTGCGCGTTAAACATTTTCTCGCCACTTTTCCGGCGCGTGATAAAACCATGCGCGTGAATACACGCCTGTTTTCCCGGCTTAATTTGCTTTTGGTCACGTTGTTGCTCGCAGGGGGCGTCTTCCCCGACTCCGTTTCAATTGCCGGGGAATTGAACACGAATTTCCCGTCGCGCTTCGTCATGGACATGGTGCATAACAATCCGGGCGAACCACTTCAGCCGACTTCCTTCCGCGACCCGCACAAGCTGGCGGCTTGGGGTTACAACGGGCAGGTGCTAATGACCGGGGCGGATTCGTGCGAGACATTTGCCGTAATTGCGCCGGATGTCCTGCCACCGGGAAGCGAAGCGCGCGCCTGGATTGAAAAACAAGCGCCAATGCTCGAACTACAAGCGCAGCAAGCCCACGCCGCGGGCATCAAAGCGTATGCGTGGATGCAGTTCGTCGTGTTGCCTAAAGCGATCGTGGCGCGGTTCAAAAATGAAATCTGTGACGAGCGAGGGCGGATTGATTTGGAACGACCCATGACGCAAAAAATTCTGTGCGCACAGCTTGCGGAGTTGTTCGACCGTTGCCCGTCGCTGGACGGCATTGTGGCGCGCACGGGCGAAATTTATCTGCATGACACCCCCTATCACGCGGCAAGTGCCAACGGGAATGAGAGCCTGATGCAGGCCAACACGGCGATTTTGCGGGGGCCGGATAGCCACATTGCGCTGCTGAAAATTTTGCGGGACGAGGTCTGTGTGAAGCGCGGCAAGATGGTTTTTTATCGCACATGGGATTTCGGCAATAACTTTCACGTCAATCCGAAATACTATCTGAAAGTTACCGACGCGATTGAGCCGCACCCGAATCTGGTTTTTTCCATCAAACATCAAGCTGGAGATTTTCTGCGCATGATGCCGTTCAATCCGACGCTCGGTATCGGTAAACACAGACAGATCGTCGAGGTGCAATGTCAACGCGAAGCTTATGGCAAAGGCGCGCATCCGTTTTACATCGGTGACGGCGTCATCAATGGATGGGAGGAATACGCGCAAATCATGCCGCCCGGCCAGCCAAGGGGTTTGCGCGACATTGTGAACAACACCAATTTCGCCGGCGTGTGGACGTGGTCACGCGGCGGCGGCTGGGAAGGGCCATACATTACCAACGAACTTTGGTGCGCGCTCAACGCCTACGTCGTCAGCCAATACGCTCAAAACCCGAAACGTACCGAGGAGGAAATTTTCAACGAATTTGCCGCACAGCAACTCGGATTGAAGGGTGGCGACATCGCGCGTTTCCGTGAACTCAATCTGATTTCCGCCGCCGCCGTACTACGCGGTCAATGCAGCCTCATCAAACCCGTGGATCTTTGGTGGGCGCGCGACGACTTCATCGCCGCGCCAAACTTGAGCATGTTGGCCACGACCAACCTTGCCGCAGAGGCGCTTGCGGAAAAAACCGAGGCCGTGACGATGTGGAAGAAAATCGAAGCGCTGGCACAGCAAATCAAATTTTCTGACGCAACAACCCAGGAATTCGTTGAGACCTCTGCAACCTATGGGCGAATCAAATATTCCATCTTCGAGCAGGCGTGGACGATTTTGCTCTACGGTACAATGGGTGACAAATCAAAGCATTACGATTGTAATAAACTCTCCGCCGCAATTGCCGAATACGACCGGCTGTGGACGGAATGGCGAGCGTTGAAGGAGACGCATCCATCCTGTGCGACGCTTTACAAGGACGTTGCATTCCAAAACAAACCCGGCATCGGCGCAGTGGTGGACAAGAATCGGAAGATTTGCGAAACAGCAAAATAGGAACAGTGCGTTGCTTTACACAAAACCAAGCAACAGTTTTATCAGGATGATCTGGTTGTGGGTGGCGGGTGGATTTGCCGTTAGCCTCCAGATTATTCTTGCGCCGGATTTGGTGGCTGTTAAAGTCACCCCGCGTTTCCATTCGCCGACAGCGGCGATTTTTCGTTTTAACCTGAACCGTAATTGACTTGTGAAAATTTTTAGCGGCACAGCCAATCTGCCTTTGGCCAAGGCCATTTGCAAATCCATCGGCATGGAACTGGGCAAGTGTTCCATCACGTCATTCCCGGATGGCGAGACGTTCATAAAAATCGAGGAGAATGTGCGCGGCGAGGACGTATTCGTCGTCCAGCCGACGGCGCCGCCGACGAACCACAATCTGATGGAGTTGTTTATCATGATTGATGCGTTGCGGCGGGCGAGCGCAATGCGCATTACAGCGGTGCTGCCGTATTACGGTTACGCCCGGCAGGATCGCAAAGACCAGCCGCGTGTGCCCATCACGGCCAAGCTTGTCGCGAATCTGCTCGTGGCTTCCGGCGTAAACCGCATTCTCGCGGTGGATTTGCACGCGCAGCAGATTCAGGGGTTTTTCGACATTCCGGTGGATCATCTCTACGCCGCACCGGTGATGTATGAGTATTTGAAGAAGAAAAAACTGCCCAATCTTGTCGTGGTCAGCCCGGATGTGGGCGGATTGAAAATGGCGCACGCGTATTCGCAGGTGCTGGAGGCGGGACTGGCCATCGTGGCCAAACGGCGCAAAAACGCAACGGACGTGGAATCCATGGCCGTCATCGGCGAAATTCGCGGCAAAAACATCCTGTTGGTGGACGATTTGACGGAAACGGCGGGCACGTTGACGCAAGCCGCGGCGTTATTGAAGAAAAAGGGCGCCAGGCAGATTGTCGCCTGCGTTTCGCACGCGATTTTGAACGACGTCGGCATCCAAAGATTGCGAAAATCAGCGATTGACGAATTGATTACGACTGATACAGTCCAACGCCCCGACATTGACGGTGTGAAGATTATTACACTGTCAGTCGCGGGACTTTTGGGCGAAGCCATCAAGCGAATCAACAGCAATTCATCAGTGAATTCGTTGTTTGAATTCAAGGGCTGGCGCACGAGTTGAGCGTCGCAGACCGATTTAAAAAATGAAATCAGTGCCGTTGAAAGCGTATCCACGCACACAGTCGCGTCGGGGTGGAGTCAAGAAATTGCGCGCCACGGGCCGCGTGCCGGCGATCATTTATGGCCGTCAGGCCAAGCCGCAAAACCTCGAAATCAGTTCGAAGGAAATCACCGACCTCATTCACCATTCCGTGTCCGAGAATTTACTGGTGGATTTGTCGGTCGAAAGTGACGCCCGCGCCAAACGCCTTGCGCTCGTGCAGGAAATCCAGCACCACCCGCTCGACGGCAATGTGTTGCACGTGGATTTCCATGAAGTGACCGAAAACGAAAAAGTCATCGTCATGGTGCCGTTGGAAACTGCCGGGGAAGCGGCCGGTGTGAAAAACAGCGGTGGCGTGCTTGAGCACATAGTGTTTAAGTTGAAAGTGCGCGCCCTGCCAAAAGATTTGCCCGAACAGATTGTTGTGGACGTGAGCCACCTCGAACTTGGCAAAGCGATTCACCTTGGCGAAATCAAGATGCCTGCCGGTGTTGAAATTCTCGGCGACAAAAACATCGCCGTCATCTCCGTCGCCATGCCGCGCACGGAAGAGGAAGAAACGGCTGTGGCTGCGGAAGGCGAGGCGGTGTCCGCCGGCGACGTCGAGATGATCAAAGAGAAGAAAGAAGAAGGCGAAGAAGGTGCTGCGCCGGCAAAGGGAGAAAAGGGTGCCGCCAAAGCAGGCGAAAAAGGCGCTGTCAAGCCCGGCGAAAAAGCGCCGACCAAGGGTGCTGAGAAAGGCGCGGCCAAGTCTCCGGAGAAGGCCGCCGACAAAAAGGCCGAGAAACCGGTGGAGAAAAAGAAGTAATTTTGCCGGCGATCCGCGAGGGTCGCCGCGCCCGTGCCGCACATGGAGTCATTGCATCTCATCGTGGGCTTGGGTAATCCCGGCGCGGAATACGCGAAGACACGGCACAACGTCGGATTTTTGCTCGTCGAGAAACTGGCCGCGCGCTGGAAGACAGATTGGGCGAACGAACGAAAGTTCAGCGCCCGCATCGCGCGCGCCGGGCGCAACAGGCGCCGCGTGTTGTTGTGCCGGCCACAGACGTTCATGAATTTGAGCGGCGAAACGGTGCGGGCGTTGGTGGATTTTTATCAGTTGCCCCGACCGTTATTGGGGCTGCTGGTGGCGATGGACGATGCGGATTTGCCATTGGGCGAGATTCGCCTGCGCGCCGAGGGCGGCAGCGGGGGCCATCATGGGCTGGAATCCATCGAGCAGCACCTGGCTACGCGCGAGTTCGCGCGGTTGCGAATTGGCATTGGCCGCAAAGACGGCGCACGGGAGATAACGGATTACGTGCTCGGAAAATTTGATCCGGGCGAAGCGGCGCTGATGGAAAAAGTTTTGGACCGGGCGGCCAGCCAGATGGAATGTTGGTTGGACGACGGAATACAAAACGCAATGAACCGGTTTAACGGGGTCGTGAACGGCCCCACTAACGAAGAAACAAAACAGTGAAACGATACGAAGGTCTGTTCATCCTGAACACGGCGGGTACGGAAAAAGGCGTCGAAGACGCCCTCGACAAAATTTCCGCCGAAATCGCGGCGGTGGGCGGCAAAGTCGAAACCATGCAGAAAATGGACAAGAAAAATTTCGCGCGCGTGGCAAACAAAAAGCATAATGCCGGTTTTTACGCGAACGTCATTTTTGCGGGCACACCGTCCGTCGTCGCGCAGTTGCGGACAAAATTCGCGTTGAACGAGGAAGTTTTCCGCGTTCTATTCACACAGGCACCCGAGCCGAAACCAACAAAGTAAAAACTCTCAACCTTCAACCCTCAACTCTCAACTTCCTATGGCCAACTTCAATAAAGTCATTCTCGCTGGAAATTTGACGCGCGACCCGGAATTGCGCTACACGCCCAAAGGCACGGCCATTGCCAAGATCGGTCTGGCCATCAATCGCAAGTGGAAGAGCGAATCCGGCGAA
>Ga0182027_10011775_pt1 | contig 12324 bp, 18 predicted proteins | sample 712E1DmetaG_FD_121300 | JGI IMG/M metagenome (GOLD analysis project Ga0182027, IMG submission 121300) | Permafrost microbial communities from Stordalen Mire, Sweden - 712E1D metaG (Illumina Assembly) | ecosystem: Environmental > Terrestrial > Soil > Wetlands > Permafrost | place: Sweden...
ACTTCATTGAGAACTGCTCCAAGCTCGGGCTGAATCCGGAGACAACCACCACCTTTGACTGCCTTGAAGCGGACGACCGCGCGAGCTTCAGCTCCAAGCCCGTGAAACAGACCCACAGCTCCCAACCGCAATTAGCCAGCGGAAGATGAGATTTATGAAAACAGCCATCCCCCCGCTCTTCGCGACAATGTTGTCGGTCGCCTGCCTTCTGACCGGCTGCCAATCGCCAAAGGCCGAGCCTCCGTCCGGAAGCATCGCGACGCAAGCGACGCGAAACAATTGCTACAGCTTGCTCCATCAACTCCTGGAGGAACAAAAGGACGTCAGCATGCTGCGCTTCATCAAGTCGGAACATGCCGATGTTAAGAATCTGATCAAAAAAATTGCCGCTGCTTCCGGCGCCGGATCACAACTGCTGGAGGAATTTGCCAAACGTGATCCCTCCCTCAATCTGGGCGACATCCAGCTTCCGCCCGGGGAGGCGGCCACACGCGCAGCGATTGCTTCCACCGAGAAGAAGGAATTATTGGGTCACACCGGCGACGAATTCGAGCTGGCGTTGCTTTTGACCCAGACCGAGGCGTTGAGCTACGCCTGGCACCTGGCCAAGGTTGCCGGCGAAAGCGAGTCTCAACCGGATCGCGCCCGGGCGCTGGCCGGCGTGAGCACAGATATGGAGAACCTCTACCACGAAGTGTTCGTCCTGTTGCTCTCGAAAACAAAATGATCTAAAACGAATCGGATCACGAAACCGGTCGGGAATGAGAATCAATTCAAAGGACTTCCGGGTGAGACCCGGGGAAAAGGTCAAACTCCGAGACTGGCCGACGGTGGTGCAGCCCTTCTGAAAGTCCAAAAAAGCGTATCGAAAACTTCTGGAATCGCATGTTGAGAAATTGAGTTCGCTGCAGAACCTCCAGTACGCCTCGAACCGCTATGCCTTGCTGCTGATTTTTCAGGGGATGGACGCGGGTGGCAAGGATGGCGCAATCCGGCATGTCATGTCCGGGGTCAATCCGCAAGGCTGCGAGGTTTTCAGTTTCAAACAGCCAAGCGAGGAGGAACTGAAGCACGATTTTCTTTGGCGCACGACCTGCCGTCTGCCGGAACGGGGGCGGATCGGCGTTTTCAATCGTTCCTACTACGAGGAAGTGCTCGTTGTCCGGGTGCATCCGGAGGTTCTCCGCAGCCAGGGGCTGCCGGATGAGTTGCTCGACGGGAAAGCCATCTGGAAGGAGCGGTATCGTTCCATCGTGGACTTGGAGGAGCATCTCCATCGTAACGGCGCCCGGATCGTCAAAGTCTTCCTGCACCTGTCGAAGGGCGAACAACGAAGGCGGTTCCTGGAGCGCATTGATGAGCCGGACAAGAACTGGAAATTCAGCCTCGCGGACATTCGCGAGCGGAAATACTGGCCGCGTTACATGAAGGCTTATGAGGATTGCCTGAATGCGACCAGCACCCATCACGCGCCCTGGTATGTCGTTCCCGCCGATGATAAGGAGAATGCCCGGTTGATTGTTTCCCAAATTCTTATGGATGCGCTCCATGAACTTAAAATGGCCTATCCCAAGACCACCGCGAAACGTCGGCGGGAATTGAAAGCGATCCGTCAACGGCTCTGAAGACCGAACTATGACAAATCCACCTTTACAACCACGATATGAAATTGGCATGGCCGGCTTCCTGTTTCACCTGTTCAAAGGCAAGAAAAGCCGTTGATTGCATGGTAGGGTTTTACCCCATAGAAAAGTCTCGGCCCATCGCCTAGCGTTACTTAGGTGTTGGTCTGTGCGCTGAACTACTGCTGTTCCATGCAAAGCCTCTGCCAGACCGCCCGACTGAGCAAATCAAAGCGATTATGAAAACTTTGTTTACGGCGGAAGCGATTTCCAAAGGTGGACGTTCGGGGACCATTCAGACGCCGGACAGGTTGCTGAATGTCACGTTGGGGAATCCGTTGGAGAAAGGCCTCGAGAAACGCGGCCCCAATCCCGAACTGTTGTTCGCGGGCGCGTATTCCGCCTGTTATCACGGCGCCTTGGGAAATGCGGCAAAAAAGCTCGGCACGCCAGTCAAGGATTCCACGGTGCGGGCATTGGTGAGCCTGATCGAGGATGACCAGGGCGGCTACCGACTGGCGGTGGAGTTGCATGCGCAACTCCCTGGACTCGATCGCGCTCAGGCTCAACGCATCATGGACGAAGCGCATAAAACCTGCCCGTATTCCAAGGCCCTCCGCGGCGACGCTTCCGTCAAACTGATGGTGGACTAAACGCGCGAACACTTTTGCCGTCACGGTGGCGGCGGATCCAAACAAAAAACAATAAAACACATACTATTATGACGACACTCGAAGTTAAAGGCGACTGGAACATCACCAAGGGCAAGTTGAAGCAGAAGTGGGCCAAGCTCACGGATAGCGATCTCCAATACGTGGAAGGCAAACAGGATGAACTGGCTGGCCGGATACAGAAGGCCACCGGCGAAACCCGCGAAGCGGTCGAAAAAGTGATTAAGGAATCCTCGCACACCTGCGGCTGCGGCTGCAAATAAGCGGACATTCCGGGGCGGCAGAGCCGCCCATGCGCGAAGAACATGAAAGACAACGTCTATAAACTCATCGAACTCACCGGCACCTCGACCGCTTCGGTCGAGGACGCCGTTGACAAGGCCATTAAACGCGCCCATAAGACCATCAAGAACCTGTGCTGGTTCCAGGTGGTCGAAACGCGCGGCGCCATCATCAAGGGGAAGGTGGATCATTGGCAGGTGACCATCAAAGTCGGCTTCACCGTGGAAGATTGAGCACAGCCAGACCTGATAATGCGCGGACTGATTTTAACCATTTTATGACCAAAGAAAATACAACCACAGAATCGAGTATCACTCGCGAACAGATGATTCAACTGCTGAACGAGGATCTGGCGGGAGAATATCAGGCGATCATTGCCTACACCGTGTACAGTCAGGTGCTGAAGGGGGCCGCCTACACGGACATTGCGCGCGAGTTGGAAGTCCATGCCGGGGAAGAACTGGCGCACGCCATCAAAATTGCCAGACAAATTGATTATCTGGGCGGCATGCCGGGCGTGACGCCCAAGCCGGTCAAAACCTCCAATGACCCAATCGTCATGCTGCGCGCGGATCTGGAAAACGAACGGGCCACGGTGGGGCGTTATCGCGAGCGCATCCGGCAGGCGGAAGCGATGGGGGAATTTGCGTTAAGCGAGTCTTTGCGCGCGATCATCGTGCAGGAGCAGGAGCACGAAATCAGTCTCGCTGCGGCGCTGGACATTGAGGTGCCGCCCGCCATAAAGCCGGTCGAGGGAAAAATGGTCAAAACCGCGTGAAGAACGGCCGGTCCTCGAGGAATGCGACACTTGTATAAAACCCTTATCCGAAAGCGATCCTATCCACCACACGCAAAGAATCAAAGCTCAGATGAGCCAACTCATTGAGCATTTGCGCGAAGACGTTGGGAAAGTCACGGAACCGAAGGCCCAGGCGCAGTTCGAGACCTCGGCGGAAGTGCTCACCGGCCTGGTCAAAGCCTTCGACGATTACGAGAAAAAAAGCGAAGCGGCATGGCGAACCTAGCCCGCGACATCCCGGTCGAAAGAAAGAACGACGAATGCCTCAAGGCGATAAATCCAGTTATACCGACAAACAGAAACGTCAGGCGGAACACATCGAAGCCGGCTACGAGAAAAAAGGTTTGAGCGTGAAAACCTCGGAAGCGCGGGCTTGGGCCACTGTCAACAAACTCGACGGCGGCGGCAAAAAGAGCGGCTCCGGCCGGAAGAAAACCCATTGAAATTATACCAGCCCTATGAACATCAAAGATGCAGCGACAGACTATCCAATTTTGCGGGTTCTCGCCGAACGGTGGAGTCCCTATGGCTTCGATGACCGTCCGGTGCCGGAAGCCGACCTCTGCTCGTTGTTTGAGGCGGCGCGCTGGGCGGCGTCCTCCTACAACGAACAGCCGTGGAACTATCTGGTGGCGACCCAGGGCAACCCCCAGGAGTTCGGACGACTCCTTTCCTGTCTGGTGGAAACAAATCAGGCGTGGGCCAAGGCCGCGCCGGTCCTGGTCTTGGGCGTCGTCAATTTGCGATTCGCCAAAAACAATAAAGACAATCGGGCCGCCGTTCACGACCTGGGTCTGGCCGCCGGAAATCTGGTAGCCGAGGCCACGGCGCGAGGTCTTTCCGTCCATCAGATGATCGGCATCCTCCCCGACAAGGCGCGGGAGATTTACCAGATACCGGAGCATTTCGAAGCCTGGACGGCCATGGCCATCGGATACAAAGCCGACCCGGCCAAACTGCCGGAGGCTCTGAAAGAGCGCGACCTGGCGCCCCGGCAGCGAAAGCCCTTGGGCAAGTTCGTGTTCACCGGAAAGTGGGGACACTCGTTACCGCTCGCGCTGAAACGCGCCCCATGACACCGTGTCCAAGTCCTACAGTCAGGCGCGGCAAGTTCTATCTCAGCCAAACCGGGTGGGAGCAGCCGCATCCTCTCCGACAAATTCTTCGTGTCTTCGGTAGGGCGGCGCTGCTGCGCCGCCCAAGAATTCAGGGCAGAGCAGCAGCTCTGCCCTACCGGGAAGGCGAAGAAATCTTTGCTGTCCTGCGCCCTCGTGGCTGTAACGGAACCAAAATTTCTTGCTCCTTTTGCAAATTCCCTCTAGTCTGTCCGCCGATGACGCGTTCATGCTCATATCGTCTTTTAGACGAGTCACAAATGGTGCCCAAAAATTGTGCTAATTTGCCCCCCTATCGGGCAATTTACAACGCTTTAGCGGTTAGCACAACGTGTTGCATTTTTGTGCGTAAGCATCTGCGCATCAACGATTTAGCGCGCTTAGCTCAGCGGTAGAGCATTACCTTCACACGGTAGGGGTCGCAGGTTCGAAACCTGCAGCGCGCACCATTCCCCCGTCTTTTCCGCCCATGCTGCCTAACCTCTCCTAATCTTAATCTTAATCCTAATCCTAATCTTAATCTCTTCTTCTCCTCACGATGGAGATTAAGATTAAGATTAAGATTAGGATTAAGATTAGGATTAAGATTAAGATTAGGATTAAGATTAGGATTAAGATTAGGATTAGGATTAAGATTAGGATTAAGATTAGGATTAGGATTAAGATCACGAACCGGAAATCGCCGCCCAAGAAAGTGACCTGCGCTCCATTCTGGTTCTTGTTGACCCACGCCGCCCGATCTGTCACTATCCCCAAAGAGCATCATCGCTTATGCCCAAAGCGCCCAAAGAATACCAGCGCCTTCCCGGACGCGGCTCGCTGGTGGAAGGAAACCGGTGGCTGGCCGTCACCCGCTCGCTGTGTACGGTCTGGATGGCCCGCGACCACCTGCTGCTCATTTCCCGCACCGGCTACACGGAAACCTACAAGCGTTTTTACTTCCGCGACATCCAGGCCGTCATCATCCGCAAGACCGCCGCCGCCTTCGTCTGGAACATCATACTCATCATTCTGGCGCTCCTTTTTTTCGTACTGGTGGTGTGGGCTACGGCTCCTCCCGCTCGGCACTACTGGGACCGCCTTATTTGGGCCTCCATCGGCGGCTTTTTCGTCTTTCTTGCCCTGTTCAACTTGTGGCGCGGGGCCACTTGTGTCACCCATATTAAAACCGCCGTGCAGACCGAACGGCTGGCCGCGTGGAACCGGATGCGCGCCACGCGCAAAGGCATGGCGATGATCCGTCCCCGGCTGCTCGAGGCGCAAGGCGGGTTGCCGCCCCAGGAACTCAGAGCACGCCTCGAAGAGCGAATCATCCGTCAAAACTCACTGACTCACTGACTCACTAATTCACTGACTCAACCCTCCTGCAAGCCCCATGCTGCCCCTGTCCCAACAACATTGCCTGAATCATCCCGCGCGCGAGGCCGCCGCCCAATGCCCGCAATGCCGCCATTTCTTTTGCCGCGAGTGCATCACCGAGCACGACGACCGCATCTTTTGCGCCGTCTGTTTGCGCCTCATGGCCCGGAAGGCCGACGGGCGCCGCCATCCTCTGCGCGCCTTCGGGCGGCCCGCTCTGGGCCTGGGCGGCCTGTTGACCGCCGCGCTTTTCTTTTATTGGATCGCCCAGGCCCTGCTCTTGATTCCCGCGTCTTATCACGATGGGACGCTCTGGAAATCGTTTTGGAGTTCGGTCGAATGAAACCTCCCAACCGCGAGCCGGGCAATGGCGTGTTCGATTTGGTGGAAGAAGCCGTTCACCTCCTCCGCGGCGCGCCGCTCTCTCTGCACGCCGCTTATGCGCTCGGCACACTGCCCTTCGTCCTGGCCTTCCTTTATTTTTGGGCCGACATGAGCCGCGGCGCTTTTGCCCGCCAACATGCCGCTCTCGGCGCGGCCGGCATGGGCCTGCTTTTCTGGTGGATGAAATGCTGGCAGGCTGTTTTCGCCGCCGCCGTGCGCTCGCGAATCGCCGGCCGCTCCGCCGCGCCCTGGACCCTCCGCCGCGCCGGAGGGCTGGCGCTGACGCAAATCGCGCTGCAACCCTCCGGCCTCTTCGCCGTGCCGCTGGCGCTGGTCTCCCTGGCGCCCTTTGCCTGGGTCTTCAGCTTCTACCAAAACCTCACCGCCGCCGGCGGCGAATCGGGCGAGTTGGGCGACACCTGCAAAACCGCCGCCGCCCAGGCAAGCAGCCGTCTGGGCCAATGCTGGCTATTGCTGGGCGTCCTGTTTCTCTTCGCCTTTCTGGTTTGGGTCAATACTGTTCTCGCCATGGCCATGCTCCCCGACTTGCTCAAGACGCTGTTCGGCGTGGAAACCGCCTTCACCCAAGCCGGCCTTCACAGCGTCTTCAACACCACCTATCTGGCCGCTTCCTTCGCACTCACCTATATCTTCGTGGATCCCCTGACCAAGACCCTTTTTGTCCTCCGCTGTTTCTACGCCCAATCCGTTCGTTCCGGCGACGACTTGCAGGCCGAGTTGGCCCGTCTCCGCGCGCCCTCCCCCGATTCCCCCGCTCTCCTGCCATCGCAACAATGAACCTTGGATTTACATTTGACAAGAGCGTTCGGCGGGACGCCGAACGCGGCGGTCGAGACGACCGCGCTCCCCAAAGACCTGCATTTGGGCGGTTCAATCGCATATCTATGATAGGCGAAGACGTGGTCGGCGAGGGCGCCGACCACCACACGCGAGGGCGCGTGTGCTCCCCGAACTCTCTCTCACCCGCCTTGGGCGAGGATTGGGGGAGCGCGGGCGTCCTCGCCCGCCGTGGCCGGCGTCCCGCCGGGCACATCTTTCGGCGTTTCTGTCTCGCACTTCTGTCCGCGCTGCTTTTCTTTTGCTGCGCAACCCACACATTCGCCGCCACGACAAACGCCGCCCCCACCGCCGCGCTTCCGCCCGTCGCCGCCATTTCCCCGGAGCAACTCAGCCAGTCCATTGATCAAGTCCTCCAAAAACGCGAGTTCGCCTGGCGCATGCCGCGCGAAAAACCCGTTGAATCCGACGCCCCAAAAAGCCCGCTGGGCCGCGTCCTCCAGTCCTTCGGCGACATGATCCGGGACGCCATCAGAGCCGCCGCCCACGGCCTTCGCAAGGCGCTGGAATGGTTGGGAGACGTGCTGTCCAAACTGTGGCCCGGCAACCTCCCCCGGCAATCCGGCTTGTCCGGCTGGAGTTCCGGCGTGCTCTACTCCTTGCAAATTCTCCTGCTCTTCTTGATCGCCACTCTGGTCGGAGTCCTGGCCGTTTTCATTCTTCGCGCTTACCGCCGCCGCCGCCGCCACGCCGTTGTCCTCACCGAGCCGCTGGCGGCCCGGCCTGATTTGAGCGATGAAAATCTGGCCGCCGATCAATTGCCCGAAGACGGCTGGCTGAACCTGGCCCGCGAAATGATGGAGGACGGCAACTTGCGCCTGGCCTTGCGCGCCTTTTATCTGGCTGGCCTGGCCCATCTGGCCGCGCGCGGAATGATCTCCATCGCCATCTTCAAATCCAACCGCGAATACGAATCGGAATTGCGCCGCCGCGCCCGCGCCGCGTCCGAAGTGCAGGACGCCTTCAGCCAGAACGTCGCTGTCTTCGACTGGGCCTGGTACGGCCTGAATGAAGTCACCCAGGACGCCCTGCAACGGTTCCAATTCAACCTCGCCCTCATCCGCTCATGCTGAAATGTCATTATTCAGGTAGGGACGCCTCGCCGAGGCGTCCGGGGGACGATCCGTTGCGCCGCTGGACGCGGCGCGGACAGCGCGGCGCGCTGTCCCTACCTAAATGGTTATGTTAAAATCCCGCAACATCCTGGCGGCGCTCCTGGCCCTCTGTTTGACAGGGTTCGCGCTTGGCGTGGCGTGGCTTTTTCAGATGCGCTTCGACGCCGGTGACATTTATCCCCCCTATTCCTCCCTTCGCACCGACCCGCTGGGCGTGAAGGCCCTTTACGAAAGCCTGCAAAATCTTCCCGGCCTCTCCGTCAGCCGTTTCTACCAGAGCAACTCCAAACTCAAGGGCGGCTCGCAACGCCTGCTCTTTGTCCTGGGCGCCACCCGCGAGGACCTCAGTTCCATGTCCCAGGACGATGACCAAACCCTCCAGACCTTTCTTGTCAGCGGCGGGCGCGTCGTGATTTCCCTGCTGCCCTTCGCCAACCAGCAGCAGGACGACGGCTCCCTCCTCAACGACGCCGCGCCCTCCCCATCCATACCTCCGCCCCCGCCTCCGTCCACTCCTCCGTCCACCAATCCGTCCACACCTCCGTCCACACCCCGCCCGCCGGCCAAACCCCGGCCCCCTTCGCGCAAGACCACCAACGCAGACCCATCGCTGCTGCCCGAGACCGTTTCCCTTCTCGCCAAAACCGGCTTGCGCGTCCAATACGACAACCTCGCCCTCGATGAAAACGGCCTGAGCCGCTCCGAACCGGCCCAAGCCGTCCATGCCGCGCCCGGCCTGCCTCCCCTGCTCTCCTGGCACAGCGGGGCTTATTTTGTCATCACCGACACCAACTGGCATGCCCTTTACGAGCGGAAAAAACATCCCGTCATCATCGAACGCTCCTTCGGCGCGGGGTCCCTGGTGCTCTCCACCGACTCCTATTTCCTGAGCAACGAAGCCCTTCGTAGCGAGCGGCACGCGGACCTGCTGGCCTGGCTGGCCGGCGGGCGCCGCGACATTATATTTGACGAAACCCATCTCGGCGTCGAGGAGCGCCCCGGCGTGGCCGGTCTCATGCGACAACACCATTTGCAGGGCGTGCTGCTTGCCCTGGCGCTCATCGCCGCTCTTTTCCTCTGGAAAAACAGCCTGCCGCTGGTCCCGCCGCCGCCCGGCGAGCCGGACGAAGGCCGCGGCGCCATGGTGCAGGGCCGCGAGGCAAGCGCCGGTTTTGCCAGCCTTTTGCGGCGCGGCATTTCCCCCGCCGACATCCTGTTCACCTGTGTTGCCGAATGGAAATCGGCCTGCTCCCGCCAGCCGCGCGCCGCCGCCCGACTTCCCGCCATCGAAAAAATCATCGAAGAAGAAAAGGCACTGCCGCCCGCCGCCCGCCGCCCCGTCCAAACCTGGCAAGCCATCCAGAGAATCTTGAACAAGCGCGCCTAATTCCAATAAGTCCTATAAGTCCTATAAGTCCCATTTCCCCCATGAACCCCAACCTCGACCATCTCAAAGAATCCCTCGCCGCCGCCCGCCAGGAAGTCGCCAAAGTCATCATCGGCCAGCGCGATGTTATTGACAAGGCCCTCATCCCCATTTTCACCGGCCACCATGCCCTCATTGAAGGCGTGCCCGGCGTCGCCAAGACCCTCCTTGTCCGCACCCTGGCGCGCGTCCTCGGCTGCGAATTTGGCCGCATCCAATTCACCCCCGACCTCATGCCCGCCGACATCACCGGCACCCATGTCTTCAACCTCCAACGCAACGAATTCGCCCTCATCAAAGGTCCCGTCTTCACCGGCTTCCTTCTCGCCGACGAAATCAACCGCGCGCCCGCCAAGACCCAATCCGCCCTCCTCCAAGCCATGCAGGAGCGCCAGGTCAGCATTGACCGCGAAACCCATCCGCTGGACCCCAACTTCACCGTCTTCGCCACCCAAAACCCGATTGAATACGAAGGCACCTATCCATTGCCCGAGGCCCAAAAAGACCGGTTCATGCTCAAGATCTCGATGAACGTCCCCGAGCGCGACGAAGAAATGGCGCTGGCCAAACGCATGCTCGGCCCGGATTCCCCCGAAGCCGCCCTCGCCTCCGGCGCCGTCCGCCAGACCCTGACCGCCGAAAGCCTTGCCGCCCTGCGCGGCCAGCTCGCCCAAGTCGTTGTCCGCGACGATCTTCTCGCTTATATAGTTGACATCGTGCGCGCCTCGCGCCGGCACGAGAGCGTTCTGGTGGGGGCCGGCCCGCGCGCCACCCAGTCCCTCCTGCTCGCCGCCCGCGCCGCCGCCGCCATAGCCGCCCGCGACTTCGTCACCCCCGACGACATCAAAGCCATGTCCGCCCCCGTCCTTGAGCATCGCCTGATACTTCGCCCCGAATTCGAGATCGAAGGCGTGACCGTCGCCGAAGTCATCCAAAAAATCCTCCAGCAAGTCGCCGTCCCGCGCTAATTAGCGGTTATCGTCCTCATATCTCGAGTTAGTACTAAATTCGCCGCGAATTGTCTTCGCAATAAATCCCTGGCTGTTGCGCAGCCGATAGACCAACAAGTTAAGCCCAACCGACTGGTCCTTGAATTGTTTTGAAGGCATCTTCTCCAACGCATCGGCGACGAAATACAAGTCGTTGCTCTCATAGCTCCGAACCCTCTCTATCTTGCATGTGGCGCCAAGCAAACTGCCTTGCAGGGGAGATTTTGGCGGGAGCGGCTCAAATTTCCGGCTCAAGTCAATTCTAATCAGCAGCAAGTCCACGTCAAAGTCGTAAATGCAAATAAAGACATTAGTATTCGTTGAAGCGACAACCATCATTGGACCGTCAAAAGTATCTTGTGCCAGTTCCACGCTGTTGGTTTTGCCCTCTCTTGGGCTGAACTTTATCGTGCAGTTCGAACAAAAAAACTTCCCGATCAGCGACGGTTGCACAAAACTCACCTGGCCGCCGTCCTTCATCGGAACACGAATCGTCCGGGGAATGGCCGCCAGCAACACGGCAATGGCCAACATTCCAAGTCCAACGCGGATCAAATTGCGTATCGTCGTCATTTGTGCCAAAGGCCAAAGCACCAAAACGGGCGCTTCCATTCGATTCGGCGCTGCCGTGTTGAGTGCGAAAAAACAGGTCACCCGGCAACCCCGGTTCAAACCTTCGTCAGTTCGGCTCGCGCGGGCGCGGCTTCAAACACCCCGAGCAGCGTTTCCTTTTGATGCACTACCGCATCGGCGGGGGAGAGCTTCTTCTCGAGAGACAGCCCGGATTCCGGCTCGGTCAGGCGCAGAATGCGTTCACCGTTCAGCAGCTTGATCAGGTCAAACTGGATTTTGTAGCGGTCAACCATGCCTTTGTTCTTTACCAATCATGCACGCCTTCAGATCGTCCGCTTCCAAGTCGGGCATCTCCGCCAAAATCTGCGACGCATCAAGCCCGGACGCGAACAGGTCCAGAACGTCAATGACCCGAATCCGCATCCCCCGCACGCAAGGCCGTCCGCCGCATTGCCGCGGATTCACGGTGATTTGTTCCATCAGGTTCTGCATATCTGGTTGTCACCATGCACCGAACGACCCGCGGAGTCAAAGTCCTTCGTTTCCTTCTGTTCAAGAAATCCGTGTATTTTAGGCCGTCTGCTGCCAACTGCGCGGGAGGGTGTCGCCCGGCAATTTTTGCCCGTCAACCCGCCATTCCGCATGCCACCTAACGGCTCCTTACGGGTCTTTACGGGTCACCTAACGGGGCGACCTCAAAAAAACCCTTTGTTTATGCGGGTCCTAACGGCTTAACGGCTCCACACCCCTGGAGAGGGGTACCAGGGGCGACTGACCCGTTCCGCCGGGGCACTGGCCCGGCGGCAGGTTTCATGCGGCAGTCCTTCCGGGTAGGGCGATCCCGATCCGGCATCGGGAGAGCCACCACATCCCAAGACGGCTCGGCTGGAGCCTCGCCCTACCTTCCTTCCCGGTTCCGCTCGGCGAGTCGCCGACCGTCACAGGTCCCGATGGAATCGGGATGCTACCTACCGGGGGGGACGCGGCTGCGGTATTCGTCCAGTATCGCCGCGGTGACTGTGGCGCCTAACAGCCTGTTGAAAAAGTCGCCCGGTGAGGGCACCGGGCCTACATCACCCATGATTTCCGAGGAAATCATGTAGGCCGCGTGCCCCCACGCGGCGCGCGGTG
>Ga0182027_10011776_pt1 | contig 12323 bp, 7 predicted proteins | sample 712E1DmetaG_FD_121300 | JGI IMG/M metagenome (GOLD analysis project Ga0182027, IMG submission 121300) | Permafrost microbial communities from Stordalen Mire, Sweden - 712E1D metaG (Illumina Assembly) | ecosystem: Environmental > Terrestrial > Soil > Wetlands > Permafrost | place: Sweden...
GATCTCGCTACCCTTTAATGCTCAAAAGCCCTGTATTTGCAGGGTTTTATTTTTTTGAATAACAAAATAATGGCAAAAAGATTAAAATGAATTTTTTGCTCTCAAATATTGTAAAACTCTTTTAAAATTTTTGGTGAATAAATTTACATATGAGGGTAAAAGTAACCAATGATTATTATTATTTCCCGGGACTAAAAGAAATGGATTGAGGGTTTCCGTTATCATCCAGCACTTTTGTATCAGAAGAAATGGGCAATGCTGTAGTGCCATTTATTTGTAATCCTATGGTAGCACTTTGTCCACATGCATTAGTATCGGTTTGATAATAACGAATATTAATTGCATTGGAACCTTCGTGAAATTGAATCTGGCATTTTACAGGATAAGATCCTGTATAAGTATGAAACTCATAATCGGCAATAAATACCCTATTGCCAATGGCTCCAACAGTAATATAGCGCACACCGTTCCCATCTGTAACCATATCATCCCAATAGAAACAAACTGTAGGTGTTGAAAATGTACCATTCGGAAGAGGGCCATTTCCTAATGCATTAGTTCCTGCCCCTCCAAATTGAATATTTCCATTACTAGAAAGTGTGACCTGTGTATATGCTGTTCCGTTTATTGTAAAAGTGAAATTCAAATTGGCAACAGCTACCGCATCATCAGTTCCTGCTGGCAAAACGGTGGTCCAACCGGCAATATCATCCCTGCTGTATGCGATATCTGAAGCAACCGACCAGGTGGTAGTTGAAGCACCAGCAGGCTGCCATGTTGCTAAACCAACAGCATCAGAAGTCAAAACTTTCCCAGCCCCTGGTGTACCTCCCGTAATTTTTATTTGTCCTCCAACTTCTAATTTTGCACCAGGTGCCATAGATCCAATGCCGACATCACCAGCAGAAGTTATTGTAAATCGATTGAAACCCGCTGTCACATCATTAATCATAAAAGTGTTTGGTCCAATATTTTCAATACTATAAGTTTTCCCCCCTACATCAGTGTTTGTTAATCTAATACCTATACCAGAGCCATTGGCCCTGGCAATTTCGAGATTTGCTCCCGGAGCGGTGGTACCAATGCCGATATTCCATCCATTATCGTAAATCTGGCTGCACCCAATATTGGTGGCACTTGTCATTTTCGGAACATAATTTAATAAAGCGCAGGAACTGGTGACTCCCCCTCCGCCCGCTGCCCAGTATGCGGCTCCTGCACCATTAGAGGTGAGAACCTGCCCTGCAGTTCCGAAACTTCCGTTGGCTTGCAGTGCGCCTTCGAGAGCGACATTTCCACTAAAATAACCTGCATAATTACTGGTAAATGTAGTACCTTCATTGAATGCAGGATTAAACCCTTCTACCCAACCAAGCACGGCTACGTTGAATCCTGCAGTGGTAGTAACATCTCCTTTTACACCGACATTTGCTCCGCCATTGCTTGCATAGCCCCATACGCCCCAATTTCTTGCACTGCCTGCTGCTGTTGAAGTAGATTGTCCATAAACCCCTCGTCCCATCCCATTACTATTGTTTAGAGTATTACCAGAAACTCCATTGACAATATTTGGCCAGGGATTATTTCCAATACTACTAACATACAATCCAGTTCCTGCTGTTGTGGTATAATCCACTTCCACCTTATTTGTTGCTGCAGGAGCAGAAGTACCGATACCCACATTACCGCTCATAATCATACCGCCGGATGGAGCAACATTAATACCGGCATAAGTTCCGATAGCAATACCAAGACCATTAGCATTAGACACATCAAGGGAATTTTGAGGTGTGGTAGTTCCAATACCTACCTTTTTAATAACGGTTCCATTCTCCACATCACTGACAAATAAAGTAGTCCCAATAGCCATGTTAGAATAGCGGTTTGCCCAAGGACCATCACCATTTATAGAGTATGCATTGGGGAAATACGTGATTCCTCCGTTCATAACAGCGCTGCCAAAAGCGTCATTTACAAATGTAATGTTACCCTGTGCATTTCCAATTACATCATTATTGAATAAAATACGTCCACCTGCAAACGCATTATCATGTCCATTCGATTGCAGCAACAACTCAGCGAGGGCTCCCATTTTATAAATATGTAACTGACTGGTTGCATTGGTTGCAGTCAGGCCAATTCCTACATTCACGGCATTGGCATTATTTCCACCAAGAATAATATTATTGCTTGCTGATACAGAAGCATTGGCGCCAATAGCGGTAGCATTAGTAACAACACTGGTTCCACAATTTGCATAATGTCCGACAAAAGTATTATTATCATTAATCGAAGTTGTGCTTGTGGGTCCTGTTTCAGGGCCAATGCAAGTATTGTAATTTCCTGTTCTTATGTATTCCCCTGCACCGTATCCAAAGTATGTACTTCCCGAAACATCTCCAGATGCCCAGTTAGTTCCATATCCAAAACGTGAATTATTACTTCCCGCCACAATATCTCCACCTCCACCGCCATTGTTAGACGAAGCAAAAAGAGAATTACCAAATCCGGAAGTAACAGTACTGCCGGCACCATATCCTGCAAACGTATTACTGTAACCTGTAGTATTAGCCAGTCCTGCCATATATCCGGTAAACACATTATTAAATCCTGTGTTATTAGCTCTTCCTGCCTGATACCCCACAAAAACATTATTCCCTCCGGCAGCACCTACTCCGTTGGCATTCAAACCGGCCTCAAAGCCGAAGAATGTGCTCAGGGAAGCAACTGTAGTTGCAAGGCCTGATCTGTATCCAAAAAAAGTATTACCCAGTGTTTGATCTATTCTTCCTGATCTCACATTATTTACTCTGATAGTAAAAGGTACATTATCAGTAGTTCCAAGAAAATTGGTACCATCAACAGTACCAGCATTCCCCAGTAACTGCCATGCATCACCGTTGCCTGTAGCAAACTTTTTCCAAACAGGAGCAGCTGGTGTACCTGAATTATAATAATATCCCGGAACTACATTGTTTGGAACAACACCTGCTGTGGCAGTATTGTATACCATTAAACTGGTTGCAGGATTTGCAATAGGACCTGCCAATATAGCAGAAGTAAGGGCCACCTGAGGAATCAAAATTCCCATATTTGTCGCTCTTACCTCCAGCATCGAAGATGGATCAGGTACTATTGCAACTGAACTGATGCCCACGTTCTGGCCTTGTGCAGCGTTGCAAAGCAACAAAGAAATAAATAAAATAAAAAAGAAACAGGATTGGAGTGTTTGCCGGTTATTCATTTTTTATAAGATTTAGATATGTATTTGAGGATGTAAAAAAATAACATACAAATATACGATAAAATTTAGCTATTTCATAATGATTTGAATAAATACGAAGAAAAATAAATTTTATTGCTATGTGAGATGCACACAATAGGGCTTATTGACTATTACACAAGTCAACGACAAAGGGTATTTATTCCACTACCAACTTCCCGTTACCTAGCAAACCTGATTTATCAAATAATGAATAAAAAGACATTCCATCTGGTATTCCTTCTCTTTGAATGATTATTTCTTTTCCATTCAGATTTTCCATACGTTTTATTTCTTTACCAAGAATATCATAAACGATAAGCGTGGCTGATTGCAATGGTTTTTGAGTTTGGAGGTTTGAGTAATTAGAAAAGGGGTTGGGGAACAATGAAACTCCCTCCGGATTTTTATTGAGTTCATTGATAATGTTAGGAAAATAACAGTCACAAGGACCAGGTACACCATATAATTTGATATTATTTACTTTGTAACAAAATATTGAAAAGCCCCATTCAAATCCACTGATAAGGGAGAAACCAACACCACAGATATAATCTCCAAACATAATATTGCCATCGGCGCAGGGATTAAAATTATATTTTTTATGATAGCTGGAACCAATCAATACAGAATCAATGCCTGAAATAATAACAGAATCATCATTGGTCGCCCAATACCCAAATGCTTCAAAACATTCGGCAGAAATCCGCAAAGTATCATTTACATTTAGATGCTGGCTGATCGATATATCATATTCAGTATTTGATAGATCAATATAAAATAATTTTTCATTCGGGATATCCTGTCTTAATCCCCCATAATATTGGGATGGCGAGTTATGACATTTTAAATATGTATTTCCGTTAATTAAAGTATCGCCTAAACGATATGTGCAATAATAATTTGTACTGAATACAGTATGTTCGATAATCTGATTTACACTATCTGTTGCGTATGGTTGATAAATATTTGTCTGAGCAAAGACTGAGACATACGAAAATATTATGAAAATATATAATGCAAATTGTTTTTTCATAATATTTTACTAATAACTTTTCACTGCTATTCCACTATCATCTTCCCATTACCAAGCAAACCTGTTTTATCAATTAATGAATAAAAATACATTCCACTTAGCATTCCTTCTCTTTGAATGATGATTTCTTTTCCATTCAGATTTTCCATTCGTTTTATTTCTTTGCCGAGAATGTCATAAAGGACAAGCGTTCCTGATTGGATGGGTTTTGAGAGAAATAATGTAGTGGAGGAACAAAAGGGATTTGGTATTACATCAATGAAGGTTCCTTTATTAGCATTTTCTGCAACAGATAAATTTGTATTGACCGTGTTAACCACATAATTTGTCAGTACAACAGGATTGTAATCAAAATAAATTCCGGCCCTGTTCAGTATCTGTGTTCCGGTTGTATTACCGGACTTTTGTTTTATTTTGTACTTCACGAAACCATGACTTCCAGACTGATTGCTTCCGCTGTCAGGCAGATTGATATTATTAAAATACCATCTGATGACATTAGAACCCACAACGGAGAAACTAGTCACTGTGTGGCTGCTGGCTAAAGGTTCCAAAGTACTTACATCCAAATGAGAGTCTATTGTATCAAGCAATTCAACAAACATTGCCTGACCGGTTCCGGTGTTCTGGAAATTGATTACATATTCCAATTCATCAGTACCATTGATCAAATCATTCTTAACGTAACCATTAGTAGCATAATCACGGGCTTTAACCCATTTATCATTGGGATCGTAGGAACCTGTCACTGTTAATACATCGGATGTGTTATTATCCAATGGGCTGCAATCACCGGCAACAGGCATAATTGATGCGGTTGATGTCAGAACATCTCCAATATTGGCACTACAGGATATCAAGTCTTGAACAGTAATAGCAGCTGTTTGGCCCGAAGCGAGCGTTCCAATATTCCACTCGTATGTATTTCCTGTATTTGATGTCCATGATGGAACAGCGCTCTGAACTGTAAGCAAAGAATCTGCTGTAAAAGAAACTGTTATTCCATTAGCAGTGGTAGTGCCAAAATTCCAGCAATTAATTGTGGTGGTAGTTGAAAAGCATCTCAGAACAGGCCATGTGTGAAGAGATATGCGCAGGTCAGGACACTGCATTGCAATGGTATCACCAAAGTATTTATCACTGATCACATTGCCGTAACCTGTGAAATTACAGGCATAACCATTAGGATAAACCGGACATTCCTGCCCCCATCCGTTATAAGGAACTTCAGCAACAGTATAATTTCCTGTATTATTAATAAAAATGAAATAATCACCATATTGGTTTGTGTAAGAATAATACGGTCCCGGTGTAGCAATCATCATACGATTTGGCAAAAGGGCTTCTAGGCTATCTATAGTGCAGTTATCATTAAAGTCATGAAAACGCTTACCCATAATCACATTTACTGTGTCGAAAGAGCAACAATTTCCTGAACCGTCAATTCCTACATTTTTGCTTATAAAGCCAGTGCCTCCATTATTTGATGGAAAAAAATGCACATTAAATATACCGGGAAATGTGGAGAAAAGATGAACGGGGTTCTGAACAAAACTGCTGGTACCATCACCAAAATCCCACCACCAGGCAGTAGGACTATTTGTGGATAAATCTGTAAACTGTACCATTCCGTTATTCAGACAGGAAAACGAAAAATCTGCAACAGGTTGCGGATATATATAATTGACACAGACTCCGGCACTATCGAGAACTATATCAGCACTGTCAGCAACAGTACCGGACGGGTTAGTAACGGTAAGGATTACTGTGTATGTGGCAGGATAAATGGCAAATGTATGTGTAGTATACAGATTGGTGTCAATCGGAGAACCATCTCCAAAATTCCATGCATAACTACAGCTGTAGCAAGAGGTAAGGACACTATCATAAAAGGTCACTGTACCGGGATTGCCGGTGCACCAATAATAAATATTTGAAAAAGGAGGGCATGAATATGCATTAAAACTTGAATTCATACTATCTGTGCCATAAGCATTGGTGACCTTGAGTTTAACAGAATAATTCCCGACAGTGTTGTATAACACAGAGGGATTCTGCAAAGTAGAAGTAGATGGAGTTCCACCTGGAAATGTCCATAACCAGGAAGTGGGAATATTTTGTGAGACATCATGAAAGATAACCGGATCATTGGTACAGACCCATGGTGTATAAGTGAAATTAGCTACAGGCGGATAAACACAATTTCCAGATGCATCCAATGTGATATGCAGAGTATCGGCAGCTGACCCATGAATATTGGTCAGGGTAATAAGAATTGTATATGAAGCTGGAAAGGCATAGGTATGGCAAATAGAATGATTAGTATCTATGGGTGAAGCATCACCGAAATCCCATGCGAATGTTGGCGCAGGATATGAATAAGCGGAATCATAAGCACTAAAACAAATAGTCCCTGGAGGAGACGGTTGACAATTGTAGGATGCGAAAGGGAATGGAACTTGTGCGAAAAGTTTCAAGGTGGAGCATATCAGCAGTACCAGAAAAACGAGAATTAAATTTTTCATATTTTTTTAATTATGGGAATTAATAATCTGGATGTATTAATAAGATGCTATAAAGGTAGAAAAGTTGTCTGACATTTTAATGAAAAATCCGTTTTTTGATAAAATATTTTTCCGATACAATCTAAGGGCCTGGAATTTTATAAAATATAAAACCCACCATAGTATAGAGTAGCTTTTTATTAATGTAATAATACCTTTCTCTAATGCTGCACCATCAATTTGCTCACAAAATTTCCTTTTTCATTTTGCAGTGTGAGAAAATAAATTCCGTTACTCAAGCTATTTACGTCAATAGTATGAGTTGCAGTTAAATTTATTTTTTCAATTAATATTTCCTGACCTTGAATATTCTTTATTGAAGCAACATAGTTATGCTGTGTAGTACTTTTATTTTCAATTGTGATATTATTGCTTGCAGGATTGGGATAAATGCTGATTTCAGATTCCGGTAATTGATTTTCTTCAATTCCAATACCTCCATTGGTTGTTTTTATAACTCTGCCTACACCACCTACTGTGTATCCTGTGGTACCAGAGGTAAACCAAACGGAATATAAATTTTTCATATCTCCGGTTAATTGTCCGCTTGGCTGAACGGTCCAGCTTGTTCCTCCATTAGTAGTTTTGACAATTGTACCAACATCTCCCACAGCATATCCGGTATTGACATCGGTGAAATAAACAGATCTTAAATGAAGAGTCGTACCACTGGTAAGTGCAGTCCAGCTGGTACCAGCGTTGGCAGTCTTCAATATTGTACCCATGGTGCCAACCGCGTAACCTACAGTAGCACTGGGAAAACAAGCTGAAAGAAAAGTCTGGGTTGTACCGCTTGATTTTGGTATCCAGGTTGTACCGCCATCGATGGTCTTCAGAATTTTACCATTTCCTCCGACAGCGAAGCCCGTGTCGGCATTCAGAAAACGGACCGACATTAAATCATATGTGGTTCCACTGGTTTGTGCTGTCCAGGAAGTGCCGCCATTAGAGGTCTTATAAATTGCACCACCGGTTCCGACTGCAAAACCTGTTAAAGCATTCGGGAAGAAAATGGAATAAAAATAAGTAACAGAAAAATTCTGATAAGTCCAACCGGTGCCACCGTCAATAGTTTTATAAATGGCTCCATTTTGTCCACCCACAAAACCTTTATTAGCATCGGTAAAATAAACACAATAAGCATCACCGGCAAAAGAACCTGCCGCGGTCCAGGTAAGTCCTGCGTTGGTGGTTTTTTGTATTAAATTATTTCCACCCACTACATATCCTGTATTTGCATCAGGGAAGTGAACAGCATTACAATCATTTGCTGAAATATTTGCTATTATTACCCATTGCGCAAAACCAGATGCTGCAATAAACATTAAACAAATTAAGAGAGTTAGTTTTTTCATAGCGTTTTTTAGTTTAGGTTTTAATTATTTTATTTCCACCATCCCTCCATTTCAACCCATAAAATTACATAAAAAATCTACATTTTCGACAATGATGTAAAATATTTTTTCACCAATTTGCATTTCTATAGATATAGTATATGTTATAACCCTTAATTATAAACTCATTTGATAAATTTAATATATTTGTATATTCTTTTATTTTTGACAGGTTTTTTTTACTGATTTTACTACCCGGAAGACAATACAAAATGAATTTTATTTATGATCGTTGCAGCAAGTTTAAATAAAAATCATCAATGCACTCCCTTCGAATCGGCTGATTTGTTTGGTGTGTTTGAGGTTTCTGAAAAGGCTGCTGTTTCACAGGTTGAAGTCATTGATGTCTCGCAATGTCAGCGCTGCAAATCAAGTTTTGTTCCCACCCTTACTGATTTTAATGTAGATATATTCTTTACGAAAAAAGTGGAAAGCGGAGCAAAATTTATTTTGCATTCGTATGGAATCAAGGTCGAGGAAAATTCAGAAGGATTAATTCTGGAAGTGTTGAAAAATTATTTTGCAGGTAAGTAAAGCAATATTACTTCATATGCGAAAAAACAAGCCTGTGCTATAAATACCAGTGCCCAAAAAGCAGAAGGAAGCCAGGCAATGGTGGCCAGATTCCTCGCATCACCTGATTTCTTCGGATCTTTTAAGCTGATCACAAATAATTCAAAAGTAGAATATACCGATTCGGTTAAGATAATTCCTGCAATAAATGTCATTGACATGAACATCACAAAGTCATTGGCAAAATAAAAATCCAAACCCAGCAGAATTAAAAAAGTGACTAACCAGAAAATACCGTATTTATTGCGCACAAAAAAGATCAGATTCAACGTGGCAAATCCCGCAAGAAAGTAAAGAACCAGTAATGACTGATCGTTTTTGATCAGATAGAAAAAAATGTAAGCCACTGCTGAGGCAAAAGGATAGCCAGCCAGTGATATCATGAATTGACCGAATTTATTTTTTGATTTGGTCACTGCGGTTCCTGAAGTATCTGAAAACAGTTCAACGGAAAGTACCTGAGCGTTGGTGATGAATGCCATCATGGCATGGCCGCTTTCATGGATCAATGTGTTGGCAATTTTGAAATATACTCCGATATAAGGAATCTTAGTCAGTACGAATCCTACAAAAACCAAAAAGATAGTGATATGTTCTCTGTTCTGAAAATCCATTTTTTATTATTATGTTGCGAAAGTACTAATATTATAATTTTTGAAATAATCAAAATGTAAAATTACTTTTAATTGAGTATTTTTGCCCGATAAAGAAATTACTTTTATAAAATCTGTAATGATCAGAATATTTGTTTTTGCTTTCTCTGTGCTGATTGGCTCGCTGGGTTTCTCTCAAAATATGATCCTCTTTGAAAATACTCAAAATGAATCTTTCGTTTTTAAAAATTACGACAATCCTAATTCAAGCCAGGTAATCAGTAATTATTTTATTAATGAGATTTCGAAAAGTTTACCAAAAATGCTGGCATATACAACGTATACTTTTTCTTATAGTCAGTATTGCCGCATTACAAAGGAAGGTATCAAAGAATACGGTGTTGAAGCAGAACTCAAGGATAGCAAGTGTTTTGGTGATGTGACTTATAAAGGATTTGATATTGCTGATGTGCTGATTCCTACAAAGATGGACCTGACGGTGAAAGTATTTTATACCAGTGGAGCTTTGTTCAAAACCACAGATATTAAAGGTGTTTCATTGAACACAGGTTTTAATAAAATTGCTGATTTTAAAATGCAGGATACCACAGCTGCACCGCTGTATAAAATGACCATAGAAAATAAAAGCTTCTATTATGAGAACAGCGGAAAGGAATTATTTGATAATAGATTGAGACTGGTGGATGAATATTATAATTCCGATGCTGTGATTGGTGTGGCGCTTCAGAAATTATCATTGATAAATCTACAGGATGTGGATATGGTGCAGGTGAACGATATTAAACTGGATGAAGTGGAAGTGATGGTAGATCAATTGATGAATAAAAAATATTCGGAGAAACTTAAATTACTGATGTTCGATCCGATAAAGTTCATGCAGAAATTTGATGACCTGAGCCAGCAAACGAAAGCAAAAAGGATGGTGTTAAATCAAATGCTGGCTTCACTGGACCAGCTTTATTATAACAAGGGAATGGAGCACCTGCTGAACAATAACATTCCAAAGGCTGTTGCTTATTTCGAGAAATCCATTGATATAAATACTTTTTTTGCCCCCTCACATTATCAGTTAGCGAGGATAAATTATAACAGTGGAAACCTTGATAAAGCAGTAGAGATCATCAAGGGTATCTTTTTAAAAATGAATCCTGATCCGAACACGCATACGCTGATTTTACAATTATCAAACAACATTTATAACAGCTATCTGGCAAGAGGGCAGGAAAATATTGATGGGGAAAAATATAATGAAGCCATTTCAGATCTAACTAAAGCAAAAGATTTTTGCATGACGACACCGGGTATTGTTTGTACGGATGATCTGGCGAAAAAACTTTCCATTGCTAAATACGGGATATATCGCTCTTTTCTGACGGTTGCATCAAAATCCCTTAGTGTTGGGCAGTTGGAGATGGCTGAAGATTATATTACTGATGCAAAAAATTATCAGAAATCAAACAGCAATGAGATTATTACTTGCACGGATGCTGATGCGATGATGGGTGATGTGATCAATGCATATATTGATAAAGGACTTTCATTTAACTCAACCCTGAACTTCGAAAAAGCATTGATTAATTTTAACAAAGCAACGGATCTCTATAAAACCGTTCCGGGAATTGCAGTTAACAAAAAACTGAAGGAAGGTGTCGTAATTGCAAAAAGTGGTAATTACAGGAATGATCTGATTAAGGCATCTGATTTTCTGGATAAAAAAGATCTTGACAAAGCGGAGAACATGCTTAATATTGCTGATGCGTATCAGGCTGCCAATAGCAATGACATCACGGCAAGTAGTGATTCAAAAACAATTCTGAATAAAGTAAAGCATGAACGTTATCTTAAATCAATCTTTGATGGCAGGGGATTTCTATTGTCGGGTCAGCCTGATTCCGCATTGATGAAATTTGAAAATGCGCGATTATTGGAAACTGCATATATTTTTGATAAGGATTCCAAACTAGACAGCCTTACGAAAAGTGCGGCAAAGCCTATAATTCTGAAGGATATTGAAGCGGGTAAATTAAAAGTTTGGGGAAATGACCTTGAAAGTGCCAGAACTATTTATTCTTCTGTTCTCGCTAAACAGGACAAATACAAACTGAAGAATGATGCCGATCTTAACAACGGAATTGTGGAACTGAAAAATAAAATTTTCACTCAGGAGTGCGTCAATGCACAGGCTGAATACGACGATGATTATTCCAAGGCTCAGAAAAATATTTCGAATAAAAGTTTTATCGATGCCATGTCGATGCTGGAAGCCGCAATCAAAGTAGCAGAGAGCAATACGCTTTGCAGCATTTCTTCAAAATCTGCTGTGGATGATAAATTTAAATACGGTCCTGCAAACAATTATCAAAAGCTGATCAAAGAATGCGATGTGCTTCTGAGCGGAGATAAATATGCGGAGGTAATTGAGAAACATCTTACTGCAGAAAAATATTTTGTACAGTTTGATGTACAGAATTTCGGATTGAATAATACACCCTTAGCAGAGTATATCGAAGCACAGAATAATTCAAATTTCATCAGTCATTGCACCGGTTATTACACTGATCTGAAGGATTACGATCAGGCCATGAAACTACTGAAACTGCTGAAACAGCGCAATTATCCGTTGAATTATGTAAGGACATTACAGGAAAATCTTGCCGTGAAAATTGCTACCCGCGATCATGAAAAAAATCCTGCATTGAACGCAAAAACAAATGTCCTCACTTATACCAATGGCGACAAGTGGTTCAAATATTTCAAGTCTATGTATATAAAGACTTATAAAAAGCTTTAAATTTTTTTCCATGAAAAAGTTTTTAATTGTGTGCGCTTGCATAAACTCATTCATGAGCTATGCTCAAAACAGTGATTCTATCATTGTAA
>Ga0182027_10011778_pt1 | contig 12323 bp, 13 predicted proteins | sample 712E1DmetaG_FD_121300 | JGI IMG/M metagenome (GOLD analysis project Ga0182027, IMG submission 121300) | Permafrost microbial communities from Stordalen Mire, Sweden - 712E1D metaG (Illumina Assembly) | ecosystem: Environmental > Terrestrial > Soil > Wetlands > Permafrost | place: Sweden...
GTGATGATACCATCAGCCAGTAAAGTTGCTCCTCCAATAATTGCAAAAATGAATACCCACTTCTTCCTTCGACGAATCAGGGCATAAAGAGAGAAAATCCCCCCTTCTCCATTGTTATCTGCCCTAAGGGTAAGTATGATATATTTAAAGGTAGTCTGAAAGGTTAATGTCCAGATGATACAGGATATTGCACCCAATATAAAATTCAGGTCAATTCCGCCAAGATTTGCCGATACAATAGCCTTCATCACATAAAGCGGGGATGTACCTATATCGCCATATACTATCCCCATTGTAATGATCAAGCCGTCAAAAGTCAGACGTGATATATGAACAGATTCCTTACCTCGTTTATGCAAAATAGACTATAATATTTTTTGAAAATAAGGGTGCGAAGTTATCAAAAAAGATCTACATCAAATTACAATCTAAAATTTCTATTTATAATAATAGTTACAAAATTTCAGAGTAATTTTGCAATAGCAATTATATAAATAATGCAACGAATTTATAAGGCAAAATCTTTCTTTTTTCTGATAATTCTGATATTCCTGATAGGATCATGTAATACAGGTGTATTACAATCGAAGAAGCCGAGAAACCTGATTTCGCAGGGAGAAATGGCTGAAGTACTGGCAGATATTCATATAGCCGAAGCGAGCTTACTACTATTGAACTCAGAAGATGATTCAATTCGTCAAACTTACACCAATTATTATTATGCCGTTTTTGAAAAGCATAAAATTACCAAGGATGCTTTTGTCGAAAGCATGGACTATTATTTTAAAAACCCCGAAAAATTACAAACGATATACGACAACGTAACCGAAATACTAAGCACCAAAAGAGGTGTAAAGATGTGATAAAAGCTCTGTAGTTAACTTCAGAAATCCCCAATCCCACCAATTATTTCTAGCTTCTTCTCCCGGTGAAGATCATTATGTAGTATATGAGTGAAACCAGCGAACCAATTGCAGCCATAACATAGGTCATCGCAGCCCATTTAAGGGCATCTTTAACATACACGGTTTGTTCGGAAGAAGTTATATAAGCAGTTTCAAGCCATGCAACTGCCCTGCTGCTGGCATTAAATTCAACCGGCAGGGTAATGAAGCTAAAAATTGTAGTAATTGCAAAAAGGATGATACCCGCCAACATTAAACCCGGGAATATATTTATCATTAAAATGCCACCCAGAATAACAAATGTAACTATCCTGGAACTGTATGTTACGATGGGAACAAGTGCAGACCGTAGCTGTAAAGGTGCATATGCCATGGCATGCTGCACGGCATGACCGCATTCGTGAGCAGCTATAGCAGCAGCAGCAACATTGGTTCCCTGATATACATCGGGACTCAAACTGACCGTTTTTGTTTGCGGATTGTAATGATCTGTCAAAATACCTCCTGAAACAATAACTGTAACATCATGTATTCCATTTTCTGATAACATGCGTTCAGCCACCTGGTGACCTGTTAAACCTGATATCAGAGGCATTTTCGAATATTTTTTTATTCTGTTATTAAATCTGGCACTTATAATCCAACTGGGAACGAGAATGATTATCATTAAAATCAAAAAATTCATAATTATTTTTTTTAATCAATTTAGTAGAAGGTGCAAAATTAGTGCAAAATTAAAAGTCTGTCAGTATTATTTTTTTTATTGATTTTTTAACTTTTCCAAAAAATTATATATCTTTGCTGCAATTAACACACGTTCTATTTTTCAATTTCCCCCTTCTTTTACTAACCGAATCGCCTAAGATTGCATCTTTATTCATCAAAATTCTTTGATTTTATATAATTCATTAATTTCTAATCTCATCTCACATGTACACAGCGGAAGAATTAAGCTTAAAGCCCAAATCTGAAATCAATAAAATTGCCAAGGATCTGGGTATCGATAATTATACTAAACTGGAAAGAGATGAGTTGATCAACCAGATTGTAATAAGCTCTCTAAAAACAGTTGAAGAACCTGTCAAACATATATCGAGACCAGTTGCCAGCAGCTCACATGCAACATTCGAACAAATCAGAATTGACAGGAAAAACAAGGCCCGGTCGAGAACTTTTATTGAAGAAGCAAATAAAGCTGTTGCAAAACTTTCAGCTCACCATGAAGATGATTTTTCATTATTGGATGAAGATACTAAGAATCTTGACAGGCAAATCAACTTTGAACCGGATTTACCTGAAATTGAGCCGATGCTGGATGATGAGATCAAAATAGATTTAAATCCTGAAATTCCAACTGAAATTCCAATAGCCTCATCCCGGCAGGAGCCATTATTCATAAAAGAAGAAACTGAAACTGAAACTGAGTATAAACGGCCATTCCCATATCCTGTACCCAGGAACAGGCAACCTAATGTTAATTTTGACGGACTGGTCGATAATGAAGGTGTACTTGAAATACTCCAGGAAGGTTATGGGTTTTTAAGATCAAGCGACTTCGATTACATGCCCTCACCCGATGATATATATGTTTCCCCGTCACAAATAAAACTGTTTGGACTCAAAACCGGTGATGTGGTGCGGGGAGCAATCAGGCCTCCTAAGGAAGGGGAAAAATATTTTGCCCTGATACGACTCGAATCGGTAAACGGACTTGATCCTGCAAAAATCAGGGACAGAATTCCATTTGAACATCTTACACCACTTTTCCCTATTGAAAAATTTGATATCTCACGAAACTCAACCTCTATGTCGACCAGGATCATCGACCTTTTTTCGCCAATCGGAAAAGGACAAAGAGGCCTGATCGTATCTCAACCAAAATCAGGGAAAACTGTTCTATTACAGGAAATCGCAAATGCCATAGCAAAAAACCATCCTGAAGTATATCTGCTGATCCTGCTTATTGACGAGAGGCCAGAGGAAGTTACAGATATGGCAAGAAATGTTCGGGCTGAAGTTATTTCTTCTACTTTTGACGAACCTGCAGAAAAACATGCTAAAATTGCAAATATTGTTCTGGAAAAAGCCAAAAGACTTGTAGAATGCGGCCATGATGTTGTGATCATGCTTGATTCTATAACCCGTTTAGCCAGGGCATTCAATACTGTTGCCCCTGCATCGGGTAAAGTACTGACAGGAGGTGTTGATTCCAATGCGCTCCATAAACCCAAACGATTCTTTGGAGCTGCCAGAAAAGTTGAAAATGGCGGTTCGCTTACCATCCTTGCTACAGCTTTGATAGATACAGGCTCCAGAATGGATGAAGTTATTTTTGAAGAGTTTAAGGGTACGGGAAATATGGAACTACAACTGGACAGGAAGCTCGCAAATAAAAGGATTTATCCTGCTATTGATGTTCCTGCTTCCAGTACAAGGCGTGAAGAACTTATTATCGATAAAGCAACTCTTCAAAGAGTTTGGATACTCCGAAAGTATCTCTCCGATATGAACCCTGAAGAAGCAATGCTTTTCCTTACCGAACGAATGAAAGGTACCAGGACTAATGAAGAATTTTTAACTACCATGAATAGTTAAACTTCATTAAATCATTTTCATTTATTCTTTCTTTCCTATTATTCCTGAGCTTAGAATTTCAGATTCTTACCAATTTGTTCCGGTTCCACCAGATGGCTAGCATGCAAGTGGATTCTTTAGCAGTTTTTTGTGCCATAATGCACACAAACCCGGTAAAAGAACACTTCAAACAATCTTTTGTCCGGTACAAGACGTTATAAAGTTATCGGGAGGACACTTTTTTCCGATCTTTCATCCCTGGCGGGATTTGAAAAACAATGAATCCTTCTTCTATATATAGTTCCGTTTTTAACTATATTTGCATATCAATTTTATTGATCATGTAAAATTTGGTTTTATCAGTTCACGAATTGATAAAGGAAAAGGCTTAACAGCTTTTAAAAAAATTACTATTTCATGAGAAGAATATTTATTTTTTTATTCTTTCTGATCTCCTTTAATTCTGTAATTTTAGCTCAGGATTTCCATAAATCTTTTGCAATATCAAATAATTTGGTAATGGACATTTTCAATGAACATTCAGTTTATTTAGACCTGATTCCATTTAAGCATCATTCGATTGGTATATGCTTTGGAGAAATCTTTGACAATCCAAAATTCGATCCCAGGCCATTATCTTCAAGTCAGAATAATAATCCGGGAACTGTATATAAAGGGTATGTAGCCAGAGCGTTTTACAATTTTTACTTTTTTAACCGTGATTATGAGAAGTTAAAATTTGCATTTTATATGAGTCCCCAAATAATGTATAAAGACTTATACTACAATAATAAATCCTTCCATGATGCAAATCCAGACAAAGGAAGCATTTATTATATAAGAAATGAAAAAGCCAATATTATTGGTGGCAATATGGATGTGGGTTGCCTTATTGCTTTGAGGATATTTAAATCACAAGTTTATTTTTTTTGCAATCCTTACATAGGTTTGGGTTATGACCAACGACACAGGGATATAGAAACTCTATCAATAAATGATCAAAATTATCATGGTGACAAACCGGTTCTGGGAAAAGAAACAAAAGAAACAAAATACCTGACATTCGTTTGTGGTGCAAAAGTTGGCTTAATGTTATCATTCTAAAAATATTTATTTTACTAAAGTACTGCTTTTCTTGACTGACAAAACCATTTTATATTTTTCACCAAACTCAGTTTTGCAGATCAAATTCTTCCTAAAATATATTAACTTTGTCTCTTAATTCTGGGGTGCTCTAAAGTAACGAGCTGAGATCAAACCCATAGAACCTGCTCCGGGTAATGCCGGCGAAGGAAAAGGGAAAGTAATCTTACATATATCTATTAAGTATCCCGGATCAGGAATAATTAATAATTTTATTATGAAAAGGATACTTTTTTTTATTTGTCTGATTTGGTTCCCATTTGCTGTTTTTTCGCAATTCACCATAAGCGGGAAAATATTTGATTCCGAAACTAAAAGTGCATTGGCTGGTGCAGGGATATCGGTTGAAAATACTTTTAAGGCGATCACTGCTAAGGATGATGGTTCTTTCGAAATCAGGAACCTTAAAAAAGGCACTTATGCTGTTAAATTCAGCTTTATAGGCTATCAATCCTACATTGAGAGTATTGAACTCACATCCAATAAAGAATTTACAATATTTCTTCAACCTGCTTCATTACTGACCGATGAAGTGATTATAATGGCAAATAGAGCCTCCTCAAATACACCAACTACTTTTAAAAACATAAACAGGGCTGATCTGCAAAAAATAAACCTCGGACAGGATCTCCCTTTCCTGATCAATACCGTGCCATCAGTGGTTACCACATCGGATGCCGGAGCGGGTTTCGGATATACCGGCCTGAGAATCAGGGGCACCGACCTTACCCGGATAAATGTTACCATTAACGGAGTTCCACTTAATGACCCAGAATCGCAGGGTGTTTTTTGGGTGGATGTACCTGACCTGTCATCTTCTATTGACCAGATACAGATTCAGCGGGGTGTCGGGACATCAACAAATGGTCCGGCTTCTTTCGGTGCCAGCATCAATATTCAGACGATGAAACTTGTCCCGGAGAAATATCTTGAAACAAATAATTCTTACGGTTCCTTTAATTCCTTAAAAAATAGTGTAAGTTTTGGCACCGGGCTGATTGATGGCAAATGGTCGTTTGATGGGAGATTGTCGAAGATCACCTCAGATGGGTATATCGATCGTGCATTTTCAGACATGAGTTCCTACTTTTTAAACGGATCGTATCATTCAAAGAAAACGATCTTCGGAATTAATATTTTTTCAGGAACGGAAAAAACTTATCAGGCATGGAATGGTGTTCCCGGTGATTCGCTTATAACTCACCGAACTTTTAATTCATGTGGAATGTATACTGATACTTCGGGCCACATTCATTATTACAACAACCAAACCGACAATTATAAGCAGGATAATTTTCAATTTATATTTTCACATCAGATAAATTCAAAGCTTGTAATCAATGCCACACTCCATTTTACTCACGGATTTGGATATTATGAAAGTTATTATCAGAACCAGCTTTTCAGTGATTATGGATTCAAAAATGTAATAATAAGTTCTGATACAATAAAACAAACCGACCTGATCAGGAGGGATTTCTTATCAAATGACTTTTATGGATTGGTTTATTCATTAAATTACAAAAACAAAAAGCTGAATTTTATTTTGGGAGGTGCTGCAAATGAATATGATGGAGATCATTATGGTAATGTGATCTGGGCTAAATATTCCCAAAATATACCCAATGATTTCAGATGGTATTTTAATACCGGAATTAAAAAGGATTTCAACATTTTTGGAAAAGCAAATTATTCACTTTCCAAAAAGTTCACACTTTATCTTGACTTGCAATACAGGTATGTTGATTTTACTATTAATGGTTTAATTGAGACACTAGATAATCTTGCTCAATCACATACATTTAACTTTTTCAATCCAAAGGCCGGAATATTCTATAATTTGAACGAAAATCAGGATTTCTATTTTTCATATGCAGTTTCTAACCGCGAACCGACCAGGGCAGACTACCAGGATGCAAATAAGGGCAAAGAGCCAAAAAGTGAATCACTTAATGATTTTGAGTTTGGATATACCCTTAAAAAGACTAATTATACAATTGCAGCCAATCTCTTTTACATGAACTATAAGGATCAATTGGTATTAACCGGAAAGATCAACGATGTAGGAGCTGCTATCATGACCAATGTACCTGAAAGCTACCGTACAGGTATCGAAATGAATTGGGGTGCAAATTTTTCAAAAAAACTCATTTGGGAAGGGAATGTTACATTAAGTGAAAATAAAATCCTGAATTTTACAGAATATGTCGATAATTGGGATCTTGGAAATCAGACTGTTACCTATTTAGGAAAAACCAATCTTTCCTTTTCTCCACCAATAACAGCAGCAAGTAATTTGTCTTACACAGCTTTTAAAAAACTGAATATCAGTCTTATTTCAAAATATGTTGGCAAACAATACATTGATAATACCTTAAGTAATGATCGTATTTTAAAACCATACTTAGTTAACAATATTGTTTTGAATTATAAATTCAAAACCAACTTCATAAAGGAAATCGGCATCAGCCTTATGCTGAATAATGTTCTGAATGTAAAATATGAGTCAAATGCCTGGGTGTATCAATATATTGAATCAGGACAAGCAAAGGTGATGGACGGTTATTTTCCGCAGGCAGGGTTTAACTTTCTTGCAGGGCTGAACCTGAAATTTTAAACTATTCGGGAAATCATTTTTGCGATAATTTCAATTGCGGATTCAAGTCTTTGTTTCTGATCTCCTGAAATGATTATAAAATTTTTCCTGTTTGTATCAAGTTCCATAACGAACCAGTCAAAAAAGAATCTGCGTAAACCGGGATTTTCCCTGAGCGGATCTGGTACCCAGGGGATATCTGTATTGCACAATAGAAAAATATCGTAGTGTCTTTTTTTTATTTCTTCAATAATCCAGAGAGGTACCCTGTGGTATTTATATTCCATCCAGATCTTAATAACAATCAATTCAGTATCACAAATCATGACTTTTTTTGCTTCGGACACAAGTTTATCCTCAAGCATAATCTGTTCCCGGGCAATATTCTCAACATCATCGAAAGTATAGGGACGTTTAAGTTTATCTAGATAATCCCTTGCAAATTCTGGTACCCATACAGTTCGATAATGGTTTGCCAAAGCATTTGCCAGTGTTGATTTTCCTGTAGATTCAGGTCCGGTTATAGCTACTTTAATCAACTTATTTGAATTCTGAAATCTTTTCTCCATTTCGACAATCCATAAACTGCAAGAACCGTAAAAATGAAATAAAGTATGGTAGTTGGATAAAGTCCCTTAAAAAAGTAAATACCCACACAGGTTAAATCAACAATAATCCACAGTATCCAATGTTCCAATATCTTTTTAGCCATCATATATGTGCCTATTATTCCCCAGATACTCACGAAGGAATCCCAGTAAGGATATGCAGCATCAGTATAATTCCTTAGCAGATAACCAAGAATAAAAACGGAAGGAATGCCAATGCAAAAGAAAATAATAAGTTTTTTTAATGTGATTCGTGAAATAGGCAGTGCATGATGATCTTTTCCCCCGTAAAGCCAGTTGTACCAGCCAAAAAGTGTTATAAAAAAATAAAACAACTGAAGTCCGAAATCGGCATAGAGTTTTGAAATATAGAATACATAAATATAAATGACCACATTGATCAGGGCAACCGGCCAGCACCATATAACCTGGCGTGCTGTAAGCCAAACGCCAATAATTCCCGACAGAGCGCCAATAACTTCAATATAATTCTGGCTCAGCCACAACAATATATGTGGCATAACGGTCGGATTTTAAGATTTTTGTAAATGAGCATTCACTATTTTCATAACAAATACAGAATGTGGCATTTCGAAAGATTTTTTAATCTCGGTAGTAATTGCCCCCATCACCTCATCATACTCCCCAAATACCTGTGTACTCATGCCATTGGTTTCGACGGCAATTTGCTTATATTGATTAAGTCGGGCAATAAAATCAAGTATAGGTATTACATATCCCTCATTTAAGGGATAATAACTTATGTCGACTGATATTTTCATGATTATTGATTTTAAAAGTTATTATTTTTTTTTTACAATTGCATTTTTTTATATGCTTCTTCGGCTGCTTGCTGTTCGGCTACTTTCTTTTTATGACCTTTACCCCTGCCCAACTCTTTTCCATCAATTATAACAAAAGCTGTGTAAATTTTATGATTTTGATCTTCAGTTTCTTCCATAATGAACCTGATTTCTTTTTTATCTCTTTGAACAAGTTCATATAATCTGCCCTTATAATTATCTTCTTTTTGTTCAAGCGTATTGATATCAATATGCTCTCCGATACATTTTTTTATCACAAACTGATAGGCAAAATTATAACCCTTATCGATGTATATAGCACCTATAAAAGCTTCGAGTGCATTACCAAACAAATTATTGGCTGGCCGGTTGTCCATTTGAATACTTCGGTCATATTCTACAAATTCTTTAAAGCCAAGTTTTAAAGCTAATTTATTCAGGAATGCCCTATTTGTAACTTTTGATCTGATCTGTGTAAGAAACCCTTCATTTACATCAGGGTATTTACGATAAACATAATCTGTCATCACAGTCGATAAAACTGAATCACCAAGGAACTCCAGGCGTTCATTATTAAGTTCCGGTTGCATCCCAATCGATTTATGCCTGAACGCTTGTAAAAACAAACTTATATTGGAAGGATAAAAAGCGAAAGCATTTTTAAATTTCTTTAAAAATAACTTTTGTTTTTCTGGAAGTAGGATTCTGGTAAGAGCAATCAAAATATGCTCAGTATTTTTTAAATATCAGGGACACATTATGACCACCAAAGCCAAAAGTATTACTCAAGGCATAGGTAATTTCCCTTTTTTGAGACTTATTAAATGTAAGATTAAGATTATTATCTATATCAGGATCGTCGGTAAAATGGTTAATTGTTGGAGGAATCACGCCATTTTTGATTGAAAGTATTGAAATTACAGCTTCCAGAGCACCGGCAGCACCCAGGAGATGACCTGTCATAGATTTTGTAGCACTGATGTTCAATTTGTAGGCATGAGCACCAAAAACCTTTTTGATAGCTAAAAGCTCACTAAAATCGCCAAGCGGTGTAGATGTACCGTGAACATTGATATAATCGATGTCTTCAGGTTTTAGTTTTGCATCAGCAATAGCATTGCTCATCACCAATGCTGCACCTACTCCTTCAGGATGGGGGGCAGTAATATGATAAGCATCAGCTGAATACCCGACACCAACAATCTCACCAATGATGTTAGCACCTCGTTTTTTTGCCATCTCATACTCCTCAAGGATAACTCCTGCAGCGCCTTCACCTAATACAAATCCATCGCGGTCCTTATCGAACGGACGGGAAGCTGTTTTAGGGTCATCATTCCTTTCTGACAGGGCTTTCATCGAGCTGAAACCACCTAAAGCAGCATCAACAACCGAAGCTTCAGAGCCGCCGCAGAAGATGATATCATGTTTTCCCCATGCAATCTGTTCAAAAGCAGCGCCTATAGAATTTGAAGAAGAAGCACATGCCGAGACCGCGCTGTAATTAATTCCTCTGAAGCCAAATCGGATTGAAATAGCTCCTGCAGCTATATCAATTATCATTTTGGGTATAAAAAACGGATTAAATCTGGGGGTTCCATCACCTTTAACAAATGCTGAGATCTCGTCCTGTAGTGATTTAATACCGCCAATGCCCGAAGCCCAAATAACACCACAACGGTTCAGGTTGGTATCTTTCAGGGATAATCCACTCATATCGATGGCTTCTTGTGCACAAGCTATTGCATAATGCGTAAAGATATCCATTTTGCGAGCTTCCTTTTTATCCATGTATTTTTCAACATCAAACCCATGAACTTCGCATGCAAACCTTGTTTTAAACTTGCTTGCATCGAATTTTGTGATGTTTGCAGCAGCACTGGTTCCTTTTACCAGATTTGTCCATAAGTCATCAACCGTATGGCCTAATGGTGTAATCAGGCCAATACCAGTAATGACAACTCTTTTTAAGCTCATACTGAAATTATGAGTTTTTTTTCAATTCATTTTCGAGATAAGATACAGCCTGCCCCACGGTACCGATCTTTTCAGCCTGTTCATCCGGGATGGATACATTAAATTCTTTTTCGAATTCCATTATGAGTTCCACTGTGTCGAGCGAATCAGCTCCTAAATCATTTGTAAAACTGGCTTCTGTTGTTACTTCACTTTCGTCAACACCTAACTTTTCAACAATAATTGACTTTACTTTTGTTTCGATTTCTGACATTTTGAATATTTTTTTAAATGTTATTAAAAAGTAACTTTATAAACTGAGAAATAATCGAAATTTGACTTTTAACAATTGTATAAGTTTTTTTAATTTGGCTACAAAAGTAATAATTGATTTCATAAAAAAAAATAAAATCAATCTATTTTCTTTTAAATACTAACTATTAAGTATATGAATCTTATTGGTATTGTTAGTTTTGAGAAGGATTATCGCCTGTGTTTTTTTCTTAATCAGCATTTGAATCTTAACCTTACACTTTCAGAAGACAAATTACATATTCACCTTAACAAAAAGGATATCGCATTGAATTATTATAAGGGATACAATATTGATTTTGAATTCTTTCTGTTCGAAAATATTACAAATGGGATTAAATTATTTCCTAAATATAAAAATATAAATTACTGGTTAATGGTCATAAATAAAACCTACAACAAAGAGATATATGAAATTGAACAACAAATAAATAAAATTGAAGCTGTTATTGGTTCCTTTCGATTTTCAAACATCAAAGACCTCAGTCAGTTAGCCGATATTGAGTTTTCATAATATTTGCATTTCAGTATAATCAGATGGCATTTCGCAAATTTTAAATGTTACTGAACCTCTATATTTTTTCCAGTAATAATTTGTGAGTCCGTTAGTTATGGCCAGAGAAGGTGCATTCAAATTCTTATTATAGATTGAAAGTTGTAATAAAGTATCTGTACTGAGCTGCACTGTCGGAGCTTTACATTCAACCAGCAGTAATGGAAGTCCATTATTTGAATAAACGAGAATATCTGCCCTTTTTAATAGTTTATTGTATTTTAATGATGCTTCAACCGAAATCATGGTAATAGGAACTGAAATATAGGCAATAAGATAATTCAGAAAATGCTGCCTGACCCATTCTTCAGGAGTAAGTAATATATATTTTTTTCTTACCGGGTCGTATATGTAAATTGAATCATTTTCCTTTTTTATCAAATAATCATATGATGGAAGGTTTAACTTTAGCATTTTTTCGTAGATTTCACCCGTAAAATATTCATGTTAAATATACGAATGCTAGCAAAATTTGATCAAATAATTAAAGATATTCAAAACCGGAAATTTTACCCGGTATATTTTCTGAGTGGAGAAGAGGGTTATTTTATTGACCATATTACCAACCTTTTAATTGATAATGTATTAACTGCTGCTGAAAAAGACTTTAATATGACTGTTATGTATGGTCGTGACAGTATTACTGGAACCATTCTTGATGCCTGTGTCCGTTACCCCTTTATGGCAGAATACAACCTGATTGTCATTAAAGAAGCCCAGGATCTAAAAAAGATTGATGAATTAAATCCATACCTCGAAAATCCAAATCCATCAACAATACTGGTTTTTGCACATAAATATAAGAAGATAGATAAACGTACCAGTACATATAAAATACTTGATAAAAATGCCTGCATCTATACAAGCGAAAAA
>Ga0182027_10011780_pt1 | contig 12318 bp, 9 predicted proteins | sample 712E1DmetaG_FD_121300 | JGI IMG/M metagenome (GOLD analysis project Ga0182027, IMG submission 121300) | Permafrost microbial communities from Stordalen Mire, Sweden - 712E1D metaG (Illumina Assembly) | ecosystem: Environmental > Terrestrial > Soil > Wetlands > Permafrost | place: Sweden...
AATTTGTGCGATACGGCACCACCTCTTCCCATTCCGAACAGAGAAGTGAAACGTTTCAGCGCCTACGATACTAAGCATTGGCTTGGGACAATGGGTCATTGCCAGAAATTTTCTGTTTTCAATTAAAATCCCGACGTAACAGTCGGGATTTTTTGTGGGGAATTGACACCAATACTAGAGTATGTTAATATCCGTTTCTATGGGAAAATATGAACAAGTATCATATCTAGATTTATCGATAAATGGCCCTGCTGAATTATTTGAAGCTTTTTCGGCTAGCCCGTTTAAACGCCTTTCGGGAACGAAGATATTTAGGCAGCCAGAATATAAAAGAATCTTAAATTACAGCCGTCAGGGAAGACTGTTGGGTATAGTTTTTGCACCGGGAGCAATGGTAGATATACGAAAATTGCCGCAGGACGCAAATATTCCCACTGATTCTAAATTGGTAGAGCTTTTTAACGCTCACAATTACACACCTCAACTACAAGAAGATTTAATTCCGGTCTAGGTTATTGAGAGTTTTAGAATGGATCTCCGAAAAGGGATTTTTTTGTGGGCAACTGACACAGATTATGGTATATTAATAATAATGTTGTCGAAAAAGAATTTATTAACGCTTCTGCCTTTATTGTTAATTGTTCTTTTGGCTTCGGTTCTGCGCTTGTGGCACTTAGGACAGGTGCCAATCAGCATGTCGGATGACGAAATTCGGATTTCCTATACAGCTTATTCGCTGGCGCACACCGGTAAAGATGTATTCGGAAATTTCTTGCCGGCTGTTTTTCGTCTTGACGGAGCCAGCGCCAGCGCCCAATTGCCTTTTTATTTATCCGCACTTTTTTTTCTGGTTTTACCTTTAACTGCTTTTGCCGCCAGACTGCCTTTTGCTTTAGCGAGCATTGGCTCGGTGATACTTTTGTATGCCGTTGTTAAAAAACTATTTAATAATCATCTAATTGCGCTTTTTTCTGCTTTTGTGCTTTCGGTTTCAGTTTGGAGTCTTCAGCTGTCCCGGTTTGTAATCGAAATAAATATAGCCGTCTTTTTCTATATTTTGGCCATAGCTTTATTTATCTACTTTCCTCGTAAGACCAAATTTTTCCTGCTTTCGATGCTCTTTTTCTTTTTGGCTTCTTATGCATATGCCGGGACAAAAATCGTGGTTATTCCGATTCTGTTTGTTCTCGTCTGGTATAAATTTAAAGAACTTGGTAAAAAACATTTACTGTTAATTCTACTGACGCTTGTTCTGGCTCTTGGTTCGTTTGCGTATTTAAGCGTTACTCAGGGAGCGGCTAAGTATATGTCTGCCGGCGGAGTACCTTTTTTCTTTTTAGATAAACAACAAACAGCTATTAGCGTAGAGCTGCAAAGAAGAGCGTCCAATGAGCCGCAGTTGATTAAGACTTTGTATCATAATAAATTTAGCTATTGGACAAAGACTTTTGCCGCCAATTACTTAACGGCTTTTTCTCCTCAATACTTATTTTTAGACCAGGAAGCCAGCGGAATATATTCAATCTGGGGACGGGGAGAACAATATCTCTTTGAGCTCCCGTTACTTTTGGTCGGATTATTCTATCTTTTCTGGAAAAAGCGTAAAGAGGCCTTTTTAATTTTAGGACTATTGTTAATTGCTCCGTTGCCGTCGGCCCTGGGAGCAGGTTCTGCAACCTGGACAGCCCGATCCGGCTTGATGCCACTTTGGCTAAGTGTTTTTGTCGGCGCCGGAATCTATTTTTTAGTCACATTTTTTAAAAAACGCCCTTATCAATATCTGGTTCTCGCCATTATTGCCCTTATCTATGTTTATTCGGTCGGGGGATACATTTCGCAATACTATTATGATTGGTCGCAAACTAACGCCAAATATTTTTCCAAATCGACCCAGGATTTGGTTCACCTTGTCAATAAATATCAGAAGCAGGGTAAAGATGTCATTGTTTCCGGCGCGACACAAAATACTTTTTTACACTACGCTTTTTACAATCGGTTGGATCCAAGATTAGTGCAGGTAAATATCAGCAAAACGCCAATCAAGTTCGCCAATTTTACCTTTCAATACGGTTGTTTGCCGGAAATTCCCCAGCAGCTAACTTATATCGCTTTGGTTGACTGTAAATATAAACAGAAACCGACCAGTCAAATCAAAGCCTACGACAGCAGTGAAACAGTATGGAATATTTACGAAAAATAAAGCGGGAATTATTAGCGGTAATTTTAATAATCGTTTTAGCTTCGATTTTACGCTTTCTGTGGTTGGACAAAATTCCAATTGGCATTACCAGCGATGAATTAACTTATATTTTTAACGCCAAAGCCATTTTTTTAACCGGTAGCGATATTAGTGGTACCTGGAATCCCTTAAGCGTAATGCTTTTCCATTATCCGGCTTACACTACGCCGCAAGCTGAATTACCGTATTTTTTATTGACGCCCGTTGTCGGGTTTTTGCAATTTTCACTCTTTAACGCCAGAATTACTTTTGCATTTCTAAGTGTCCTAACCGTTTTGTTCATCTATTTAATCGCCAAAGAACTTTTCGGGAAGAGGGTAGGGACAGTCGCGGGTTTAGTGGCCGCGTTTAATCCCTGGTTAATTTACATTGGTAGAACCGATTACGAGATGGTTCCGGCCACTCTGTTTTTCTTAATCGGCATCTATGTTTTATTAAAAGCCAAGAGTTGGAAAATCTTGTGGTCTATTCCGATTCTATATCTGGCTTTTTACTCCTATATTGCGACTAAGTTAATCTTTATACCAATAATTTTGGTAGTTATCACATATTGCTATTTCGTAAATAAAAAATTTCTCAAACAATATTTAGTTGTTCTAATTTCAAGTGTTTTACCCGTTTTTATCTATGCATTAATTCTGAAACAAGATTCTAACGTACGTCTCAATGAGATTTTTACCCCTAATGCGCCAATTCTAATTAATCAAGTAGATGCCATTCGACAAATAACCATGCAGACTCCTTTAAAAAATATATTCGATAATAAGATTACGGAATATTTAATGATGCTCTTTTTAAAGCTCTTTAATACAACCTCTTTTAGTTATCTATTCTTAACAGGGGATAACTTTTTTCCACTTATTAGGCATGGATTATTCTATATCTTAGATGCAGCGTTTCTACTTTTTGGTTTAGCAGCAGCTTATAAAAAAAGTGCAAAAATATTTTTCCTACTGATTTCACTTTCTTTTATTGCGATTTTGCCGCATGTTTTTCATAGTGAAAGGTTAGAAAATTTTACTCCGCATATTACTTTATTGTTTCCGTTTGCCATAATTTTAATTGCGATTGGAATAGATGAAACGCTTAATTTATTTAAGAATAAGTGGGTTACTTATATTATTTCAGCCCTTATATTCTTGTTGTATACATTGTTCTTTTTAAACTTTTTGAACATTTATTTATTTCAATTTCCTTTGCAGGGAAATTTCGATTTTCCGGTTCGGTTATTGTCAAAATACACTGCATTGGCGAGTGAAAACAAACAGCCGATTATTATTTATTCTCCGGGTGTTCCCGATACATTTCGGAAATATATTTTTTATACCAATAATTACAATAAAAATACGGCTTCCTTAATAAGATCAGCTTACAAAACTAATCAATTTAATTTTGGGAACATTCAAATTTTAGGTTGCAATAATACGATTGATCCGACCAAAACAAAGAGCACAATTATTTATGATTTTAATTGCGGGGCGTTAAAAAATAATTATAAACGCGTTGTTATTCCGCGTCTTTCCGATGGAGGACAAAGTTATGATATTTTTAATGATAAGACTTGCAAGGATTTTTCTCTAAAAGGCTATCCGTCGAATTTAAAAATCAGCGATTTTGCAATCGAAAGTCTTTCCAAACAGCAGTTTTGCGAAACTTTTATTACTAACCCCTAAGCTTTTTTGGCGACAATAATACAGTGGGTAAATAAGTCTTTGGGACCAAAATAAAACTTCAATAGCTTAAAACCGGTCTTTTGCAGAATCTCCGCGACTTGCTTTTTCGATTCCACCAGTGAGATTTCTTCCGGATGCAGTCTAATATCTCTCTGCAAGAGATTGTTTAAAATGAAATGAGTCGAGTTCAAAAATAAAACCGTCGGACCATATTTTGGAGGCCAAAAAAGAACAATTTTACCGTTTGGTTTAAGTACCCGTCTAAGTTCTCGTAAAATTTTTTCGTCTTCTTCTTTGGTAAAGTGTTCCATGACTCCCAAATTATAGATTCCGTCAAAAACAGAATTTTTGACGGGGATTTTAAAAATACTCGCTTTGACCAGTTTTGCTTTAGCGCCGTTTTCAAGACGATAGAGCTTAAGGGCTTCGGCCGAAATATCAAGCGCTGTCAGCGTAAATTTTGTGACAATATCTTTGTCGACTTCTCCCGCACCGCTACCGGCATGTAGTAACTTGGCGTTCTTTTTAAATTCGCCGCTAAGAAAATGATTCAATGCCCGTTTAATAATTAACGTCCGATACAGACTGGCGATAAACCGGTAAAGCGCTTGCGAAGTGGTTTTTTTCTTAGTCCAATACTTGTCCCATTCTTTTTCTTCCTGAGCGGCTTTAGCCTTAGTCATGCACGGATTATAAGAGAAATTTTGTCTTAAGACAAGCGGTGCGTAACGCCTAAATTTGTGGTATAATTAGACAATCTTAAAACGAAAGGTAATAAATGAGTGGCGAATATAAATTCAAAAAATCAATCTTCAAAAACTTCTAAACCGTTGACAATGGCGGAGCTTTTAGCAACGCATAAAACCAACTTTGTAAACGTTTCCAAAGGACAGATACTTTCCGGTGTGGTTACTAAACTGACTTCCGGTGAAATTCTGGTTGACATCGGCGCCAAAACCGAAGCGGTCGTAATGGAAAAAGACAAGCGGATTCTTAAAAGTCTTCTTTTTAGTCTCAAATTAGGCGATAAAGTAACGGTGACGGTCTTGAATCCGGAATCGGATTACGGTAACCCGGTGGTTTCGCTTAGGCGCTTTAACGACGACCGGGTTTGGGTGAAATTGGAAGAACTCAAAAAAAACAAGGAGCAGGTTGATGTTATTGTTGGGGAATTAACCCGGGGCGGATTTTTGGTAACCACCAAAGACGGCATCTCGGGATTTTTACCCAATTCCCAAACGGCATTTTTGCAAAATGCCCAAGAGTTGGTCGGTAAAGAAATTAAGGCTTCGGTGATTGAGTTAAACAGGCCTCTTAGGAAAGTGATTTTTTCGCAAAAAGCGACCGTGGCGGCGGAAGATTTTGAAAAAGCCACCAAAAGTTTAAAAGTAGCGCAAGAAGTTGAGGCAACAATCTCCAACGTCGCGCCTTTCGGCATCTTCTTACTAATAGAGCTTAGCGATAAAAGTGTAGTCGAGGGCTTTGTGCATATTTCTGAGATTTCCTGGGAGAAGTTAGTGATAATCCCTGAGAGCTACAAAGCGGGGGAGAAGATAAAAGCGCAGATTATCGGTTTTGACCGCGAATCAAAAAGGGTCAATCTTTCAATTAAAGTTTTAACTGCCGATCCGTTTGCGGACAAACTAAAGAGTTATATCTCAGACCAAAGGGTTTCGGGAAGCGTCTCTAAAGTATTATCCAGCGGCGTGTTGGTCAATTTGGAAAAAGGCATTGAAGGGTTTATCAAAAAAGAGAAAATTCCACCCGCCGTTTCTTACTCGGAGGGTTCTCAAATAACTGCCACCGTAGTTGAGGTAGACAGCAAGAGGCACAGGGTTATTTTGGTTCCGGTTCTAACCGAAAAGCCAATCGGATACCGATAATTCTTCTTTTATTATGGCAAGAGTTGAAACTTCATTTGTCTGCCAGGAATGCGGATACGACAGCCCGGCTTTTTTGGGCAAATGTCCGGAGTGCGGAATGTGGAACACGCTGAAAGAATTTAAAACCTCATCGTCAATTTCCAAATCGCAAAACTTCAACCATAAAAATCAAACCGACATCAAACCAAAAATATTGTCGGAGATTGCGCATCAGGAGAAGGACCGCTTTACGACGGGCTTTTCGGAAATGGACAGTGTTTTGGGCGGGGGAATAGTCAATGGAAGTGTAGTTTTATTGGCCGGAGACCCGGGAATCGGCAAGTCAACCTTGCTTTTGCAGGCAGCCTTAAACGTTAGTTTGAACAAAAAAACAGTCCTCTATGTTTCCGGAGAAGAATCGGAACAGCAAATAAAGCTTCGAGCAGTCCGTTTAACCAAAAATCTGAAAAATGAGTCACTATTTTTAGTGTCGTTAACCGATACCAATGCCATTGTTGATTTAATCGCTTCGGAAAAACCGGCGTTGGTGATTATCGATTCAATCCAAACTATGGAGTCGGAAAGTTTGACAGGACTCTCGGGGAGCGTCGGACAGGTAAGGTATGCCGCGGCGGAATTTATTAAAACGGCCAAGACCTTAAACATCCCAACGGTTTTGGTCGGACACGTTACTAAAGAGGGAATGGTAGCCGGACCGATGGTTTTATCGCATATGGTGGACACGGTTTTATTTTTGGAAGGCGAAAAAAACACCGGCACCAGAATCTTAAGATGTCTTAAAAATAGGTTTGGACCGATTGATGAAGTCGGTATTTTTGCGATGCAGGAAAATGGGATGACCGAGATTAAAAATCCGGAGCAGCTGTTTTTAACCAAAGGAAACGGCCCGGGCTCGGTACTGGTCGCCAATTTGGAAGGGACAAGAGCGTTGTTGGTTGAGGTCCAGGCTTTGCTGGTTTACTCAAAATTACCGATGCCACGACGTGTTGCCAGCGGTGTTGATTATAAACGCTTGGAGCTGCTTTTAGCGGTCTTACAGAAGCATGCTAGACTGCCGGTCGAACAGATGGATGTATTCGTTAATGTCGCCGGCGGACTAAAGCTGAACGATCCGGCTTGCGATTTGGGGATTTGTTTAAGCATTCTCTCAAGTATTAAAAATATAAATTTATCCAGGGTGGTAGGAATTGCGGAGGTTGGGCTATTGGGGGAATTAAGAGAGCCGCCATTTTTGGAAAAACGCATAAAGGAGGCGAAGAAGCTTGGATTCACGAAAATAATCACGCCGAAAAACTATCATTCCATCGAAGAAGTTGTTAGAATATTAACGAAATAATATGGCAAAGAAAAAAGTCCTAAAAGTTCAAAATAGTCAGAAAGAGGCAAACATTACTGCGGTGGAGACGACTGAAAAGGGAGTACATTTTTCGCCAAGATTCGTCGCCATGCTGGCTGACGAAGTGGCAAAAACCGTAGCCAGAAGATTGCCTTTAAGACGCAGTAACGGCAAGAAAAAGAAGAAACCAAACGGTCATTTAGACGGTGCCATTTTCTTAGATACCTCTGCTATTATTGACGGCCGCATTTTCGACGTTATCAATCTAGGTTTATTCCGCGGTAATTTCGTGGTTTTGGAAAGTATCCTTTTGGAGCTAAAACATATTGCCGACTCCAAAGATTTGGTCAAGCGGGAGCGGGGCAGAAAAGGCTTGGAACTTCTAGAAAAAGTCAAAAAAGTCAAAGGCATTAAACTGGTGGCAATTTCCCAGGAAAAGGAAAAGTTGATGGGACTGGATAAGTTAAAAGAGGTTGACGAAAAACTAATCCAAGCGGCAAAGCTCAATAAAGGTAGGCTTATCACTTGTGATTATAACTTGGAGAAAAAGGGGAGCATTGGTGGCGTTTCGGCGGTTAATATGAATACCTTGGCAAATGTCTTAAAAGTGATTGCCGTACCCGGAGAAACTTTGCATATCCAGATTCAGCATCCCGGTAAAGATTCGACTCAGGGAGTAGGGTATTTAGACGACGGAACAATGATTGTGATCGAAAACGCTTCTCAATATCTTGGCAAAGAATTAGACGTGGTAGTTTCAAGAGTAATTCAAACTTCAGCCGGTCGCATCCTCTTCTCCAAAAAACTCCTCTAAATCAATAAATTATTCTATCAATTAGAGCATGAGATCCTATCTTCTAAAAAGGTGATACGACAACCTGCCCAATCGTCGTATCACCATTCTAGCTTCCAAATATTGATATTAAAATATCAATCTCTATCAAGTAAATCGATAACTTTTGGCCTCATCAATTTTCCTTGACAAGTTTTTATTTATTTGCTATTAACTCTAAATAGGTAATTAGTTTTATTTCCTGCCTAAAGGACTAATTACCCTTTTTCCAAGAGCATTGCTTATCGTACAAAGAGCTTATTATCCAAGTAACGAAAGCGATGCTCTTCTAGTATTATCTAGAATCTAGAGCAAAACTACCGGAACATTTAACCCTTTTTCCAAGAGCTTCTTAAATTGTTCTCGACCTTGTTTTACCAATATTTGCTGTTTGTAGTCGGCGATTGTTTTAACCGCTGTCTTTCCCTTAAGGCTTAAAAATCCTAACTTCATAATCTACAAGAATTGTACCACAGGTTGTCAATAGAATCAAACCTATAGCACTAAGGTGTATGAAATCCACCAAAACTCATAGTAATTTATATACTGTTTAGCTTGATTTGGCGGCCTATTTAATTTTTAATCAAAAAATGTGGATAACAGGGGGAAATTTTATTTTTCCTCTTGACAAAAGTTATTTTAGGGTACTTTTAGGCGGTTTTAATGAGTGGGGAAAAGAAGGTGCGAAGCGGGGGCTGGTAGTCGTATAACGCTTTTGACTTAATCCAAAGCTTAATCAGTGATGCAATATTTCGCTTAACGTCGGAAAGGTAGATCTTAGGATCATTGCGGTGGAAGTGGAGGAAGTCTTCAAGGTTAGCGAATTTTCCGTAGGGCATCAACTTCATAAAGATGTCGCTATAAATAAAAGGATTAGAGCCGGTAAATTTCAATATATCCTTCGGAAGCAATGTCTTATTGATTAAAACCGTTTCAAATTGCATCGAAATTCCGTGCAAGGGGTTTTGGTAAATGAGGCTATTTTCGGTCGGAAAGTCGCTTCTGCCGATTTTCTTACCTACGCTGTCAATAAAAGTGCATTGTGAGCCAACAGCCACGACATCGGGGTTCTTTAATAAGAAATTCAACTGTTTCTTGAGCCTGTTTGGGCTACTGATATCGTCGGTATCCATAAAAGCGATAAAGCTGCCTTTGGCTTTTTTGGTCAAACGGTTTAAAGTGATGGTGATACCGTATCTTTTGACATTTTTATAAACTCTGAGTCTTTTATCTTTTTTCTTCAAAGTGTTTAAAATCGAGCGTGAGTTGTCGGAAGAGAAGTCATCCATCGCAATGATTTCAATCTCCTTGTAGGATTGATTTGAGAGGCTTGTAACGCATTCCAAAAGTGTTGCTCCCGAGTTATGAACGGGCAATAATATAGATATTAATGGTTTTGTATTTTTCATAAATCTAGACAGAGGTTAAGTATGGGCTAGTTTAGGGCAATCATCATTTTATGTTTGTAAAGCATATCACAGTTAGCCTTGTTAGTCAACTTTAGGTGGTCGGTTTCGACTGACTTTTGAAGCTAGAAACTTCATTAAGACTAATAAAACAGGCACAAATAAGATAATCAGCCCCAGATATTCCAAATACTGCGGGAGAAAGATTATCACAACTTGACTGCCTTTATTCACGAGCCAGCCGTTGGACCAATTATTAACCAAAACGTGCTCAGATATCTCCTTGGTAAAGAAAGGTGCCAGACTGCCTTTAATAATACAGCTAATGCTCGATGAGCAATTAATGTAATATGCCCGGAAGCCTTTTTCATAAGAAAGATTAAGGTTTATAATGGTTGGGTTGCCGTCGGTTGTTACAACGTAGAAAGCGGAAGAATATTTGGTTACTTTTGTAATTTTTCCCTTAAGTTTAAGTTTTCCAGTTTGCAGGCCGGTTTGAATACTCTCTAGGAAGTTGTAAGGAATAGGGATGAAATCAACCGAGGACAAATAATTTACCGAAGGACTGCCTTTAATGCCTAAGTTCGAGAGATTCACATCGTATCCAATGCCGTTACTGTCCATCGGCGGAAGCAAAAAAACATCTTTATCTAGAGTTTTAAAGCTTGACAGATTAGAATAGATGTCGCATCTGCCCGAGGTGTAATTTTTTACACACAAAGTTAATGGTAATCCGGTTTCATTTTTGGAATTAACGATCAATAAATAGGCTTGGTTATGGGGAAGGTTTAGGTAAGAAAAATGGTCACAAAAGCTACCATCAAGAGCGCTATATATTATTTCATTTGTGCCATTAATATTAACGATTTCTTTTTTGGCGTTAGTCAGAGGAGAAGGGCAGTCGTTATTAAATTTTTGTACTCCGGTAACGGTAAAACCGGGATTATAAATAATGTTTTTTGGCAGGATAATTTTATTAAAAGAAACGGTTTGATTATGCAGAAAAACGCTGTCAATCAGGTTTTTTGTAATACTAATATCGGAAACAGATTGTGAATAAGAGGCTATCAGATTAGTCAAAATGTAGGTGGCTTTATTTGCTGAATTAGCTTGAATGATGATTTTAAGAGCCGTCGAAGAGGTCTTGTTCAAAGTTAAAACATAAGGGAAAGAAACGGTGTTTCCTGTTCTAATCGGACTTTTGTAATAAACGCAAGTTGATGTTTGCTGGTCGAAAAGACAGGAATTAATTTGCGCGTCGCCTGCAAAATGGAAGCTAAAATTAGTTAGAAGGTTGGCATTTTGTTCGACAATTTTAGTTTGGAAAAACCCATAGGGAATAAGCATGCAAATATCTCCCTTGCCGGTAATCTGAATTGTGTTCGCCGTAAAGGTCGCCTGTGGGGCCTCATTCCCGTTACAGGATGAAAAGAAAGGGTTAATAACCGTTGAAACATTATCTAGTGGCTTAGAATCACTATTGTCAAAAACGCTAAGCGTATTATCGTCATTTAGAAGCGTTACTTTGGCAATACCAAGCGGTGTGTTATCCGGTAAATTACCAAGGTTAAATAATTCGTTTTGATTAACCGAAAGAGAAAGTTCATTGTTTTGTTGACCAATATTCAGGGATGTTGTGAGCGGTAAAGCGGAAGAAAGGTTGTCAAAAACAGGTACGTTGGGATATAAAGAAATGCTTAAAGCTCTGGCGCTTTTCTCAACAATTAGATCTGCCGGAATAACAGTAAAATAACTTGAAAGTTGTCCTGTCTGAAAGTTCTGAACTGTTTTTAAAGGGCTCAGCGTTATATTTTCAGCATTAATACTGAGTATATTATTGTGTAGCTTTGATTGATTATCGATTAAGTCCCGGAAAGGGAAAAACAAATTATTAAATCCACTAATTGACGGGGAAGAAATATAATCTCCGTATTGGTTATAGACAAAATCCTCGTAGGTAGTATTAGTCGTGGGGGAGACATTCACATTTGTATTGACTGATGTAACAATGGTTGAATCGTTTTTCAGCTTAAACAATTCGAGATCGCCAAAATCCTTTTTTTGTTTCACGAGACCGCTGTGGTTGATTAATTGTTCGCTTCCGGCAAAATCAAGAACACTTTTTGGGTTCTGCGGGTTAACCACGCTTTTGTCTATCAAGATAAAGCCAATTTGGTATTTCTTGATAACGCTTTGGAGTAAGCCCCCATCGCCTTTATAAATGGCGTAGGACATCTCCCTGTAATAAGACTCGTTGTATGGGCTCCAGCGGTCGAAGTCACGGTCTAAAAGGGGTTGCTTAATGCCAAAATACAAAAATCCGGCACCTTGGTAACCCCAGTTGTAATAAACCCAGCCATACGGTGAATTAATCGGCAAATTAGCAACTCGCAAAGTTTCAGGTTGCTGATCTAAATAGTTAAACAGTTGAAAATATTGATTTGGAATTTGTACGTGCATAGCGGTATTAATAAAGTTGCCGGCAAATGAAGGAAAACTGTAGAAAATAATCAGTAAGGCAAAAATTACGGCAAAAATAGGTTCTAATTTAAAATTAATCTTCTTCAATTTTTCAATCGCAAACAAAACAAAGTAGCCAAAAAAGATGGAAACTAAGAAAACATAAAGGTTTAAAATTTTATCATCCGGAAAACGGAAAGCTTCTTTGAAGAAAGGAAAGTAATTTTGAAAAAGGTTATAGATCGGTGCGGTTGGAAAGTTGTCGTTGATTAAAAAGAATAGACAAAAGCCGAAAAGTAGAAGTAAGGGAGCAAATTTCAGCTTTAATTTTTTGGCCGACAAGAAAGCCCCTGTTAAAAAGCTCAAACCTAAACCATAACTTAGAATCAAAATAAAAATATTCTTTAAATAAGCAATGTAGGGAAGAAGAAGGTCTGTAAAAACGTTATTTCCCTGGTAAATATTCCAGTCAAAATAAAAACTCTTTAA
>Ga0182027_10011781_pt1 | contig 12318 bp, 7 predicted proteins | sample 712E1DmetaG_FD_121300 | JGI IMG/M metagenome (GOLD analysis project Ga0182027, IMG submission 121300) | Permafrost microbial communities from Stordalen Mire, Sweden - 712E1D metaG (Illumina Assembly) | ecosystem: Environmental > Terrestrial > Soil > Wetlands > Permafrost | place: Sweden...
CAGCCCTTCGGCTCCTGCTGATTGGTGGTCACCGATGACGGTCCAGCCGCTCATTGAACAATGGTTTCCGGCATCCATCATTGGCGCCGAGAGCATGAGGGAGCGGGGAGCGGCAAGCGCATTGCCCCCCATCAACTTCCTGCACGTCTGGTGGGCGCGAAGGCCCCTTATCGCAAGCCGAGCCGCCGTTGTTGCCTCCCTGCTCCCAGCTTGGCCATCCGAAGAAGAGGCGTCGACGGATCATGAGGCCGCGGGAGTTCTAAGAGCTCTCACCGCGGAGTTCCCAGGCGGATCTGAGGAATATCACCAGTGGTTCACCAGAGCCATCGGTATTCTCGGAGACCCAGTTGCGGGACGTCGTTCCATTCGTGCCGCTGTGGCGGAGGGAACAACGACCGCTGGCAATGCGTATGGTTACAACAGAGCATTCACTGTCTCTCCGGATTTCCGAACGATTGAGATGATCCGCCAACTGACCAGCCTCCGGGGGGGCGTCAGTGATGTACCGGTAGTGCTCGACCCTTTCAGCGGCGGGGGATCGATCCCGTTTGAGGCGGCGCGTTTCGGTTTTGACACGATTGCTAACGAACTCAACCCAGTCGCGGCTGCCATTCTCCACGGGACGGTCGATCTACCGGCAACGCTTGGCCCCGGCTTTGCTACGACGATCGAGCACTGGGGCGCGAGATGGGCTTCGCTGGTCGAGAAGCGCCTAGCGCCATTTTTCCCGCGCGAACACCCGGATGAACGGTTGGCATATATCTGGGCACATACCGTTCCGTGTCCAACTACTGGGCGGGCGACCCCCCTAGCGCCAGACTATTGGCTGGCCACGGGCAAGGCCGGCAGGGACGTCGCTGTGCGACTCGAAGGTGACGCAACGACGGGTGAAATGCGCCACGAGATCATCGAGGGCGACCGCGCGCGTGAGTGGGGTAGTCGATCGACCTACAAGCACGGGGTCGGCACGAGCATCTGGACCGGTGAAACGTTCAGCAGCGACTACATCCATCAGCACGCCGCGTCCGGCGCAATGGGCGAGATGCTTCTGGCGGTATCGGTCACCCGGCCCGGGCGCAGCGGCCGCCAGTTTCGGGTTCCGAGTGCCGACGATCTCGACGCGGTGGTTGCGGCCGATGCCGAATACCACCGCCTTTTGCCGCGTTGGGAGATCGAGGACTTGGTGCCGTCAGAGGAACGATTCATTGGGCCGGCTGATCGTTCGGCGCGGTACGGAATCCGACTGTTTCGCCAAATGTTCACATCGCGGCAGCTCTTGACCACGATCACGGCGGTGGAAGAGCTTCGAAGGATCGTCCAAGATGCCAGAAGTGAACTTGACCAGGATCAGACCAAGGCGCTCGACCTCTTCTTGGCGTTCGCACTGGACTGTGCAGTTAACTACAACGGTCGTCTTTCGAGCTGGCATTCAAGCCGTGTGACAATACGGTCTGTTTTCGATCGCCATGACTTCAGTTTCAAGTGGACGTTCGCGGAACTTGACGGGGCCAGTTCCTTGATTCCGTGGGCCGTGTTTCAGATCTGGGACGCGTACAAGAAGATCTCTTCGCTAGTTACAACCGAGGGCACCCTCTTGTCCGAAGGGCGAACTTCTAGGGCAAGGATAACGATCGGCTCAGCAACTGCTCTCGAGTTGCCTTCAGAATCAGTTGACGCTGTCATCACTGATCCGCCCTATTACGACAACGTGATGTACGCAGAGTGCAGCGACTACTTCTTGGTGTGGCAAAGGCGCATTCTTCGTGACACCTGGCCCGAGCTGGGTACAGCGGAATTGTCGGACAAAGAGTCTGAAGTGGTTGCGAACTCGTCGCTGTTCGAGGGCGTGGCTACGTCTGCGGGCGGAGGTCGCCGTGTACTTGGTACCAAGACGGCGACCGAGTTGGCAGACGAGCACTACGAGCGACTCCTGACTCAAGCATTCGGTGAGGCTCATCGTGTCCTGAAAGACAACGGGGTGCTGACCGTTATGTTCACTCATAAGAGGGTCGATGCCTGGGACACCCTCGGCCAGGCGCTGCTGGAGTCAGGTTTTGCGGTCGGTTCTTCCTGGCCCGTTCACACCGAGAGCGAGCATTCGCTCCATCAGGCAAAGAAGAATGCAGCGTCCTCGACAATCTTCCTTACGTGCCGCAAGCGAGGCAGTACCACGCCTGCGTACTGGGCCGACATCAGGGGAGAGATCGCTGCCATCGCCCGTGAAGCGGCTGCCCAGTTTTCGGAGAGTGGCCTCACCGGAATCGACTTGACAATCTCGACCTTCGGGCCCGTTTTGGGGGTTCTTTCACGGAGCTGGCCAGTGTTGACTGGACAGCTCGACGGCGAGGGCAACCCTCAGGTGCTCCGTCCCGACGTTGCCCTCGACTTGGCCCGTGAGGAAGTATCTAGGCTGAAGATACGAGGGCTCCTCGGCGGTCGCGACGTGGAGTTTGACCGGGTCACCGACTGGTACTTGTTGGCGTGGGCTGACTTCGGTGCTGCGGAGTTTCCCTTTGACGAAGGCCGCAAGCTGTCAATCGCCATGCACCTCGAGATGGACGACCTGGCCAAGGTCCACAAGATCGTTCGGTCGTCGAGCGGGACCGTGACGATTCTCACACCGGCACAGCGTCGCACGGCCAAGGGTCTCGATCCTGATGCGGCTACTTGGCCAACACAGATCGATGCGCTTCATGCCCTGATGCTCGTTTACGAGGAGGAGGGTCTCTCTGCCACGAAGGCGTGGTTGTCTCGGACGGGTAAGGCCGATGACCAGAGGCTCCATGATCTGGTCGAAGCAGCGATCCGTGCTGTCCCTCGGGTGAAAGACAAGGGAGAGTTCGTCCGCCCCGAGGCCCGAGCCCTGGAAGGCCTTCGGGCCACCCTTTTCGACGACATCGCTGCTCCAGCCGATCCAGACGAAGCCCCCGCCAAACTCTTCGAGATGGACTGAGTCAGAGGGGGAGGAAGCGGTGAGGCCCGTAGCAGTCGATCGAGAGCGAGGCCTTCGGGACCTCGATTTGCGTCTCGGCTACGACACGGCAGATCAGGCGTTGCGGGACTTCTACGTGCCGGCACTGAGCCGGGCGGTCACCTATGACCGTTCAGTGGGTTACTTCCGGGTGTCGTCATTGTCGGTTGCCGCTCGCGGACTCTCCCGGTTCATCGCGGGCGGTGGGCACTCTCGGTTCCTGATCGGCGCCGAGGTTGGTGAGGAGGAACGAGACGCCCTCATCGGGGCGCAAGAGATCCCGCCCGCATTCGCAGCGAAGCTCGCTGCTGGCTTGGTGCCCTCCGACGAAATCTCCCAACGCCGCCTCGAGGTTCTGGCCTGGCTTGTGAAGAAAAAGCGGCTCGAGATCAAAGTGGCCGTCGCCGTCGATGAGAACGGTGCGCCCACTCCACCGGGCATGGAGGTGCCGTACTTCCACGAGAAGATCGGCGTGCTACGCGACCGTCTTGGGGATGGCGTCGTTTTCCAAGGTTCGACCAACGAAACAGCGACTGCTTGGCTGCACAACTTCGAGTCATTTTCGGTGTTCCAGTCCTGGGACGGGACCGTCGGCCATTTCGACCTCTGGGTCGGCAAGTTCGAACAGCGTTGGAGAGGCGACGTCCCCGGTTTCCGAGTCTTCTCGCTTCCAGCGGCAGTCGAGGCTGAGCTCGTCCAGTACGCGCCCGCTGAGGTCCCTGCCGCCAAAGATGTCGAGGAGCCGGAGGAGCGTGCCGACAGGAGCACCCTTAGCCGGTTCCTACTTGCGGCCCCCCACCTGTTGGGGGCCCAGGCGTTGGCTGAGGCCACCAGCGGTGTGTCGCTGTTCCCCCATCAGCGCAAGGTCGAGGAGCGTTTGGCCGATGAGTACCCGCGGTCGTGGCTCGTCGCCGACGAGGTCGGGTTGGGAAAGACGATCAGCGCCGGCATCTCACTCCGGCGGCTGCTGTTGAGCGGCCGGGTGAAACGGGTACTGGTGATGGCGCCAGCGAACGTGTGCCCCCAATGGCAAGACGAACTGTTCGAGAAGTTTGGCCTGTGGGTTTCACGGCTCGAGGCCAACAGGATCTGTGGCGCTTATCCGGGCGACGTGCGACCGGTGCCGACCGGCAGTAACCCCTACGACGACCACGACGTTCTACTCGTGTCAAGCCACTTGGCTCGCCTTTCAAGACACCAGGACCAGATTCTCGCCGCACGTCGCTACGACCTGATCATCATCGACGAGGCGCACCATGCCCGACGACGCGCTGCCGACCTCGACGAGTACCGGCCGAGCCGGCTGCTACAGCTCCTCGATCGAATCACCGAAACCGATCACGCCAAGGCCATGTGGTTGCTTACGGCGACGCCGATGCAGATCCACCCGATCGAGCTGCTCGATCTGCTCCGCCAGGTCGGGGTGTCCGGTGCGATCGAACGCTTCGACGCGTTCGAGCGCTTCTATACGGAGATCCGCAAGGACGACGACGCGACCACGAACTGGGACTATCTCGCCCGCACGCTGAAGGACACGCCGTTGCCTCCTTTCAATGGCGCCGACCGAGCGATGCTCACCCACATCGAGACCCGCCTCGGACCTGTGCAGCGAAGCCGCGTCGAACGGTTCGGCTCGACAGAACAGGAGAGTGCCCAGCTCGTAGAAGAGCTCGGCGCCGAAGGGCGGCGTGAGCTACGGGCCTGGCTGCGACAGCGCAGCCCGGTCGGCGAGTTCGTAACCCGTCACTCCCGCCAGACCCTGAAGCGATATCGGGATCAGGGGCTCTTGAAGGAGCCGATCGCCGATCGCGACGTGCAGGCCGTCCCTGTACCGTTCACAGTGGAGGAGGGAGCTCTCTATTCCGAGCTCGACGGCCTCCTCGACCGGCTCATGGCTGCGCATGGCAGGCGGCAGGGTGCCGGGTTCGTACTCACCATTTACCGGCGGCGGCTTACCTCTTCCTGGACAGCGATCCGCCGAACCTTCGAGCGGCGCATGGCGAAGGAGGGCCTTGCTCTCGAGCTCGACCTACTCGATGAGGCCGAAGAGGACCTCGAGACAGATGAAGGCGAGGTCATCGACGACAGCACCGCGGTCCCCCTGACCGATTCCGACCACGTCGAGATCGAGCGATACATCAAGCGCCTAGACAGGGTTGCCGACTCAAAATTCGACATTCTCGAACAGCACCTCAACGAAGCACGCGGTAGCGGCCGCACCGTCATCGTCTTCACCCAGTTCACTGACACCCTCGACTACCTGCGAGACCGGCTGCATCCCGCCTATCGCTCCCATCTCGCTACATACTCCGGCAGTGGTGGACAACAATGGCTCGAGGGCGAGGGGTGGGTCGGTATCTCCAAGCAGGATCTCGTCGAGCGCATCCGCAGTGGCATCGTCTCGGTCATCCTCGCCACCGACGCCGCGAGCGAGGGCCTCAACCTGCAGGCCGCCAGCTATCTCATCTCCTATGACCTGCCGTGGAACCCCATGCGCGTCGAACAACGGATCGGCCGCATCGACCGCATCGGACAGCAGCAGCCGATTGTCACGGTGCGCAACTTCGTTATCCCCGGAACGGTCGAGGAATCCGTCTACCGAGCGCTCGCTGACCGCATCGACCTGTTCTCCGGCCTGGTCGGTCAACTCCAACCCATCCTCGGCGCCACCGAAGACGCGTTCCGGCGGATTTTTCGGACACCACGATCCGAGCGGGCCCACGCTCAGCAACAAGCCATTCAGGGCCTGATGAACCGAGTCGAGGATCTCGAACGCACGGGCATCGAACTCAGTGACGAGGATCCGCTGCCCGACCCGGAGTACCCCGAGCCGCCCGTCGCCCTCGACGAGCTGCGAGCGTTCCTCGTGGAGGACCTCGACCTCGCTCTCGATTCACCGGGTCGCCCAGCCACTTTCGACGCCAAACGCGTGTCCCGCGATCCCGAGCACTGGACAGCATTGGCTACCTACGGCCACCCAACCCTCGAACCCGCGCTCACCAGACTCGCTGCAACAGGCGGAACGGACCGCAGCCCCCTCGTCCTGCGCGAGCTCGGCCACCTCGCTGTCGCCTACCGGGCCGACCGGACACCCCCAGAGCGGGTTCGGCAGGTCAGTGACCTGTTCGACCTCGGTGATGCCGTGTCTGCCAGTGAAGCGGAGCAACTTGCCGCCGCAGATCTCGAGTCAGCGGCCGACCTGGCCCACCGGGAGGAACAGGAACTCGCTGGCGCACGCCGTGAACGATGGCAACGACAGATCCGCCGACGATTCCGCCAGCTCGTCGTCAAGACGATCAACGCCGAGTCGGTTGTCCGGATGCGTCGCGACGGCGAGATCCCAGACCCGCAGCTCGTTTGGATGGACCTGCTGCAGGACACCAAACACGGTTGGATCAACGCCGACCCATTTCGACAGTGGCTAGAGCTCGAGCTCGAAGACATCCTTCCTCGAGGTGGTCCCGGCCCGGATGATCGGTCCGAGCGAGAACTTCTGCGCGCGCGGGTCGATGTCGGTAAAGAGCTGGTGGCGCTCATCAAGGAGTGGATGGCCATCGCCAATCCCGCAATAGCGGAGCAGCGATGAAACTCGTCGTCGAACTCCGGAGGGACGAACTCGCATGATTCCCGCGGACAAGGAGGTTGCTTACTAACAAAGCCCCCAATCTGTCCGACCCGTGCCGAGCTTGCGAAGGCGCACCGCCTGTATTGGACCCTTACTGCGGATCACCCCCGAAGCCGCCTATTGCGGTCGAGTCCCCCCCACCGCTCAACCCGCCACAAGGTCCTGTTTGGTGGCAAGCGGGTGATGGCAAGTGGTACCGGTGCCCATCAGAAACCGACCCCGCCCCGCCCGGGTCCGCACTTAACCCGCCACAAGGTCCTGCCTGGCCGTCTTCAAAGGCACCGAAAAGCAATGGGACTAGCACGGTTGTTGGCGTCATCGGTACTTCGACAAGGAAGTCTGGGCGGCGGCCGCCGATATCTGGCTCGTACTTCCACCCCAGTCGGCGCTGGCGAAGGTAGGCCCGCGAACAGTCGCTCACCGTCGGACTTCATTCCACGATGATCCCAGCTGACGACTGCCTACCGGCAAACCAACACTGCACGCGCGGCAGCGCCCCCGGTTCCCGGTTACGCCCTGGCTAGGCGTCCCAGAGTCCCAAGGGCGCTTACGCCACTCCAGCTTGCTGTGCTGGTTACACAGTTCTGAAGTTGATCGGAGCGTATAGCTTACAAACACCCAGCTTAACAGCTATATAATTGCCTCTCTAGCGGATCCATACATCCCTAGTACAGGAGTCGTTCTACGTTAATGGCGCTCTACTAAGGGGTTACTACAGTATGGAGTTCGAGGGACTAGCGGAGGCACGCTCGGACCACCTCGCTGGTCGGCGCCGTACTCCAGCGCGTTTCCCTTCGTCTACTCAGTACCCCCGCACATCAACGCACATCTCGTAAGACCGGCCGTACCGCTACAAAGGTAGGGATTTTGGCGACTGCCTCAACAAATGGGCCAACTGAGCTCTCGAAGCGGCGGCTCGATCGCATCCTCGAGCTCTCGAAGCGTCGCGCGGGCATCCAGCTCCCGCCCGCCTTTGTCCGACAGCCGTGGTCGCCGAGGCCGCGAGGAGGACAGGATTGCGAGGTGACCGCCGCGCCGGTGGTGACGCCGCTCGCACGAATGCTGCGAGGGGGTCATAGCGGTGAGGTCCGGCTGAAGCTCTACCTCTGCATCACACTCTTGGCGTCGCACCGACCGTTCGACATCAACCGCCCGATTGCGGGCCGAGCGTGGGCGGAAATGCTGAGCCTCCCCGACCCGGAGGTCAATGGCGCGAGGCGGATCGCGGACGCGCTCGTCTGGTTGAACCAGCACCAGTTCTTGTTGGTCGATCGACGCGGCGGCATGCCGCCGCGGATCACGCTTCTCAACCCCATTGGCAATGGCACGCCGTACAGCCGACCGACCATGCCGTACGTCACGCTCCCGGTCGGCTTCTGGGAACAGCAGTGGGTAACGGTGCTCTCCGGCACAGCGACCGCGCTGCTCCTCGTCCTGCTCGACCTTGTGGGCGGAAAAAAACGCGATCCGGCACAGTCGTTGACGCCTGAGCAGCGCAAGCGGTATGCGCTCTCGAACGACACCTGGACGCGCGCGACGGCCGAGCTGGTCGAACTCGGGCTCGTCCGGGTTGGCCGCGCGTCGAGTGGGCCTGACCTTGAGTGGCGCCGCTCGCGCAACACCTACACGGTGCTCAAGGAACGTCTGCAGGAACCGCCGGGCATCTTGCCAAAGGACGCTCCTAACCGCAGCCCGGTGTTCCGGCCCCAAGGAGGCGCGTAGCGAATCTCGAGCGATTGGCCGGGGTGAGACATCGGCCTGGGAGGATACTGCGGTGAGCAAGCCATCGCGCCGGCTAGGGACGTGCGCCTTCTGCGGCCAATTCGGTCAGCTGACGAGGGAGGACTTCACCCCTCGGTGGATCGGGCGCTTTATCGCGAACCGATGGCCCCCCGAAGGGCGTGCCGAGCTCGTGTCCATCGCGTTCGGAGGCGACCAGCCGTATCGGGAGAAGAGTCGTATCGTCGGTAACGCGAGCGCGATCAAACCGGTCGTCGTCTGTGCACGCTGCAACAACGAGTGGATGAAGCACCTCGAGGACGTGGTGATCCCGATCCTCACCCCGATGATGCTCGGCCAGCAGCTCGTCCTCGACGAAGCGGCGCTTGCTGCGCTCGGGGCGTGGGTGACCAAGACAGCTCTGGTATTCGAGCTCGTTCAGCGTGACAGCGATGCCACCGCCTCTGCGGCTGACCGGCTGTGGTTCAAGAACCACCGGGTCCCTCTGGGCGGGAGCCGCATCTGGGCCGCTCGTTACGTGGGCGCCTTCGGCAAGTCCTGGCAGGCACGCTCGACGCTGTTCACCTATAACCTCGACGATCCTACGTCGGTGCCCTCGCCGCATGGCCTCGTCGCGGTCCTCGCCTACGGCGAGGTGGCGTTCCGGGTCGCGATGGTGCGGAGCGCACCGGCTCTACCGACGCGCTTCGCAGTCACCGAGTCAGTACACGCGCCGACGATCTGGCCGGCGACAGGCCCACTCAGTTGGCCACCAGCCAGAGCACTCGACGACGACGGTTTGCTCGCCTTCGGCGGCCTGCACGTTCCGGCGACCGGACCGGGCATGCTCGACCACATCGGACCGCCACCGGCACGCTGACCGAGTACGAGACTTGAGGAGCGGCGACAAGCCCCATCGTACGAACGCGAGCGCAAGAAGGAGGAACCATGGCCATGTCCACAGCGGTCGCAGGCCCAGCACCCTGGCTCACTATCGGCCGGGGTAGCGTCACCTACACCCAAGCCGAGGCTGAAGCGGTGCTCGCGGGTTTCGCATTCGGCACCGAGCAGCTCATCTGGCCCAACAGCTTCACCCTGCCCGCCGACCCTGGGCTGGCTACAGGACCCCGGGCGATAATGCGCCACACTTGGTCGTATCGCATCTTCGATTGCGCCCCGTCCTCGCCGTACGGGTTCACGGTGCACGACCTGCTCGTCATCGCCGCACTCAACCCGCGAGCAACAGCGAGCGACTATCTCCAGATGGAAGCGATCCTCCCGGACCTCAACGAGGCTCTCGCGCATATCGCCGTGACCCAGACCTTCTGGATGCTGCCACGAGCTGAGCTGGGCACTACGCCGCCGCCGAGCGGGACATCCGCATGGTGGCTGTGGCGCGCGTGGTCGCTGCTCATGGGACTCGACAACGTCAACGTCGCGAAGACCTACAAGACGCTCCACCATAAGCGGCCCTGGTTGTTCCCGAACTTCGACACCAAGACGATGCACGCAATGGGCAACGAGGGCGCATGGCAGGCGCTTCACGACGAGCTGAACACGCAGGCTACGCAATTCACCGAGCTCGAGCAGTGGTTCGCGGTCGAAGCCACGGAGCGCGGCGGCGTAGCCATCACCCGGCTCCGGATCCACGACGTCTTGTTGTGGGGAGCACTCGAAGAGGGCGGCCAAGAGCGAAGGCGCCTGCTTGATGCAGGCAACGACGCACTGGGTCGACCGCGCGCGTGAGCTCCGCAATCGACGAGCTCAGTTATCCAAGCCTCCGGCCGACGGCGCTGCCAATGTCATCTCGCCGTTCGCGCACCTCTTGAACTCGCCACCATCTCCTGGCGACATGCTTCCCCTTGCCGTCTCTCTCGCCGAGCTCATTACGTCCATCCGGGGTGCGCGGTGCACGAGCCGAACAGCGTCGTTCGCTCCTCGCCGACGTCACCGCATCGATCAAGGATTGCTGGGCATCAGTCCCATAACCGAACGTGCAGTGAAGCAGGTTCCTACACGAGGTCCTGAACGTGACTGGGAAGACGAGGACGGGCGCCAGACACGGTAACGAGAGTCTTGAAGTTCTCCCAGACGGCGCTCCGAACCTCCTGCTTAGTGCAACCCCACATCCTTGCCAGATTCCGCTCAGCTGGGACAGTGACACCGGGATGAGTTGAACCGACTCGACGTGTGTACGGAAAATCAGTCTCGGTAATCACGCGATCACGCGGAATCAAAGCCAATGTCTCGTCCCTCATTGCGCCGTTGACCGAGAACCAAGCCCCAACCTCCACGGCACGACGAGCATGGTCCGCAGTCCCTCCGAACCAGTGAAGGATCGGGACTCGGATGCGATGGTCCTCCAGGAGGGAAACCACTTCACCGGCAGCCCCTGTGCTGTGAAGAGACACCACCACTGGGTTGTCCGCTGTTCGGTTGAGAATGTCGGCCAGGACTTCCTGCTGGCGAGCGAGCCGTCCAGATCGACGATCCAGGCCGACTTCGCCTACGAGGGCGAATCGAGGCAAGAGTGTTTCGAAGCGCTCACCGCTGTATCGCTCAAGGGCATCCGGGTCGCCGGGGTGAACGCCGATACCCCATATCAGGTTGTCATAGCAGCCGAACGGCACCGAGGATGCCTCCGACAGACTCCGAGTCATCGCGAAGATCACGGCATTGCCAAGACGACGGACCTGTTCGGCAGTCACGTCGGTAGCCAGGTGCGCATGTGCGTCGATGGGAGGCAATTCAGGGAAGGCCATTTACAAGTTCCTCCATGCCCTTTTTCAGCACGGTGGCAGCAGCTCCAGAGTCGAATCCAGTTGGGAAGGGACCGATCGAAGCCATCGTGGTCTCGTCAGGTTGCCATCCAGTAAGGGCTCTGACGATCGGCAGATCGCCGCCTCTCTCAGCGAGGAACTTCTCTCGTGCATCACCTTGGAGCCGATCGATGAGGTACTCACTGTGATCGATAAGCTCCGCTGCTCGGACCGAACCTCGCCTGGTCATGCAAGCAACACAGATGCCGCAGTTCAAAAAGGCGCTTCCACCGCGGAAGAAGTGTCCGTTGGAGGTCGCACAGGAAAACGTGTGTGGGATGATCGCCTCCAGTTCGTGTGTACCGATCGCGTGTGCCGCCGCTCCAACGAGTTCGCCCTTGGTCATGTCCTCGTAGGGATTCTCCAACCGAACATCGAGACCTAAGGACACGTTCAGGGCGTTCGCGTACGCAATCGTCGTTGGATGGGTTGAACGAGTGGTGTGAGGACCGCCACGGTTCGCTGCAAGTGGTGGGTTCAGGCTGGTGAAACCGTTTTCTGGCACCAACAGCGTGTGAGCGCCACGAGCAGCAGCCAGAGCCGTCCCCAGCGAGGTGAACATGACGGAGCGACTTCGACTCGACAGCTCGCGAGCATTGCGAGCCTGCACTCTCAGCTGCTCGTAGACGACTGACCCGCGAGCCGTGAGCAGGTCGTCTTTGACTAGGCGCTGCGCACGGGCCACTGCCTTGCTATCCCTCTGTCCCACGAAGACCGTTCCTTCGGCCGAGAGAAGACCACCGCAGAGGGAATCAAGCCCTCCGCTCATCAGTGAGACGGCGCATGCAGCCTCGACCGTCGGCAGTTCAGGCCGTTGCGTGTCTGATGCGACCGGAATGATCTTCCATTCATCACCTGTTACCCAGAAGAGGAGCGCATGCAGGAGATCGAGAGATGGAGAGAAGCCGACAGGATCAACCAGGTGTATGACCAAGACCATCTCGCGAGGCCAGCTGACAACTGATCTTGGGCTGAATCGGTCGGCAAGATACGCACCGACTGCAGTTCTTGCCAGGTCGATCCCGGCAACGGGAACGTTGCCGAACCGCACGAAGAAGGGGTTGTCGCCGCCGGTTGAATACTGACCCCCTATCACCGCTCTAAAACTGACCCCCCTCCCGAGGATCCACCACTTTCAGTGGTTTGGACTCGATCCTGGCTCGGCCGACATCGGCCCGAACGGG
>Ga0182027_10011783_pt1 | contig 12317 bp, 8 predicted proteins | sample 712E1DmetaG_FD_121300 | JGI IMG/M metagenome (GOLD analysis project Ga0182027, IMG submission 121300) | Permafrost microbial communities from Stordalen Mire, Sweden - 712E1D metaG (Illumina Assembly) | ecosystem: Environmental > Terrestrial > Soil > Wetlands > Permafrost | place: Sweden...
CCGACACGGACGCTGGTGCTGCTGGTATGCGAAGTGCTCCTGGTGGGCGGTTCGTTTCTGCTGGCCACCGCGTGTCTGCTGGTGCCGGATGGATACGTCGTTCTGATCAACGCTCTTGTCTATGAGAACGGCTTGCTGAAGATTGCTGTCATCACTGCAATGACTCTGCTGCTCACGTATTACTTCGATTTGTATGGACCGCGGCGCACCTCGGCGAGCTGGGAGATCTACTTCCGCCTGTTGCTGGTTCTTAGCGTTCTCTCCTTTGTTCTCGCGGGAATCGTCTATTTTTTCCCGGATTTGGACATTGGCCCTTATGTGCTTGTCGCCGGGGTCTCCCTGCTCACGCTGGTTCTTGTCATTTGGCGCTGGGCTTATGAGTGGATCATTGTCTTGCCAATCTTCCGCGAGCGCGTCTATGTTCTGGGCAGCGGCGAACGGGCACGCGCTGTGGTCGAGTTGCTGCGCGGCAGCCGTGATGCCGGCATGGAAGTCGTCGATTGGCAAGGCGAAAGCAAGGACCATGGAGGGCTTGATCGCTTCGCGGCGAAGTTGCGCGCCTTCCGAACCCACCGGCCGAGCATTGACCGTGTCATTGTCGCCATGGAAGACCGCCGCGAATCGATGCCGGTGCGAGAACTCCTTGAACTGCGCGTCCGCGGCGTGATCATTGAAAATTCCAGCGCGCTCATGGAGAGGCTCTCGGGCAAATTACTGTTGGACGGGCTCAATCCCAGCACCCTCATCTTCACCGAGGGCTTCCGGATGAGCCCCTTGCAGCAGCTTTTCCGGCGCCTGTTATCTTTCATCGTCTCTCTGATTGCGCTGATGATCTGCCTGCCCTTCATTCCATTGATCATTCTTATGGTGCGCCTCTCTTCGCCGGGTCCAATTTTTTTCAGCCAGACGCGCGTCGGGCAACGCGGGCGCCTGTTTACCGCTTACAAGTTCCGAACCATGCGGGAGGACGCCGAAGCACAAGGAGCGGTGTGGGCAGCCAAGGACGATCCCCGGGTCACTTCAATTGGCCGGTTTATGCGCGGCACGCGGCTCGACGAGATACCGCAACTCTGGAACGTGCTGCGCGGAGAGATGGCCTTTGTCGGTCCCCGCCCGGAGCGCCCGGAGTTTGTGCAGTGGCTGAGCCAGGAGATCCCCTTCTATGACCTGCGGCACATGATCCGCCCGGGAATTACCGGTTGGGCACAGGTGCGCTATCGCTACGGCGCAAGCCTGGAAGAGACCAGGCGCAAGCTCGAATACGATCTCTATTACATTAAGCACCAGTCGATTGGCCTCGATCTGCTCATCATGTTCGAAACCATTAAAACGATCATTCTGCGAAGAGGCGCCCAGTGAGAATTCTCTTTTGGCTGTCGCTGATGGGCATTCTCTATACGTACCTGGGTTATCCCGCATTGATCTGGATCCTCGCGCGGCTGCGGCCACGACCCTGGACCTCCGCGCCGATCTTTCCCAGCGTGAGTATCGTGCTTGCGGTGCATAACGGCGCGGCGCTGCTGCCGCGCAAGATCGAGCACCTGCTGGGCCTGGACTACCCCCATATCAAAGAGATCATCATCGTTTCGGATGGTTCAACCGACGGCACGGCGGAATTGCTGGATGGTCAGAGCAATCCGCGCCTCACGGCAATCATCCTGACGGAGCACAGCGGCAAGGCGGTTGCCGTGAACGCCGGTGTGGCCAAGGCCACGGGGGACGTGATCCTCTTCGTGGACATACGGCCGGAGATTGCCGCGGGCGCGATTCAGCAATTGGTCAGTAACTTCGCCGATCCCACGGTGGGCTGCGTGGCCGGCGAATTGATCTTGCGCAAGGAAAGCCATGATGCCGCCTCCGCGGCTGTCAGCGGAGTCTATTGGCGCTATGAAAAGTGGATCCGGACCAGCGAATCCATCTTCGGTTCTCCGGTCGGCGTCTACGGAGGCTTCTACGCGATCCGCCGGGAACTTGCCGTGCCGCAGCCGCCCGGAATGATCCTGGATGATATGTTCCAGCCGCTCTCGATTATCCGCCAGGGCTATCGATCGGTCCTTGATCCGCAAGCCTATGTCTACGACACATGGCCAACAAGAATTGAGAAGGAGTTTCATCGCAAGGTGCGCACGCTGGCAGGCAACTTCCAGCTCTTCCAGCTCGCGCCATGGACGCTGTCACCGCGCAATCCTGTCCTTTTTCAGCTTGTCTCGCACAAGGTCATGCGCCTTATAGTTCCTTATTTGATGGTTCTTCTGCTGATCTCCACGCTGGCGCTTTCCCGCGGATCGCTCCTCTACGCGGCATTCGCCGGGTTTCAGATTTTTAGCTTGACCGTCGCCATCGCCGCCCTGCGCTACAAGATTCCCCTACTGCATCGTGTCGCGGCTCCGGCCAGCGCGCTGCTGGTGCTCAAGGCGGCCGCCGTCGCCGGGCTTTACAGATTTCTTTTCACGCGCGGCCCTCTTTGGAAGATCTGGAATTCAAATACGGCGGCGGCAGGCACGGCAAATCCAAACACCGGGAACTCCGCGCTGCCGGAACCCAACACAGCCGCGGCCAACGACAGGGTGTAGAATTCTTTTGAACGATTCACAAGGATGAGAGGAGCATTCAGCCGTCATGAAACCCCTGAAAACACTGGTTATTTCCATGGTGGGTATCGCAGCCATCCTGGCTGGTTACGTTCTTCACAACCACATCGTCAAGGTGAAGGCAGCCCGGCTGGAACACGCCGTCGCGCCGGCCCCTTACTTTCCCGCCGGAGCCATCTGGACAAAGGATATAAGTCACGCGCCTCTTGATCCCCAGTCCTCCACCATCATCGCCTGGCTGGCGGATGCGGGCGGATGGGGAAACAACAATAAGATGCAAATCGATTTCGGCATGCGGGTGTTGCAGGAGGATGCTGCCACCCCACAGGTTCCCTTTCGCAAAGCTCCGGGGTTTATGGCTGCGGACTCCGACAACATAACGACGATTCCCCTTCCTGCCGGAAGCGACATGGAGTCATGCGAGGGCGACTGCCAGCTCATCGTAGTCGACCGCAGCCACGGCAAACTCTACGAAACCTTCGCGACCCGTGTTGCAGAGAATGCCGTTATAGCACAATTTGCTGCGGTATGGGACCTCAACCGAGTCTATCCACCGTCGGGACGCGGAGATCAGTGCACCAGCGCCGACTCCGCCGGTTTCCCCATTGCGCCGCTGCTCTTCAATGCCGACGAGCTCGCTACCGGAAGCATCAACCACGCTATCCGCTTCATTCTTCCCAATCAGCGGATTCGCGCGCACGTCTTTGTGCATCCTGCCACGCACGCCGGTGGTCCGCGCGGGCCGGTTCCCGCTCCACCGATAGGCGCCCTCTTCCGCCTGAAAGCCTCGTACGACGTGTCGCAACTGATGCCAGAGGCACAGGTCGTCGCGCGAGCCATGCAGAAATACGGCATGTTCCTGGCAGACGGCGGAAATATCGCCCTCACCGCAGAGAGCGACAAGGACACGAAAGCAAAGTACGCAGACCTGGACTTCGATTCTCACTCTTTATGGGGCCTGAAGGTAACAGACTTCGAAGTCGTCGATATGGGAACTCCAATCCGGTTGACCGATGACTGCGTGCGGAATCCGTAATGCACAGAGCGCCTTTCCCGGTTTTACCTTGGCGCACTGGTGGTGAGAGCGAAAACTGCAACGGGATGAAGATAGAAGCAATCAGTACGCGGAAAACTCATTGTTTTGTAGGGGAGCTGGGAACGAGTCATCGAAAGTTCATGACTGCCCACCGTGGCGATATGCCGGAGTTCCTGCCGACATGTCTTCATATGTGTGGTAGAGATTCGATCGCAAGCATACGCACCTGCTTTTCAGTGTCTGGGAATTGTATTATTGTCCACTCCGCAGGGAGGATTTCTATGATTGTTCCAGCTGCCCACAGCGAAACCGGATGGCCACACACACTGCGGGTCGCCGTGCTGATCCCCTGCTATAACGAGGCTGCCGCCATTGCGGGAGTTGTGGCGGACTTCCGCCGCTCTCTACCCGATGCTGAAATCTATGTTTACGACAATGACTCCCAAGACGAGACCGGCCCTCTGGCGTTGCAGGCCGGAGCGCATGTCTGGCGCGAAATGCTTCGGGGAAAGGGAAACGTAGTCAGGCGTATGTTCTCGGATGTCGAGGCGGATATCTACGTTCTTGTGGATGGAGACGGTACATATGAAGCCTCTTCGGCGACAGAAATGATCCGTATGCTCTTCCAGAACCATCTCGATATGGTGAACGGCGCGCGGGTGAGCAGCCATCTGGCCGCGTACCGAACCGGCCATCGCACAGGGAATACTCTGTTGAGCGGCGTTGTCGCGTGGATATTCGGTGATCGCATCACTGATCTGCTATCGGGCTATCGCGTCTTAAGCAGGCGCTTTGTGAAGTCGTTTCCGGCCCTGTCCTCGGGCTTTGAAATTGAGACAGAACTGACCGTTCATGCCCTGGAGTTGAAGTTGCCTTTGGGCGAAATTGAAACTCCATATAGTGAACGCGTTGAGGGCAGCGTTTCCAAGCTGCGAACATATTCCGACGGACTGCGCATCATGCGAACGATTGTGTGGCTGGTGAAGCAGGAACGCCCGCTTCAGTTCTTTTCCATCGCGGCCTCGGCGTTGTTCATACTCGGGGTTACGCTCAGCATTCCCGTTTTCGTGGAATACCACCGAACCGGCCTGGTGCCGCGCTTGCCCACCGCCATTCTCTCCATGGGGATGGTGCTGTTTTCTTTCCTGTCGCTGGCCTGCGGACTGATTCTGGATTCTGTTGCGCTGGGACGCAAGGAAGCAAAAAGAATGGTGTACCTCTCCATCCCATGTATGGCTGCCGCACGGCCGGATGAATCCTGGTTGGAGTCTGAATGATGAGAGAAAGCGCTTTGGGTCTGCAGACTGCCCACGGCGGCTTCTTGCGGAGCATCCTCGGACTGCGGCGGCGCTGAGTAGTGTTAAAAAGGAGATAAGGTGAGTTCTTTCGTTCAATACAGCCGCGCGGAGCCAGGCTCGATTTCTATCAAGTTAGCCGTGTACCAGCGGCGCAAGATGTTTGATGTTTTTCTCTCTGCTACCGGAATCCAGCCGGAGGATACGGTGCTCGATGTCGGAGTCACGAGTGACCAGACATACGGCCATTCCAATTATTTCGAACACTGGTATCCCCACAAAACTCGGATCACTGCGAGCGGCGTGGATGACGCAAGCTTTCTTGAAGAGATGTATCCCGGATTGAAGTTTTTGCTTGCCGACGGACGGGATCTCCCGTTTGCCGGCAAGGAGTTTGACTACGTCCACTCGAGCGCGGTTCTGGAGCATGTTGGTAGCCGGGAAAGACAGGCCGATTTCCTTCGTGAGGCGTGGCGGGTCGCGCGCAAGGGGATATTTGTCACCACGCCCAATCGCTGGTTCCCGGTCGAGTTTCACACGGTCATGCCCTTCGCGCATTGGCTTCCCGCGCCTGCATTCCGCAAGTTATGCAAAATGAGAGGTATGGATTTCTTTGCCTCGGAAGATAACCTGAACCTGCTTTCTGCCTCGCAGTTGCGGCGGCTCGCCGATCAGGCCGGACTGGAAAACTTCAAGGTAACATGCATGACGCTAGCCGGCTGGCCCTCCAATTTGCTGCTTTCCGCCAAACGAACAAACTGATAGCCTATGGGAAAGGCGCAGTCGGCTCAGACAGTTTCGTCTCAGGCGCACGCGCTATCCTCGAAGATGGAATCCTACCCGACAATGAACGATGGTAATGAAATCCGGTCTAACAACGACGCCTGGAGGTGCAATATGCGGTGGCGGTGCTCGCGAGTCCTGCTTGTGTTGATGGTTATGGGGTTGGCATTTCGCATTGCATTATCGATTCATGGAGGATTGGCCACGCCGCCCGTGCCCGGCTCGGATGCCAGCGAATACGATTCGTATGCCTGGAATCTCGCCCAGGGACATGGCTACAGCGGAATCAGCCCCGACGTGAAAAAGCCCGATGGGCAATTGCTGGAGCATCCGACAGCATATCGCTCTCCCGGAACATCGGTTTTATGGGCGGGCATGTACTGGTCCTTTGGGCATCGATACAGCGTTGTGCGGATTTTCAATTGTATTCTGGACACACTGACGATCCTGGTCATTTACTTAATTGGGGGGAAATGTTTTAGCGATAAGGTCGCGCTATTGGCAGCAGCAATCTACACGATCTGGCCGACAGCACTTCTCTACTCGAGTCAATTGGGATCTGAAACACTGTTCACTTTTCTATTCTGCTGCTTTATCTTGATCTCGCTCGAGTTTGCGGAACGCGCGAGCTGGCCACGTGCTATTGCAGCGGGCGTCCTGCTCGGTCTCGCCATGCTGACGCGAGGAAACGCGGTGTTGATGGTCGCGCTGATGGTCCCGTGGTCGGTATGGCAGTTTTGGAGGACTCCGCGGCTGGTTGTCCGCGGTGTAGCCATTTCACTGGTGGCGTTGGTCATGCTTGTGCCTTGGACGATTCGCAACTATGAGATATTTCACGCATTTATTCCGTTCCAAACCGGGGGAGGAGATGTTTTGCTCGGCAGTTACAACAGTGTTGTAGCATCCGACCCACTCTACTATGGCTACAATGTATGGCCGACTTTACTTCCGGAGTACCGGGAACAGATTATCGCTCCGAACAACGAAGTGATTCGAAATCATGTCGAAACACAGCTGGCCATGCAATGGGCGCGCAAACATCCTGAGAAATGGTGGTACCTCGTCGAAACGCGGTTTCGCCGCTCATTGACCCCATTTCTGGAACCACGAAGCCCCTTGCTTTACCGGGTTGGCATGCTGGTGTCGTGGGGACCAATTGTGGTTCTCCTCACTCTAGGTTTCTTTCCCACCGCAATCTATTTCCTGAGGACGAACAATCCGGGCTGGATCATCCATTTGGGAGTGTTTCACTTTGTTTTAACCTCGCTAATCTTCTTCGGATGCTCGCGATACCGTTACCCGGTCGAGGGTCTGTGCATCATCCTGGCGAGCGCCACTCTTGTTTGGCTTTGCGAGTACATCAGCAGACGGTTTTCCGCCACCGCGCCCACACGGGCCGCCCCGGCACGAACTAACGATATCCAATAAACAAATTAAGGGACCGCAGCCTTTGGGGCGTTTGTCAAGAAGGCCGAGTTTTGGGGAATTGTTACACTCCGTTGTTTGCCGCGCGGCGGGCTCGCGGAGTGTTTCGGTAAAGGTCCATGTAGGCATCGACCATAGTTTGCAACGCAAAGCGCGAGTGGAACGCTTGTTCCGCGTTCTTCGAGAATTGCGCTCGTTCCGCATCGTTTTCTGCCAGCCGCAGAATCCCCGCAGCCATCCCGGCAGGATCCGTTACCGGCGCCGTAACCCCCGCCTGCGCCAGCCGGACGACTTCCGCCATTCCGCCCACATCGGTCACGATTGCCGGCAGTCCCATTGAGAAAGCTTGCAAGAGCGAGATGGGCAATCCCTCCGACGTTGATGACATGACGAAGGCATCGGCCGCGGAAAAGAACGGCGCCACGTCAATTTGCTGCCCCCAGAATGTAACTTGCGAAGTTATTCCCAACTGCGCGGCCATGCTCTCCAGTGTCTTGCGCTCACTGCCATCGCCCACCATCCATAGCCGCAAGCCGGGCATGGACTTGAGCGCCAGGCAAAAGGCATGCAACAGCAGCGAATGGTTCTTCACGGGCTCCAGCCGTCCAACGTAAACCAATGTAAATCCGGTCTTGGCAGGCCACTGTTCTTTCGTCACGCGTAACATCGGATCCGCTCCGTTGTACACACGCACAATCTTTCGCGCTGGAATGCTGTGAATGCTCTTGATATTGTTGGTTGTTGCATCGCAGATGCCGACAATCCAGTCGCAGAAGGCTGCCGCCAAGGCGTACTTCAACTCCACGATGAGTCTGCGCGGGCGCGCCACCAGGCTATGCCGTGTGCTGACGATGCTGGGCACACCGGCCAATCGGGCGGCAGTAGCTGCATAGACCGTCGGCGTCGGATTATGAAGATGGACCACGTCGGGCCGCGACTCTTTGAAGATACGAAAAAAAGTCCGCGTGGCGTCTGACAGGTGACTCCCCACGTGCGGCTGCACGGCAAAGCCTTCTTTTCGCATCCGCTCGCCGAGCGCACCAAGACTCAAGACAGCATAAACGCACGGGTCGTGCCCCTGTTCCCTTTGCAGACGGCACATCTGCGAGACGAGCGTCTCGGCCCCGCCGACCTCCATGCTGTCAACTAAATGCGCAATCTTCATACAGGATGCCTGAATCTCCGGCTGTTCAACTCCGGTCCGTCCTCTGTTTCTAACATAAACTCCGCAGGCGGTTCGTCTGCTGGAATCAGTGCATGAGGTTCGTAACTCGGAGCATGATGTACATCAGCAACACAAGTGAGATCGCCAATCCGACAGCATATGGGATAACCCGTGCTAACGGCAGGCGGGGTGCAATCATCCCTCTTTGCAGAGCCATTTCGTAAACCACCTCAACCATGCCGCCCAGAAGAAAAAACGTCATGATAAAGGCGCGGGAAAGAAACCAGCCCGCCACCAGGAAGCCCGTGAGCGACAAAACCATCAACCGCCCCAGGTGATTGACCTCCGCCTTGTCGATGACTTCCATCTTCCTAGCCGGAAGCGGCAAGTGTTCTTCCTCTGGCTCAACCGGTTCTGCTTCACTCACCCGCGCCGGCGAAGCGAGCGCCAGCGCGTCTCTCATCGTAGGAAACAGGAACAGACACCAGAAGAACAGCCCGAACATGCCAAGCTCCGCCGCGCAGACAGCGACCGAGTTGTGCGCGGTGTGACCGAGATAGTCCGGCAAATTTCCGGCTCCCACGCCGAATAAGGGATGCGACTTGAGCAGTTGCAGGCTTTCACCCCAAAGAACCGTGCGGTCTTCACCGGCATTGACTGAGATGGCCCGTCCTCCTGTGAAGTGCAGGGCCATGGCTCCCGCAAACAACCCGCCCGCCAACAACAGCGCAGGCAGCGTCCCGGTGCGTCGTCGTGCCGCCACCACCGCCACCGCCATCAAGGCCAGCAGAGCGCCGCGCGAGTGTGTCAGAAACGTGCCAAAAAGCAAAGCGCTCACCGGCAGGATTACGCATGCGATGTTCCAGAGCATCTTCTTGGAACGCCAGAAGATGAACACCAGAGGAATTACGCAGACGATCAACTGGCCAAAATCGTTCGGGTCGTTGATAAGCCCCAGTCCCTTCAGCCGATAAACAGGCACTCCCGCGTCGCTCCCCATGGGAAGAAGATAAGGATGCTCCATGTTCCACAGATTCGGATCGGCGCTCTCCTCGTCCTCGGATTGAGAAGGCCCGCTCGCGGGAACGCCATAACGCAGGTCGATGTACCCGTGCGCAATCACGAACAGGCAGACGAACAGCAGCATGAAGACGAGAGCCTGCAACTTCCTCTTCGAGTTGCAGTGCAGGCACACAAGCAAATAAGCAAAAATACTCGGAAGAAATTCCAGAAATGCCTTTACCGCTCCCAACGCCCAACGCGCCGCGGCGAAAACAGACAAAAAGCCCGCAAACGGCTGTCCGATCAAGGCCAGTGACTGCGGCGTCTTCAAGATGAAAGATTTCGCCAGCTTGGGCAGCGACACAAACAAGATCAGCCAGGCGAGTATCAACTCAATACGATAAGGGGCCAGCGGCCCGAAGATGGTCGCGGGCGTGAGGTATTCCGTAACGAAATAGAGAATGCTTAATACAAAACCCATTGTGTGGCCGACTGAGCGAAATTGGCAGTCTCAAGCAGGATACCCCACGCGGCAGCGCCGAATCCACTGAATGCAAACACCAAGATCACCGCATCGCAATCAACCAACGGCATCCTGTGGCGCTGCGGAAGGCGCAGGTCGCTCACAGCGGCGGCTCTGGCGACATAGCAATGTTCTGGTCTCCTGCGACGCCAACTTGGCCGTCGGTATTGTCGTGAAAGAGCGCGTCCAGGCAGAACAAGACACTGAAAACGACCCACGATGCGGCCAGGAGTATCTTGCAGAATTGGGGCAACGGGGCCTGGGCCGCCAAATCAAAGAAAAGCGAGCCGAGCGTAAAGGTGGTCAGGGTTAGCAGCACAAGATGAATGATCCGGGGCGGGGTGCGAAGAGCCTTTACCCAAAAAATGCTAAGTGCAATAACGGCAACGGTATAGCCGTGCCGGTATGAGACCGGAGATACGCACATGGCGATTAGGCCAAAAATTGCAATCGTAGCCGCTCTCGATGCACGGTCGAGCCGGCGACGGCTCCGCCACACGAGGAACAGGCAGAATAGATAAAAGGTGCCGCTGACCGCCTTGGCCGCGATCAACAGAACGCGCGGCGGGTTGGCCATCACCTCTCGCGCGGAGTTGAGGGTGAAGAGCTTTCCGTAATATACCCAAGCCATCAGCGAGCCGATGCTCTTGTTCTGCATGGCTGGAATGCCGCTGCCCATGGCCGAGATGACCGCGGGATAGACGCTCACGGTTTGCACACCGTTGATGGCCAGCATCGCCGAAACAAGACCAAGAGAGATAGCGAGGTACGAAACGAGCCATCTCCGGTCTTTCCAGATGAAAAAGAGGGGAACAATCAGAATGGGAGTGACCTTGAAAGCCGTTGCGAGAGCGATGGCAGCGGCGGAGAGGATCATGCGGTCGTCGAAATAGGCAACGATGCCGATGGTCCAGAGCGCGAACATGACGATTGTAACCTGTCCGAGCGAGACGGCCTCATGGATGGGCCAGAAACTATACGCGGCCAAGACTAGCACGACGAACTCAAAGCTCAGAATGGGCACGCGCACCATGCGGGCAAGCAATAGGATGGACGCGAGCACAAGAACCAGGTTGAAGGCTCGCCAAAGAGCGGCGGCGACATGAGGCGGAACCTGGGAGAGAGGGACGAGAAGATCGGCAAGAAGAGGAGGGATAGCGTAAAACTCGACGTCGAAACCAGCCGCTCTTGCGTGTGTAGCAAATGCACTGTCTGCGGGGGGGTCAGGGTAGATCTCCAGGTTTTTGTCCGTCGCGCCTTGATAGAGATTGGCGTGGGGATTGTCGTGGACGACCTGCGCGGCGAAGTAATAGTTGTAAAAGTCGAGATCAGGCTCGGGCATGATATGGCCCAAATACCGCTGCGCCAGAGAACTGATCAGCAGCGAGGCCAGTGCAAATGCAAACAATCTCTTGCTCTCAAAAAGTTTTCCGAAACGATTCATATAGCTCCTTCGGCGGGTATCTCGATCGACGCCCTGAAGTACCAAGGACTACAACCGCTTTATGCGAGAAATCCTGGGAGTAGGCGGTCACGGAACCCGGCGACGAGTTGATGCCAACGGATTTGCCCGGATCGATTGTACATTCCGGCGGGCGTCGAGGACGAACCCGGCGTGGCCGTCGGCATCACCGTGAAAGAGCGCGTCCAGGCAGAACAAGACACTGAAAACGACCCACGATGCGGCCAGGAGAATCTTGCAGAATTGGGGCAGCGGGGCCTGGGATGCCAAATCAAAGAAGAGCGAGCCGAGCGTAAAGGTCGTCAGGGTCAGCAGCACAAGATGAAGGGCCCGGGGCGGAGTGCGAAGAGCCTTTACCCAGAAAATGGCCAGCGCGATGAGCGCGACGGCATAGCCATGCCGCCATGAGACTGGAGAAACGCACGCCGTGACCAGTCCGAAGACGGCAATTAAAACCGCTCTCGATGCGCGGTCAAGCCGGTGGCGGCTGCGCCACACGAGGAACAGGCAGAATAGATAGAAGGCGCCGCTGACCAGCTTTGCGGCCATCGAGAGCGCGCGGGGCGAGTTAACCATTACCGTTCGAGCCGAACCAAGAGTAAAGAGTTTTCCGTAATATGCCCAGGTCACCAGGGAACCGAGGCTCTTGTTCTGGTAAGCCGGAAGGCCGCCGCCCATGGCCGACATGACCGCGGAATAAACGCTTACGGTCTGCCAGCCATTGATGGCCGCCATCGCCGCGACCAGACCGAGAGAGATTGCAAGATAGGAAACCAGCCATCTCCGGTCCTTCCAGATGAAAAAGAGGGGAACAATCAGAATGGGGGTAATCTTGAAAGCCGTGGCAAGAGCAAAAGCGGCAGCCGAGAGGATCATGCGGTCATCAAAATATGCGACGATGCCGATGGTCCAGAGCGCGAGAATGACAATCGTTAGCTGCCCGTCTGAAATGGCCTCGTGGATGGGCCAGAAGCTGTACGCGGCCAGCGCGAAGACGGCAAACTCGAAACTGAGAATGCGCACGCGCAACATCCG
>Ga0182027_10011784_pt1 | contig 12316 bp, 9 predicted proteins | sample 712E1DmetaG_FD_121300 | JGI IMG/M metagenome (GOLD analysis project Ga0182027, IMG submission 121300) | Permafrost microbial communities from Stordalen Mire, Sweden - 712E1D metaG (Illumina Assembly) | ecosystem: Environmental > Terrestrial > Soil > Wetlands > Permafrost | place: Sweden...
CTGAATTTGGGGAGGGAGGAATAAGCCTTCTGCACCATAAGTCGCTGAAGGAGGGCGAAATACCGCTTCGCCCCTACATCGAACACCGGAATCTTCGCGACGGCAGGATGACAGCCCCACCCCCAATCGCCTCCGGCGTGCTTCGCGACCTCCCCAAATACAGAACCTTCGCTGCGCTACGGCACTGAATTTGGGGAGGGAGGAATAAGTGCAGAAGGAAGGCGCAGCTGAGCAGCACCCCTACATTATGCGAACAGGAGATTGCCACGGCAAAGAACGCCTCGCAATGACAGGGTGGTTACGGGGTGCTGGAAATAGCTATTTTCGAGGTGACAATCGTCATCCTATCAGCGCGGCTCCAGATAAATTATAATTGTCACAAGCGAAGGAATGCGCCGCACAGCGCGCTCGCATCGTCACCCACAAAGGAGAAACATTCCCATGCATGAAGAACTGTTGAAGAAAATGGCCCAAAGCATCATTGACGGCGACTCGGACGCCTCCGTCGCCCTGGCAAAGGAATCCATAGCAACCGGCGTCCCGCCCCTGCAAGCCATCACGGATGGTTTTGTGGTCGGCGTTAACACCGTGGGCGAGGCGTTCGGGCGCGGCGAGGCCTTCCTGCCCGAATTGGTGATGGCCGGCGAGGCCATGAAGGCCGCGGTGGCAACACTCAACCCCGAATTGAAGAGACAAGGCAAGGAACGCAAGATGCTCGGCAAGGTGGTGCTGGCCACCGTCGAAGGGGATATCCACGAGATCGGCAAGACGCTGGTCGGGACGATGCTGAGTTCATCGGGCTTCGAGGTCTTTGACCTCGGGGTGGATGCCTCGCCGGATAAGATCATCGGCAAAGCCCTGGAAGTCAACGCCGACATCATCGGCATGAGCGCACTCTTGACCACCACCATGGTCAAGCAAAAGGAAGTGATCGAGACGCTGGAGAAGGAAGGACTGCGCGGCCGCTTCAAAGTGATGGTGGGCGGCGCGCCGATCACGCGCGACTGGTTTAAAGCCATCAAGGCCGACGGCTATTCGGAAGACGCCATCGGCGCGGTGAACGTGGCGAAGCAGCTTGTCGGCGCAGATAAGACGGCATGAAGTTTTCACCACAGAATTTTCACCACGGAGATCACAGAGAACACAGAGAAGAAAAAGAGAATCACCTGTTTAACATGAGATTGCCACGTCGCTGCTTGGTTTCGACCCTGAAAGGGCGCAGGGCGTTACGCCCGAAGTACACGGGCTACCCTTCGATAAACTCAGGGCATCGCTCAACCAGCGCGGCTCCTCGCAAAGAGACAGCTTCGAGAAGTACATCGCCTTCGGCGTGCTTCGCGATCTCGCAATGACATTTCATACAGAGTAATCCGCTGCTCCCGTTGAGGGACGGGAGAATCGGGAGGGCATCATGACCAAAAACATAAAATCCATCACCAACCCGAAGTTGAAGCTGGAGATTTTAACTCCGGCTGAAGTCAGGAAGATCCACGACGCCACGCTGTGGATCATCGAAAAGGTCGGCGTGAAGTTCCCATCCAAGCGCGCCCTGGATATTTGGGCGGCGCACGGGGCCGAGGTGGACCGCGAACGCAAAATCGTCAAGGTGAAAGGCGAATTGATCGAAGAGGCCTTGAAGAAATGTCCGCCGGTCTACCCGCTGGCGGCGCGTGACCCGGAGCAGGACCTGCCGCTGGACGGCAACCACGTTTTCGTCGGCACGGACGGCTGCGGCGTGGAAGTCATAGACATACAAACCGGACAGAGGCGCATGTCCACCTTGCAGGATGTGGTTGACATCGCACGCATCGCCGACGCGACCGAGGAAGTGGCTTTCCATTGGGTGCCAGTCTCGGCGCAGGATACGCCGCCGCAAACACGCGGCCTGCACGAGATCAAGGCCATTTGGGAAAATTCAACCAAGCACGTCCAGACCGAAAGCATCTACAGCGAAATCGAAGCCAAAGCCGCCATCGAAATGGCCGCCATGATCGCCGGCGGAAAGGAAGCCCTGCGCAAGCGGCCGGTGCTTTCGCTGATGCAATGCACTGCGCCCCCGCTCGGCCACGACGGCGGCTCGCTCGACGCGGCCCTGCTGGCCGCCGAAGCCGGAATCCCGACCGGCTTCATGACCATGTCGGCCTGCCTGACCACCGGCCCGGCGACCATGGCCGGCACACTGGCAGTGGGCAACGCGGAAGTGATCGCGGCCACCGCCCTGCTGCAACTGGCCTACCCCGGCGCGCCGGTCTTCTACGCCGCGGCGCAAACCGCATCCGACCTGCGCACAGGTTCGTACACAGGCGGAGGTCCGGAGGATTTCCTGTTCGGCGCGGCCACCAACATGCTATCCGATTTCTATAACATCCCGCTTTCGATGGGATCATTCGCAACAGGCGCAAAAGAACCCAACTGGCAGGCAGGCGTCGAGAACAGCCTGTCCACCTTCATGGCCAGCATCGTGATGTCCGATATGCTGCTGGGCGTGGGTTTCCTGCACGGAAGCCGCATCTGGTCGTATGCGGAGATGATGATGGACTGCGAAATCTTTTCCATCATCCAAAAGATGATGCAGGGCATCGAAGTCAACGATGAAACACTGGCGCTGGATGCGATCGCGGCGGTCGGCCCCTCGGGACATTTCCTGGCCCAGAAACATACCCGCCAGCACATGCACGACCTGTTCATCCCGCAGTTCATGGACCGCCGCCCGTACGGCGAATGGGAATCCAAAAAGGATGACGGCCGCGATTGGGCTTTGGCGAAAGCGCGCAAGGTCCTGGCCGAACACCGGCCGGAGCCGCTCGATCCGAAATTAAGCAAGGAATTTGGAAGGATGATTCAGAGAATAGAGAATGGAGAATAGAGGATTAGAGAAAAGTTGGATAAGAAGAATCTATTCCCTGCTCCACGGAGAATGCCATGCAACCTAAACTTGAATTGCTCTCCAAAGAATTAAGCGGCCGGATACTCGATGAAGCCTTCGAGTTGCTGATGAATCCCGGAATCAAAGTCCAGTCGCCGCAGGCGCGTAAACTATTGGCTGAAGCCGGAGCGGATGTGGATGAAACCACCCAGGTAGTAAGGATCCCGGAATTCCTGGTGCGTAAAGCGCTCGAAACGACCCCCAAAAAATTCCATCTGTACAACCGGAATGGCGAAAGCAGCGTGACTTACGGAGGCGACTGTGTGCAATTCGACCCGGGTTCGTCGGGCGTAAATGTGCTCGACCCGGATACGCTGGAACATAGGGCGGCTCATACACCGGACCTGATCCGGCTGATCAAAATCGCCGAGATGCTGCCGCAATACGATGCACAATCCACGGCGGTGGTATGCGATGAGGTGCCGAAACAGATCGGCGATCTCTATCGCCTGTATCTGGTCCTGTTACATTCCATCAAACCGATCGTAACCGGCTCGTTCTCCACCAAGACGTTGGAAGCCATGATAGACATGCTGGCGGTGTTTGCCGGCGGGCGCAAAGAACTGGCTCTTGCGCCCCAGGCCGTCTTCGATGTGTGTCCTTCGCCGCCATTGATCTGGAGCAAGTTCGGCGCGGATAATTTGATCGCACTGGCAAATGCCCACGTTCCGGCTGAAATTGTCTCCATGCCCTTGGCAGGCGTGGCCGCGCCGGTGACGCTGGTCGGATCGGTGACACAGCACGCGGCAGAATGTTTAAGCGGGATCACGATCCACCAACTGGCGCAGCCGGGTGCACCCATCGTATGGGGCGGCGCGCCGGCCATCTTCGACATGCGCAAAGGCACAACCCCGATGGGCGCGGTCGAGACCGCCATGATCGATTCCGCTTATGCGCAAGTCGGCAAATCGCTCGACCTGCCCACGCATTGTTATCTCGGTGCGAGCGACGCAAAGATCGTTGACGCCCAGGCCGGACTCGAAAGCGGTGTGACAGCCATCATCGGCGCGCTGGCGGGAATCAACATGATCTCCGGCGCGGGGATGCTGGATTTCCTGGTGTGCCAGAGCGCGGAAAAACTGGTGGTGGATGCCGAGGCGATCGCGATGGCAAAGCGCCTGCTGGTCGGGCTGGAAGTCCGCACCGAAACACTGGCGACCGCCTTCTTCGAAGGCATCAACTTCAAAGGCGATTTCCTCAAGCAGAGAGCCACGCGCGACCTGTTTTCAACGGAACAATACCTCCCCTCCTCGATCATTGACCGCGATTCAATCCGCGGCTGGAAACAAGCCGGAAGCCTCGATACATTCGAACGCGCCAAGCTGCGCACGGCGCAATTGCTGAAAGCCTATGAACGTCCACAAATTGTGTTGGAAAAGGAAAAGGATTTAACGGAGATCGTATCCGGGCTGGCCGCGGAGGCCGGGATGGATCTATTACCGGCGCTGGCCTAAAAGAAGAAGGTATTGGTAATTGGTGAATGGTGAATGGTTTTTGCAAAGTTAGATTCGGAATAGAACGCGGATGCGACGGATGCGCATAGATGATGCAGAAAAGAGAATGAACCGCGAAGCTCGCTAAGTGCGCAAAGATTTCTTAATTCAAAGAACGAACCGCGAAGAAGAAGGAATTGATGAATGGTTTTGCAAAGTCAGAGAGCGAGCGCAAAGAAGGAAGCGACTAAAGTCGCAACTACATAGTTCATGAGAGGCTCTACTTCGTGCTCCTTTGCCTGCACTGCGCCGCAGGCACACGTGTGGACTTGGTGTTTAATCGGTTTTGAGCGTGTCGAGAAAATTGCGGACGAACATAGAGGTAAACATGCTGAAACAGTCGTATCACATCCAGGAAGAGATCATCGAGTGGAGGCGGGACTTTCACACGCACCCCGAATTGGGGTTCCAGGAGTTCCGCACTTCGGGCAAGCTGGCGGATGAATTGGAGAAGCTGGGTTACAAAGTCCGCCGCAATGTGGGACGAACCGGTGTGGTGGCGGATTGGGGAGACGAGAGCGGCCCCTGCATTGCGGTGCGCGCCGATATGGACGCGCTGCCCATCCTCGAAGCCAATGAGGTTCCATATAAATCTCAAAACGACGGCACCATGCATGCCTGCGGACACGATAGCCACACGGCCATGGTGCTGGGCGTGGCAACCCTGCTGGTCAAGGAGAAATTTCCAGGCAAGGTGCGCTTCCTGTTCCAGCCCTCGGAGGAAGCCGGCGATGAGCAGGGGATCAGCGGTGCGCCGCGCATGATCGCAGACGATGAGCGCTTCTTGCACCATCCGAGGCTCGACCTGGATGAACGCGCCCTGCCCATTGGGACGGCTATTCTGGCAGAAACTGTGTTACGATTCCTGCGGAATAAAAAAAGGGATTAGTAATTGGTGAATAGAGAATAGAGAATAGTGAATGGTGAATGGTGAATGGTGAATGGTAAATAGTGAATGGTGATTGGTTTTGGCAAAGTCAGATCCGGAAGAGAACGCGGATGACACGGATGCGACGGATGTGCACGGAAGAGAGATATACCGCAAAGAAAAGAGAATGAACCGCGAAGAATTATCCACGAAGTGCACGAAGAACACGAAGGTAAGAACAAAGAGGAAAGATGATTCGCGAAAAGAAGAGATTAACCAAGAAGAGAATGAACCGCGAAGAACGCGAAGTACGCAAAGAAGAAGGAATTGGTAATTGGTGAATTAGGTTCATCATGGATTTTGAGAAGACTAACCAAAGAGGAACCAAGAAGTAAAAACTGGATTTTGAGAGCGTTGTGATTCCGGTTGTTTGAGTTTCGCAAGGCGCTAAATTCATTAATGCCCAAGGAGAAAACATGCACACCATTTTAAAAGGCGCGAAGAAAGATATCACCATCGGCATTGACCAACCCTTCGTAATGATCGGCGAGAAGATCAACCCGACCGGCAGCAAAAAACTCGCGGCGGCACTACGGGAAGGCAACATGGATTTCGTCCGCCAGCTCGCCGAACGACAAGTGGCTTGGGGCGCAGAGGTACTGGATGTCAACGTGGGCCTGCCAAGCTTTGACGAAGTAACGGCCATGGCAAAGGTGGTTGAAATGTTGGCGTCGGTCACCGATGGGCCGGTCTGCATTGATTCGGCGAATCCGGATGTGCTGGCCGCCGGATTGAAGGCTGCGCCCGGCAAGCCGCTGATCAATTCCGTCAGCGCCGAGGAAAAGCGACTGGAAAAAGTATTGCCGCTGGCAAAAGAGCGCGGCGCGGCGGTCATCGGCTTGACGATCGGGGATGAAGGCATTCCCAAGACCCCTGAAGAGCGCGTGGCCATGGCGGAAAAAATCCTGGAGCGCGCCGCAAAGATCGGCATCCCCGCTGAGGATGTGATCATTGATCCGCTGGTGATGACCGTCGGCTCGGATAGCAAGGCCGGGCTGGTCACCCTGCAAACCATCGAATTGATCCGCAAGGAGTTCGGCGTCAACATCAACCTGGGCGCCAGCAACGTATCCTTCGGATTGCCCGACCGCTTCACCGTCAACCAAACCTTCCTAGCGATGGCCATACAAGCGGGTGCAACCTGCTCGATCACCGATCCGATCAAGCTTGGGATGGCGATCCGCGCCAGCGACCTGTTGCTCGGGCGGGATGATTATTCCATGAAGTTCATCAAATACTTCCGAAGCACGGAGGCCTTGCGCGCCAAGGAGACTCAATCTGCAGGATAGTAATATCGTTATTATCCATCGAAGGATGCAATGGAAGAAAGACGCAGAACAAAACGCCGTTACCTGCTTTACTATGGCAGGATTTACGATGAGACCGCTCAAAAGCTCATCGGCTATTTGGTGGATATTACCGAAAGCGGCTTTATGTTGCTTAGCGACGAACCGTTTCCGGTCGGAGAGATGCGGCGCTTCAAACTGGAAATCACCGATGATATCGGCGAGCATCCTTACATCAACTTCAAGGCCAAGAGCGTTTGGTGCGAACCGGATATTGATCCCAGCCACTTCGATACAGGCTTCGAGATCGAAGAGATCAAGCCGGACGACAAGCAATTAATTTTAGCGATCGTGGAGAAGTATGGGTTTAGGGATAATTAACCCCGTGCATATTGAAAAAAGATCAAACACAAAGGACACCACGTACACGAAGGAAATGATATAAAAGGCAAAAAGTAAAACGAAAAGAGCACAGCCGTCAAAGATGAGGCGGGCGTACACGAAGGAAATGATTTAAAACGCAAAGGGATGGATGAAGATGGAAAACATAGCACGCGGATGGCACGGATTGGACGGATGTGCGCGGATGAACGGAAAAGATTTAACCGCGAAGGGCGCGAAGGAACGCAAAGAGAAAAAGTGAAAAGTAAAAAGTAAAACGCAAAACGCAACCCTGAGAGGGCGCAAGACATAGGACACGACCATCAACCCTTGACCCTGAAGAACACAGGGCAGGCGAACACAAGGGCAGGGAACGAGGGCAGGCGTAAACGAAGGAAATAAAGCAAACTTCCGAAGTCTCGCCGCTCTTTGGCGCTTCGGAAGTTTTGGATTAGGAACCTTAACAAAAAAACAATAAACCTTGCGAAGCTTTCGAAAGCTTCGCAAGGTTTGATTCAAGTGGGTGCCTGACGGGTTTCGAACCCGCAACATCGTGAGCCACAGTCACGCACTCTGCCGTTGAGCTACAGGCACCGTGTATTTAGCGGGGGGATTATATCATCAGGCTGCCCGGCTATCAAGAAGATCACGGATGACTTTTACCGCTTCACTCTGGGGGATGATTTGCTGGTCGCCGCTGGATAGATTCTTGACCGCGACCAGGCCTTTTTCCGCCTCGTCCGGCCCGATGGTGACAGCCATTTTCATCTTCATCTTGTCCGCAAACTTGAATTGTTTGGGCAGTTTGGCAGGCTCGGGATAAACGACGGCGTTGATCCCGCTGAGGCGCAGTTCGGCGGCCAGGGCATAGGATTTCAGCCATAAGGTTTCGTCGAAGACCGTGACCAGCACGGGCGCGGGGCTGGGAATGTATTCGGGAAGCAGGCCCTGCTCCTGCAAGAGGATACCGATGACGACATCGCCCATGGCGAAGCCGATAGCAGGCAGTTGCCCACCGCCGACATCCGTTAGGAGATTATCATAACGCCCGCCGCCGAGGATGGCGCGCTTCAAGGAGCCGCCGGTTTCATAAGCCTCGAAGACCGTTCCGGTGTAATACAAAAGACCGCGCACGATATTGGGGTCAAACTTGACATATTCCCTAACGCCCAAGGCTTCGAGGGCGGAAAAGAGGCGAACCAGGGATTCGTTTTTCCGCCACAGGTCAAAATTGTTCAGGGTATCCTTGAGGGCCTCCAGTTGTTTTTGGGCGAGGCCAAGCTCAAGGGCATACGCATCCCAAGCATCCGGTTTCATCTTGGAACGACGGTCTATCAGGTTGGAGATATCCATACGCCTAGCCGGTTCAATGCCAAGCGTGTCAAACTGGGAATCCATCAGGCGGCGGTCATTGACGAAAATGGTGGCCTGCTGAGGATTCATTCCCACCGAGCGCAGGAAGGCCGCGGCCACCGCGATCAATTCGGCATCCGCTTCGGGTGAATTGACACCCAGCATATCCACGTTCCACTGGAAGAATTCGCGAGCACGTCCCTTTTGCGGCTGTTCGTAACGCCAAAACGGGCCGAACGACCACCAGCGCAAGGGAAAATTAAGTTCGCCTTGTTTGGCGGCGATCATGCGCGCCAGGCTAGGCGTGAGTTCGGGGCGGAGTGTCACCAAATCGCCGCCGCGATCCTCAAAGACAAAGGATTGCTTCTTGACCAGTTCCTCGCCGGATTTGGCGGCATAAAGATCAATGGATTCGATGAAGGGCCCATCCCATTCCTGGTAGCCAAAGGACTGAGACGCGGCGCGCACCTTTTCATAAATAAAGTTGCGCAGGGCCATGCTCTCGGGGTAGAACTCACGCGTGCCTTTTACAGGTTGAATCACATTCTTCATAAACAAGTCGCTCCCATTGGGTTGCCGTGCATTGTAGCATGAATTGAAAAGTCGAAAAGGTCTAACAGGTCTAACAAGTCTAACAGGTCTTACAGGTCAGGCGTATTGGCCGAAGGTGGAGGCTCTTTTTTGTTTAAGGATGAATTGCGAAGGGGGAAGTCTTACAGGTCGGGAGGTCTTACAAGTCACGGGGTACTTCCGCCGGGATGGCGGAGTGAGCAATGAGTGGATTATGCTAATGCCCAGCGGTGGCGGCGTGTTTCGGCGGGGGTTGGGGCTTTTATCGAGAGCCTGCGACGGCGACCCTGAAAGGGTGGATGTGGAAACTATCCAGATAGGAAGATTACTGTTGGGTGAAAACTGCCAAAAATATGCTACTGAGTATTTGCACGGATTCGTTGATACAAGCCGTAGAAATTTGTATAAACTACTACCGCTAATACGCCTGCCGCTGTACCAGATGTAAGACCAATAGTTTTATCGATTTGCTCCAAGAGCGCCAGAACAAACATTGTAAGAGAACCAAATCCCAATATAAGGGCTGAAACCTTTGAAAGCAAGGGACGAGAAACATGGTCAAAGGCATAATCAGCCACTTTTACAGAAAAGGTTTCTGATTGATACTCTATACCTGTTTTGTTATCCAAAATCGACAGAACAACTTTATGTTCTCGTGGCTGGCATGTGTCTAGTGGCTCTCCGAGAAAGGTCATTGAATTAATGGACAAGTCAAGTTTTTTTGATATTGCTTCGGAAAAGGTTATATCAGGAGAAAAGAGTTTAATTTTTACAACTTGCCCGAATTTGAGCTCGGTATCATAAATACGCTCGGCGTAATTTTCCCCGACAATTTCTTTGATTTTCATTTTGACATTATTGGTCAGTTCTTCAAAGTACAACTGAACCACAAAAGGCGATTCATATCCCTTTGAGATTAATTTTGGATGCCCAACTGAAATTTTGAAAAATTTTCCCCCAATCTCATTTAAAATATTTTTCAATTTGCCTATTGAGTCCATCACTTCATCTGTCGCGCGGTCAACTTCTAGATGTCCAATATAAATGTTAGCATCTCCCATCCTAACGTTCCCTGAAATGTTTCCCCCTATAACTTCTTTGAACATCTTTGTATCATAAAAAAAACTAATTCCTGATATCTCTGCTAGATATATTAGAAGACCAATTCCTGATCCCCCAGTTAGATTTAATAGATTATATACAATCACTGTAACTGCAAATCCCAGAACTCCGAAGGAAGTAATATTACGAAGGTGTGATAAAGAAATGAGATAGTAGGACGAGATTACCCAACATGAGGTAGTAAACATTAGCGTAAAGGATACTGCCCCCCATCTTATAAGTCGATTAGTAAAAAACGATACTAATAACCCAATCAATATTGACAATACTACAGACGCTATAATATCTGTAACGCTTGGGACTTCTGACGGTATCTGTGTCGATCTTCTGACGTGTAAATCGAGAATAATAATTGCGCCTGAGAATAATAGGCCACTTATTACCCCAATTAAATGCCGCCATCTTTCCGCAGTGGTATACGCTACCGCTATTACTTCATAGGTGAAAAACAACCCCAATAGATATAGTAAGGGAATAACTATATAAAAAGCTAAGAATTGTATAATTTGAAACATAATTATCCCTTCTGATAAGCCATCTTAGGCACGCGAAGCGGTCTCGACTATCAGACGCGCTCTGCGGACACGATGCAATTAGGTTTTCTGGCCTACCATAGTGCCTACTCCTGAAACGTTTTATATTGCGATCGTACTGCTTTCACAAGGTCGCGGTGAAAGCCTTTCCATCCTGTGGAACCAACATAAGCATTTTTCATTTTTTTTATTTCCCAATGGCTATCGACCCATTTATCTCTGATTGGCTTCAGATACGTCTTTATCGTATCTTCATCAAGTGCTGCCTGATGTGTTTTAAGCATAGACTTCAATAATTTTAGGAATGCTGATATGCCCCGGTTTGTAAAGATAATATACTTCTCAGGATGTTTCCACTGCTCTGGGAAAAGCTTGATCAGGTTGATGAAATAAAGATTTAAAATCTTTACGTATTCTCCAGATGTGTTAGGGAGATACTTTCGCAACAAACCTCTTGGTCCGATCAATCCTTTCAAATCATAACCAACGAATCCCTTCAAAGTGATTATTTGATCTCCGATATCCAGTAATCGTATTTTGTTTCTGAAGGGTTCTATCTTGCTAAGCTCAACTACAACCTTAATCGCCATTAACTCGTTATCAGTTTGACATATCGCTTCATCTTCAACTAGCTTAAGATATGCAACAAGATTTGGATCCATACGACGCGCGTTATCATTTATTGCGACAAATGTTTTTGATTTTTTATCAGGCAATAGGTTTGCAATTCCGAGAACAACAAGATTAAAGTTCTCTTTTGTGTCAGCTTCTGCGCCAGCAAAGCCATATAGTCTATGCTGACCATCAATAACTTCGAGAGATGCATATTCCATCGGAATTGATAGAAGTACGAGCTCAAAATTCCTTCGGTTTGTGATTGTAATAGGATGACCCTGCATATCTTTGGACGGGATTGCTATAGGATCATATTGGACTTTATCCCCAAAATGAACGATGATGTTGGGAGGTAATAGCGCATCAGGTTGAGTAACAAACTTACGAATTGAATTAAGTCGTTTCTTTTGTAGTATTCTTTGGTATGCGTCTTTGTTTCCTGCCACTCTACGAAAGACTGCACTAGTCTTGAGCAATACTTGAGGAGTTGCAGTAAATAAGAATAGATCAACGGATGAGTGGGAAAAGGGTTGCTTCAAATGCAACGCTAATGTTGATTTTATATCTTTTTCTTCGTTTGTAGATATTCCAAAAGAGTGGATAATCTCATATTTCGCATAATGTCCAATCGCGTCTACAAGCGCTTCATAGTACTCAAGATCATTTAATCCCCATACATTCATGCCATTACTTTTTGCGTATTGTTTATCCAGAATAGAAACTTCCTTACAAGTTGACACAAAGAGCACAGTATTAGCCTTCTCAATTTGCATTAATCTTTCGTAATCATGAAGATGAACTGAAAAAGCTTCCTTGAAGTCTTTAGTCGCCTTATTCCAGCCAATTATTTTCACATCCAAATCTTCTTCAATGGCAAGAAGGTCAACTGTCCGCTCTCCACCGCTGGGTAATGAAATTACATGTTCTGACTTATTTCCCGTATTTGGCTTGGTGTTGAAGCCAGCGTTATCAAACAAATTCCAAACTCTGATTACCTTACACATTGGGTTTTTGAGAAACAGGGATAACGACGGGGGGCAACTTGAGGTTGGATAAGACGGCTTTGAAATCTGGCAAGAATAAGAGACCCGTAGCAAGAACACGTTTTA
>Ga0182027_10011785_pt1 | contig 12316 bp, 7 predicted proteins | sample 712E1DmetaG_FD_121300 | JGI IMG/M metagenome (GOLD analysis project Ga0182027, IMG submission 121300) | Permafrost microbial communities from Stordalen Mire, Sweden - 712E1D metaG (Illumina Assembly) | ecosystem: Environmental > Terrestrial > Soil > Wetlands > Permafrost | place: Sweden...
AATCATCGGCGTTGCTTCCATTGATGCCCTATTCCGACAAAAGCTCGATCCCGCAAATACCCAGGGCCAGCTCGCGGGGGTCGCCGTCGACCTGGAACGCCTCGGCCAGCTCCAGCTCGACCTCCAGCCGGTCCGCGCGCACGCCCGTCAGCGGAAAATGGAGGACATCGCAACTCGTGTCAAACGGCTCGGCGGGACCGTTGTTGATCGTGCAGCGGCCCGAATTCAGCTTCTGGCACGGGGCCAGCGGAAAGATCTTCAGTTCCAGGAAAGACGCACGGCGGGGCAGGGGGATCGAAAAGCGGCAGCGGCGCTCCGTCCAGCGATAGGTGAACGCGCCGTCGGGCGAAGTTTCGAGGGCGTGCAGGCCCGCCTCGGCCCGCAGGGAGTCCAGCGGAATGGCTTCGCGCTTGAACCTGGCAAAAAAACGCGCATATTGATTCCGGTCGCCGCCATTCAGCCCGTTGGCGAGTTCACAAAAGCGGCACACGCGCGTGGGATTCCAACCGTGGATCGTGCGGCGGAGGTTGCGGTACGGCTCGCCCTCCCAGATGTCGCGCCACTTCTGGGTTTTTAAATCGCCCAGGGGGTGATCCACGCAGCAAGGATGGACCACGCCGTCGGCCGCGATGAAGGAATCCTCCCAGGGCGCCGAGCAGAAAGTCTTGCTCACTTTGCTCTTGGGGCCGAAACCAAAAAACAGGATTTCGGCCATCCGCTTGAAGCCCTTGGTGCGCAAGGCCACCAGGCCCAGGAAGGCCAACCGCGCCAGCCGCGTGGCCCGCGCGCGCAGGCGGTTGCCGTGGCCGGGGACTTGGAGGATGTGTTCGCGGAAACGGTGGGGGACCGACACATGAATGCCATAAAGGAATCCGAGCCAGAGCGCCTTGAGCATCGGCGCCACAACCAACTCCGGCGCATCGTGCAGCGACTGTCCGGTGAGCCGCGGCAACTCCTCCGCGTAAGAAAGCTGCATGACGTAAATCGACGAGGCGCCGTATCGTTTGGCCATGCGGACCAGGTCGGGCAGATCGGCAATGTTTTGCTTCATCGCCACGAAGTTGATGCGCAGGGTGAAATGTTTGCCGCGGCCCGCCTCCTGGGCGCAGCGCCGGATCGACTCGAAGGCCTCGAGCGTCTTTTCCCAACGAATGAACGGGCGCACGAATTCGTAGGTTTCCTTGCGCGCGCCGTCGCAGGAGAAAGCCAAGGTCACGTTGTTGGCGACCAATTTGCGGACCAGCGCGGGATCGGACAGGCAGATGCCGTTGGTGGTGATGTCGACTTTGATCCGCTTTTGGGCGCACATATCAAACAGCGTCTGCCAATAGCGCGCAATCAAAGGCTCGCCGCATCCGATCAGGTCCACGCGCCGGACGCCGTCGAGCACTCCGTCCTGGATTTTTCGGAAAACCTCCTCGGACATATCCATCCCGAACGTGGCGTAAAAGTGTGGACAGGTCTTGCAGCGGGTATTGCAGCGCGAGGTCGATTCAAGCCACAAGTGCGTGGGCTGGGTCTCGGCCTTCTCTCCCAACAGACGAAGGTCGGGGTAAGGATTGCGAATCATCAAAGGCATTTTGCCCGTGTCTAACAGATTACGGATTCACCCGGTCGAGCGGCACGATGGATCCCATTGTGACAAGATTATCCCACCGGCTGTGGGCCGTGGCAAGGGCAATTGCCCCCCAAGGCCGGCGCAAGATCCGGCCCCATCCCCGAGCCCCCGCCCCGATGGGCTCGGTTCGTCCCCGCCCCATGAGTCGCAAAGCCACGAACAAAAAGTTGGTGACCGACCGGAGGGCGACCGGAGAGGCCCACCCGAACAAGTGGGGCTCTTCGCGCGCGATGGGCTCGCCTCCGGCAACGTCGGCCTAAATTCCAAACCACCCCATTAGACCGGACGGTCGAAGCCGCACAGTACCCAATGATCGGATCGAAAGAACGGTTCATCAAAAAGATTCAGGCAATTGCTCCTATTTTGCGGCTTTACTGCGTGACGAAATGATTGGACAATGCAGGCGCCGTGTTAATGAAAGAGGTGGAGTATGGCAGGCCGATTCCGATATTCTTTGCCCCTCGCGGGACAATTCGCACTTATCGCCTCAATATCACTGGTTTTGGTCCTCGCCGCCCAAGCGGGCCAAGCCATTTTGAAATCGTCCGATATCGATGAAAGCACAACGACCAAGAGGTTTGCGTGGCAATCCTGTGACCGTGCCGATTCATTGATGCCCACAGCGATTCTGAAAGGGAGCAAACCCCGTTTTTCCTGCGAGACCTCCAATAAGGTCGAAGGGAATGCCTCGATCCGGGTTGACTATTCCACGAAAACGTTTGGGTTCAGTCCAAATTTCAACGGGTCAATGGACCTTACGGAATACGACGGACTTTCTCTGGCAATCTACAATCCCGACCCGCGGAAGAAACATATCAGTTTTCAATTCCGAACGCCCCAAGCGGGAGACTACAATTGCTATTTGCGTCACCAGGATGAACGTCCCTTCGACATTTACGGCATGCATGGTTTTCTCCCCGCCGGTCCCGGCTGGAGCAACGTCCGGTTTTATGCCGATTGCGTTCATGTCAACAAGCCGGATTCCATTACTCACGGCAAATCGTTGTTGGGCGGCGTCACTCAGATCACTGTTCTCGTTACTGATCGAGAGTTGGAGAAGGAGAGCTATCTGCTGGTGGACAACATCGAGTTGCTCAAGCGGAGTCCGGTGACTCCAGCAGTGCCCCAATACCCCGAGACGTTCGCCGCGGGGGATCCCCGTCAAGCCGACACGATGAAGCTCTTGGATCAGGCACGGCACGCCACCGAAAACAAGGATTATGCCGCCAGTCTCGGTGCATATCTAAAGGTATTGGACCTTTCCCCTTTCAACCGTGATGCCGTCAAGGGCGTAAAGGAGGTTTACGCTCTGCATTTGAACAACGGCGCGCGAAATCGGCTCAAGGCGCGGTTGCGCCTGGACTATCGGGACACCGTGGTCAGGGACCGGGAGAAGGCGCAAGGGTTCTCTTCGTTGCATCAGGCCCTCGTGGACATTTGGAGTGAAAACTCGCCACTCTTTAGCTATGGGATGGGCACGCAGACCCAGGGCGTGAAGTATCAATTTACAAAGGATTCCCGCCTGGTCGAGACGGCCAGGCGGATTTATGAGATGGGTTCGGACACGCTCAAAACCAATTTGAGCCGACAGGCATTGTCCGACAACTACGGCCTCGATGCCGCCCGCATCCATACACTGACGGAGATGGCCCAGGATGCCCAGTTTCGCACGGTGTTCGCGATGCCGTTCAAAAACTACCTGCTGTGGGCTTACCCACTGCAACAGGACAGTTGGATGGATAAAGATATTCCAGCCACGCAAAAGCAAAAGGATATTGAATACCATGAGTTGCGCGACCTCGCCGAATACCTGCTGAAAACCTATCGCGGGAGCGGGAAGACTTTCCTGCTGGGCACCTGGGAATCGGACTATCACTTACGTTTGGACAAGGAAAGCAAGTATGGCGACGAACCCTCGCCCGTTCGTATTCAGAACATGATCGACTGGTGCAACATCCGCCAACGGGCAATCGATGATGCCAAGCAGACCGTGCCGCACGACAATGTTACGCTGTATCACTATATCGAGGTCGTGCATGTGCCTCAAGCCATGCTGGGCGCCACGATGTTAGTGAACAGCATCCTACCTTACGCGCAGGTTGACCTTGTCTCCTATTCATCTTACAGCACGACGGATGCGGAATTCATTCGGACAGGGCAGACACCGGGAGTGCTCTGGTCGGCGCTCGATTTTATCGAGAAGAACCTCCCACCACGCGACATTCCGGGCAAGCGGGTATGGATCGGCGAATATGGCCATCCTTACCGAGACAAAGTGGATGAGACACAACAGGCGGAGTGCTGCAGAGTGATCGCGAAGGCCGCTTTGAAGTGGGGCTGCCCATTTGTCTTGGTCTGGGAAATTTATGACAACGAGGGTACGGACGGATCGTATGGCGGCTATTCACTCATCGACTCACACAACCGGAAAAAGCCCATCTATTTCCTGCATGAGGATTACCTGAAGGCCGCTCGATCTTACGTCGAGACGTTCCGGCAGGCGAACCATCGTGGCCCGAGCCAGGCCGAGTTCAGCCGGGTCGCTCCCGAATTGCTCGACCGGGTGGCCATCCGAAAGTGGACGGGCATTCCGTATGCCGATCAACAGCCGCCACCGTTTGTGGGACGCGAGTCCGGCGACACGGTGGAAGATCCGCTGACCGACCTCTCCCACGTATTTGGTAAATCGGACAATATGACGGCAAAGCCGGTCACCCAGATGGAAGCGGAGCTGAAGGGGCTTGCCATACGCGCGGACGGGCGCGCTGGCCATCTCGTTTACAAACTCAAGGCCGATATTTCCAGCTTTCAGGTCACCGTCCAGCATCTGGGGAACAACGCGGAGACATTGTGCAAATGCCACCTCTCGCCGGACGGCAAAAAATGGGATACTCTCAACATCAAGAGTCATTCCCGGCGTCCCGCGGACAAGAAAGATTATTCCTATTCCGAACTGACCGCCGCCGCGCTGCCCGAGGGTTCCCACTATCTAAAGATTGAACTCGTTGGCCTGGAGGGAAATTATACCGCCATGTTATCGCGGGTTAGAATTAACGTACCCCTTCACGAGAGCAGTACGAAACGAGCCCCGTGAATGAAACAACCCGGACCGGAGGGGGACCGGAGACGGGCGCGGCGGGGCCGCCGCCGGGGCATTTCGCCGGGGCGGGTCGCCCGAGTAGTCTGTTGGGGGTCAACGAAATGGGTCGAAAGTGCGGACGGGGGGACTCGAACCCCCACGGGTTTTCCCACAGGAACCTAAATCCAGCGCGTCTGCCAATTCCGCCACGTCCGCACAGATCGGGCCGAAAGGATCCCGATGATCAAGAAGCCCCCGGCCGCGGCGCGGCGCGCGGCCGAGTCAACCAGACATCGAGCGCGGCCGGGGGCAAGGGACCTTTAGCGGGCCGGGGTCGGCGCGGCGCCCGGAACCGCCGGGAGTTTAGGAGCCGGCGCCCCAGGGGCGGGGGCGTGGCGCATCGGCGCGGCCGCCGGCCGAGGCGCCATGGACCTGGGGATCGGTTTGCTGACCGCCGGCTTGGCCGCCGGCTCATTGGGCGTTTCGTTCGGTTTTTCACAACCCAGCACGAAAAGGCCCGCACAGGCAACGATCACCGTCAAAGACAGCAGTTTGCGTCCAGCGTTCATGGAACTCCTCCTCTTTCTTTTTCAAACCCTTTCCAAAGCCCTCTACCGGATTCAGATCAATGGGGTTTATTCTAACGGTTTTGTAACAGGGTCTTCAAGTCTTTTACGGAGTATCGCAAGGGACGACATGGACAAAGTGGACGAGGTGGACGGATGTGCAAACCCTTCCTGAAGACCATCCTGGGGACTCCTAAAACCCGCGCGCAATCGGCATGCGCCGGCCCGAGCCGAACGCCTTGTTGGTGATCTTGAGACAGACGGCCGCCTGGGCGCGCTTGTATTCGGCGCCGTCGATCATGCGCAGGACGCGAGCGACCAGGGCCGGGTCGAAGCCGCGCGCGACGATCTCTTCGGGACTGGCCTGCTCCTCGACGTACGCGGCGATGATCGGGTCGAGCCGGTCGTAGGGCGGGAGCGAATCCGTGTCGAGCTGATCGGGGCGCAGCTCGGCCGAGGGCGGCTTCAGAATGGTACTCAACGGGATGCGCTCGGCGTCCAGGTTGGCCCACTCGGCGAGCTGGTAGACCTGAGTCTTGAGCACGTCGCCCAGCACCGACAGCCCGCCGCTCATGTCGCCGTACAGCGTGCAGTATCCGACGGCCATCTCCGATTTGTTGCCGGTAGAGAGAACCAGCCAGCCGAACTTGTTGGAGAGGGCCATGAGCAGGTTGCCGCGCGCGCGGGCCTGCAGGTTTTCCTCGGCCAGGCCGAAAGGCGTCCCTTTGAACAGCGGTTCGAGCTGCCTCAGAAATGTCTCGATGATCGGCTCGATGGCGATCGTGTGGTACTCGATGCCCAAGTTGCGCGCCAACTCGGCGGCGTCATCGCGGCTGTGCTGGCTGCTGAAGACGGAGGGCATCGAGACGCCGGTGACGTTTTCGCCGCCCAGCGCATCGGCGGCCAGCGTCGCGGTCAGGGCCGAATCGATGCCGCCGGAAAGACCGATCAGCACGTGTTTGAACCCGCACTTGGCGACGTAATCGCGGATGCCCAGAACCAGGGCGTTGTAGATCGCCTCGGGGTCGTCCTCGACTTCGGGCGGCTCGCCGCCGCCGTGGCTGAGGCCGTCGTCCCAAACCACCAGGTCCTCGCGGAACTCGCCCGCCTGCGCGATGACGCCCCCCTTGGCGCTCCAGACGTTGCTCCAGCCGTCGAAGATCAGGTTGTCGTTGCCGCCGACCAGGTTGACCTGAACCAGCGGCACGGCCCATTTGCGCGTGGCCGCCTCGTACATGGCGGCCTTGATCCGGCGCTTGCCGACGCTGTACGGCGAGGCGGCGATATGGATCATCAGGTCCACGCGCTGCGCGGCCAGCTCGTCGACCGGGTCGGTGTGATAGAGCCGGCGCGGGGAGTAGAGCGTGTTGTTCCAGAAGTCCTCGCAGATGGTGATCGAAAGGCGAGCGCCGCGGAAGGTGGCCACGCGCACCTCGGGCGCCGGATCGAAGTAGCGCCACTCGTCAAAAACGTCGTAGGTGGGCAGAAGGGTTTTATAATGCCGCGAGAGGATGCGCCCGTCGTCGATCAGCGCGGCGGCGTTGTAAAGCCCTTTGCCGACCGCGCCGCGCTCGGCCGGCTGCACGTATCCGATGATCGCGCCGGGGCCGCCTTTCATGGCACGGGCCAGGGACTCCAGCGTTTCCACGTTGCGCCGGACGAAATCGGGCAGCTCGAGCAGGTCCTTGGGCGGATAACCGCTGACGGCCAGTTCGGGAAAGACAACCAATTCGGCGCCCAGAGCGGCCGCCCGCCGCCAGGTGTCCATGATCTTGACGCGGTTGCCCTCGAGCGCGCCCACCGTGGTGTCGATCTGTGCCAGGGCGATCTTCATGATCCCAATCGTCCTCGTTCTCGTTCTCGTCCTCGTCCTCGAAGCCCCCGCCCCATCGCAGCCAGTTTAGCCATGGGTCTCTGGACAATAAAGGGCAATTGCGTGCAATTTCGATGACGATGACGATGACGAGCACGAGCACGAGCACGAACGAGTATATTCACTCCTCAATCCGCATTCCGCAATCCGCAATCCGCAATTCTTCCCCCGCTCAGGTGCCCATGATATGAAATCCCGCATCGACGTGGATGATTTCGCCGGTGATGGCGCGCGCGGCGGGCGAAACCAGGAAGGCGGCGGTCTGGGCGACCTCCTCGGGTTCGATGGCGCGGCGCAGCGGGGCGTGTTCGGCGGCGGCGGCGAACATGTCGTTGAATCCGGTGATGCCGCGCGCGGCGAGGGTCTTGATCGGCCCGGCCGAGATGGCGTTGACCCGCACGCCCTGGGGCCCGAGATCCGCCGCCAAGTATCGCACCGAGGCTTCGAGCGCGGCTTTGGCCACGCCCATGACGTTGTAGTTGCGCACGACCTTTTCCGCGCCGAAGTAGGTCATGGTCACGATCGAGCCGCCGCCGGCCGCCCGCATCAGCGGCAGGGCGCGCCGGGCGACGGCGACCAGCGAATAGGTGCTGACTTCCAGGGCGAGCAGGAAGCCGTCGCGCGAGGTATCGACGAAGCGCCCGGCCAGGTCCTCCTTGCGGGCGAAGGCGAGCGAATGGATCAGGAAATCGAGCCGGCCGCCGAAGGCCTCGCCGACCGCGCCGAAGAACTTGTCGATCTGCGCCTCGTCGCCGACGTCGCAGGGCAGGCACAGCGCGCCGGGGATGGACTGGGTCAGGGCGCGCACGTCGCGCTCCAGCCGCTCGTTCTGGTAATTGAAGGCCAGGCGGGCGCCGGCCTCGCGCGCCGCCAGGGCGATTTTCCAGGCAATGGAGCGTTCGTTGGCCACGCCGAGCACGGCGCCGCACAAGCCGTTCAGGTCCATTGAATTCCTGCTTTCATCGCGCGGCGCGCCGCTAAACCGCGCCGCTTGGGACTGGTGCGGATTGTAGCGGGATTGGCCGGAAACTGTGAAGTAAAAATATGCTTGGGGGCTTGCGCGGGGCGCGCGTTGGCCGCATAATGAGTCATGGCGCCGGCCCCGGCGGTTCAGGGCCGGAGCCGTGCGTGGCGCCCCATTTGCACGCGGCACAGCGGAACACAAGCCAAAGGACAAAATCGCCTTGCACGGAGAAACAGTGGAATCGTTGAGGATGACGAATTGGGTCCCTTAGAGCGTGTATGAAAAGTCTGGCCAGTCATTAGCCCCGCACTTCAGGCAGGGTCGGGAGAGAAGCCGGAATAACCGTTTCAACGGTTTTTCGGCACGCGGGAAACCGTTGAAACGGTTCCCGATAATCTTGCCTCCTGGCCGACCCCCGGAATAAATTCCGGGACTAATGACTGAGATCCCATCCCCTTTCCATACATCCTGTTCATGCTGTTGTGCTGTACTGAAAGCCGGTTTCGAGGTAAAATATATGCCTTTCGAATCCATTCTCGACAATTTCTTCTCCTCGCAGCGGCCGATGTTCTCGCTCAGCCGGCGGGTCTGGAATCCGCCGACCGACATTTTCGAGAGCGGCGAGGCGACCTTCATCAAGATCGAGGTGGCGGGCCTCGACGAGAGCCAAATCCAGATCACCGCCGACCACAACCTGCTTGTCGTGCGCGGCCAGCGGTTGAATTGTCCCGCTGGCGGACCGGCCCAGGAAAAGGCCAATTATCATCTGCTGGAAATCCATTACGGTCAGTTCGAGCGCGTTTTCGCCTTCTCCTTCACCCTCGACGAGCCGTCGATCAAGGCGACCTATGAGCGCGGGTTCCTCGTGATCGAGGTGCGCAAGAGCCCGGCGCGGGCGACCCACGTCAGCGTGCAGGTCATCCAGGATGAATATGAGAAATAGCCGGGATTAGGTGCGCCGGCATTCGGGGTTTTTGAATTCGAGGACGAGGACGAGCACGAGCACGAGCACGAGCACGAAGAACCAGGAGAAAGCTTTCAGGAAACGCTTTTGAGACGCCCGGACAAGGACGATGCGATGGCCGATAAAAAGATCCCTGTCAATCCGGAAGACGTGCCCAGCGAGATACCCGAGGAACTCCCGCTGCTGACCAGCGCCAATTTCGTGCTTTACCCGTTCATGATCGCGCCGCTGCTGGTCAGCGACCCCGCGGTGATCGGCATGATCGACGACGTCGTGCGCGGGTCGCGGATGATCGGGGTCTTCGCCACGCGGCCGCGCGAGAATGAGGACGAAGAGGACCCGCGCGGGTTTTTCGAGCGGATTTACGAGGTGGGGACGGCGGCGATGGTCCTGCGCATGCTGAAGATCCCCGACGGCTCGATCCGCCTGCTGGTCCACGGGATGCGCCGGGTGCGTCTGGGCGAGCCACGAGTCGAAACCCCCTATCCGCGCTCGCGCATCGTACTGCTTGAAGAGATCGCGAACGACGACACCGAGACGCGGGCGCTGAAGAAGAATGCGCGCGAGATGCTGGCCAAGCTGGTCGAGCTGAGCAGCGCGCTGACCCAGGACCTGCTGGTGGCGGCCAACAACATGAACGACCCCGGCCGGCTGGCCGACCTGATCGCCTCCAACCTGTCGATCCCGGTGGGCGAATACCAGGAGGTCCTGGAAGAGGTCGACGCGAAGAAGCGGCTGATGCGGGTCATGGAGATCATGGCGCGCGAGCTGGAAATCAGCCTCTTGGGGACGAAAATCCAGTCGCAGGTCAAGTCGAACCTGGATCGCTCGCAGCGCGAATACTTTTTGCGCGAGCAGCTCAAGGCGATCCGCCGCGAGTTGGGCGAGGAGGCCGACGCCGGCGAGGAACTCGACCAGCTTGGGCGCCAAATCGAAGCAGCCAAGCTCCCCGAACACGCGCTCGGCGCGGCGACCAAAGAGCTGGCGCGCCTGCGCTCGATCCCGCCCAGCAGCCCCGAGTACACCGTCAGCCGCACCTACCTGGACTGGATCGTGGCCCTGCCCTGGAGCAAGCAGACCGAGGACAATATCGACCTCAAGCGCGCCAAGAAGATCCTCGACGAGGATCACTATGACCTGGAGAAAATCAAGGACCGGATCCTGGAGTACCTGGCGGTGATCCAGCTCCGCAAGGCGATCCGCGGGCCGATCCTCTGCCTGGTCGGGCCGCCGGGAGTGGGCAAGACCTCGCTGGGCCGCTCGATCGCGCGGGCGATGGGGCGCAAATTCGTGCGCATCAGCCTGGGCGGCGTGCGCGACGAAGCCGAGATCCGCGGCCACCGGCGCACCTACATCGGCTCGATGCCGGGCCGGATCCTGAAGTCGCTCAAGGACGCCGCGGCGAACAACCCGGTCTTCATGCTCGACGAGATCGACAAGCTGGGGGCGGACTTTCGCGGCGACCCGGCCTCGGCCCTGCTCGAAGTGCTCGACTCCGAACAGAACAATTCCTTCACCGACCATTATCTCGACCTGCCCTTCGACCTCTCCAACGTGATGTTCATCACCACGGCCAACACGCTGGAGACGATCCCCGGCCCGCTGCAGGACCGCATGGAAGTGCTGCGCCTGGCCGGTTACACGATGCGCGAAAAGGTCTTCATCGCCAAGCAGTACCTGATCCCGCGCGCGCTGACCAACACCGGCCTGACCGCCAAACAGGTGACGTTCACCGACAAGGCTCTGGAGGCGATCGTCGAGGATTACACGCGCGAGGCCGGGCTGCGCAACCTCGAGCGCGAGATCACCAACATCTGCCGCAAAGAGGCGCGCAAGGTCGCCGAAGGCGCCAAGAAACCGGTCAAGGTCAACCCCGAGGAGGTGACCCGCTCGCTGGGGCCGCTGCGCTTCGAGCGCGACGCGCTGGACGATCGCACCCACGAACCGGGCGTCGTCGTCGGGCTGGCCTGGACCCCCGCCGGCGGCGACATCCTGTTCATCGAGGCGACGGCGACCAAGGGCCAGGGCCGCCTCACCCTGACCGGCCAGCTCGGCGACGTGATGAAGGAATCGGTCCAGGCCGCGCGCACCTACCTGCACTCGCAGGCCAGGAGCCTGGGCCTGGACGAAAAAATGTTCAGCGCTCAGGACCTGCACGTTCACGTGCCGGCCGGGGCGATCCCCAAGGACGGCCCCTCGGCCGGGGTGACGATGCTGACGGCGATCGCCTCGCTGATGCGCAACCAGCCGGTGCGCGACCGGCTGGCCATGACCGGCGAGATTACGCTCAAGGGGACGGTGCTGCCGGTGGGCGGGATCAAGGAAAAGGTGCTGGCGGCGCACCGCAGCGGGATCACGACGATCATCCTCCCCCAGCGCAACGAAAAGGACCTGCAGGACGTCCCGGACGAGGTGCGGCGCGCGATGGCCTTTCACTTCGCCTCCAAGGCCGAGGACGTGCTGGCGGTGGCGTTCGCGCCCAAGCCGGGGGAAAACGGCCGCGCGCGCCGCAATCACAAGCCAGCCCGCAAGGGAGGATCGGCGCGATGACGGTTTCGGAAGCCCCCGCGCCGCAAACGCTCCCCCCGCCGTCATTCGCCGAGCTCCTGCGCGTCGAGGGCTTGAAAAAGTATTTCGACCTCTCCACCAGCTTCTGGGCGCGCCGGCGCCGCCTAACGCTCAAGGCGGTCGATGGCGTCAGTTTCGCCATCGGGCGCGGCGAGACGCTCGGCCTGGTCGGCGAGTCGGGCTGCGGCAAGACGACCACCGGCCGGCTGATCATGCGCCTGATCGAACCGACCGGCGGACGGGTTTTTCTGGGCGATTCACCCAATCTGCTCGACATTGCGCCCCGGCGCATGCTCCCGTACCGCCGGCGGATGCAGATGATTTTCCAGGATCCATACAGTTCGCTCAACCCGCGCATGACGATCGGCGCGATCGTCGGCGAGGCGCTGGTGATCCATCGCCTCGCCCGGGGCCACCGCGCCGAGCGGGTCGCCGAGTTGCTCGATCACTGCGGCCTGCCGTCGGACGCGGCGCGGCGCTACCCGCACGAACTCAGCGGCGGCCAGCGCCAGCGGGTCGGCATCGCGCGGGCGCTGGCGGTCCAGCCCGAACTCATCGTGGCCGACGAGCCGGTCTCGGCGCTCGACGTCTCGATCCAGGCGCAGATCATCAACCTGCTCGAGGATCTGCGCGAGCGCTTCAAATTGTCGTACCTGTTCATCGCTCACGACCTGAGCGTGGTCG
>Ga0182027_10011786_pt1 | contig 12316 bp, 9 predicted proteins | sample 712E1DmetaG_FD_121300 | JGI IMG/M metagenome (GOLD analysis project Ga0182027, IMG submission 121300) | Permafrost microbial communities from Stordalen Mire, Sweden - 712E1D metaG (Illumina Assembly) | ecosystem: Environmental > Terrestrial > Soil > Wetlands > Permafrost | place: Sweden...
GTAGTTTTAGGCGGGCGGGGTGAACGGGACTCGAACCCGCGACCTCTTCCGTGACAGGGAAGCGCTCTAACCAAACTGAGCTACCACCCCAAAACTAAACGTATCCTAACAAATAATTAAAACCTAGTCAATGTATATATCATGCTTGAACTGATTATTTTTACGTGTTATGCTTGATTCTACAATGAGCAACGCTGAGATTGCAAAGCTTTTAAAAAATGTTGCCGAAAGCTATATCATTAAAGATGAGAAAAAATTTCACTTTCAAATCGTCGCTTACCAAAGAGCTTCGGAAGTTATTCTGAATTTAAATTCGGAACTCAAGGACTATTACAGAGAAAAAAAACTAGACGATCTTCCCGGAATCGGTAAGACATTAAAACGGCGCCTGGAAGAAGTTTTTAAAAAAGGAAAGGTCGCACATTTTGAGTGGGTTTTAAAAGATATTCCTCCTTCTGTTTTTGTGTTAACAGATATCCCAACTTTTGGTCCTAAAAAAGCGTATAAGCTTGTTGTTAGTTTTAAACTCGATGATCCCAAGACCGTTATAAGTGATCTTGAAAAAATTGCCAAGAAAGGAAAAATTGCAAAACTTGAAGGTTTTGGGGAAAAATCGCAAAAGGATATTTTACAAGCAATTGATGAATTTAAAGAAGGTAAAGGCAAAACCACAAGAATGATCTTGCCTTACGCTTTTGAAATTTCGGAAAAAATCATTTCCTATCTAAAGGAACTTGAAGAAGTGGAGAAAATAGAAGCTTTGGGAAGCTTAAGAAGACGATCTCCAACCGTTGGGGACATTGATTTAGCTGTCGCTACGAAAAATGCTAAAAAAGTTATAGATTATTTTATAAATTATCCTGGTAAAGAAAGAGTTATAGAAAAAGGCGGTGTTTCAGCTTCGATTCTTGTTTCGGGCGGAAGACAAATTGACCTTCTCATTCAACCGACTGAGGCATTTGGTTCATTATTACAACACTTTACAGGCAGTAAAAACCATAATGTGGCCTTAAGGGAATTTGCGCTAAAAAAAGGTCTTTCGTTATCGGAGTATGGAATAAAAGATTTAAAGAAAAAAGATGCTCCTTTGAGAAAATATGAAAATGAAGAAAAATTTTACAATGCCGTTGGCTTGGACTTTATACCACCGCCTCTTAGAGAAGATCAGGGGGAAATTGAGCATGCGAAAAATCATAATCTTCCAAAGCTAGTTGAATTATCTGATTTAAAAGGAGATTTACATATTCACTCTAATTTTCCCATTGAACCAAGCCATGATTTGGGAGAAAACACAATGGAAGAAATGCTTAAAAAGGCAAAGGAATTAAATTACGAATATTTGGGTTTTTCCGAACATAATCCAAGTCTATCAAAACATTCTAACAGAAAGATTTACGAAATTTTAAAAAAACGCGATGAAAAGATTGAACAACTTAAATCAAGTAATAAATATGTTCGAATCATTAAATTACTCGAAATTGATATTTTACCAAATGGTGATATAGCTATCGATGATAATAATTTGAACCTTTTAGATAGCGCTATAGTTTCTATTCACAGTATTTTTTCAATGAATAAGGCAGAAATGACAAAAAGAGTCTTACGAGGCTTATCTCACAAAAAAACAAAGATACTCGCCCACCCGACCGGAAGACTTCTTTTGGAAAGACCGGGCTTTGAAATGGACTGGGATAAAATTTTTGAATTTTGCAAAAAGAATGGAAAAGCATTAGAAATAAATAGCTGGCCCAAAAGACTAGATTTACCGGATTCAATAATAAAACTTGCAGTTAATGCAGGAGTGAAAATGATTATTAATTCGGATAGTCATACGGTTTCGCAAATGGATATGCAAAAATACGGCATTTTTATGGCGCAAAGAGGATGGGCTAAGAAGAATGACATATTAAATACTTTGTCGTATAATGAATTTAGCGATTGGTTGAAAAGTTAAGAGAGGAGGTGTTTTACCAGAAATGTATATAATTTTAATTGTTTTATTAGTAGCTATTGTCGGATTCTTGTGGTTTTTGTATAACAACATTATTGTTTCAAAGATGCGGGTTTCCGAAGCTCTCTCACAAATTGACGTAGAATTAAAAAGAAGGACAGATTTAATTCCGAATTTAGTTGAAACAGTAAAGGGTTACGCAAAACACGAAAAAGAAATTTTTGAAAAAGTTGCAGAGGAAAGAGCAAATTTGGTCGCTGCAAAAGGAGCTGCTGAAAAAGCAAATGTAAATAATCAGTTAAGCGATACTCTAAAATCAATACTTGCAATTGCGGAAAACTATCCTGATCTTAAGGCAAGCCAAAACTTTATTGAACTTCAAGGAGAAATTTCAGATACGGAAAACAAAATTGCATACGCAAGACAGTTCTATAACAGTGTTGTTTTAGATTACAATACAAAGCTAAAGATTTTTCCTAACGTTTTCTTTGCAAGAATTTTTAATTTTCAGGATGCGGAATTTTTTGGAGCAAGTGATGAAGATAAAAAACCGATTAAAGTAAGCTTCTAAATATGAATATTTACTCGGCAATTTCTGCAAACAAAAATAAGACGTGGATAATAATGTTATTGTTTGTTTTAATAATAACAACAATTGTCTATGTTTTTAGTAAAGCCTTAGGATACGGATTGGGTTTTGCAGGAATCGCACTTATCCTCGCAGGTATAATAAGTGTAGGAAGCTATTATTATTCTGATAAACTGGTTTTGGCAACCAGTGGGGCAAAACAAATAAAAAAAGAGGATAACCCGGAGCTTTTTAGAACAGTTGAAAACCTCTGTATTGGAGACGGGCTTCCAATACCAAAGATTTATGTGATAAATGATGTTTCTCCAAATGCTTTTGCTACCGGGCGCGATCCAAATCATGCAATCGTTTGTGTTACAACCGGTATACTGCCGCTTTTGGATAAAGCAGAACTTGAAGGTGTTATAGCTCACGAGCTTTCTCACGTAAAGAATTACGACATAAGACTTATGGGAATTGTTGCCATTTTAGTCGGGTTTGTTGTAATTGCATCAAATCTTTTTACCCAACAGCTTTGGTTCGGAGGGGTAAACCGGGACAGAAATGATAGGGGTGGATCAAATATTCAAGTTTTGTTTTTGATAGTAGGAATAGTCTTAGCAATTCTTTCACCAATTGCCGCAACTCTAATTCAGCTTGCGGTATCAAGAAAACGTGAATTCTTAGCAGATGCTTCTGGAGCCCTTTTAACAAGATACCCTGAAGAATTAGCAAGTGCCTTAGAAAAGCTTTCAAAAGATCCTAATAGCTTAAAAACAGCAAGTAATGCAACAGCGCATCTTTTTATAGTTAATCCATTTAAAGGAAAAACCACAAAACAATGGTTTGTTTCTCTTTTTGATACTCACCCTCCGATTGAAGAAAGAATAAAAATTCTTCGCTCAATGTAAGATGAATAATTTCTCAATTTTTTTAGGAAAATCCATTTCCTATATAAGTAAGCATTTAAATCTTGGACACGGATCAACTTGGCCGGGACACATAGCTTTAAAACTTAATTCCGATTTTATTACGGATTTATTTAAAAATTCTCAAACTAAAATAATTTTTATAACAGGAACAAATGGAAAAACAACAACTGCGAAAATGCTTGAAACCATTCTAAAAATTGCGGGTAAAAAAGTTTTCTCCAATATATCCGGGGCAAACCTTTTAAATGGAATTGCTTCTTCACTAATAACAAATTGTTCAATAAGCGGAGAAATAAATGCGGATTTTGCAATTTTTGAAGTTGATGAAAACACACTCCCTTTAATTACTAAAAATATTAAACCTGATTTTATTATTGCACTAAATCTTTTTAGGGATCAACTCGATAGATACGGTGAGCTTGATTCAATTGCAAAAAAATGGCAAATAACATACAAGGATTTAAATCATACAACTTTCATATTAAACGCTGATGATCCTAAAATTGCATACTTAGGAAATGGGAATAAAAATGCTTACTATTTTGGACTATCCGACAAAACATTAGAAACAAAAGAAAAACAGCATGCATCTGATTCAATGTTTTGTCCAAGATGTGGAGAAAATTTATATTTTGATTATTTTTATTTTTCCCATCTTGGAAAATGGAGTTGCCAAAACTGTAATCTTACAAGACCAAAACTAGATCTTGACAGCTTTTCTTTTTATCCAATTAGCGGAACTTATTCAAAATACGATACTCTTGCCGCAGCTTTAACAGCAAAAAAGCTCGGGATTCCCAATGCAATAATCATTAATGCTTTAAAAAAATTTAAGCCTGCTTTTGGAAGACAAGAAAAACTTGTGGTTAAAGATAAAAAAATACAGTTATTCTTATCCAAAAACCCCGCAAGCTTTAATGAATCATTAAAAACTATCAATGAAGAAAAACCTAAAAATCTTTTGATTGCTTTAAACGACAGAATTCCTGATGGAACTGATGTTTCATGGATTTGGGACATAGACTTCGAAAATTTTATAAGTACCGATACTAAGCTCTTCTTGTCGGGCGACCGTGTGTACGATCTTGCTTTAAGAATAAAGTATGCGGGAATTAGTCGGGAAAAATATAAAACTTTTGAAAATCTGGAAGATGCTATCCATGCAGGAATTGAGGCTACAAATAAAATGAACACATTTTATATCTTGCCTACTTATTCGGCAATGCTTGAGACAAGAAAAATACTAACAGGAAAGAAAATACTATGAATTTAACTTTGCTTGAAAAAAACTAGAAAAATTAATTTATAAAAAATTCCTATATGAACATAAGTAGTAATAAAACATTAAACATTGGCTGGTTATACCCGCAGTTAATGAATATTTATGGAGATAGAGGAAATATTATTACTTTGCAAAAAAGATGTGAATGGCGGGGAATTAAAGCAAAAGTTTTAAGACTTGATGTTGGATTCTCAACCAAAGATTTAGAAAAATGTGACTTACTAATTATGGGCGGCGCGCAGGATAAGCAACAGGAAAAAGTTGCAGAAGATTTGTTTAAAAAACGAAATGTTTTAAAAAAAATTATTGAAAAAGGAATTCCTGGACTTTACATATGTGGAGCGTACCAATTTTTAGGAAACTATTATAAAGAAGCAAACGGGCACGTTATAGAAGGACTAGAGATCTTTAACATCCACACTGAAAACCCCGGGGAGAACAAAAAAAGGCTTATAGGAAATATTTCCCTCGAATCTAGCACTATTTCTTACCGACTGCTAGGTTTTGAGAATCACGGAGGCCGAACATACCTTGGAAATGGCATAAAACCTTTTGGGAAAGTACTTAAAGGATTTGGAAATAATGGTGAAGACGAAACAGAAGGAGCAATTTACAAAAATAGCTTTGGAACTTATTTGCACGGACCCATCTTACCCAAAAATCCAAAGTTAGCAGATTATTTAATTGAAAAAGCGCTTGAGATAAAATATAAAAAGAAAATTACCCTAGAAATTCTTGACTATTCATTGGAAGAAAAAGCAAGAATGGCAATTGCTAAAAGACTTCAAGTTACAATATAATAAACACGATGAAAATTGATGTAAAACATGTTGCAAAATTAGCAAACATACCTCTAAAAAACGACGAAGTAAAAAAGTACGAAAATCAACTTTCGCAAATTCTTGAATATATAGAAAAATTAACAAAAGTTAATACGGACAATATAAAAGAGACCTCGCAAACAACAGGACTTGAAAATGTGACAAGAGATGATGTCGCCTCTCCTTCTCTCAAGCAAGATGAAGCCTTATCAAACACAAAAAGCAAACACAACAGTCTTTTTAAAGTAAAAGCAATATTTGAAGAATGAAATTAAACGAATTAACTATAAAACAAGCAAAGGAACGGTTGAAAAAGAAACAATTTTCTTCCGTTGATCTTACAAATGCCTGCCTGGAACAAATTATGAAAAAGAATAAAAACCTAAATGTTTTTATAACTGTTTGTGAAAGTTTAGCTTTGGAAAATGCAAAAAAAGCCGATAAATTAATTTCAGTCGGACAGGATTTGCCGCTTTTGGGGATTCCGATTGCCTTAAAAGATTTATTTTCAACAAAAGGAATTGAAACTTCAGCTGGTTCAAATGTTCTAAAAGGCTATATTCCACCATACGATGCAACTGTTGTCGTAAAATTAAAACAAGCCGGAGCTGTAATTTTGGGAAAAACCAATTTAGACGCCTGGGCGCACGGCTCAAGCGGAGAAAATTCTGATTTTGGACCCACAAAAAACCCCTGGAATACTAATTTTGTGCCTGGTGGCTCATCTAGTGGATCTGCAGTTTCTGTTGCAACTGGTATGAGTATGGCTTCAACGGGAACCGATACGGGTGGCTCTATAAGGCTTCCTGCGAGCTTTACGAACACGGTTGGACTAAAACCCACCTATGGCAGGGTAAGCAGAAATGGGATAATTGCTATGGCTTCCTCGCTTGACTCAATTGGGCATTTTACAAAAACAGCTGAAGATAGCGCTTTATTTTTGCAAGTCACCGCGGGAAAAGACGAATTTGACGCTACTACACCATCTGTTGAAGTTCCGGATTACACTAAGGATTTAGAAAAAGGAGTAAAAGGGTTAAAAATTGGTATTCCTAAAGAATATTTTATTAAAGGACTTGACAAGAACATAAAAGAAGAAGTTAAAAAAGCATTTAGATTTTACGAAAGTCAGGGTGCGGAAATTATAGATATTTCTCTTCCAAATACTGAATACGCGATTGCAACTTATTATATTATTCAACCTGCAGAAGTTTCTTCAAACTTAGCAAGATACGACGGAATTAGATTTGGTCAGGATAGAAGAGCTTTTGGAGAAGAAGCAAAACGAAGAATAATGCTCGGAACATTTACTTTGTCCGTTGGTTATTACGATGCTTACTATAAAAAGGCTATGAAAGTCAGAACCTTAATATTGAGAGACTTTGAAGAGGCTTTTAAAAAAGTTGACGCAATAATTACACCTGTATCCCCCACTATGCCATGGAAAATAGGGGAACGCGTCGACGACCCACTGGCAATGTATCTGTCTGATGTTTTTGCAGCACCAATAAATTTAGCGGGACTTCCGGGACTCTCTGTTCCGATTGGATTTATAGACGGACTCCCTGTTGGCATACAGATTTTGGGTCCACATTTTTCCGAAAATTTACTATTTAGAATCGCGCATGCTTACGAAACAGCGCATAAGTGGTATGAGAGAACGCCTAATGAATAGTAGAACAATAATCGGACTTGAAGTTCATGTTGAGTTAAAAACAAAACGGAAGATGTTTTGCAATTGCTCTGCTGATTATTTTGGGCATAAACCAAACACACATACCTGTCCTGTTTGCCTGGGACTTCCGGGCGCTTTGCCTGTTCCGAATAAACAGGCTTTAGAATGGTGCATTGCGATTGGACTTGCACTAAACTGTGAAATTCCATTATTTAGTAAATTCGATAGGAAAAACTACTTTTATCCCGATCTCCCCAAAGGCTATCAGATTTCACAATACGATCAACCCTTTTGCTTAAGGGGAAAAATTGAAGTAAACGGTAAGAAATTTGGCATAACTAGAGTTCATATGGAAGAAGATACTGGAAAGCTTTCGCATGGAAAAGTTGAAAATGAAGATGTGAGCCTAATTGATTTTAATAGATCAGGAGTTCCATTAGTGGAAATCGTTACTGATCCTGATTTTAACAATGCAATAGATGTAAAAGCATATCTTCAGAAACTTCAGCAGATTGTAAGGTACTTAGGAGTTTCTGATGCCGATATGGAAAAAGGGCAAATGCGTCTTGAACCTAACATATCTATTTCACTTGATGTAAACTCAACTAAACTTCCAAATTATAAAGTTGAGGTAAAAAATATTAATTCTTTCGGATTTGTAGAAAAAGCTATCAATTTCGAACTGAAAAGACAACAGGAAATTTTAGAAAAAGGAGAAAAACCGGTACAGGAAACAAGAGGCTGGGACGAAAGCAAACAAAAAACCGTCTCACAAAGGCTAAAAGAAGAAGCAAATGATTACAGATACTTTCCAGAACCAGATATTCCTCCGCTTAGATGGACAGATAATGAAATAGCAGATATAAAAGAAAAAATGAAAGGTAAAATGCCTGAAGATAAGATAAAAGAGCTTATAAACCTAGAAGTTTCTCAATCAAATGCCGTTTTATTAGTTGCCAACATGAACAAATTAGATTTATTCAACGAATTATATAGCAAAACTAAATTTATAAAAGGAGGCACTCCTATACCGACAGCAAATCAGATATCAAATTATTTGATTAATAAAGTTGTTGAACATCAAACTATTCCACAAATAATGCATTCCATTCAATCTTCTTTAACTTTATCTTCTGTATCCAACGATGAACTAAAGGAAGTTATAAGAAAAGTTCTAAAAAATAATCCCAAAATTATGCAGGATTATAAAGCCGGCAAAAAATCGGTAATTCAGTTTGCGATCGGTCAGGTAATGTATATAATAAGAAAGAAAATAGATACAGAAATTTTGAAGAAATTAATTACGGATGAATTAAAATAATGCAAACAGATATCGGAAAAGAAACAACAGCAACTACAACTATTACAAATGAATCAAAGTCTGTTAAATTTAGTGGAGACTTAAGAAGACACTTCACAAGAGTTAAGCCACACGTAGATAGAGCTGTATACGGAGTAGAAAATCCAAAGGAAAAAAGGAAAATGAGAAATGCTGCATTTGTCGCAGCTGACAGTCTAATGCAGGAAGTTACCCCAATAATAGAAAATGGCAAAATAGATCCCTTAACTGAATTAAATACAAAAGAAAGTTTTAATGAAATACTTACTCTTGAAGCTATGAAAGCAAAAGAATCTGGCCAAAAACTTATGGTAGTTTTTATAGATTTAAACAATTTTAAACCAGTTAATGATACTTTGGGTCACGACATGGGAGATGTAGTTATTGCCCAATTTGGGAAACTTATCAAAAAAAGCATGAGACCAACAGACATTGCGGGTAGAGTTGAGGGAGAGTCTGGAAGCGATGAAGAAACAAACGGACATGCAGGAAGATTCGGAGGAGATGAATTTGTAGTACTGCTAAAAGATGCCGACGAAACTGCGGTTAAAAGTTTTTTTAAACGCCTTTCTGCAAGACTTCCGTCCATACCAATTTACGAAACGCTTAAAGAGAATGGGCTTAATGTCACAATGTCGGCGGGGGCAGCTGAGGTAGATTTAGATCACCCAAGCGCATCTTTAGTAATCGCTGATGGAGAAATGTATCGAGCAAAGAAAATTAGTCATGAAAATCCCAACACAAATCAGTTATCCACTGGCGGACAACAACCAATAATATAATATGGCAAATTTTGTACATCTTCACAATCACAGTGAATTTTCACTTTTAGACGGCCTTTCAAAAATCAAAGACATGGTTTTACGTACCAAAGAATTAAACATGGGCGCAATTGCCATAACAGACCACGGTAACATGTATGGAGTTATTAACTTTTATAAAACCTGTGTTGAAGAAGGAATAAAACCGATAGTTGGAGCGGAAATTTACGTAAGCCAACGGACAAGACACGACAAGGAAGCAGGACTTGATTCGGATTCAAACCACTTAATTCTTCTTGCCAAAGATCTACGGGGCTATAAAAACTTAATGAAAATTATCTCAGTTGCAGGACTTGAAGGATATTACTATAGACCACGAACAGATTTAGAACTTTTAAGAGAATACCATGAAGGTTTAATTTGTTTAAGCGCCTGCATAAATGGATTTGTTTCTGACCCGCTTTTAAACAATCGGACAGAAACTGCAGAAAAACGAGCAAAAGAACTAAACGAAATATTTGGGCAGGATAATTTTTATTTGGAACTTCAAAAACATTTAAACATTGATAAACAAGAAATATTAAACCAAAAATTAATTGCGCTTTCCGAAAAATTGGGAATTCCCCTTGTTGCAACTAATGATAACCATTATGTAAAGGCAGAAGATGCAGAAGGTCAGGAGGCTCTTCTGTGCATTCAAACTCAAACAACCCTAGATATGAAAGACCGAAAATTATCAATGATTGATTCTCCTGATTTTTATATTAAATCCCCTGACGAAATGACGGGACTTTTTGTTCAAAATCCGCAAGCTATAGAAAATACAGTAAGAATTGCCAACATGTGTAATGTTGAAATTCCGCTTGGGAAATGGATAATGCCTTTATTTGAAGTTCCTGATCGAAAAACACCTGCTGAATATATCAAAAGAAAAGTTGATGAAGGTTTAATCGTAAGATATAAAACAGTCACGAAAGAAATAAAAGAAAGAACAGAATATGAACTTTCAATTATTCTTAAAAAGGGCTATGAAACTTATATTTTAATTGTTGCTGATTTTGTAAATTGGGCAAAATCACAGGGAATTACAGTCGGTCCAGGAAGAGGATCAAATGCAGGCTCCATTGTTTCCTATGCTTTAGGTATTTCAGACATTGACCCGTTATTTTTTAAGCTTCCGTTTGAGCGGTTTTTAAATCCAATGCGTCCCTCCCCTCCCGATATTGATCTTGACTTCGCAGACAACAGAAGGGATGAGGTTATTGAATATGTACGGGAAAAGTATGGACGTGACAAAGTTGCGCAAATTATTACCTTTGGAACAATGGAAGCAAGAGGTTCGGTTAGGGATATTGGAAGAGTTATGGCATACCCTTATGCAATTCCTGATAGAATTTCCAAAATGATTCCGCTGGGCTGGCAGGGACATGCAATGACAATAGATAAAGCTCTGGAACAAAGCCCGGAGCTTAAAATTGCATATACAACAGAAGAAGACACAAGAAAAATTCTGGATTTGGCAAGAAAAGTTGAAGGAGTTGCTAGACACGCTTCGGTTCATGCGGCTGGAGTTGTAATAGCAGATAAAGAAATTACGGAGTATACGCCCCTTCAAAGAGAAACAAATGGAGATAAGATAATTACACAATATGATATGTACAGTATCGGCGAGGACGGAGTCGGACTTTTAAAAATTGACTTTTTGGGACTTAGGAATTTAACAATTATCCAAGAGGCTTTAAGGTTTATTGAAATTAACCAAGGAATTACGGTTGATTTTTCTAAAATTACTTTTGATGATAAAAAAACTTACGAACTTTTATCCTCAGGCGAAACAACTGGTATTTTTCAGCTCGAATCCCCTGGAATGAGAAGGTATGTCAAAGAATTAAAACCAACAACAATTTTTGATCTTCAGGCAATGGTCGCGCTGTACCGCCCAGGGCCAATGGCAAATATTCCCGAATTTATAAAAAGAAAACACAACCCAAAACTTATTAAATACCCTGATAAAAGACTCGAGGAAGTTTTAAAAGAATCTTACGGTATTATTACTTTTCAGGATGATCTTTTATTAACGGCAATAAATGTTGCGGGTTATTCATGGCTTGAGGCAGACAAGTTAAGGAAAGCTGTCGGTAAAAAAATTCCTGCAGAAATGAAGAAAGAGCATGATCATTTTATTTCTGGATGTGTAACAAATGGAATGGCTAAAGCAAATGCTGAGGGTTTGTGGATTTTATTTGAGCCTTTTGCAGGATACGGATTTGGTAAGGCCCACGCTGCTTGCTATGCGACTATTGCTTTTAGGACAGCGTACTTAAAAGCCAATTATCCCGTTGAATTTATGACTGCCCTTTTGACTGCAGAATCAAGAGGGACAACAGGACCTATAAAAAATGAAAAGATCGCACAGGCTGTTTCAGAATGTAAAAGGATAAAAATAGAAGTTTTACCCCCGGATATAAATAAATCAGGAGATGAATTTACAATCGAAGAAAAGAAGAAAATCAGGTTCGGACTTTCTGCTGTTAAAAATGTCGGAGATGCTGCAATTAGAAACATTCTGGAAAATAGAACTAATGGAGATTTTAAAAATTTTGAAGATCTTTGCAAAAGAGTAGATCTTTCAACTATTAATAAAAAAACAATGGAAAGTCTAATAAAAGCAGGAGCCATGGATTCTTTTGGAAAAAGGGCAAAACTATTGATAGACTTTCCTGATATTGTTGATTTAGTAACTAAAAAGAAAAAACAGGGAAAAGACGGACAAACAAGTCTTTTTGGGGATGATGATGTTTTTTTTGAATCCACAAAACCGTCTTCCGATTACGAAGACTTTTCATTAAACGACAAATTGAGTTTTGAAAAAGAGTTTTTAGGTTTCTATCTGACTGCTCATCCGCAACTTGATAATTTAATGAAAATAAAAGATATCATTACCCACGAAATAGAAGTTTTAGAAGATGAAAAACAAGAAACAAGAA
>Ga0182027_10011789_pt1 | contig 12315 bp, 14 predicted proteins | sample 712E1DmetaG_FD_121300 | JGI IMG/M metagenome (GOLD analysis project Ga0182027, IMG submission 121300) | Permafrost microbial communities from Stordalen Mire, Sweden - 712E1D metaG (Illumina Assembly) | ecosystem: Environmental > Terrestrial > Soil > Wetlands > Permafrost | place: Sweden...
CTCTGGCCAACTGCAGCGCCTACTAGCTCGCCGGCAGCCTTACCCTGGGCAACACGCTTGGCCTCGAACTCGGTGAAGACAAGCTCACCATCGGGATCAGGGGTAGTGCCGTCGGGCATAGTGAGCTTGTCGAGCCCACGGCTGCGGCGCCACTCATTCACTTTCACCGCCAGCTTGGCCGCGTCAACACCAGCTTCGATCGGATCCTTCGAGCCCGGCTGAGCACCGGCTGCCATCAGCGTGCCTGGAGCAACTCCCGTTTGAGCATCACCCTTGTCGTCACCCTTCTCGCCCTCGTTGAACTGACGAACGCTGGGCATCTTCTGAGTGTCGGGGATCTCACCACCAACACCAGGGAACATTTCAGCGGTTCGCTTCGCGTCATCATCGGCGAGCTGCTTCTCAATCCGGGCCACCTCATCACGTGGGTTGCGACCGTAGACTGACGCTACTTCTTCAGTGCCCGACTGCTGGCTCATGATACGCGTAACCACCGCGATCTGGATCGTAGACACAGCCTTATGCTTATCGTCCGCGGTCGGGTTGAAGTACTCGCCCCAGATGAGCTCGATCTCGCCACCATCGCCTGGCTCGAGGTCGACTTGCTTGGTGACCTCAATCTCCTCATCCGACTCGGGATCCTTCTGCTTGACAGTGATGACTTCAGGAGGGAGCGCCACGTAAGCGATCACCTGCTCGACCTTCGGGTTGCCGTTCTCGTCGAGGATAGGCTCCCCATTCTCATCGACAACCACGTGGTCGACCGGAATACCGACCCCCAGATTGCGAGCGCTGTCGATCATCTGCTGCAGCAGCCGAGTGATGCCCTCCCCATAGGGCTCGCGCATGATGTCGCACTTGGCGAGTGATGGCTCGTAGATGACCTTGAGAGCCACGCTGCTAGTCCCTGATGCCCCGATGAGGTTCGGGTCGGGCACCACACACTGAGCACTCTCAAGGATGGCATCGCGCAGGAGCTTGAGCAGCTTGCTCCCCGCTTCGACGCTTGAGCCCGTCAGCTCGAGGTAGTGAGCATCGCCATCGGTGCCGACCACGATCGCATTGTCGCTCCCCTTTTTAAGCCCAACGCGACTCACGATCTCCGGGTCGAGTTTCAAGACTAGGGTCGGGTCAAGGTTTAGAGTTGTGCCTCTGACTACCACGCTCTTGAGCAAGTCAAGCGAGTCGAGTGACTCGTAAAGCTCAGCGTAGTCGGGCTGGCCGTCGATGCTCGAGTTATCCTCTTCGGGCACATTCTGGATCCAAACGAAGTGAGCAAAGCCGTCGTTGTGGACGAGTGTGATCTCCTCGTCCACAACCCATTGCGGATCGACACCTGCCTCGAACGGAACCTCCTTGAACGCGACGTCGCTGTTGAGCGTCCAGTCGCGTCGATACCAGAACCACTTGGCCTTCACCTTGCGGCTCTCGGGATCGAAGCAGTCGCGCGAAAACGTGTAGACCTCGCTCACATGTCCGGGAACGAACGACTCAACGTCTTTCCACTCATGGACGTAGAGGTGCTTGGCGTTGTGGACGTTGACGCGGGGTAGCCCGTCAACGTACTTCCAGCTTAGCCCGACCGAGCCGCTCGAGCCCCCAAGAGAACGAGCCCTGACCATCACCCGGCGCAGCTTGGCTGCCTTCTCGCAACCACGCGCAAACTTCTCGGTCTTGGGATCACCATGCACTCGGATGGTGGGCCAGCGACCCCGACCAAACATGAGCGCAGTAAAAGTGTTGACGATAACTCGAGCAAGCCGGTAGGGGACAGGCGGCCGACGCTGGCGAAGGGGGATGAAGTAGCTGTTCTGCTCGGCGCTGATGAGTGGCTGCTGAAGGCTCGGGCCGGGAAGGATCGCACGGCCGTCAAAGTCGTACATCTTCCAGTCATGCTGGGTTCCCCGGAAGTAACTTGCCCGCCTGCCGAGCATGACCACCCGGTCGCTCATGATGAAGTCTTGGGCGCTGAACGCGCTCGCCCCCATCGTTGTTTGCTCAGCACCGAATGAGGAGGCTACGACGGTCCCGCCTGCCATGCCCATCACCTGGCCTTCGGGGCCACCAGTCGAGATAGCGTTCAAGCTGTCACCTCTTGAGCGCACGATACCTGGCAGCGACACTTCCCTCAAGCGGAGCTTCGGGCTCGAGCTCGACCACTCGTCTCCGAGGTGGGCTACTGACCATCATCGCCCGGGCTTCGGCAGTGATTGGATCTTGAGCTGGGGTTGACTCATCATCGAGCTGCTCAAGCTCAACTGGATCAAGCCAGGTAGCGAGCGAGCGGAGCAATCCCCCCACCGATCGACGCCAGCTCATGGCGCCTTCTGATCCGCTGTCGACTTCGGGATGACCACCTCATGACTCTTGAAGAAGTAGCCAAACCACGCCCCGAGGAACGCGACGAAAATCAGCCCTGCAATCCCGACGACCCACCTGACCCAGTGCTGACGCGACTCCTGCTGGAGCTTGATCACCTCGCGTTGTCGATTCAGCTCCTCTTGCAACGCGCTCAGCTCGTGACGCCCCGTCTCCTCGCTCACCTCGTCGACCCCTCCCTCGACCTTTTCAACCCGCTTCTCGAGTGTGATGAGGTCCCGGTTCTGCTGTGACATCTTGATGTCGAGGCCGATGAGCTTGGTGTTGGCGTCGGTGATCTCTTTGCCGATGTTGGACAGGGAATGATTGATCGCCCTGTTCTCCTCGGCTTGCTGAGTCCTATGGGCCTTCTCGCTCGAGAGGAACGATCTCAGGAGCAGCTCGACCGTTCGGTCTTGGTTGATCTTCGAGGCTAGCTCTTGTTCCAATGAATCGAGATCGCCTGGCATCACGCACCTCGGTCTTGTTCGGGTGTCAGGTACGGTCGTCGGTCAAACTGCTTACTGCAAGTCACGCAGAAGTGAGCAACCAAGCACGTGATCAGGACCACGATCACCATCACGAGAACACCTCGACCCCATGCCGTGTCGTCCTCTGTTCGTGGTGGCGGTGGGTCAGACCGCCTGCTCACTGCCTAATTCCGTCAGGCACCGTTGCAACCGCTTGTTTGGCAGCCCTCGCATCGGCGATGACCTTGAGCGCATCAGTCTCGGCATCGGCTCGCTGTTTCAGCATGGTAACCATGGCCTCGAGCAAGGCAGATGCGATCTGTTGGATAGGGAGCGGTAGCTTTGAGATCGCCCACTGCCACCCATTGGCCCCGGCGAACGCGAGCACACCACATGCAGCACCCGTCTCAAGCGCTGGCAGCCAGCCGACCAAGAACGTCTGCGACAGCAGAGCACCGCCGAGTGCGAGCACGATGCCCGAGACGACCGAGCAGAGCAGCACGGGAAGTAAGCCGTCGATCTTGAACCAGCTTGCGGGCCAGTGCTTGCGGAGGGTAGCGACCATCAAGAACGTCAGAGCAACTAGGGTGGCCGGGTCACGCAGGTAGGCGAGGAGTTGAGCAATCATGTCCTCACTCTAGGGGATGGCTCATCCACGCACAAGAAGCGGCTAGGAGAGGGGCGGGTTCATCGCTTCGGTGAACTCGACCGTGGCTACCACGAGCCAACCATTACTCGACACCGGAAATGCCGCGTCAGGCTTACCAGTGAAGTCGAGCACGAAACAGCTATTGGCAAGATCAGTCGACGGAGAAAGCAGCATTGCTAGCATTCCCGCGTCACCCCCCGATGCTCCTTCGGGGGTATAGGCAATTGCCGAGAACGTGCCCGCTGAGGTCAGGTTGAACGGAGCATAGTCGAGGTTGATGCTGCCCCCATTGGAGACAGATCCGTGCATGGTCCAGCCAGCATGCTTGCCCACATCCGAACCACTGATGCAGGTCGCTTCGGCCGATAGAGCAAACTTGCACGCTTTGCCTACTTGAATGACGCAGCGATTAGCTGCCCCAGGAGCATTACCGTCGAGTGTCAACTCGACTTTACCACCATTGGTGCCTACGCCCATCAATCGCACGCGCGAGGTCTGTGAGGTTCCTGCAATGCCGCTAAACCCAACTGCCGATTCGGCCACCTGACCGAGCATTGTGGTCGCGGCCTTATGCCCGATTTCGAGCTGGTCGACGTCGGCCGTGAGCTTGAGAACATTGACGCTCAGTCGATTGATCTGCGTGGACCAAACTGCCGAGCCGTGCGTGATGTTGTTCGTTCCGAAGTTGAAGGTGGGGTTATTCGGAAACGTCCAGGCACCCGAGCCATTGAACGTGAACGGCGGGTTGTCGGTCGTGTTGCCGATCTCAACCAGCGACGTGTGATAACCACCAGTGGCAAGGATTGCGATCGACACCTTGCCATGAGATCCGGCTCCTGATCCGGCTCCACCCGAGCAATAGACACTTGCCCCATTCGCTCCGAGCGCACCGACACCAACACCTGCGGGCCCTCCATAGATACCAACTGCACCACCATTGCCAGCCTTGTTCCCGCCTGCGCTATCAGGACCGGGGCCGCCGATGACTTGCACGGTGCCGGACGTTTTGCCATTGACCGCAACCACAACGCCAGCCTGTGCGCCTTGCAACCAAAGCACCGGAGCGGCGGTATCGTTGGCGGCTCGGGCCATCGTGATCTTCGGATCCACGAGCCCAGTTTTGAACTGAACCAACGTCGTGCCCCACGAGAACGTGCCCGAGCCCGTATCCCACGTTGGGTTGGTGAAGGCGGCTGAGATTGCTCCAGGCTGCACGTTGAGATCGTTGAGCCAGGCACCTCCCGCCGTGGGCAATCCCGACGTGAAGATCTTCCCGGCGGTTGCTCCGGTCGCAGCAACCTCGCCGTTGGTGATCTGGCCAACAAGCAGTCCGGTTGTGTACGAAAACAAGAGCCACCGACCAAGCCTGAATGCCGGGATGTCGGTCGGACAGATGATGCTGACCCCATCATCAGCGACCCCGTTCGTAGGGCTCCACTCGAAGAGGCCAACCCCCGAGACGCGCGCCAACATGGCCTCAACGAACAAGGGCGACTCGCAAGCCCTCAAGGCTGCAATGGTTGCAGCCGCGATCGCCGGACGGGTCAGGCCCCCTGAGAAGTACGGGTGCGGAGCAGTCATGGCAGCGAGCCTATCACGCACGCCGAACATGGCGAAGCCGCCCAAGCCACGAGGACCTGGACGGCTTCTTTTTTTGGGAAGTTCCTTACGGCTAGCTGAACGCCAGCACGTCGATGACGTCGGCCGCTTGGTTGTTCGGACTGCCGCCACCTGCAAGCGTGAGGCTCACCGCGTTGCCGGTGATGACGTAAGCCTCGTTCTGAGCTCGGTTGCGGTTCCAAAGGTAGACGCAGCGAGGAGCGAAGGTGAACTGAATCTCGATCGTTCCTTTGGCGATATCGGCAGCGCCAAGTGAGGCGGTTGCAGCCTCCATGTGGGGAGGGGTCGGGAGCACACCTGACCGACAGGTCGCATTGTCCCAAATATCCGCAGCCGTGGTCAGCGTCTCACTGCATGCCGAGGCAGTTGCGCTCGGGACGGCAGCACCGCCAGGAGTTGCGGACGAGACGATCTGGATGTCACCAGTGGTCACGCCAGCGAACGCCTTAAAGTTGGGAGGGGTCACCCCATTGTAGGTGACGTTTGCAGCATCCACCGTGCCGTTGATGGCCTTGATGAGAGCAGCTCGAGAAGTGGCTGAGGTTGCGCCGTTGTAAACCCAGATGCGGCCAGCCGTGCCACCAGCCGGAGGAGTCACCGCTCGAAACTCGAACGTGACCCCAGCGATGACCACCGTGTCGCCAGCAACGGCTGCGCCGGGAGCGCCGAGCAACCGCAGGCGGTTTTGCATCGGAACTCCCCACCGGGGGCCATTGTAGACCCAGCGACCAGTGCCAGCAGCCGGAACGATACAGGTGCTCGAAGCTGCCTCGGAACTACCAGCGGCGAAGATCCACGAGGTGCTATCGTCGAGCTTGGTGCAGGTCGAACCGTCGGCCCTACCAGCGACGGGAATGGCAGCAAGCGCAGTCGAGTCGGCAACTGGCGTCAGGATCTCGAGCTCCTGTTGGCTCTCGAGGCTCGCCGACATCACCGCGTCGATCTTCTCCTGGTCATCTCCGCGTGCCCTCATCGACTGTGCGATCGCGGCGGCAGCGACAACCGTGGCGTAGCTTGACGACACGAGCAAGCCACCTGCTGCCCGGAGGCTCGCCGCGTCTTCTTGAGCATCATCGATGCGCGTACCGGCGACGATGCGGTTGGTCCCTACGTTGGTGGTGTTGATGAGGTACCAGATTGCCACGAGCATTCCTCCGGGTTGGGTCAAGCTGAGATAGCCCGACCCTATCACCCAGAAACGACCCGCGAAAGATCAGCGCGACTGCGTGACAGCCAGCCACTCCACCACGGCGCCTTCAAGAGCACCGTAGAGTGCAAGAGCAAGGTAGCCATCATTCGCAAGCACTGCCTCGCATCGACCACTGATGATCGCCTCAGCGTTGGGCCCAAAGTCGACGTCCGCCAACTGCACGAGCTGGCCAGTCGATATCAATCCGCCTGACGCTGAACAGGGCTTGCCCGACTCGCCGGCCAACTTGAGGTAGCCTGCGATAAGAACGCCTGCCCCAGCACTCAGTTTTGCTGCCCACGTGATGACCGGATAACCGGCCACTGCATAGAGCACGACCGAGCAACCAAACCTCGGGGCCATTCCATGCCGGAACCCGTCACCAAAGCTCCGCTTGACCCACCCCGAGCACCCGCACTTGTCGAGCAGCTCGGGCGAGATCGGAAGGGCGACGAGCTGCTCCCTCCTTGTAGCTCGCCTCGGATCTCGCTCATCAAGCAACTGACCGTCGGGATAGTCCCCGGTCTCCTGCGGGTCGTACACCACGATCCGTTGAGCGATCACGATGGCCTCCCGACTCGGCGTGCTGCCTTGCGCCGATTGCGAGCCTCTCGCCTTGCGTCCTCGGATAGGACGATACCAGGCTCAGGCAACATGATCTGTCCTGCCTTGTAGGCTTCCCAACCAGCCTTGAGGTGGCATGCCCCGAACGTCAAGCCGCTACCGCATGGGCAGGGCTTCTCAGGGGTGGCGGTACCGTAGGCCGACATCCTGGCTCGGCGTTGCCTGCGGTTCGGGCCTGTAGGGGCATCGATGAAGCCCCGCTTCTTCCGCTCCTCGAGCCACTTCTCGTAACGAGCTCGCTCCTCGTCGGGAGTTCTCACCACCGCCTCCAAGACACTGTGCTGCCTTTGCATTGCCGCGCTCCTCTCGAACTTGCTTTCAGGAAACAGCCTCGAATGAAACCCCAGCTCCATCGGGCCATCCTACTTCTGAGCGCTGCCCGTGTGGTCCAAATACCACCAAACCACGAACGCATAGTTGGTCGGATCACCCGTCACATGCTCGGCCGCCCGCTTGGCCTTCTCCCAACTGTCCTTGTCGGCTACCCAGCTCGGGGGGTTGTGAGCTACCGCCCACTCGGGCCCACGCTGCGCGTACTCCTCAAGCCACTCACGAACTTCGGGCGGTAGATCGGGACGCTGAAGTAGATCTTCCAGCGTGATGGCATCTGCACCTACCGGGTTCTCGTCCTTGTCATCCTTGCCGCCTTGCTTACCGTCTTGACCACCGTCGTCCTCGCCCAACGTCTTGGCAGCCCACTGACCGATCCCCGAACCCGGTAGAACTTTGCCAGCCATGGGCCCTACCCTACCCCTCGAGTGTGCGCTGTGCCCAGTCCCCAATGCTACCACCAGCGGCTTGCTCTTCGGGCTCTCGAGGTAAAGTCGACTTTACACTTTCGGGCGTGTAGTGGCCGCTCTTGGTTGCCCAATCGTTGGCTACCGCGATCGCTTCTTCGATAGTTGTCGGCGCTGCTTGTTCACCAGTTTGCAACGCGAGCCGCAACGCTCGCTCATGGTCCTGCCCCGCAGCATGCCCCTGATCGTAGCTCGCCCCTGCGTCCCGCATCTCCAGGTGCTCGACTGCACCATGCAACAAGATTGCCGAGGTGTCCGCGAGATCCACGAGCTGATTCTGCTCAACCCAAAGCTGCCCGTTCGGGCAGTAGCCATAGCGGCCTCCATTGGCATCCTCGGTGAAGCTCTGGTCGATGAGGCGAAGCGCATCCCCGTCGACCACGTAAACCTCGAGTCCACCGACCGTCCCAAGCGGGCCTTGCAGGTTGAGCGATGCCAGCTGCTCGGGATCGAGATCGCTGGCATCACTCTGCCGCTCGGTGATGTAGTTCAGACGGTCGGTGCGCTCGACGTAGGGAGCGGTCTCGTTCACAGCGGCCCCCCGCAAGCATCGGCAGCGACACAGCTCGTGGCCGAAGTGACACAGGCCACCCCCCACGTTGCCAACCCGCTCTTCTCGACGTTGAGGCACACCTCTTCGCAAGTGTGCCCTCCAGTCGGGCTAGCCGCGGGGCACCCCAAGGAGGCCATCCTGGCGCATGCCGAGGCACAGGTGCCCTTACCCACGGGTACGGTCAAAGTCGTCGTCACGGGGCCAGGAGACGGCGTGGGGCCAGGTCCGGGGCAACCCTGGCAACCGGCAACCACGAACAGGAGCGCTAGGGTGCGTTTCATGCGGCCTCCTTCTCTTCGATGAACAGGGGGGCGACATCTACCATCCAAATGTCCTCGGCTGTGTCGACCCAGTTCCAGGTGCCACGGAAGAAGCCACTCATGCCCCAGGCCTTGCCCCAACTGTTGCAGAGCTCAACCTCGTTGGGCGAGTAGCCGGTGAAGATCATGCAGTGACCACCAGCGATCCGATCGCTCGATTGCAACACGTCGACGAGATCGGTACCGGGATCTTCGCTGCAGAACTGCTCGCTCACATCCCACCCAGCGATCACTGCACGGCCTGAGCTGATGGCAAGCCGCACGTCTTCTTCTCGCTGCGAGCCGTTCGAGTCAATCCGATGGTAGCCACCGATCTGGTCGAACGCGGCATCGAACACATCCTTGCCCGGCCAGCGCTGGAACGATGCACCAGGGACGGTCGAATCAGAATAGGGCCACACCTCTTCAATCGGCAGCCCGAGCTTCACCAGGCCGGTGATGCAGTTGCGGATTTGGCAACCCGAGTCCAAGCCGGTCATGTGCTCAGCGGCTCGACCAAAGTAGTACGCCCAAAGCACTGAGCCGAGCTTCGAGGCAGCGAGAGCCGAGACGATGTTGCCGAGCGACGATAGCAGCATGCCTACGTGAGCAATACGAACTGCCTGCATGGTACCGCAGCCAACGCAGCTTCCGAGATTGCCCTGATCGAGGACGCGAGCAACTCGGTCCTTGAGCGAGAAGGTGGCGGGAGCAGAAGGGATGGCTGATCGCAACTTCTGCCCAAAGGAGTACTTGGCATCCCTCGGATCAAACTTGTCCCGACGCCAGCCGAGCGCTCTCACTGCCACGCTCCCGCGGTGGGCTCGGGCACAACCAGCGCTTCGCCGGTCTTCTCGTCCACCACTGACACGGAGCCGGGCTGCCCTACCTTCGGCATGTTCTTGACGCCCTTCAAGCCGGTGAGCGAGCTCGAGAGATCAGCCCAGGCTTTGGTGCAGTCCGCCTTCGCAGCGTCGAGCTCGAGACCCTCACCGTAGGTGTTGACCGCGCGTTCGACACCCGTGAGGCAGGAACGGTATCGGTTGAGCTTGGCGTCGAGCGATGCTTGAGCTGCCGAGTCTGGGGCAGCGGCGAAGTGGCGATCGGCCCATTGGGCGATCTGCTCCACGATCGGGATGGCGTCGACCACCGCGCTGATCACTTGGCTGAAGACCGAAGCGAACGCGGCACAGGAGGGGACGAACACGAAGACGAACAACAGGGCTAGGATTCGGGTGAACATGCCCCCGAGCCTAACACAGCGTTTGGGATCAGCGCGACTATCGCTCCATGATGGAACGGCCGATCGCCTGACCGACCGTCCCGCTCTGACCGTTGCCCAGCTTGCGAGCCATCTCACGAGCGAACCACATCGCCATGACTTCATCGGGCGTGTGCTTGGGAGGCGGCTCGTAGCTGAGCAACCCAGCGATGAGAGTCTTGACCGACTTGGACGGCTGCAGGTTGTGGTCGCACGGAAAGGTCCATGCCCCGTTCATCAGCTCGGCAAACAACGACTCGACGCCGAACACTGGGTTAGCCTTGTTGCGGCCCGTGGTGTGACCCCTCACCGGGAGACTAACATTCACGGCTCTGGCGAACTGAAGCACAGCCTGCTGAGCACCATTGTTCTCGACCAGCACCATCGAACCAAACGCAGCTTGCTTGGCAATGAGCATCTTGAGGACGGTAGGTGAGTCCCATTGGCCGCTCTCAATGTCGAGAAGGACGCGCTGACTATTGGGGAGAATCTCGACGGTGACGAACGCGGTCTTGCCGCTGCCGGCTTGCTCGGAGAACGCGAGATCGACCCCAGTTACCACCAAGTTGCTACCCTTGTACTCGAGCACAAGCGACAGGCCCCTACCGTTTCGCAGGCACTTGTCGATCCACTCTTGCTTGCAGCGGGCCTTCGCGTTGTCCCTGACCTTGCACATGTAGAGCTGGTTGTAGCGGTGGGGCAGCGTGGTATTGCGCTTCTCATCAATGACTTCACGAGAGTACTTCTCGGGCCAGAGTGGGATCTTCTCCTCGGGGTCGGGGTCGTGCTCAACCAAGCGGCAGACGTCACCCTTCTGCTTGGTGCTAGGCCTAAGCTCTGGGGAGTCCCACGACGAGTCGACGTTCTTGAACTCGACGTTCCCCTCGACGTCCATGATCATCGTCGGCCAGTTGTAGGGGGCCTCCTGCAACCGCTGGGTGATGTCGGCTGCAGCCCACGGGGTGTTGGTCACCACGCAGCGGCCGTCGGGATCGAGCCGGGGAAAGACGGTCGACTCGAGGAAGTCGAACGTCTTCTCCATTGCCTCATTCGTAGTCGTGTTCTCCTGGTCGAGAATGTCGTCAACCACAACCCACGACAAGCGGGCTCCGGGGAGGGCACCGCCGATGCCGACCGCGACAAGCGAAGGATCGCGGATGCCAGCCGGCCTATCGATCGTAATGGCGATCTGGGTCCACGGATCCTTCGGCCGCTGAGATGGTCGGAGCTTCGGAAACACGAGGTTGACCCCGGCCGACAACTCCGACTCCGTGATGTAGTCGCTGACGGCCGATACCACCTTGATCGCTTGACCCTGGGCCCCACTGATCACTGCACCTCGAGCCGTAACGTCGCTGCCGAGCAGCCACAAGGTCATGGCGACGGTATCCAACGTCTTGCTGGTGCCGACCGGCATGATGCACAAGCACCGCTTGTGCGCCATCATGAAGTCGAAGTGGAGTCGCTGGTGGGGCAACGCGACGAGCGGCAGGCGATCCCCCGTCTCGGCCCGCATCACGAACGAGAAGAACTTCTTCGGGTCAAGCCTCGCCTCATGCGCGTCGAGGAGGAGCTGCTCGCTTGCGAGGCGCAACGTCTCAGGGTCGTAGGCGTCGAGCGGGGACCCAAGCCCGCCGTCAGGTTGCTGACTCACGCGGCTGCCGGGCGGCGCCTGCGCTTGGATCCAGGCGCCCCTTCCTTCTCATACTGTTCGAGGGCCAGCTTGGTTGCTTTGCCCGGTGCCACCCCCGAAGCAGCAAGGCGCTTGAGCACTGACTTGGCAGCATCACGATCATCGGCGGTCTCGAACGAAATCGAAAGCGTCGGGACCTGGGGGAGCGGGCTGGCATCGCTGTTGTCGTGGTCGTCATTGCTGAGTGAGCCGGCAATGAGATCGTCAACAGCAGGCATCGTGAACCCCATGCCAGCAACGTCCGAATCGGTCAGGCCATCCCGGATCGTAGCGAGCACCTGGCCGAGCAAGTAGTCGTCGAAGCTGGCCTCGATGTTGTTGAGCGCGATGTTGAGCTTCTTCGCCTCGGCGTCTCTGACATCGAGGATGACTGCCCACACGTGCTCAGGCACCCGAGCCTTGCCCTCCTTCTCAAGCTCTCGGATCGCCCTCACCCTTTGGTGGCCACCGATGAGCACGAGGGGAGTACCGTCGTCAGCTTTTAGCTGGACCACGAGATTGAGGACAGCCCCGTGGTCGAGTAGCGACTGCTTGAGGTTGGCTAGCTCCTCTTTGGTGATGCGGCGCGGGTTGTAGATCGCAAAGTTGAGATCGACCAGGACTACCTTGGTCGGCTCGGGGACGAACAACTGCGGACCGACGGCTTGCCTCTTTCTCACACCTGAGTGCTCCTCAAGCAGCACTCTACCAGAGGCATTGCCTTCACAGCAAAGAGGTAGTGTTGCACCGCTTGTCGAGCCAGGGGACGTTGACCACCCGGCCGATGGGCGAGAACGCCTTGACGAACCGATCGACCATTTCA
>Ga0182027_10011790_pt1 | contig 12314 bp, 16 predicted proteins | sample 712E1DmetaG_FD_121300 | JGI IMG/M metagenome (GOLD analysis project Ga0182027, IMG submission 121300) | Permafrost microbial communities from Stordalen Mire, Sweden - 712E1D metaG (Illumina Assembly) | ecosystem: Environmental > Terrestrial > Soil > Wetlands > Permafrost | place: Sweden...
GCTTTAGATAACATATTAAAAGAAATAACGAGTTAGGAGAAACAATGCACAACTGGACTTTAATTCTGGCAATCTTAACCATTCTCTTCGCCGTGAGTTGGGGAGTAGCGATTCCGGCAACGGTGTCACTGTGGAACAAGCTCAAGAAAGTTTATGCCGATTACAAAGCCGCCGTAACGGACGGCACTATCACTGATGCTGAACGTATCCAGCTGGCCAATGATGTGATGGATGCGATCGCGGACGCAGCAACCGTGTTTCAGTTCGTCGCCAATCTTATCAATTCCATTCTCTTTATTATAAAGGCGTCGAAACTCAGCAAAAAGCAAGCTGAACTTAAAGCGCGCTTCAGCAGTACCGGCACGTTTACATCGCAGCCTAAATAAAACTTGAGGAGCTTGCAAACATGGAAGTCTCAGTAGGTACATTTTGGGGTGTGTTTGGTGGGTTAGTGACGCTTATCATTGCCCAGCTCGTAGCCTTCACCTTCGGTTATGGAAAATTAACTCAGCAAGTTAAAGACCTGAAGGATAAAGTTGACAAGGGCTTTACCTGCCCAGCCCACAATAAAGTACAAGAGGACCTTATCAGAATGGAAGAGCGTGCGAACATGGCAAAGGAAATTGCTATGGCAGTTGCTACCGCTAAAGTAGACTGGGAGAAAATGTATAAGGGTAAATTTAGTGACCAATCCTGAGTACAACCCGCCCTGGTGGCCTGCGTGGTGTAAGCGGCATTACAGGAAAATGAAAAGGCAGTTAAGGAAACGCAGATGAAAGGCACACGTATTTATCCCCGTCCTTGACATGGTATATTCGTCTGTGTAACACTAAAGGCACAAAGGGTAAAGAGGTGTCACCATGGCACAACTCGAAAAAGAATTCCGCTATTATCTACAGAACCAAGCTAAATTTCTCGAACTATACAAAAACAAATATCTTGTAATCAAAGGTGAAGAGGTACTGGGTGCTTACGATTCTGAGATGCAAGCCATCAAGGAAACCACTAAAACACACGAACTTGGAACATTTTTAGTTCAGCAATGTGAGCCGGGTAGTGGCAACTATACTCAAACATTCCACTCTAGGGTGGCGTTTGTTTAATCATGCCAAACACTGTTCCGTTCAGGGCTTTCAACATTGTTTACGACCGCCTGACTAATGTCCTAATCACCGATGTAACAGTGTGCCCCGGTTTTTCTCCACCAAGTGCGCCCGACCCAGCTTGCACTAAACCTTTCAAAGCGATTTGGGATACTGGCGCAACTAACACTGTTATCACATTAAAAGTAGCCCAGGATTGCAATCTTAAACCTATTTCTGCGACAGTCGTCAAGACAGCCAACGGTGATAGAATATCTAATGTGTATCTTACCGGCATATTATTGCCCAATAATATCGGTTTCCCCCAAGTTCATGTAACGGAAGGAACTATCTCCGACGGATTTGACGTATTAATCGGAATGGATATAATAGGAGCCGGAGACTTTGCAGTTAGTCAAAATAATGGAAAAACAAACATGAGCTACCGGGTACCATCAGTGGAGTGCATTGATTTCGTCCAACAGGCAGGAACAGTTAAAAATGCTTCTCCCAAACCCTGGCAAGGGAAACACCCCCTATTTAAAAATCAAAGAAGATGATGTTCTGAACTCACAATAACAGACAACGTATAGATATAAGCCCCCGGAATAAAACCCGGGGGCTTTTTTGTTGTCTACATACCTTTCAATTCTGGCATAATCTTAAAAGCCATAAGAATAAGGATTGCACTAAAAACAATTGGGGCAAACCACCTTACCGAATCATGCCCGGTTAAAGCAAGAATTTCAACCAGTCCCTGAGCAAGCAAGGTAATACCCGCCGCTGCAATAGCGATAGCCCAAGCTTTTCTGTCTCTTTTTGTTTCATTTTTGTTCATTTCCTTTGCCTCCTGTTTTGTTGCCAGACTATTATAACCCAGCCAAAAAGAGAAATGCTAGTAAATATTTCTCAAGAAATAAATAATATCCCCGCTCCGAGGTTATTCCTTTCCCCGACCGGGGCTTTTCTTTTTGTTTCAAAAGTTTCTACAAATCTTCTACAAATCGTATTGGTAAATGACGTTGAATGATAGTAAAAAGATGGTAAGTGTTGAGTATTAGTCAGTTACAGTTTGAGTGTAAAAGCCGTTATACTATCTGAATAGTATCACGATAAAGGTAGGAGGGACAAGGAAGAGAAGGATTTTTACTTAGAAGCTAAGACAGAGGCTACGGAAAAACGGAATTATGAACAATTGAATTAACTGATAATTCTAACCCGGCAAATCTGATATAATAACCAAAATACATTAATTAAAATCGTGGGTGAACGATATATGCTGATATCGGAATTATTAAATCAAAATGCCCTCCTTTATCCGGATGATGTTGCGCTGATTGAACTACACCCCAGTAAAAATCTTCGTAAGGTTATTACATGGCGTGAATTTGATGATCAGGCAAACCGAGTAGCGAATGCTTTGATTGAGCGCGGTATTAAAAAAGACGACAAAGTCATTCAACTGATGATGAATTCGATCGATTGGCTGGTGGTATATTTTGGCATCATTCGAACCGGAGCCTGGGCAGTACCCCTGAATTTCAGGTTTACTGCCAAAGAGATTGAATATTGCGCCGATATTTCCGAAGCTCGGATGATGATTCTAAGCGAGGAGTTTATAGAGAGAGTAGTAGCACTGCATAATCAGTTACCTACTGTCGAGACATACATTTATGTGGGGCAAGAACTACCTGATGGGATGGAGGCGTTTGAAGAAGTAATCCGTTCTTCATCATCGAAACCACCGAAAGTTAAGATTACGGCGGAAGATATCTGCGGGTTGTATTTCACTTCCGGCACTACCGGCGCTCCGAAACCGATCGTTTTAACCCATGGGAATATGGAATTTGCGGCGGTATTGGAGCAGAAACATCATTACCAGACGCGTGAAGATAACTTCATACTGATTCCGCCGCTCTATCATACCGGAGCCAAGATGCACTGGTTCGGCAGCCTTTTAACAGGCAGCCGCGCGACTATTCTGACAGAAATCAGTCCGAAAACTATTCTTGAGACTGTGCACCAGGAAAGAGGCACAATTGTCTGGCTGCTGGTGCCCTGGGCTCAGGATATTCTGGTGGCGCTGGATAAGGGTGAACTGAAATTACACGACTATGATTTGTCTTGCTGGCGGTTGATGCATATCGGCGCGCAACCGGTGCCACCCAGTCTCATAAAACACTGGAAACAGCATTTCCCCAAAATGCAATATGATACCAACTTTGGATTGACCGAATCTACCGGTCCAGGGTGTATCCACCTCGGAATAGAGAATGAGCACAAAGTCGGCGCTATCGGTAAGCCGGGTTATGGTTGGCAGGCGCGGATTGTAGATGGTAAAGGTAAAGATATCCCTCAGGGGAAAAATGGTGAAATTATCGTGAAAGGCGCGGGTGTGATGCGGGAGTACTACAAGAACCCTGTGAAAACAGCCGAGACGCTCAAAGACGGGTGGTTATACACCGGCGACATTGCACGCATCGATGAGGATGGATTTTTCTGGATTACCGACAGAAAGAAGGACGTTATCATCACCGGCGGAGAAAATATTTATCCGGTAGAAATTGAGGAAATCCTGCACACTCACCCTAAAATATATGATGTTGCTGTAATCGGAATTCCTGATGAAAGACTGGGTGAGATTGCCGCGGCAGTTATCGATCCCAAACCAGGAGTAAATCTAACGGAACAGGAAGTCAATGATTTCTGTGTCCAAAATCTGGCCCACTTCAAACGTCCCCGCCATGTCTTTTTCGGAAAAGTTTCACGTAATCCCACGGGCAAGATTGAAAAACCGAAGTTGCGGGAAAAGTATAAAGGGTGAGAGTGGGCAGTTAACGGTAATGAGTGGCGAGTTTGTGGCGGTGTATAATACGGGGAAATATCAGAGTGGTAGCAGAAGCGGGTATTTAGCTATTTATTAAATACAAGATCAGGATTGGGGCAAAGCGGTTTGATGGATTCTCTACCGTAACAGGTACCGGACAATCGTATGCGCTTGGTATATCGTTGGTATCAAGACTTTAGAAGACAGGTCAGTTAACTGCGAGCTGATATGGGAAATCCCTGAATAAACCGGTTGTGAGGCGTTCCGGAATAGTAATATCGAGCTAAAAGTAATTTCTCTCTTCAGCTGATTAACAAAGTCTAAATGAGTATTGATTTGATGTTGCAGTTATCTTGAATTATTTTCTCTCAAGGAGATGCTCAATGATAAAAAATGGAATCCCTGACCTAACCGTAAGTCTCGCCGGGGTAAAAATGCGTAACCCGATAGGTGTGGGTTCAATAGGTCGCCTTCCGGTGGAAGCTAGATACTATACTCCGGAAAAACACGCTGAAGTATTGCTCAAAAATGTCGAAGCCGGCGTCGGGTTTATCTGTCTACCTAGCAGCCGTCACATCCCCAAGGAAATGCTTAGCGCATTAAGTAAGAGAGCGAGACCTTTTGAGTTTACCGGCAGGCCTTCCGCTCTCCGGTTCATGAAGATGGATACTAACAGCAAGGGTACTGAGGGTCTCTATTTAGCAGGGACTAATGCCGGACAGTCCCCTGAAAATGAGTCAAGAAGTAAGTTTGAAGAATACACCTTAAAACTTATTGAGATACTAAAACGGGACAAGCCCCGGGATGTGCCCCTTATTGCCAATGTTACCGGAATAGGGGCTTTCGCCGAGACTTGGGTGACCGGGGCTGTGGCCCACGAGCGAGCCGGCGTTGATTTGATCGAGATTAATGTCTCCGGTGGACTTAATGCCAGCGTAGAAGGGGCAGTGGAAAGCTATTTCCAAAAAAGTTTCCCCCTATGCAATGCCGGACCACTGGTTGGTGACCAACCTGAATTGGTTGAGGAAATAACGAGAAAGGTAGTTCAAGCAGTAAGTATCCCGGTAGGAGTGAAAATCAGTCCTGAGACCGGTTTCCCGAGGGTTGTCGACTTGGCTAGGAGAATTAAAGAGGCGGGTGCCAAATTTATCAACTGCAGCAACACAGCCGTAGTTATTGCACCTCCGGATATTTATCACCGCGGTCAGCCAAAGTGGCCTTTTATGGATGGCAATCCTCTAGTAGCCGGCAGCGGCAGTTGGATGAGAATGATCGTTTATAAGCAGATAGCTACCATTGCAAAATTCGTGCCAGGCATCGATCTTATCGCCACCGGCGGGCTAACCAAGCCCGAACACATAATCGAAGCGATGATGCTTGGAGCGCATTTAACTGAGAGTGTCACCGGTACGTTTTACCATGGTCGAAGCTTTATCCGAAGGAATACCCGGTTTCTTAACAATTACATGACGGAACAGGGGTATCAATCTGTTGATGAGTTTATCGGTTTGGGACTAAAGTATTTTAAACCGGCCGAGAAGATAGAGTTTATGCAAGGGAAGATATTTGCAGAAGTTGACCCTTTAAAATGCACAGGATGCGGGCGCTGTACCGACAGTATTTGCCTGGCTTCACAAATGGAAGATAAAATTGTCCGAGTTAATATCGAGGAGTGTGCCGGCTGCGGTTTGTGCGTAGCTCTTTGCCCTGTGGGAGCGGTGAGTTTAAAGCAAAAAGATGAATCTTGTTGGTGAAAGCTGAGTACCCACGGGCTTTCGCCGGTATGGATGGCAGGCATAAGGTGGGATTCGCCTCGATTCAACCCACCCTACTACGTGGCAATCGGCTCAGGATTTTTCAGCGGAATATAGACACTAAAGGTGGTACCTGTTCCTAATCGGCTTTCCACTTCAATCTTGCCGCCGTGAGAATCGGCGATATATTTGGCGATTGCCATACCCAGACCGACCCCGCCATCAGCTCTGGAGCGTGCTTTATCGACACGGTAAAAGCGTTCGAAGATATGGGGCAGATGCTCCGGGGGAATACCGATACCCGTATCACTGATTGTAGCTAAAGCGCTATCATCTTTTCTCACCAATGAAACCGAGATATTCCCGTCTGCCGGCGTATACCTGACGGCGTTTTCGAGAATATTGATAAAAAGCTGTCTTAATTTTACTTTATCCCCGTTAACAATTAGATTTTCTTTGGCGTCGACGGTGAATTTTATGCCTTTATCCGCGGCAAGGGCTTCTATATTAGTTGATAATCCTGTAATCAGGTCCTTGAGGTTGACATCTTCAAAATTAAGCTGTTCCTTTCCTGCATCACTACGCGCCAGAAAGAGTAATTTCCCGATAACCGATGACATGTAGGTTGATTCCTGAGAGATGGTTTCCAGGGATTTACGGTAGTCAGCTTCGGTTCTTTCTTTACTGAGCGCTAAAGTTGCCTCGGCTTGCATGATTGCCAGAGGAGTGCGTAATTCGTGAGAAGCATCAGCCGTAAACTGCCGCTGGCGATTAAATGCTTCTTCAAGCCGCCCAATCATTTCATTTATAGTTGTAGCTAACCTGCCCAATTCATCATCATTTTTTACTACTATCCTCTGACTGAGGTCGCTTTCTTCAATCTTTTGGGCAGTTCGTGTTATCTGTTCTACCGGCTTCAGGACTCGACTAGCCAGGAACAAGCCGCCTATTCCTGCCAGAACAATCACACTCATGATAGCAATGAGAAGAACATATCTAAATGTTTCTAAAACTCCTGTAATTCCCGTTGTTAATTGACCGACGACTAATACTATCTGATTATTAAAAGGTAACCTGAAAGAAGTTGCGTATAATTTGACCCTCTCTTTGTTTGCAGTGACAGTAGTTAGAAATGCGTTTTGGCCGGAGAGCGCTTGTTCTACTAATCCGTTGATACCAGCGGGGTCAAGCGAAGGTCCGAATTCCTGTAATAAATTTCCGTTGGAATCAAAAGATAATATCAATTCATTTGTCTGTGGGGCAATGACGGTGGGGCCCAGTTCGGTTGCAAGTGTTGCTTTCAATTCGTTCGAGCGGGTCTGTAAATAATTATCAAGGTTTTGATAAAGGTTATAATCCAGTATAAAATATGCTACGCCGCTAAAGACAAGAAGTAAAACAACAATAACCACTAAATACCAGATGGTCAGACGCGTCCTGATACTTTTAAAGAACTTCATGGTGTTTTCAGCCGGTAGCCCGCGCCTCGCACGGTCTGAATCAGGCTATCCTCTGAATCTTCATCGATTTTACGGCGTAGTCTTCTGATATATACATCAATAATGTTGGACATGCTATCGTATTCATAATCCCAGGCGTTTTCCTCGAGCATTGTTCTGGTGACGACCATATTGGGATGAGACATAAAATATTCTAATATCGAGTATTCTTTAGTAGTCAAGTCAATTTTTCTTTCGCCGCGCCATGCTTCTCTGGTGAGGGTATCCAGCAACAAATCGCCAACCTGCATTTTCGGTGTTTTAGATAAAGATTCGCGACGTAATAACGCACGAATTCGTGCCAGCAGTTCACTGAAGGCAAAAGGCTTGATTACATAATCATCGGCGCCGGAATCCAGCCCTTTGACGCGGTCTTCGACACTGTCCCGTGCCGTTAACATCAGGATAGGGGTGTTGATTTTCTGGGCGCGCAAGTCCTTACATACAGAAATGCCGTCTTTCTTGGGCAGCATAATGTCAAGCACGATAACGTCATAAGTAGTGGTCTCTGCCATGTATTGTGCTTCTTCCCCATCATAAACGGTATCAACTGAATACCCTTCTTCGATGAGTCCCCGTTTAATGATACTGGCGAGCCGCCTTTCATCTTCAACAACCAGCACGCGCATCGTAAACTCCCGATTAAGCTTTTACCCTGTAATTACATTATACATAAATAAGATGAATAGAAAATGAATAAATATTTTGAGCGGCGATCAGCATCTTAAAGGGTTTATAAATCCTAATATCTAAATACGAAACAAACACAAATATTTAAATTCTAACATCGTATTTCGGTCTTAACCTCATTTGGTATTCTCAAATTTAATGCCAACATCAATATAGAGTTACTTATCCATACATAACCAAAGTATAAGGAAGTATCATTTTTATTCTAATGTAATTTTGGATTGCTTCGTCACAATGGTTCCTCGCAAAGACAATGGGTGTTTTGAAAGCACGGGGCTGAATTGTAGTGTGGAAGATTGATGGGCAAATGGTGTTCGCGGGAACGACAATAGTGAAGATGTGTTGTAGCAAAGGGAGATAATAATGACCGGCGAGGCGATGGTTATAATTAGTGGTCTGGATACCGGTAAAAACGGGTATCGATATGGCGTAATGGGTTTCATCCCGACTGAACCTACCTTTAAAATTTTTATTATCCGGGCAGGTTTTTCCTTATTTCATCTAATGTTCATTTAAAGTTAATAGAGCGTTCATGCTATAGTGTTACACTAAAATCAGAAAGACAAAAGAATAGATTAAATAACTATAAAGGAGAGTTAATTGAAAACATTAAAAAGTAAGATAACCGTTGTGATCGCGTCGCTTCTTGTCATGGGAGCGGCTTTTGGTATTGGCACCAGCGTACATCTTGCAGCTAATACCGCGTCTGCCGCACCAACTCTGTATAGTCAGGATACAACAACATCAATCTACAATAAGGTCAGTCCGGCTGTAGTGGAGATTAATACTACACAAACAGTAAATACTACCTTCGGGAATTCTACTCAAGAATCGCTGGGTTCAGGTTTTCTGGTCGATAACCAGGGAGATATCCTGACAAATAACCATGTTGTCGATGGTGCGACGACTGTTCAGGTCACTCTAACAAATGGAAACACCGTAGACGGTAAGGTTCTCGGCACAGACCCGGTCGATGATTTAGCAGTTGTCAGTGTTGACCCTTCTACCGTAGCTGGAATCACACCGCTGACATTTGGCGATTCAAGTCTGATAGTGCCGGGGCAAATGGCAATCGCAATCGGTAACCCATTAGGTTTTACTAACTCTATCACTATCGGCGTCATCAGCGGGTTAAACCGTAGTATTCCTAATAGTAATATGAGAGGGATGTTACAGACTGATGCCGCAATCAATCCGGGCAATTCCGGAGGGCCTTTGCTGGATAGTAGTGGAAACGTGATCGGAATCAACACGGCGGCCGAGATAGGTGTCACCGGTGCAGATGGAATGGGTTTTGCTATCCCGTCAAATTTAGCGGCAAAAATACTGTCTGACTTGATTGCCGGGAAAACGGTAAGTCGTCCCTGGTTGGGTATCAGCGGCACCGCCTTGACGCAAGCCACCGCCAGCCAATTGGGCTTGTCTGTCAATAAAGGAGTATATATCGTAAGCGTTATCGCTAATAGTCCTGCGGAAAAGGCCGGACTTAAGGCCGGCGGTTCCAATACTGACGGCACACTGGTGGCGGGCGGGGATGTTATAACTGCGGTAGACGGTAAGTCTGTAGCCAGTATAGCCGACCTCTCGGCCTATATCAGCACGAAACTGGTTGGAGATAAAGTTAGTCTTGCAATTTTGCGTAATGGGCAGAGTATCACCATCCAGGTGACACTTGATGCCTGGCCCGCTAATCTGTCTTCCGGTACTACACCACAGATCCCGACCCCAACTCCAACTTCACCCCGAAATGGAAGATAACCGGGGGCCAAATAACAGATATCAAAGTTCATTTTTTTACTCCAGAGAAAGGCGAGAGGAAAACCCTCTCGCCTTTCTCTTCCCAAGAATATAACAAATTTGAAATCGTGCAGGTTAGTAGCAGCATCGTGGTATAATTCAAGAGATGGCGCCAAAAAAATCCTTGAGTAATGCGAAGATTGAAATGCCCGGAGACGAAATAGACCTTCATCGTTTGACAGTTGATGAGGCCGTTCCCAAACTGGATGAATTCCTTTATAAAGCATATCAAGCCGGACATTTCAGGGTGTGGGTGGTTCACGGGAAAGGAACGGGGGTATTACGTCAGGAAATGAGACGTTATTTGTCAAAGCATCCCCTAGTCAGAGCGCAAAGGCCGGCTGACCCGCAACGCGGCGGCGCAGGTGCTACCCAGGTTGAATTAAGCGATTAGTATAACTTAGCAAAGATAATCAGGAGATAAATGTGATCAAGAAATGGCACTTTGTTTTATTAATATATATGTTGCTCGGTACGGTGCTTTTAGAGGGAGGTTGTTCCAGAACCGCGACAGCTAAGAGCGGAGATAAGGTTAAAGTTGATTATACGCTAAAATTATCTGACGGTACTATCTTTGATACATCAGTCGGTAAAACGCCTTTAGAGTTTACTCTCGGTCAAAATCAAGTTGTTGTTGGCTTTGAAAAAGCTGTCACCGGTATGAAAGTCGGAGAATCTAAAACGGTGACAATCCCTCCGGATGAAGGTTACGGCCAGCGCGATGAGAGTCTGGTGATGACAGTGGACAAAACACAATTGCCCACGGATTTAGTGCCGACGGTAGGACAACAATTGCAAGCAACCAATACCAATGGTTCAACAAGCGTTTTTACTATTACTCAAGTTAATGACACAACTGTAATAATAGATGGAAACTCCCCGCTGGCCGGAAAAGACCTGACCTTTGAAATCAAGCTCCTGCAGATAGAAAAATAGCGAGCGCGTTTTAGTTAGGCGATATACTATGCGATGAAGAAAATTATACTGGCTTCAGCATCCCCGCGACGGAAAGAACTACTCGAAAAAATCGGTCTCAAATTTGAGGTTGACGCAATCGGCTGTGACGAGGAAATCGATGAGGGCATTGACCCCCAGGAAATTGTGCGGCAATTATCTATTAAAAAAGCCAAATCGGCCGTAGCCAGACACAAGAATGCCCTTATCATTGCCGCAGACACTATCGGAGTAATGGGCGAAAAGACACTGGGCAAGCCGCACACAGAAAATGAAGCCCATAAGATGCTGCAAGCAATAAGCGGAAAATCTCACTTTGTGATTACCGGTTTTTCTATTTTAGACACTACTACCAACAAAATAGTGACCGGAACAGTAAATACCCGGGTATATATTAAAAAACTAACCGGTCAGGAGATAGATGCTTATGTGAAGACCGGTGAGCCGCTGGATAAAGCCGGAGCTTATGCTATTCAGGGAATGGGCGCTGTAATTGTGGAAAAGATTGAAGGCGATTATTACAATGTGATGGGACTCCCACTGAATGCCTTAACAGAAGCTCTGAAAGGGTTTGGGATTGATGTCTGGGAGAATAATCCGTTGTACAGCCAAGTCTAGGTCTTGGATTTTCCCCTCATTTTCAGAGCGCTTTGCGCGTCTGCAATGAAATCCTTGACCGTTGAACGGGTGTATTTATGGTCGGCCATTTTATCCAGATACTGCGGCGGGACGGTAATGATATGAGCGCCGGCTAACACAGCGTTGATGACATCACCCACCGACCGGATACTTCCGACAATCAATTCACTACTAGAGCCCCACCGTTCCAGCCATCGTACAGTTTCTATGATAACTTCATTTGAGTTACCGCCTTCATCAGCGATTCTTCCGGCAAAAAGACTTATATAAGTAGCGCCGGATTTTGCGGCGAGCATTACCTGTCCAAATGACATGACAGCGGTGGCATTTACCTTTATTCCTGATTTCTCAAGCTGATTAATTACGCCGTAACAGGGGATGCCAAATTAATTTTCCACCGGTACCTTAACCACAACATTATGCCTTAAAGAAGCGAGACGCTTCCCCTGTTCCATCATTTCCGTTGCATCGTTAGTGGTGACTTCTACGCTAATTGGTAAAGGGTCGATTATTCCAGCAAGTTGACTGATCCCGCCTTCAATGTCATATAAGCCATCATTCAGAAGTATTGATGGATTGGTGGTTACGCCGTCAAGTATTCCATGGGATAGCCATTTCTCAATGTCCTTTTGATTTGCAGAATCGATGAAAATCTTCATTTGATGTTCCTTTAACAACCAAATCCCAAGCTTCTAGTCCGGTTTTACTTAATTGATTCCCACTTCATTTCTATCATACGTAAACGGGGGTGAGATACGATCAAATGCCAGATGACACTTTGAAAAGCCTCGGTATGAGCCGTGACAGTGCTTGTATTGACAACAGGAATAATAATACAAACATCTGCAATCTTTCCTGTAAAACCACCGTCTCGACCAACAATACCTAATACTTTTGTGCCGACTTTTTCGGCATATTCCAAAGCTTTGACCAGATTGAGACTGATATTCTTTTCCCGGTTGCCGCCGCCAACAGAAAACACAAAAACGCCGTCTTTGGAGTTAAGATTGCTGCCTTTCAACCAGGCAACAAAAGATGTTTCCCAACCATCATCATTTATCCTGGCGGTCAA
>Ga0182027_10011791_pt1 | contig 12314 bp, 15 predicted proteins | sample 712E1DmetaG_FD_121300 | JGI IMG/M metagenome (GOLD analysis project Ga0182027, IMG submission 121300) | Permafrost microbial communities from Stordalen Mire, Sweden - 712E1D metaG (Illumina Assembly) | ecosystem: Environmental > Terrestrial > Soil > Wetlands > Permafrost | place: Sweden...
AAGAAAAAAATAACGAATGGGATATATCCTTTAAAGATAATCTGATTACCATTTCAAATGGTGATAAAATCGCGACGTTTACCCCATTAACATTTATTAAAATTTTTGATCAGAAACATGGCGCAATTATTAACTATCAAAATTTTTTAAATGATGATTCCTCTAATATTGAGGTAAGTTCTGGAAATTTAATAATTAAAAAGGATAATATTTCAAATCACGCAGTATTTGATTTAAAATATTATTCGCAAAGATTAAATTTATTTTTCTCAAACTATGAAGGGGTTATTAAAGATTTAAAAATAAAAGAAGAAAATAAATTTACATTTGAAAAAAATATTATTAAATATGGAATTGATTTTGAAAAAAATGAAATTTCAATTTTAACGGAACCTGAAGGTGTTATTTTCCCGTGTTCAAAATTAATTGATTATTATTATAAAAAATATGCGCCAAGTTGGGGCGAAAAATGGGCTGATAATAAATTAAAAATATTGCCGGCAAAAGATACGGCGGGATATAAAGAGCCGGGGTTTTCATTATTTGATGAAAATAACAATGAGGTTAGTACGTTTTCTATTGCTAGTTGGATTCCAAGGATCTTTGATCCATTTCAAATTCGTGATGATAAAGATTTTAAATTTTATCAATGCCGGGATTTTGATAAATTTGTTGCTGAAAAGGGGAAGACTCCAGCAATAAAAAAGGAAACAGTTTCTGAAATAAAAGCTGAAGCTTGCAAATATTCATTAGCTGGCAAATATTCATTTGAAGTTGATGAAACTAGGAAAAAGATTATTGTTGGATATAATGGCTATCATATTTCTATGACTTTACCTGAATTTTTTAAATATGCCAATTATAAATATTTTAATGATATTGATAAATGCGAATATCGCCTTTTCTGCGAAGAAGAGGGTGAAAATACAAGATTGAGAATCTCATATATGCCTAGTAGTGGTTCTGAGCATGAAAAAAACTTATATACCCAAAAATATTTTGAAGATAATGTTAGGAACATAAATTCTCAATCTTTTATTTTGAATGCTTATATTCCAAAATTTTATGATCCTTTAAAAACGGTTTCAGCAAAAGAAGTAGCAAAAGAGGGCTCAGAGGAAACCGCAAAGCTTGAGGAATTAAGATTTAGATACGCATCCATACAACATGAACTTTTAATTAAAGATAAATTATTGGAAGCCCGCGATGAATTAATAAATGATTTGTCTATAAAAAACAATCAACTTAGTCAGGCTTTAATAGATAGAAATAAGTGGATAGATGCATTTCAAAAAGCAACGCAAGAAATTCACACAAAAAATCATTTGGAATTAAAAGCCAGCCAAGATGCTTTTGCGAGATATAGAAAAGAAATTACCGATGAAAAAATTGCTGCGGCGCCAATTATTATGAATGCCGCAAAAGAAATTATGGATTTAAACAATGTTATTATCAAAAAAGATGCGGAAATAAAAAAGTTATTAAAAGTTTTACACGAAGAAAAACAATTATATAGCTCTATGAAAAATTTACAATCGGCTCAAGTTGATTATTTGGCAAGAGAAAATAAAAAATTTTTAGCGGACAAACAGCTTTTTGCCTCAAGAAATTTAGAACTTTTAATTGGCCAAGAGGAGAAGGAATATAACTCATTTACAAACATGACAAAACGAGACGCAAAAGAGGCGGTTTATCGTGTTGGCGCAAATCAAATGATTTCTTTATTGAAAAATTCAATAATTGCAATGTTAAAAGCCGCTGGTAAGGATAATCAAACAATAACTATTATAACTGACATCTTAAATTCGGATATTGGTGTGGCTATCCTCTCTTGTGTGTGTGGATATTCAATTGAACACTTCGTTGATGATAATCAGGTCGCCTCCAAATTTGCACAGGAGCTTCGTGTGCATGGAATCGCCCTTGCCGGTAATTCCGCGTTTGAATCGCTATTTGGATTTATAACTTCGGCAATTGCCCCGGTCTTGAATGAAAATAAGGAATTAACAAAAGTTAGGGTGGCGGAAAATAATAAAGATGAGGAAACCGTTGATGAAGTGGAAAATGAAATTGTTGACAATGAAAAAATGATTCAAAATATGAATTAAAGGAAATTATGGATTATAAGGAAATAGCTAAGGAATACTATAAAGAAATAAAATTATTTCTTGATGAAGCCATTGCATTAAATCAAAAATATGGGTTTTCAGTAATGGAAAGACCGAAAAAAGATAAAGCTAGGGCAAAATGGCTTTGGAATAAAATAGAAAATATAAGAAAAGATTTTACCGGGAAATATCCAATATCGCCATGTCCAGAATGTGGTGAAAAAAGATTTGCTTTAATGGGCGGAAATTGTATTAATTGGAGATGCAAGAAAAGCCTGCCATTGGGTGGATAATTTTATGTTGTTGCAGGTTTTTGTGCTGGAAAATTTTCGGTTGTTATTTTCTTAAACGGATCATTATTTTGATATTTCTTTTTCATTTGTTCTTTAACATCTTTTAACGCCTTGGTATATTTTTCTAATCTTTCAGTGTAATATCCGGCTGCTCTTAATTCCCTAGCAAAGCCTTCAGTTTCTCCAGCTTTTGCTTTTTCAAAAGCGGCAGGAAATCTTCTTTCTAACATATTAAACCATGCAAGCACGCCCTCTTCTAATGTCGAGAATGCTTGCCAAAACCACGAAATATTTACAAAACGTTTTCCATCTTTTCCAAGTTGCGGGTCATCCCAAACAGAAACTTTTCCACGCCAGCCTGGGTAAGCGTGAGCATTACCCATGTTATAATTATAAGGAACATATCCGGTTTCGGCTTTTATTTGCGGAACAATCGTAAAAATAAATTCCTTTTTCACTTCTTCATCCATTTCTGGATATTTTTTATCAACTATACTTTTGATAGATTGTATTACTTGACTTTCTGTTACTGGGGTTTTTTTTGTGGGCACTAAAGTAAAACCTTTTTTAGCAGCTTCTTCCGCAATTAATTTTTGCCTTTCTTCGCCCGTCGCGCCATGAAACCTATCCCTATATTCAACATCATTTTGCTGTTTGGGCTTTTGTGTTGGTTTTTCCGTTGCGACTTGTATATCGGCAAATTTATAAAATAATTCGGCAATTTTATTTATTTCAGATGGTTTCATAACAAAGATATATCATTATTGGTAGCAATTTCTTTGAGTTTTTTTCTATCATTTTTATTCAGTGTTTCAAATAACGGATCATTAATAACAAAATCTATATTCTTTTTCGCTGAAATTATTTTTCCTTGTCCCAACAATTCGCCTTTTTCATATTGTGAAGTTGTTGGGTCTATAATATTATTATCTTTATCTTTTAAATAAAAATGGGCGGTATCTTCTTTTGATTGCTTTGAATGTTCCCCTTTTATTAGTTTATATTCTGGAAATAATAAAGATATAGTCGCGGCATAGAAAAAACAATTTCCTTTTGGATTTTTAATATTTTCTTTTATCCAAGAATTTATTTCATTATTTTTTGCAATTTTTAAAAATAAACCCGTTAATTCATATAAGTTCATATTTTTATACGCGTTTATTGGTATAAATTGCGAAGTTGAAATGTTATTGTTTTATAGTTTGTGGAGGCATATATGATTAAAGATTTTATAATTGGTTGGATAGTTTATTTTTCAAATATTTACTATTCATTCCCGTGTTTGGAATTTATCGCGTTGACAGTTTGGTTTTTCATGAGACAATGATATGATAACAGAAAATGATTTGTCGGATGAACAAAAAATTGTTTATAATTTTGTTTTGAAATGGGTTGATGATAAAACCAATAAATTATTAACCTTCGGTGGCGTTGCCGGATCTGGTAAAAGCACTCTTACCAGTCTTTTAGCTAAAAAAATTAACAAATCAATTGCTTTTGCGGCGTTTACCGGCAAAGCTGCTAATGTATTAAGACAAAAACTTGATGAAAACAAAGTTTTATATTCATATTGTGGGACTATACATGGTCTAATTTATAGTCCCATTATTGATAAAATATCATTAAGAGTAATTGGTTGGAGGAAACGTCCAAAAATTGATGAGGAATTAATATTTATCGATGAGGCGTCGATGTTAAATGATCGAATGTTTTTTGATCTTCAACGATATGGCAAAAAGATATTAGCAATAGGTGATCACGCACAGCTTCCACCTATTGGTTCGGATATAAGTTTAATGGAAAGCCCAAATTTAAAACTTGAGGAAACACATCGAGCGGCAAAGGGAAACCCAATCATTTCCCTCTCAACTATGATTAGACATGAGGAGGATATCTCTGATTTTGTTAGCGCGGATAATCGTGTCAGATTCTTAAATAGAAATTCGGATGAGCTTGGTGAATTTGCAGTAAATATGTATAAAGAGAAGGAGACTCGATTAAATTCCGTAATTTTGTGTTATTTTAATAAATCAAGGATTTTATATAACACGGTTATAAGAAAAGCTTTAAATTTAAAAGAAGAGCCAGAAATTGGGGACGTTGTTATTTGTTTAAAGAATGTCCCGCTCGACAAAGATATTTTTAATGGGATGCGCGGGTTTGTTGAAAGCTCGACATCATTAAAAAATCATATTTTTAATATGAATATAGATTTTGTTGATGAAAAAATAAAAATAAATGAAAAAGTATTTAAATATCAGTTTAATGAGGAACAAACGATGAAATCCCCATTGGATGCAAAAGTTTTTGGGGTAAATGTTAAATCCTGGGATAAATTGGGATTGCTTTTTGATTATGGTTATGCATTGACCGTGCATAAATCTCAGGGATCTTCCTTTGAAAATGTAATAGTTTTTGTGGAAAGAAGCAAATACCAAAGCGATGATGATTTTAAAAGGTGGTTATATACAGCGGTGACACGAGCTTCAAAAAATTTAGTTTTAGTTTATTGATATCAATTTCTCATTATAATATGTGAAATGGAATATACAAAAGAAGAAGCAATTCAGGATTGGGAAAATTTAATTGATAAAGTCAATAAAGCGGAAGACAAATTTAAATATAAATTACAGAGAGCTATAACTCTTTCTGTTTTATCAAGCAATGTCGAAATTAAATTTGATAGGAAGCAATTTGTTTCTGCTTATGAAAAGTGCCTTTCAAAAAATTGTAAAATTACTGACTTAAAAGATATTTTGCGCGCAGCTATTTTATATGGAAGGAAAGTTGACCCAGAAAAAATATTGCGTGGAATTGAAAAAGTATTCGGGCGTGGAAGTTTGGTAAAAGTAGATAGAAGGGAAGTTCCAAGGGAAGGCTCAGAATATTTTGGGGCTATACATGTAGATATCGAAGTTGATGGTTTAATTTGCGAAGTGCAAATAATGCGCAAAAATCTATGGGCGTATAAACAGGAGAGTAAAGATTTCTATAAAGACCCATCTGGTAAAAGAATTACAGATTTACCAGAAAGGGATAAAAATATTCAAAAGATGTGGTTTGAAAGAGCAAATAAACCACAAGATATAAAACTTGATCCTGCCAGAAATTACGAAATCGAATTGGAAGCCGCAATAAATTTATTTTATAAGATTGCGATTTCTTTAAAGTAAAATCAAAACAAAAGATTGCCAAGTTAAAAATGCATGATATAGTCATGTCTTGCAAGAGGGAGAATTTTAAATGGATTCCGATAAAAAAGTAAAACAAATGTATTGGGAAGATAATGCATTTATAATTGAAACTGAAGATGGTGAAATTATAAAATATATCGGCGCCTATGTTAAAGATGTTAAGTATGAATTTGATAATGAAGGGGTTGTTGAAGATTTGTTGGAAATTATTAAATATTCTAAAAAAGGTTTCCTAGGATAGCATATCCGGAAAATGTATACTAATTTTTCCATATATTAATATGGAAAACAAACAAATAGAATGGATAAATTTTATAAAATGTCCGATATGTTTTAAAATTTTTAAAAGTTTACAAACGCATATTATTTGTATACACAAGCTTACTTTAAATGATTTTAAAGAAATGTTTAAATATAAACAGTTAATATGTGAAGACTTACGGGAGCTTATGTCGCAAAGAGCAATAGCGTGTGGATGTGGAAAACAAAATCTTGGTAAAAAATGTTCTGAGGAACATTGTAAAAATATATCAAAAGCGCTCACTGGTAAAAATAATCCATTTTATGGAAAAAAACACTCAGAAGAAACAAAAAAGCGTATGAAAGAAAATCATGCAGATTTTACGGGTGAAAACAACCCGCTTGTTATTTGGTTAAATAAAAGTGAAAAAAATAGAGAAGTTTATACTGCAATAATGAGAGAAAGATTTGCTAAAGAAAAATTAGATTTAGATTTTGTTAAACATAAAAGCGAAGCTTTATCAAAAAGTATGTGCCAAGCGCATTTGGATGGAAAATTAAATTTTGGAAAAAATCATAAGCATGGATATTTTTTTTCAGAAAAACAAGATTTAAATATCTTTTATAGAAGCAGTTATGAACTATTATTTTTAGAACAATGTGAAAAAAACAATGAAATTTATAAATTTATACCATGTCCCTTTAGAATAGAATATATCAATAATAACGGCAATGTGCGAAATTATATTCCTGATTTTTTTATAAATAATTTAATAATTATTGAAATAAAACCAAAATCTATGATAAAATTTGGTAATAATGAGCTTAAAGCTAAAGCGGCAATTGATTTTTGCAAACAAAAAAATTATAAATTTGTAATTTTAACAGAAGATAATTTAAATATTAAATAATAAAAAAAGGCATATTATGCAACATGATTTATCATTTATAGATAAAAGTAATTTGAAATGGCTTAAAGATAATACAATATTTTTAACTGTAGCTGGAAGCCATTCTTATGGCACTAATATTGCAACGTCTGATATTGATTATCGGGGAATTGCAATAGCTCCAAAAAATTATTATTTTACATTTAATAATAAGTTTGAACAAGCAGAATTTAAAGATCCAGATTGTGTTATTTTTGATATAAGAAAATTTTTTGCTTTAGCAGTTAATAATAATCCAAATTGTATTGAAATAATTTTCACAGATCCAAAAGATCATTTAATTGTAAATCCAATTATGAAAAAATTATTTGATCATCGATATGATTTTTTGTGTAAACGGGCGCGATATTCATATGAGGGGTATGCTTTTGCACAATTTAAACGAATAAGGCTTCATAATAATTATTTGCGAAATCCGATTGATCATAAACCAACAAGAAAGGAATTTGGATTACCAGAACATACTGTAATTTCAAAAGAGCAGCTTGAAGCTGTAAGCGCTATGATGCGCAAAAAACTTGATAGTTGGACAGTAGATTTAAGTCAATTAGATAACAATACAAGAATAGAATTATCCGAAAATGTTACAAATGTAATGACCGAAATTTGTGCCGCATCAATTTTCCTCGAAAAAGAGACTTTGTGGAAAGAAGCCGCTGTTTCTTGTAATATTAATCCAAATTTTGTTTTTCTTATTCAAAAGGAAAAGGAATATGAAGCAAAAGCAAAGGAATATAAGCAATATCAAGATTGGAAAAAAAATAGAAATGTTTTGCGTGCGGATCTTGAGGCGGAATTTGGTTTCGATTGCAAACACGCCTTACATTTGGTTAGGTTAACGAGGCAATGCAAAGAAATATTAAAAGATGGGGAATTAATAGTAAAAAGACCAGATGCAAAGGAATTAGTTGATATTAGAAATGGTGCGTGGACATATGATGATTTGTGTAAATGGTTTGATGAGCAGCATGCTGAAATAAAAGAATTATATGAAAAATCAAATTTGCAATATACAAATAACAAAGAAATGTTAGATAATATTTGCCAAGAAATCATCGAAGAATTCCTAAGCAAATGATAAAAGTATTACCCCAATAAAAGAGGCAAATGGATAACTATAATGATGATGAAGATAATTTATTGATGGAAATAGAAGATGCTGTTTATGAACGATTAACGGAAATTGGGTTTCTTGTTAAAGATATGCCGCAACTTGTTGCATATTTAATGGCTTTTTCCGCAAAATTGCATATTTCAATGGATGGCAACGAAAAAGCATTTTTAAAATTGGGGAAAAGCGTTTATAAAAATTTATTGCCGCAAAAAGACGAATTAATTGAGGACTTTACTGATTTTTTAAATAAAAATTCCGAAAATATCCCAGAATCTGAGCATAAAATTGGCGAAAAAAAGACTTTAAATTGAAAAATCGAAAAGAAATGATAAATGAATAAAAATATTCAGAAATCCAAATCAAAAATTATGGATAGACATCTTTTTTACTCAGTTCTTAAATATGCAAAATATTGTTCCATACTTTCGGGGTCTGTATCAAAAATTTTTAGGGAAAAAGTTAAAGTTTTAAGATCAATAGATGCAATTTCAACTGGAATTTTTGAAATTTGTGATTTTATAAACGAATCATCAATATTAAGTTCATATAATGATTTGGTTAAAATTGATTCGGTGACAACAAGCTTAGTTGAATTGATGATTGATCATTTTGATAAAACTTTTATTAAAACCGCGCAAAATTATAATTATTATGAAGCGAAAATGGGAAATTCCATAATTTTAATTGCTGTAAATTCATATTATAGTGAAACACAATCGGTTTATTGTAATAAAAACGAAGTTTTAAATGTCAAAAAAGAAATTTCAAAATTATTTTGGAAAACTTATTCAAATAATATTATAATGGGCTACACAAAGGAACAAAGAAAATATGAGGATGGGGAAACTCTTTTTGTAAAGCCTGATATTCTTGATTTTGATGAAAATTCATGCTCAGATGAATTTAATGAAATTTTTAGTTATATTAATAAGTTTTTTATTAAAGATAAGCATCGGGCAATTGTTTTTTATGGAAATCCTGGGGTTGGTAAAAGCACTATTATTAAACAAATTGCCGCAAAATTAAAAACTAGAACTATTAGAATTTCTTTGTCATCATTTATTGATTTTGATATTAATAGTATATTTGATCTTATGAATTCCTTAAATCCTGATTGTTTAATAATTGATGATTTTGACCGGGTTGAAATGAGCGCGAATATGCTGCCAATTTTTGAAAATTTGCATAAGCAAATAAAACTTATAATGATTTCCGTTAATAAATTAAATTATTTTGATAAAAACAAAGGACTAATTCGACCAGAAAGGTTTGATAAATTAGTTAAAATTAATAATCTTAATGATGAAATAATTGAAAAAATTCTGGGCGAAAAAAATGATATTTTGATTGCAAAAGTTAAAATGTGGCCTGCCGCTTTTATAAAGGAATTAAAGGAAAATATCGATATCCTTGGAAAAGAGGATACTGATAAATATGTTAAGGAATTGCAGGAACGAGTTGATTACCAAAATAAGGAAGAGGGGGTTAGTGGCGGGAAAAAAGAAGAAGCAGATGCTGAGGAATAAATATGTGTCATTTTGTTGATATTCCTTTTGGGTAAAGAATTTTAAACTTAAAAGGGGAATATGACGCATGTAATTAATTTACAAAATAATAAACAAAAACATGTATGCTTAGACAATTGGAAGCGACAAATTGTTGATACCCGTGATAGTTTATATCAACTTAAAATGCGCCGATCAATTGTTTTTGGCGCGGCACAATCAAAATGCGATAACCGCAATTTATGTTCTCCGATTGAAGACCAAGCAGATTTGGGTAGCTGTACAGCTAATGCTTTTGCCGGACTTATTGAATTTAACGAAAATAAAGCGGCAATGAATAAATTATTAATGGTGCCGACTTTTTCGGTTGCAAATCCTGCCATTACAATTTCAAATATTTCTACTTTGGCAGATGGAACAATTTCATATTTAACTACTGTTAAACCAGCAAGCACCCCCGCACCAACTCCAACACCAACTCCTATAAAATCATTTATTGATGTGTCGCGATTATTTACTTATTATGCTACGCGCAAAATAGAAGGTTCAACATCAAAAGATTCTGGTGCCTCTATAAGAGATACTGTGAAAAGTGGTTATCAATATGGTGTTATTAGCGAGGCGCTTTATCCGTATACAATTTCAAAATTTGCAACAAATCCATCAACACAGGTTTGGGCTGAAGCCGCAAAACATAAAATTGCAAGCTACCATGCAATTAATGATGGCGATTTGGAAACAATGAAAACGGTTTTGTTATCGGGATTTCTAATTCAATTTGGATTTGATGTTTATACATATTTTGTTTCTGATGATATGACCGCTAAAGGAATTTTACCATTACCAGATTTAAAGAAAGAAAGCTTGCTCGGGGGGCATTCTTGTTTGATTGTGGGATTTGATGATAATTTCTCAATGCCTGATGGAACAAAAGGCGCCTTTATAATGAGGAACTCATGGTCCGCTAATTGGGGAATTAAGGGATATTTTTATATGGGTTATAATTATGTTGATAATATTAGTTTATGTTCTGACTTTTGGGTTGTTCAATCAAATCCATTCTGAAAACCATTTTCTCGGTTCTGACAATTTTAAAGTATCACCGGCATGACACAAGAATTACCAGCAATTAAAACAAAACTTTCTATGGAACAAATGCTTGCGGGGCTTTATACCGCATGGCTTAATTTATTTAATGAAGCGCCGAATAAAAATTCAATAATTTTATTACTTTCACATGGAGCTTTGGAATCGGGAAATTATAACTCTATGTGGTGTTATAATATCGGAAATATTAAGAGCAAAGACGGCGATAATAGAAATTGGTGTTTTTATAAATGTAATGAATTAGTCCCATTAACAATGGGAAAAGCAATGGTTGGCTCTTGCGATAAAGATGGTGGGCAAGCAATAATAACTGGATTGTCTGGTAATAATTGTTGGATCTGGTTTAGCCCTAAAAACAAGTATTGCCGTTTTAGGGCTTTCGATTCTTTGACGGAAGGCTGTGTTGATTATCTTTCATTTCTTAAATATAGATATAAGCCAGAAACTGGTATTTGGAAAGCTGTAGAAGACGGAAATGTTAAATTGTTTTGCCATCTGCTTCGTGTAAATGGATATTACACGGCAGACGAAACAATTTATACAAATAGCGTTGCAAGAAAGTTTGATGAATTATTAAAACTTAAATTTGATTGGGATAATTTACCAATAGTTTCCGACGCGCAAAAAGAAAAAATTAATTCCCTTGTTCAAATAAATTTTGATGAATTATCAAAAAATATGGAATTGGACAAATCTTCTGACTCTGACAACGAGTAATCCCCATTGACATTTCTATAATCCATGATATCCTATTCATAATAGGAAAGGATTTATCATGAAAAATTATTTTATTGTTTGCGCATTATCATTTATTTGTTTTTTCCCGCAAAATGTTTCGTCAAAAGTAAAGGATTATAATTATATTCCAACACCTAGTAAAACAAAAAAACTAGCAAATTGTTATCAAAGATCCAATGTTGAAAATTATATATGTATGAGAAGTTGTATTTCTTTTACGTCGCCTAAATATATTGTTGAGGGATGTTCAAAGATGTGCGCAAAAAAGGTTAATTCTGAATATTTCAATTGTTTATTAAAAAACAAATATGTTGAAGAGGAGAGTTGGTAAAAATTGTTTAAATCTTCAGGAATTATTACATACTACCCAAATTGGTGGGCGGTAATTTATGTTGATGACAATATTGCAAAGTATTATCGGCACCTTTTATATTGGGACCAGTTCATAAAATTAAATAAAGGAAGATATCCTGCGCATATTTCTTTAATTTATAAAGAGGAACCGCGAAAAAATAAAAATGATTGGGGATTTAATCATTTGCAGGATGTTGAATTTGAATATGACAATAATATCCAGCATGACGAAGGCGGTTTGGGATATTGGATTAATGTTAAATGCGATATTTTTGAAAAAATTCGCGAAAGATTTGGTTTGACAATGGAATATTACACGCCACATATAACGATTGGGAATTTGAAAGGAATAATTTAATGTATATGCCAACAAAGCCAAAAAAAGAAAAACAAATATATTATACCAAAAGAATTAAAAATGCAAAAGATATATTGGATTTTTTTAAAGAAAATCCGAATATTGATCCGCTTTATGTGAGTATTGGCAAGGATTATAACGATCAGCTTATTATAAGCTGGAATATTTTAGAAGAAAATAAGAATTATACAGAAGATATGCAATTTTATTTATCGCAAATTGATAAATATAAATTGGAATTGAAATCAGATTTGGATAAAGCCGATAATAATTATGATGCAGCCATTAAAAATTATAATGCGAAAATGGCGCTTATAGCAAAGACGCAAGAAGGGGATATTTAATATGAATAA
>Ga0182027_10011792_pt1 | contig 12314 bp, 11 predicted proteins | sample 712E1DmetaG_FD_121300 | JGI IMG/M metagenome (GOLD analysis project Ga0182027, IMG submission 121300) | Permafrost microbial communities from Stordalen Mire, Sweden - 712E1D metaG (Illumina Assembly) | ecosystem: Environmental > Terrestrial > Soil > Wetlands > Permafrost | place: Sweden...
AAGGTTCTGGCGGCCGAGAACCAGAAGCTCATTACGCAGCTCGCGGCCAAAACCGGCGGGGACAAGGCGTGCGCCAAGATGCAGGCCACGCTCGAGGCCAACCGCGCCACCATGCAGCAGGCACTGGAGGACATTCGCCTCTCCAAGAAACAGATCGACCGCATCGTCATGCGCTTGAAGGCCCTGATCCGGAGAGTGGAGAAAGCCGAAAACGAAGTGCACATCGTCGAGGCTCAGCTCGGCGTTCACGACGCGGATCTGCGGCGCGTATTGCGCGAGAGCAAAAAGGCCATCAAGGACGAGCGCCGTATTTGCAAGAAGTACAGCATCAAGGTCGAAGACCTGCACGAGATCGATCGGGTCGTCAAAAGCAGTCAGCGCAAGATCAAGCACATCGAAGAGGAGGCAGGGGCCCCGGTCGATGAGCTGCGCGAAACCTATGACGCCATCGTGCTCGGGGAGCGCAAGGCAGAAACCGCCAAAGACGAGCTGGTGGAAGCCAACCTGCGTCTGGTCGTGTCGATCGCCAAAAAGTACACGAACCGCGGACTGCAATTTCTGGACCTGATTCAGGAAGGCAACATCGGTCTGATGAAGGCGGTCGACAAATTCGAGTACCGCCGCGGCTACAAGTTCTCGACGTACGCAACCTGGTGGATCCGGCAGGCGATTACCCGCGCGATCGCCGATCAGGCCCGTACTATCCGTATCCCCGTGCACATGATCGAGACGATCAACAAGCTCATTCGCACCAGCCGGTATCTGGTGCAGGAAATCGGCCGCGAGCCTTCGCCCGAGGAAATCGCCGGCAAGATGGAGCTGCCGATCGACAAGGTGCGCAAGGTCCTGAAGATCGCCAAGGAGCCCATTTCTTTGGAGACGCCGATCGGCGAAGAAGAAGACTCGCATCTGGGCGATTTCATCGAGGACAAGGGCGTCATATCCCCCTCGGACGCGGTCATCTCGGGCAATCTGGCCGAGCAGACCCGGAGAGTGCTTGCGACCCTGACGCCACGCGAAGAGAAAGTGCTGCGCATGCGCTTCGGCATCGGCGAAAAGAGCGATCACACTCTGGAAGAGGTCGGCCAGGACTTCGAGGTCACCCGCGAGCGCATCCGCCAGATTGAGGCCAAGGCCCTTCGGAAGCTGCGCCACCCGTCTCGCTCCAAGCGCCTGCGGGCGTTCGTGGATACCTGAACCTGACAGCCACGACCCTGCATGCCCCGATCCTGGTGACCGGTTCGCCCGGACGTTCGCTGTCGTTTTGTCAGTGCAATCGGTTGCACCCTTTGACACCGCATGCTACAAGCGCCAGCTTACAGTCGGCTCGGGGCCGGCTACAGGAGCTGTAACGCACGCGTGCGGAGACTTGGGGCCCATAGCTCAGCGGTAGAGCCGTCGGCTCATAACCGATAGGTCCCAGGTTCGAACCCTGGTGGGCCCACCAGCAGGTTTCAAAAAAAGACGCGGCGTTCTCTCTCATGAGACCGCGCATGCATTAAGTCAGCGCGGCAAGGAGGATCACCCGCGTGCACAGGCACCTTGTTGAGTTGTTCGAGCTGCAAAAAGTCGACCTGGCCGTCCGAGATCTAGAGAGGAAACGCGGGGATGTTCCGTCTCAATTACAGCAACTGCAGGAATCTGTCGCCAAGACGCAGGGGGAGATTAACCTCCTCGTCACCGAACGGGAGTCGCTCCTAAAAGAGAGCAAGACTCTCGAAGGCACGATCTCCGCCGAGTCGCACAAGCTCAAGAAATGGGAGCAGCGACTGGCCGACATTCGCAATCAACGCGAATACCTGGCCCTGTCGCGCGAGGTCGAGGGCTCCAAGCGCTCCAATCGCGAAGGCGAGGAGCGGATCGGCGAGATCACGGCCCGCCGGCAGGCGATCGATGCGCAGCTCGAGGTTCTTCAGGACCAGCTGGCCGAAGGCGACGTGGACGCGGGTGCCGAGCGTGCCCGGGTCGACACCGCGGTCGCCGGGATGAACGAGCAGCTGGACAAAGAAAAATCCCGCCGCGACCAATTGCTCCCTCAGATCCCCAAGCCCCTTCTCAAGCGCTACGAGACCATTCGTGCCAAGCGCATGGGCATCGGCCTGGCGCTGGTCATCGACGGCAGCTGTCAGGGTTGCAACATGAAGCTGCCCCCGCAGCTCTACAACATCCTGCAGCGCGCCGACACGGTCGAGCAGTGCCCGAGCTGCAGCCGCCTGATGGTCTGGGACCGGCTCATCACCAAGGATGACGCCAAACCCGACGACGCCAAGGGCGCCGAGGTGCCGGCCTAGAGTCCTTCCGGACGGCCGGCGTTGCGCACGTGCCTCATCATCTGGTCGTTTATTCCGACGGAGCCTCGCGTGGAAATCCAGGCCTGGCCGCAGCCGGCTGGGTCATCGAGGATCCGCACGGCAAGCGCTTGCACGCCGACGGCCGATTTCTGGGCACGACCACGAACAACGTCGCCGAGTACGCTGGAGTTCTGGGCGGCCTGCAAGCGGCGCTGACCCTGGGCGCAACGGAAGTCACCTTGCGGGCCGACAGCGAGCTCCTGGTGCGCCAATTGAACGGTCAGTACAAAGTCAAAGCCCCGCACCTGTTGCCACTGTTTGCCCAGGCGCGGCAGATGCTCGCCAAATTCAAAACGACCTCGATCGAGCACATACCGCGCGAGCGCAACGCTGCGGCGGACGAGCAGGCCAACCGCGCTATCGACGAGCGCGACTGATCGGTTCGGGGGCGTGCTCTTTTCGTCGCTTCGTGTGGCTTGGCAACGCACGTAGGGTCTGCTATTTTGACGCTTGGTTCATCGGAGCGGACGGGATAGTCGCTGGCGACGCCTGTGTGAATGGGTGTCACGAGAGGAAAGTCCGAGCTCCACAGGGCAGGGTGCTGGCTAACGGCCAGGCGAGGTGACTCGACGGATAGTGCCACAGAAAACAGACGGCCACCCGGATCGGCGTAAAAACCGGTTGGTGGTCAAGGTGAAAAGGTGCGGTAAGAGCGCACCGCGGCTACGGTGACGTACGCCGGCAAGGAAAACCCCACCCGGAGCAATGCCAAATAGGGGTCCCGCGTTTGAGCCTAATCGCTCAGATAACTCGTTAGCCCGCGAGAGAGGACCCGGGTCGGCAGCTAAAGCGCCGTGGTAACACGTCGCGTAGACGAATGACTGTCACCGGTTTTACCGGCACAGAACTCGGCTTATACGCCCACTCTGATGAACCAATTCAGAAGGTCATGTTCAGGATGCCCGTGAAGAGGAGATCGCCCCCAAAGCCGCACGAGAACTCGCGGCTGCGCTCCAGGCGTTTGGCTCCATCGGCAACATGCCCGAGCTCGCTTGCGGCCCCGGCGCTTGGACCGAGCTGTTACTTCGAGACGCTGCGAGTGTCTCGATTGTAGCCGCGGCTCCAGAGATGCTCGCTCGGGAAAAGGCACAGTGGGGGAGGATCGGGTCCGCTTCATTTGGGCAGAGCTTTTCAGTGCCCACAGTCAGTCAATTGACGAAAGGCTGTGTCCAGGGATACCATTGTTGAAAATGGAGGAGAATCCCAATGGTACAGATTAACAGTATTCGCAGCCAAGCAGTGCCCGAGCTGAATGTGGGTCGCAACGATGCAACCTCCCCTATCGTGGGTGGGTTTCGCTTCGTTAACCTGAACAACGTGGTTCACATCACACAGAAAAGCGAACAAAACACCACATTGGTCGCCGACGGCACGGGGCCCTATCGTCTTGACGTATTGGTTGGCAAAGACAAACGTCGACTCAGTATCGAATTTCCCGAAGGTGCTACCCTGCAACTACTCATGGGGAAGCTCGCTGATGCAGCTCGCAAACAGGGTTTCAACACACGCATTTCAAATCTCTACGCTGAAGGGTACGGCAATGCAGATCAAAAATGCGTAGTGTTTGATGAGGCCGTAGTTGGACCGTAAGAGTGACGCTCCGCGGGGCAAAGCCCGGAGCCTGTTTATTCTTCTGACCTCATCGACCGACATCAGGGTTTGCTGCCGCAAGCGCCGGTGATGCAAGTCGCTACTTGGGGAGTGCGGCCAACTTTCCCGCACTCCTGGGGAGCTGATCGAGGGCGAGTCCTCTTCAACGACGGCACAGCATTTCGCGCTGTCAAGGTTCCCTACCAGCTGCGAGCCTTGAGGTGAAACTCAGGCGTTTGGAGTGGCGCATCAGGCGACGCCAACGAGCGGACCATTCTTCTGGGGAGAGGTGGCCGCCGGCCTGCCGCTCGATCGTTCTATGTGAACGCGGCAAGACCCACCGACGAATCTTTGGAAATTTCAGCGCGGACTTCGTTCGGGATGTCGACTTAGTAAGGTCGTTACAACGCGGAGACGCCAGCGCCGGATTGACTCTTCACAAACGGCTGGTCTCGCGTTGCTGCGAGGTCTTTGTAGTGATTGCCGTAGTCGGCCCATGTCACAATTCGTCGCGTGGTGTGTCGCCATACAGCGAACTCCACCATGCGCCTCTCCGGTGGCGTCAGCGCATCGTAGTACTTGTCTGGCGATGACGGTAGCTGATCACCTCGGTTGCTTATGATGTCCGCGTACGCGTCGGTCCAGTCTTTTTCCGTGCAGATCCGCATCCACGGGAAGGCCATTCGGTTTGTGGAATACTGCTCGTGCGGCGTGAGGGCGTCCCAAGCATCCTTGACCCACTGGGGTTCCGGCGGATTGAATAGGTCCTTGATCTTCTGCCCCACCTTCTCGAGCACACCACCGAGAGAGCGATCGGCGGGTACTGCGACCGCAGGAGCATTTGCCTTGTTCATATTCTGGATAGTCGTTCCCATTGTTTTTCTCCTCTTGAAAAAACTCACCACCAGTATCGTCGCTTTCGGATTTTTGATGCCAAAAAACGCCCTCGGCGACAACGGGAGGGACAGTCTATTCCCTATCACGGCTCGTGCGATCAACGGATCGAGTAGCAGGTGCACTCACACACATGTTCCTCCGCTCGCGTGACCAACGGGACCGGAGACGCCGATAGCATTGCCGGCACGCCTAGCTTCTAGCGCGGGCCGGACATCCGGCATCATCTTCACCACGGCGCCGCCCAACGCCAAGCTGCGGAGGCCGCTGGACTGGCGCCGCGAGGCGCGTCGCCACCGGGCCACCGCGCGAAGCAAGGCTGGCGCCGGCCCGCAGTGCTTTTGCCTAGGCCGCGCCAGAAGGCCGCACTGCGTGCCGGCACCAGCCTTGCAATCGCGCTTGCCTGATAATGTTGCGACATTATCAGGCATGGCCCTGTCCGGCGGCCTCCTTGGGCTCGCTCGTCGATGCGCCAAGCGAGCCTCTACATAAAGGCTTATGTACAAGCCCTCCGCGCTCACCTTTGTGTCACGAGCCACCATTCCCGAGAGCAGACGCTGGCTCGCCGCAGCGATCGTGCACGTGGAAGGCGCGCGGAGGGAACTTGGGTTGGGCGGCGCCCCAAAGCCCTGGCGTGATCATATCTCCACCGCCGCGTGCCCAAGCATCCGCGCATGACCCCTGCGGCGTCACGGTTTTTGCAGCGCAATTGATTCAGGCTCCGGAGGGGGATCACGGCAAAAACCGCGCCGCCGAGCTCACCAGACAAAAACGATGGGCCTGGCTGCCCCGTGGCGCGATTTTCCCGAGCCGGTCCTCGTCTTGACATCCTCCTTTTTCGCGGAACCGATCGACGAGCCGGATCCCCGCAGCATTTCGCCGGCGTCACTGCAGAGCTTTTGCGAATCGTGTTGGCGCCGGCGACAGCGAGCGAATGGTGCCGCAACGCGCGTGGTTATTGTCTCGGCGAGCAGTGCTGCCAACCCTCGCCGTCGCTGGCGCCACCGTCAGTCAGTCATGCACGGCCTGGACGCCAGCGAAACGGCACGGCACTCGTTGCCCAGGGCAGGGGAGTCTCCGGGTCGAGATGGTTGGTCCACGAACCAAGTAGCCGCGCCAAGTTCCCTTCGCGCGCGTGCAGGCGCGCGAAGGGCTTGTACGTAATGTCATCGTTACGTAAAGCCTCGCGCCAGCGAGGCCGAGGCGTCCGGCGCTCTCTCGCCATGGCCGATAATTGCGCAATTATCGGCCAAGCTGTGGTTGCAACTGACGTGACAGCCAGCCGCGGCCTGTCAGTGCAACTGTGGCGAAGCGGCTGGCTGGCGCGGCAGTTGCCTCACAGCGGTGGCGAGAGGAGAAGTTCGAGTCCACTCCGTGGTGTGATCGACGTTGCCACCGAGCGCCGGACGCCGATGCTTGGCGCGGCGGTGGGCTGCGGTCTTTTGGTCGGGGCTTGCTGGACGGCCTTTGAAAAAATGCGGGCGAGGTTATTCTACGAGCTTGCGGACTGCCTGGCGCAAAGCCGTCGGCGTCGAGTGCACGTACACCATGGTCGAGCCGATGTCCTCGTGGCCGAGCAGATCTTTGACGTACGGCACCGGCACGCCCTTGGCGCACAGCATCGAGCCGAACGTGTGCCTCAGCGCGTGCGGCGTAATGCCTCGGCCGGCGAGCTCGGCCTTCGCGAGGACGCGGTGAAACAATCGATAGAAAGACGACCAAGCGATTCGCCTTCCTGTCGTGCCCACAAACACTGGCGCAATTCCGGCAACGTCCTGGCCACAGGCCTCGGTGCTGTGGCCGTCGCGCATCACATGGAGTCGCGCGAGCAGGTCTTTGTCCTCGATCGGCACACGTCGTGATTTGTCTCCTTTGCCGTGCCGGACAAGAATCTCACGACGGTCCAGATCCACGTCTCGCCACGTCAGCTCGAGCGCCTCTCCACGTCGCAGACCGGTCTTGAGCATCAGCCGCAGCAACGTCGGCGCCTGCCGGTTGAGCACGCCACGAGATTTCCTGGCCAGCCGATCAGCTGCGGCTGTGAGGATCGCTCGCTCGCGGCCAGACAGTGCCCGCACTTCGCGCAATCGTTCTCGGCGTGGCACGGTCACGCGCGCCACCGGGCTCGACGGCACAAGGCCCCAACGCACCGCCCATCCGAAAAAGCTTCCCAGCGCGTACATCGCCCGGCGCACCGTCGCCTTGGCCAAGTGGCGGTCGATCATGGCGTGCATGTATGCCCGCACGTCCTCAGGCGTCACAGCAGTCAGCGCCAGGTCGAGCTCGGCAGCCTCGCGAGCTGCGCCAAACCGCAACAGATCTCGCTCGTAGGCGTCGAGCGTGTAGGGGGAGGCCTGGCGCTCGTCTTTGAGGTAGCGAACAAACTCGTGGAGTGCCGCAAAGATCGAGACCTCTTGTTCAGGCGAATTCTCGAGCGGATGACATGAGCCTCCATGCTTTTTTGTTTTCCACTTTTCCACTTTGGCTACTCCGCAAGAATCGTTCGGCTTTTATGCACAGAAGTGGGTGGAAACGGCCTTTTTTCCACTTCGTTCCACTTTGACCACGCGAGCGGAGGGCAGGGGGCGTACATTCGCCGCCGGCCTTGCCTTTGACGGCGCCGCCGCGAGGCGATTGTAGAGCTCGACCGGCGTGAGCAGGCCACTCAGGGCGGCGCGGCGAGCGTTGGGATCGGCCACGAGACGGTAGGTAAATCGTGAGCCCCGTGGCGCTTTCTCGACCTCGATGTACTCCAGCTCCTCGATCTCGTGCATGGCGAGCTTGACCTGGTGATTCGGCAGGCCGGCCCACGCCCGAACATCGCGCCTCATGAATGTGATCACGGGCGTCGTCAGTCCGCGCTCCTTGGCCATCTCAGCGACTTTGGTCTCGATGACCGCGAGCAGGTCGCGCGCCGGCTTCCGGAGCTCGTCGAAACCAAAACCGAGCACGGTCGCTGCGAGCGAGTAGGCAATCGCGTAGTCCTCGACGCTCGCTTCGATGTACTCGACGCCGGAGGCCAGGCGCTTTCGTGGACGCTGGTGCTGATGCAGAAAGACTACGGCCTCGATCAGGTTCAACAGCCGGAGGTTGTCCCGCCGCGTGCGCAGCCACGATGTCGGAAAGGTCAGCATGGTCGCGTACGGAATCACGACGGCCACCGGGACGAGCAGTCGTTGCGCGTTCTGGTGCATGCGCTCGACCGCCTTGCCGCGCTCGCGCCGCGCCAAGCCTTCCGTCGTCTTCGCCGAGCGCTGTGCTTCCTGAATCCTACCCGTCTGCGCCGGGCTCTCGTCGAGGTACAGCTCGAAGCAGCGCGAGGCGTTCTCAGGATTGATGGTCAGGCGCGTGGTCGTTTCCAGAAACGACGCCGGGCCCTCGACCTCCATGGTTCGCGTCTGAATCGTGCCGGTTGCCGGATCTTTGACCGGCACAGCCTGTACGAGCTTCTGTTTCGACTGCAGGGTACGAATCGAGTAGTCGGCCGCTTCGGAGCCTTCGCGCTCTTCGATGACCACGAGCTTGCGCTTCAAGAAGTCCTTCTCAACGTAGTAGAGCGCCTGCGGCGTGAGCCTCGACCAGAACACCACGTCTTCCGGCGGCGTCAGTCGCTCGAGCGCGCCGGCCAGACCGCTTTTGCCGGCGCCGGATTGCGAGATCAAAATCGCGGACAACGGCTCGGGCAATCGCCGCGAGACCGCCACGAGGTAGCCGAGCTTCTTGTTGGTGTCCTCGCCGACGTAGCCGATCACGTCCATGTCGTGCGCAATGCGATCCATCAGATCGGGTGATCGCAGCAACGCCAGGGCCTCGGCTCGCTCGACATCAGTCATCACGGGCGCCGGCTCGGTTGCAGGCTGCTTGCCCACATTCATGGCGTTGGCGCGCTGCGTTCGATCCACCACGACGAGCAGCTCGGAGAGATCGTCTTCGATGGCCTCGACCGCGACCTCGAAAATCTTGGCAGCACGAGCCGCGAAGACACTGCGGGAGCGTGGCGAGTACAGGTCCAAGGTCTCGACGTGCATACGGCCGGATCCGTTGGCTCCGACTTCGACCCGCAGGTTTACGCGTAGGTGCTCGACCGTGCCGGCTTGAGCCCAACGAGCTCGGTACCGTCGCTGGTGCAACTCGACATCGAGCGTTCCGGGCGCGGCTGTCGGGGACGGCGCTCGCATGTCTCCGGTGTCACTGTCGAAAATGCCCGGCTCTCTGACTTTGTCTACCTTGACCGTTTGCATGTTTGCTTCCTTCATTCCGAAAACTGTCAAGCGAAAAACTGCCCCGATCTCGTTCTGCCATTGCCCATGAGATGTTGATTGTGTAATTTACATAACATGTACATTCTTCCTGAACCAAAAGCAACCCCCGCGGCGAGTCCCTGCAAAACCGCTGGTATGCTCAGCCTCGAACTACTCACACGCGAAGAGGAGCTCGAGGTGGCACGTCTGCACAAACACAAGGATGAATCGTTCGGCGAGAGACTTCGTCGTCTTCGCCTTGCACGGGGCTACACGGAGGTCGAGCTCGGTAAGGCCATCGGCTCGTCCCATCGGATGATTGCCTACTACGAGATCCAGGGCGGCAATCCTCCTGCCGATGTAGTCGCCAAATTGTCCCAAGCTTTACGGGTTTCGGCGGACGAGATACTCGGACTTCATTCGCCCAAGCCACGCAAGGAGGAGGACGGCGCCGAGAACATCCGCGTCATGAGAAAACTCCACCTGGTAAAACATCTGCCGCCCAAGGAGCGCCGCAGAGTGCTGCAATTTATCGACCTGGTCGTTGAACGAGATGCGCTCAAACGCGCGCATGGATGAAAGGAGACAGCACCATGGGAAAAACTGCTACTGCGCGAGTGACGCGCAGACCACCCCCGGGACGAGCAGTCGCGAGGCGCGCAATTCCAGCGGCCAATCGCGAGGCGATTCTTTGGCTCGAGGAGTGGATGAAAACACCACGCATGGAGACTGATGCCTTCTGGCGCGAGTTCCAGCGCGACCTTCGACAGAACCGCGTGACCTTTAGAAAAACAAAATGAGCCACTCGCTACTGCTCGATACGATGGTCTTCTCCGAGATCTTGCGCAAAAACCACTCGGTCACTACGCGCCTGTGGCGCGAGTTGCGCAACGGGGCGACTGTGCTCGTCAGCCCAATGGTCTACTACGAGCTTCGCCGTGGCCTCCTAAAGAAGGACGCGCAGCGGCTCATGCAAAAGCTCGAAGAGATGATTGCGCGGCACCTCTGGATCGAAACCACGCGCAGCGATTGGGAGACTGCCGCCAGCTTGTGGGCGAAGCTGCAGCGAAAGGGCCATCCGATCCCTGACGATGACATCATCATCGCGGCGCAGGCCAATAACCGCGGCGCCACCGTCGTCACTGACAACGTGAGCCACTTCCGCGAGCTCGCCGACCACTTCGAAACGTGGTCATAGCGGTGCGTCGACAACTCGGCTTATACGCCCACTCTGATGAACCAATTCTGTGGATGATGCTAGAAACGTCTATCGCAGGGACGATTTCGCTGTTGCCGACGCAGAACGGTCATATTGGTACGGGGCTGCAAGCGCATGAGCTGCAGGTGCTCTCGTACGATGGTGGCCCGAGCAATACGAAGGCGGCACTGGGTGGGGCGCGGTTTTCAGAAACTCCTGTGATCATAAAATCCGCAAGCGAGAAGTCCGGCCACTCCGAGGAGTCCAAGGCCGGTGTTCATGCGGGGTTGCGCAACCTGTTTGGCCATCCATGGCGCAACATCTTGCTCCCACCGCAGATTGAGCTCGGCGGTGGTCCCGACGGTCACAGTCGGCCCGTCTCCATACTTGTTTCCGCCCATGACGATACGAATCTCGCGACCTGCAGCCAAATCATCGAGAGCCTCCTGTCCCGACGCCGGGTACCTGTAGGGGCCGTGCTCGATGCGGATTTCCTTTTCCCCTGGATACTTGGTGTGACGGATTAGACTCTCGTTGTAGTCGGCAATTCGCCGCATGATCATGGCTGCGGCTTGCTTCAATGCCTCAGGTCCTTCAGATCCTAGTGCCTTCAGTTGGCAGTCAGCGACGCGAGCCATGCCCTCGGCAACTCGTGTATCTAAAGCGGCTTTGTCCGTGCGTGTCATCATGTGCAATCTCCAAGTTGACGTCTCCATATTGTTATCGGCCTGGACCCCTGTCGGTTGCTGCAATTTGCGCCTCCTTGGGCTCGCTCGTCGATGCGCCGAGCGAGCCTTTACATAAAGCTTATGTACAAGCCCTCCGCGCGCACCTTTGTGTCACGAGCCACCATCACCGAGAGCACGCGCGTGCTCTCCGCAGCCGGCGATCTCGTGGAAGGCGCGCGGAGGGAACTTGGGTTGGGCGGCGCACCAAAGCCCTGGCGTGGCCACATCTCCACCGCCGTGTGCCCAAGCATCCGCACATGACCCTTGCGGCGTCACGGTTTTTGCAGCGCAATCGATTCAGGATCCAAATGGGGCTCGCGGCAAAAACCGCGCCGCCGAGCTCATCAGGCGAAAAACGATGGGCCTGGCTGCCTCGTGGCGTGATTTTTCCTAACCGGTCCTCGTCCTGACATCCTCCTTTTTCGAGGATCCGTTCGATGAGCCGGATCCCCGCAGTATTTCGCCGGCGTCACTGCAGAGCTTCTACGAATCGCTTCGGCGCCGGCGACAGCGAGCGGATGGTGCTGCAATGTGCGTGGTTGCCGTCTCGGTGCGCAGTGCAGCAAACCCTCGCCGTCGCTGGCGCCTCCGTTAATCATTCAAGCACTGCCCGGACGCCAGCGAAACGGCACGGCACTCGCTGCCCTGGGCACGGGAATCGCCGGGTCGCGATGGTTGGGCCGCGAACCAAGTAGCCGCGCCAAGTTCCCTTCGCGCGCGTGCAGGCGCGCGAAGGGCTTGTACGTAATGTCCTCGTTACGTAAAGTCGCAAGCAGAGCTTTCCCGACGTGTGGGCGTATCCCAGGCCAACATTTCCTATTACGAAACGGGCACAGCCGACCCGGCGACAACTGTCGTGGCCTCCATCGCACGTGCTCTTGGCGTATCGACCGACATTCTGCTCGGCATCAAGACAGATAGACGTTCTAAGTCCCTCGACGCCGAGTTGGACCAGGAAACTAGCGCGCTGTGGAAGCGATTCAAGAAGATGCGTGTCTTGCCCACCCGCGACCAGCGTGCAGTGATTCGCCTGCTAACCTCGCTGGCGAACGAGAAACAGAGGCATGGCGCGGGAGCAACAAATAGGGGCTAGCTGGTTGTTGGCGCGTTGGTTACGCCTGGAAGAAACCGGCATGGAGGGTTAACATGAAGAGTATGAGCGTCCACAAAGCAGTCGTGCGGCAGGGCCGCTTGCAGCTCGACGAGCCGACTAACCTTCCCGAGAACGCGCAGGTTCCGTTGTTCGACGCCGACCCCTACGAGCACATTGAGTCCTTTGATGGTCTCGACGATGCCGCACGCGGCGCGCTCG
>Ga0182027_10011793_pt1 | contig 12313 bp, 8 predicted proteins | sample 712E1DmetaG_FD_121300 | JGI IMG/M metagenome (GOLD analysis project Ga0182027, IMG submission 121300) | Permafrost microbial communities from Stordalen Mire, Sweden - 712E1D metaG (Illumina Assembly) | ecosystem: Environmental > Terrestrial > Soil > Wetlands > Permafrost | place: Sweden...
CGGCGCCCGTCTCCTTGGACGACTACATCGCCAGCGTCAACGCCCAATCGTTGACGAAACAGCATCCGACGGCCGACGATTTGCGACGCGCCTTCGAGGGCCTGCTGCTCGGACCGGCCATTCTCGACCGGCTTGGCCCCGCGGTGAACTCCGGCCGGGGGCTTTTTCTGTTCGGGCCGCCGGGCAACGGCAAAAGCAGCATCGCCGAGCGAATCACCGCCGCTTTCGGGCGGGAAATCTGGGTGCCCCGCGCCATCGGCGTCGACGGCGAAATCCTCCGCCTCTACGATCCCATGAATCACGAGGAAGTGCCGGTTGCACAGGGAGCGGGCTTGCTCGATTCAGGCAAGTACGACAAGCGCTGGGTTCGCATCCGACGCCCAACCATTATCGCCGGCGGCGAACTCACTATGTCGCAACTCGACGTGAGCACGAACGGGGCGACCGGCATCAGCGAGGCGCCGCTGCAACTGAAAAGCAACTGCGGCACGTTGGTGATCGACGACTTCGGCCGCCAGCGAATGCGCATCGACGAACTGTTGAACCGCTGGATCGTTCCGTTGGAAAAGCGGTGCGATTTCCTGAACCTGCCCAACGGAAAGAAGATCCAGGTGCCCTTCGACCAACTCGTCGTGTTCTCGACCAACCTCGAGCCGCGTGAACTGGTCGACGAGGCGTTCCTGCGGCGCATCCCCTACAAGATCGAAGTGATCGACCCCACCGAGGAGGAATTCCGCCGCCTGTTCGAGTTGATGGGCGAGAAGCTCGGCGTTGTCTATCGACAGGAAGCGGTTGACTATCTGATGGAGAAGCACTTCAAGGCCCCGGGCCGCCCGTTGCGATTCTGCCATCCCCGCGACCTGCTGCTTCAAGTGGTGAACTACTGCAAGTACCACAACTGCGCGGCCGAAATGACCAACGAGTTCTTCGACCGCGCGGTGGAGAATTACTTCGCGGTGATGTAAGCCGTACTAATCGATGGCTCGCGACTTCCAGTAGCCCGGCCGACGACGGCCGTGGGCAACGGCAACAATCTGGATCGTTGTTGACACGACACGATAGACGATGAGATACGGAAATCGACGCATCAGGTAACGCCTGATTCCGTGGAGGTAGCTGGGATAAAGGTCGGGCGCAATGCGAATGCTCTCTATTCCGGCGTCAAGTTCCGCGAGAAACGCATCGGCTGCATCGGCGCTGCGGACTTAATACCACTCTCGTGCGGCACGTGCTTCCGCGATTGCCTCGGGATGAATCTCGACATTTAACGATTTCATCCGACCTGACCAGCTATGACTTGGCGCGCTTGACCCCAAGGGACCGTTTTTACCAACCCCCCATCAAGATCGGCAACACGGCGACGCACTTCCTCCGCCCAAGCCGTTTGAGCATCCACATCGAACGAGTCATCGAGACTCTCGATTAGGGATGCCGCCAGATCAGCGCGATCCCGCTCCGGTAGTTGAAGAGCCGATTCAAGGAGTTCATGAGTTGTCGCGTTCATGCGTCTATTCTACCACAAGCGGGTGCGCCGGGCAACGTACGCACCTACGATTCCCGCACGCTGAACTCCAGCTTCCAACGCTTCTCGCTCGTCGTGCTTACGCACCATAGTTCCAACACGCCAAGCTCGGTCAGCTTCGCGCGGAATCGAACCGGCACGTAGGGCTCGTCGATCGAGTCGTCGGGCGGCAAAACGGCCTCTAACGAATCGGTCTCGGGAAGCTCGTCGGGCGTCCACGTGGTCAACACGTCGCCGGGGCGGTCGGACTTTCGCACAGAAGAACTGAAGAAGCGAAAATGGGCCGGCTCGCCCACCACCAGGCCGATCTCGCCCGAAGGAACGTCAGTCTCGGTGCCTTCTTCCATGCCGATCGGCGCGACGCACAACGCCCGGAGCGGACGCGGCGCCCCCGGCACGGCCAAGCCCGCGGTTTCGATGCCGACGTAGTACGCCCGGGCGGTGCCGCCGCGAATGCGCATGCCGCCTTGGTGCTTGGTCCATCCATAGTAAGCCGCGCCGCGGGCGACGGCGTGGTCCAGATCGTGTTCGCCCTCGAGCAAACGCGGCGAGTTGCCGCCGAACCACTCGCCCAGCACTTCCAACAGCCGCCGCTGGAATGCCTCGGCCTTGAACGCGCCGCCGTTGAAAAGCACGTGCGTCGGCCGGACCGGCTTGCCGGGCTCATCGGCATGGGCCTGCAAGAACGCTGCCAAGTGGCGCGTAATGCCCGTATCGGACTCGAACGGCAGCCCGATCTCGCGGAAACCCGACGCCCGCTGACTCGCCGGACGATCGGCCGCGCCGCAATGCGGGAAGAATCCATCGACCAGCAAGTCGCTCACGTCGCCGCGATCGACTTCCACTGAAACCGTTCCGCCGATCAGTTTCCGACCGCGGCCGAGGACCGAAATGCCATGCGTTTGCGGCCCTTTCGGGCTTAGCAGCGTTTCCTTGGCCGTGCGGCAGGAGTGCCACAGCGCGACCGATTGCCAGGGGTCGAGCTGCACGCCCTTTTCGGCGAACCGGCCGGCGACGTGATGGGCCAGGGCGAGGTCCATGTTGTCGCCGCCCACCAGCAAGTGATTGCCGACGGCGATTCGCCGCAGAACCAGTTCGCCCTGTTCCTCGGCGGCGCCGACGAGCGTCAGATCGGTGGTGCCGCCGCCGACGTCGCACACCAGCAGCGTATCGCCGACCGAAAGCGCCCGGCGCCAGCGCTCGCCGGTCGCGGCCAGCCAGGCATAGACGGCCGCCTGCGGCTCTTCGAGCAACACCAAGTCAGCCGGCAGTCCGGCCGCCAGCGCGGCCTCGCGCGTCAGTTCGCGGGCGCTGGCGTCGAACGAAGCCGGCACGGTCAGCCCCACGTGTTGCTCGGCCACCGGCGCCTCGGGATGCGCCGATCCCCACGCGCCAACCAGATGCTCCAAATAGCGTTGCGAGGCGGTGACGGGCGAAACCTTCGGTACTTCGGCCGGCGCGTTCCAAGGCAGGATCGCCCGCCGACGATCCACTCGGCTGTGGCAGAGCCACGACTTCGCCGCCGCCACGGTGCGGTCGGGCATCTCGGCCGCCTGCCGACGCGCGAACTCGCCCACCGCAAAGTCACGGCCGGCGGCCCACGGCAAATCGAGCGATCCGCCGCCGGCCTCATGTTGCGCGGCCAGATACAAAAAGCTCGGCAGCGCGCTGTGCGATTCAGCCGTGCCGGCGGCGACAAGCTGCGGGATCGGCAGCAGTTCCAGCCGCGGTTCGTCCGCGTCCAACGGCGCGTAGGCCAGCACGCTGTTCGTCGTGCCAAGATCGAAACCGATGACGTATTGGGCTGGCATGATTCCGTCCTTGTGACCTTATCCCGTGCAAGTAATCAGTTTGTCCCAATAGCCGGGGGCCAACGGCCCGCGGAATGTGCTTGAAGGCGCTCTCCGCGGGCCGTTGGCCCCCGGCTATTGGGATACTCTTTCTCTGAACGTCACCAAGCACTCATTTCAACTCGACTTCGGCCGGGGCGACGATTCTCGCCGCATCTGATTTGCCCGACCACGTGGGCAACTCGCAGGTGGTCGCCTCCCAGCCGGGATGGACCACCCGGCCATGAAACGGCGGCTCACCGGTCACGTTGCCGGTCAATCGCCATCGGCCGGCATCGAAACCGATGGGCACTTCCACATCCTTTCCTTCCTCTTCCGTCACGGCCGGCCGCAACGCGAACATGCGTTGAAGCACGACGCCGCAATCGCGGTGAACGTCGCGGGCGGCGGCCCCGATCTGGGCGTCGGAATAACCGGCCAGCGATTCCTGAACAAAATCCACGAATCTCGCCTCGCGCTGCAACGCCGCCAGCAACGTAATCGCCTCGCTTCGCACCGGCGGCTTCGGGGCAGATGGCTTTGGCGTGGGCGGCTTTGCCGCGGGCGCCGTTGGCACGTGTGGCTGCTCGGCCGGCGTTGCGGTCACCTTACGGAAGCCGCTGGTCACATAAGCGACAATTGCCCAGCCGATCGACAGTCCTATCAATCCTCCGATCCACCAATACGGTCGATTAGGATGGTCGTCGGCGAACGCAAAGACCCAAGCGAGTGAGCCGATCGCACAACCGGCTAACATGAGAACCAACTGAACAAGACTGTATAACCGCATAGGAAAGGCCCTTCGCAAGAAAGAAGCTTGTTCTCGTTCCCGCGCGCAGCGTGGGAACAAGGCGTTGCGCTCGAACAAGAATACACCGCAATGGCGCGTGGGAGAAGGGGCTATCGGCATTTCTCACCGCCGTGTGCCACTGCTTGGAACAAGCAGTGCCGGGGCAGCAGGTCACGCCCCGCACTGCTTCTGCGAAGCAGTGGCACACTGGCGGTCTATCTCCCCGCGTGGTGAGAAATGCGGGTTAGCCGACGATCCGCTTCCAGCGGTCTAGATTCCATTGCACTTTTTCGGCCTGCGACATCTTCTCGAAGTCGGGCGACCCGGCAGCCGGTTTTGGCGGTGGCGACGACGACGCCGGACGCGGCTTGCGGCCGGATGAAGTCGCCCCGCTGTAGCTCGACGCCGTCTCGCTCTTCTGCAGGTCGTCGGCAAGCGAGCGATGCGGCCGGATGCCCAATTTGCTCAGCGCGCCGTGATACGCCTTGACGGCGTCCTCGGGCGACATTCCGTCATCGGCCACGGCGCGGAGAAACTGCACGAAGCTCAACTGGTGTTCGGCGTTGTTGATCTTCCGGCCGAACAGGGCGACTCGGGCGCCATACTTCTTCGCTTCCCAGAGCATGTGGAAGGCGTCGAAGGTCGTGCCCGCCGAGCCGCCGAGAATCCCCACGACCAGCGAGCGGTCGTAGCGGGCCAGCGCCTCCATCGCCGCGGGACCGTGGTAGGCGATTTTCAGGAACAGCGGCCGTGCCCGGCTGGTCACTCCCGCCAACGTGCGGACGATGTTGTCGTTGATGAACCGGGCCGTATCGGCCGGCGGGTTTTCCGGGGCGTTCGGATCGAACACCTCGAGGAAGTGCCGGAACCCTTTCGCCTCCGCCTCGATTCGGAACGCTCGGTAAGCGTCGAGAGTGCGGCGATCCAGATCGACGTCGTTGTTCAGCGTGATGGAGTAGAGCCCCAGGTCGGCGCCGAGGCGGCGCTGGCCCGGCTCACATTCGACGCGGCCGCATTGGATGTGGTCGATCGTGGCGGTGCGGAACGGCTGCGACGGCTGTTTGGCGTAATGACCGGTGCCCGTCGCCAGCCATATATCGGTCGTGTCGTTGGCCCGAACCGCCGGAGTGACGCGGCTGTTGTCGAACAACCGCTCGTTGATCGTCAACACCTCGTTCGAGCTGGCGCTCGTGAGCATGATGTCGACGAGCCCTTGGGCGATGATCTCCCGTATCTGTTGACGATATTCGTCGAGCGTGCGAAAGCGGGCCTCGCCGGCGTGGCTCTCCGGGCTGCGGCCGGGCGCGGAAAGACCGAACGCCATGTCGGCGTCCTTGGCATCGGCCAGGATGAACTCCCGGCAGGACGGGTCGGCGAGAATATGGGAAAGCTTTCGATCTAGCGATTTTTCCATCGTTGGCGTGTTTGGTGGGAATTGGGGAAGTGATGTCGTGTGAAAGAAACAGCCGGGAGCTAACAGCTCCCGGAGAGTAATGGCGGATTTACGCACCTTCCGGGAGCTGTTAGCTCCCGGCTATTGCAGCGCGTCTTCTCAAAGAGTCAAGATACGGCCAGAAGCTCCTTGTAGACCGCAGCCACGCTCGCCGCCATGGCACGGTCGGAGAATCGCTCGGCATGTCGCTCGAACGCGCTGGCTCGCAAGCTTTCCCAATTGTAACGCCCGGCAACCACGTCGGCAATCGCACAAGCCAGGTCGGTGGGATCGTCGGGATCGGCCAGCACGCCGTCCTGCCCGTGGCGGATGGCCTCGGGCACGCCCGGCACGCGGGTGGCCACGACCGGCACGCCGGCCGCCATCGCTTCGAGCACGACCATCGGCAACCCTTCGCCGAACAGGCTGGGAAGCACCAACAGGTCCATTTTCCGCAGTTCGGCGCCGACTTGGCGGGTGAAGCCGCTCCAGGAGATCTGATCGTTCAATTGAAGTCGCCAAACGCGGGCAGCGATTTCGGCCTCATACTTGGACGATTCAAACGTCCCCACGGCGTGCAAATGTACGGTGATTCCGTGCTGGCGGAGCTTCGCCATCGCATCCAACAGAACCTCGAGTCCTTTCCGCGGCCGGAACAGGGCCACCATGCCCAACGTCCACGATCCGCCCGGCGCCGGGCGATCGGGCAGTGCCGCCGGCGATGGCACGCCGTTGGCGACCACCGTGATTCGGGACGGGTCGAAGCCCTCGCGGGCGATGTATTCCGCCATCGCCTGTGAGACGGCAACCACACGCGACACGCGCCGCAGGCTCCATCGCTCGACGACGCCGTTGATCCAATTCGTCCAGCGGTGAGTGCTATCATGGGAAGCGGGGCTGTGGGCGTGATACACCATCGGCACGCCCGCCATTCGCGCCGCGAGGCCGCCGATCATCGCCGTTCGCACGGTGTGGCCGTGGAGAATCCGATAACCGCCTTCGCGGACGATTTCCGCCACGCGGCGGGCTGCCCGCAGGTCGAACTTCGTTCGCATCGGCACGTCGTACAGCGGCGCGTCGCGCGACTCGCGCATCGCGTCGAACACGTCCAATTTCACGCACGCGAATCCAACCGAGAAGCCAAACTCGGGCAGCCGTTTGGCCAGCAAGTCTTGCACGCGCTCGGCGCCCGCGTAGTGTTCGCCGTTGATCAGATGAAGGACGGGGACTGTTTCGAGCGCCGTTGACGATTCGGAAACAGGAGGGAAGCGGAAAGCGGGGAGAGGGATTGCTGCAGGAAAGCCGCTTGCGGCTTCGCAGGGGGAGTTTGCAGACGCGCCGGTAACGTTTTCACTGCTCATCGAATGATCCTTACACGTTTGGCTCAGCACTCAGTACTCAATACTCAGCCACTCAGTACTGGGCACTGGGCACTGAAGTGCCCAGCCCTCGGATTTCAATACGCATTCTTTGCCGAAAACACCACGAATATCGTCCTAAAGAGTATCGTGACGTCCAACCACATCGACCACTCGCGGATGTAGTGGAGATCGCACTCGATGCGTTTTCGCATTTTCTCGGGCGAATCGGTTTCGCCGCGCCAGCCGCTGACCTGAGCCAGGCCGGTAATGCCCGGCTTGACCTTATGGCGAAGCATGTAACCTTCGATTTGCGAGCGGTACTCCTCGTTCTGCGCGGTGGCGTGCGGGCGAGGCCCCACCAACGACATGTCTCCGGCCAATACGTTGAACAACTGGGGCAGTTCGTCGAGCGAAGTCTTTCGCAGGATCGCGCCCAGCCACGTCACGCGGGAATCATCGGGTTTTGCCTGGACGGCCTGGGGCCCGTCTTCGCACACGTTCATGGTGCGGAATTTCCAGATACGGATTTCCCGCCCGTCGAGGCCGTACCGCTTTTGTCGGAAGAAGGCGGGGCCGGGCGAGGTGAGCTTGATGCCCAAGGCGATCACGGCCATCGGCACGGCGGCCAGCAGCAGAAACAGACTGCCCAACACGATGTCGGAGACCTGTTTCGCCAACCCGTCGATGCCATAAATCGGACTCTCGAACACGCTGACGACCGGCAGGCCGAGAATGTCGGTCCACCGCGAATAGAGCAGTTGAAAGACGAAGAAATCGGGCACGATGTACACCGAAGCCGTGGTGTCGCTCAATTGGTCGAGCACGCCGCGAATCCGGCTCTCCGCCCGCATGGGAAACGTGATGTAGATGCGTTCGATCGCTCCCAACTTGGCTTGGTCGACCAAGTCCTGGATGGTTCCCACGCGGCGGCCGAGGTCGTCGGGAATGGCCGGATTCCGCTCCTCGGGTCGATCGTCGAAGAAGCCCGCCAGAAACAGCCCCATCTCGGGCGATGCCTCGATGTTCTTGGCCAATTGAAAGCCAAGCTCGTTGACGCCGACGATGGCGAACTTCCGCCTGTTGTAGCCCAGCAAACGACGGGCGCGCTGGATCCAACGGGTGATGATTCGAGCGGCGACGATCAGCACGGGCGTGACGACAAGCCATGCCAACGTTGAGATCCGCGAGAACTCCCCGGAGTGCGCGGTGATGAACGCCAGGAGCACAAGCGTCATCCAGGTGCATCCCCAGCAAATCAACGTGCCGACGACTTCCCGATGCTCCGAAACCCCGTGCCAGTTCCGGTACATGTCGCCGACTTCCGCCAGCAGATAGTAGACGATGATCGCCACGGCGCCGGCGATGACGTAGTGGTCGATCGTGGTCGCCAGTCCGCGCTGCAGGGAGATCGCAAGCCCCGCCACAATGCAGAATGCGTCGGCCAGGCGATACCACACCCCCCGCGCAGACCACTTCTGGTGGATGTATTGATGATCCTGCATGACTGATCCCCACTGAATCTCTTCAACTATAGGTCATCTCAACGCAAACGGAATATCCTATCTTGCTCAAGTTATCAAGAATGACGATTGTTCGGACGATATTGGGTTTAGCGGGGCTCAGTCCCTATTCGAGTCTGGGGGAAACAACAATGAGAAAGTGCGGGTTTTTGACGGCGATCTTGCTGCTATTTGCGCCCACGATGTTGTTCGGCCAATCGCCCGCTTCGCGGGACGACGTTGCCGACCGGATGAACCGCCTGGAGGCCGAAACGCAGGCTTTGCGTGAAGAGGTCAAGCGCTTGCGAGAAGATCCCGTGCGGCTGCCCACGGTCGATGCAACACAGACGGGAATGGCAGCCGCTCCCGACGCACCCGTTCCTGGAACAGCGGCGCCGCAGCCCGGACAAAGTGACTATTTTACCCTGGACGAGCTTCACGGAGAGATGAAGAAGTTCTCGTGGAAGAAGGGCGATTTCACCATCACCCCCTACGGTTGGCTCTGGGGCAACACGGTCTATTCGATGGAACGCACCTCGCCCGGCACCTACACGTTGTTCGTGCAGTCAGCCAGCACCACGCCGGAAAGCGAATGCATCGTCGATGTGCGGAACACCCGGCTTGGGTTCGACGTGCTCGGACCGAAGATTCCGTTCTTGGGCTGTGCTCAGGGCGGAGGCAAGGTGGAAATCGACTTCCAGAACAGCGTTCTCTCGACCGAGAACAAGCCCACCATCATGCTGCGACACGCCTACCTCGAGGCGAAAAACGACGACTTTCGCCTGTTAATCGGGCAAACCTGGGACGTGGTCTCGCCGTTGAACCCCGGTATGTTGCTGTACTCGGTCGGCTGGGACGGCGGCAATATCGGCTACCGTCGGGCGCAGTTCCGCGGCGAGCGATTCCTGGCTTTCTCCGACGTCTCCCTGGTTACCGTGCAGGCTTCGATCAACCAGGACGTGTTCCCCGATAGCATTACGGGTGCCACGGGCGAGCCGTCGAACTGGCCGATCGTTGAAGGACGAGTCGCCTGGACCGTCGGCGAGCGCGGCCAAGGCTGTCTGCCGATCACCGTCGGCCTCTCAGGACACATCGGTGAAGAGGAGTTCGACACTTTGCCCGTCCGCGATAACCGCCGCCGAACATGGTCCGGCAACCTCGACCTCCGCGTGCCGCTGACGGAGCGACTCGGCTTCCAAGGAGAATGTTTCATCGGCGAAAACCTCAGCGCGTTCCTCGGCGGCATCGGCCAAGGGATCGACCCGATCAGCCTGAACACGATCCGCGACGCCGGCGGATGGATGGAACTCTGGTACGATTGGACCCCGAGGCTCCACAGCCACGTCGGCTACTCCGTCGATGATCCGAACAACAATGACCTCACTGTTGCCACTGAAAAGAGCTACAACCAGTTCTACTACGGGAACTTGATTTACGATCTGACCAAGAACCTCGTGCTCGGCATGGAAGTCAGTTCGTGGAGAACGCTCTACGTCGGTCAATTGCCGGGCGATTCGCTCCGGTGCGAGTTCGTGGCGAAATACGGGTTCTAACCGAACTGCCGCTTGCGGCTTTGCAGACGGCCGTCAGTCTCCCCTCTCCCTTTTGGGAGAGGGGCAGGGGGTGAGGGCTTCGCAGGCTACAAGGCAAGCTCTACGTCTGTTGTCGGGCGGCCCGAATCAACTCGCCGGCGCCCTGGGTCAACAAGGCGTCGGCCACGTGACGTCCCAGAGCAACCGCCTCGGCGACAGCGGCCGAGTCGCCGGCTTCGATCCGCCGAGCGCCGTCGCAACTGAGCACGCGGCCGACCAACGTCAGCCGGTCGCCGTCGATGCGCCCGAGAGCGGCGACCGGCGCCAGACAGCCGCCTTGAAGCGCCGCGAGCAGCGTTCGTTCGGCCGTCACGGCGGCGCGTGTGGGCAAGTGGTCCAGTTGGGCCACGATACGGCGGGTTGGCTCGTCATCGGCGCGAGTCTCCAGTGCCATCGCCCCTTGACCCGGCGCCGGCAGAACGATCTCCCAAGGCAGCACTTGGGTGATGTGCTGATCCAGCCCAAGTCGGCGAAGGCCCGCCTCGGCCAGCACGAGGGCGTCGTAACCACCCTCGGCCAGCTTTCGCAAGCGCGTGTCGATGTTGCCGCGGATGTCTTTCATCCGCAGATCGCGGCGGAAGTGCAGCAGTTGCGTCCGGCGCCGCAGGCTGCCGGTGCCGATCGTGGCGCCTTCGGGCAGTTCGTCGAGCGATGCGGCCCGTGGGGAAACCAATACGTCGCCCGCCGGCGCCCGTTCGGGCACCGCCGCCAAGCACAACTCCGGCGCCGCGACGGTCGGCAAGTCCTTGAGGCTATGCACGGCAAGATCGATGCGGCCGTCGAGCAGCGCAATCTGGATTTCCTTCGTGAAAACACCTTGCCCGCCGAAGGTCTCGATCGCTCCGAGCCGCCGATCGCCCGTCGTCACGATCGGCGTCAACTCGACCTTGACTCCGCGCCGCCGCAATTGTGCGGCGACCCACTCGGCCTGCCACCGGGCCAACGCGCTAGCTCGTGTTCCGAGGCGGAGCGGCATGAGAGAAAGAGGGATTGGGGATTATTGAGTCTCGGAAGAGATTCCTAATAGCCGGGAGCTAACAGCTCCCGGAATGTGCGTGAATCTGTGATTACTCTCCGGGAGCTGTTAGCTCCCGGCTATTCTCACACGTCGTTACTTTTCTGACGCCCAACAAGCCGCTTGCGGCTTCGCAACTCGACTACTTACTCTCTTTGCTCTCTTCCGGCTTCGCGTGCCGCAACTGCGAAGGTGGAACCACTACGCCGCAACTGACGATGAATTGGCACGCCTGGTCGAAAGTAATGTCCAGGTCGATGCACTCGCTCCTCCGAACGATGACCGTCGAGCCTGTATGTGGGATCGGCGAATAGAAGATCAACACCACCAACACCGGTTCCTGGACCGCTTTCTTAACGTCCTCAAAGTTCTCATTCGTCACAAACCCCATCGACCAGGCGCCCTTGCGCGGAAACTCGACGGCGACAATCCGCGTAAACGTCATCTCGCGTTCGCTGAAAACGAAATCGCTGACCTGCTTGACCGACGAGTACACGGCTCGCACGCCGGGTACGCGCGACACCGAGCGATCGAAAACGGCGACGAAGAAGCGGCCGATGCCCGCCGCCATGAACTTGCCCAGGAAGTACAACAGCAGAATGAAAACCGCCAGGAAGAACGGGACAGTCAGATACGGCCTCAGATAGGTCAGATCGACGTAGCGGCGGTAGAAGTCTTCGCCGGTGACGGGCGGCGGTTGGCCGGGCCGCCGTTGAACCACGTCATAGACCGATTCGGGGATGAACGTGCCGTTTTCGAGTCGCCGGTAAAACTGGCCGTCCACCTCGGTGGTCTTGGCGCTGTGGGAGGGGAGAGACAAGTCCTGGCGAACGTCGGCCAAGTGCCAAACGAGGCCCTCCCGAACCCAGTTGGTGACCGGTTCGAGAAAGTAGCTTTTCGTGGTGTTGATCGCCCAAACGATGATCAGGACGGTCAGCAACGGCGGACAGAGCACTGCCAGCCCCCGCAGCACCGCGCGGCGGAATGGGCGAGCGGCGACCTGCCCCTGCCGTGGCGTTTCCTGGATGTCGTCGGTCATGTCCTGTATTGTTGTCATTTTCGTTGCGGAAACAAGTGGCCTTGCGCCCGAGCGACGACGGCCACGGCAACCATCGCGGCCCCGGCCCGCTTGAGCATGTTGGCCGCCTCGCTGCACGTTGCCCCGGTAGTCAACACGTCGTCGACCAGCAAGACGCGGGCATCTTTCACGGCGTCCGGGCGGCGAACCTGAAACGCCCCCCGAACGTTCTCAAAGCGTCGCGAGGGTGCCAAG
>Ga0182027_10011794_pt1 | contig 12312 bp, 10 predicted proteins | sample 712E1DmetaG_FD_121300 | JGI IMG/M metagenome (GOLD analysis project Ga0182027, IMG submission 121300) | Permafrost microbial communities from Stordalen Mire, Sweden - 712E1D metaG (Illumina Assembly) | ecosystem: Environmental > Terrestrial > Soil > Wetlands > Permafrost | place: Sweden...
AGGCACGATGAATTTCTTCCTTACTCAGGGGCTGCATGTCTTTCATGTTCCCTATTTTGACTGACTTTCCCAATTTTGACAATGATAAAATATCCACATCCTTCTCATACCTGAGCAGTTACCTTGCTCGTTTAAAAAGGGGCGTTGAGCTATTTCCATAAAATAACCAATTCGTTACCTAACGGCTTTTAGACGAGTTGTAAAATGTTCCAGCACAGTCAGTTTAGTGTACTTTTTATCTTTTCAGCGAATGCCGCTTCAAGAAATCCAGCACAAGACGATTTATCCGTTGGCGAAATTCAATGAAGAACATATGGCGGCCCCGGTCAAAGAAATGAAGTTCCGCGTTGGGAATGCGTTCGGCCAATAAACTTGCATTCTCACTTGGACAGACCGGATCGTCACGGCCTTGAAGGATCAGGGTTAGCGACTTAATGCTGGGAAGCAAATCCCAGCCATCATGTTCCTGACTGGCATGCGCATGAAATTCCTCTGCATAAGCTGGCAGCGGATATTTCACTGACTCGCTCATGCTTGCAAAAAATTGAAATTGGTTTATGCCCCAAATTTTCGAGAACATCAATCCCAGCGATTTAGTGCTGTCGCCACTTGCCATGATGGCTCGTGTCTCTTCGGATGGCCGGAGGCCGCGGGAAGCACCTGCGGTACTGCAGGCCAAAATCAACGCGCCGATTCGGTCCGGGTAATCAATTCCCAGCCACTGACCAATGGCACCTCCCATCGAAACGCCGTAAACGTGCGCCCTGGAAATTTGGAGATGATCCAGTATGGCAATCGCATCGCGGGCGAACAGGCGCGTGGAATAAGGCGGCTCTTCAGGTTTGTCACTTTGACCTGTACCGCGTTGGTCATACACGATCACCTGGTGTTGTTTAGCAAAATCCTTGCTGATCAGATTCCAGATATGGTGGTCGCTGTTACGTCCGGCGACGAGCAGTAAAGGCTCACCTTGTCCAAGTGTTTCATAGTAAAGACGGACATTGTCCGATGTGGTTACAAATGGCACAGGTCGATTCCTTGTATCAATGACAATTCAATCACCGATTCTCAAATGGATCATGTATTGTATCTTCATCCAGTCGGAGATAAAGCCGATCAGTCTGGTTCTCAAGGCTATGTCTTTACGTTTGAAGTAGTAATAAATCTTCAATATCTCAAACCTTTTATCCCAGGACAAAATATCCTCGGTGTTTTTCAATCCCCACTTCAGGAATGATTTTTCGTCCAGGCCGGTATTTTTGATGACCATTTTATTAGCGATATCCATTCCGCGCGGAGAACAGGCATCGAAGAACACTTCGCAGCCCGGAAAGACATCTGCAATCCTTTTCAAAAACGTCTTCACTTCGTCTTCTTCGAAATAATAAAATACGCCGGCGGCGATAAACAAAACGCCATCAACCACTTTAATTTCCTTCAACCAGTTCTCTTCAAGAAAAGAAGCTGAGATGAACTTCCTTCTTTCGCCCTCCTTGATGAATTTTCGCCTCAACTCAATGACATCCGGCAAATCCAAATCGTACCAAGTAAGAGAGCCGTTATCTATTCGGTCAAAGGTTGTATCCATGCCACAGCCGATATTCACCATGGTCGCCTTCGGATGCTTAGCGAGAAAATCTTTAATGACCTCATCAATATAAATACTGCGCATGATCCAGGCAACCTGGCTTAGTTCGCTGATATTCTCGGTGATGCTGGCAAAGTCATAATCCACTTTTTCGATGATCTCCAGGGCAGTCTGATCCCGAAGCAAAGGTTTTTCCTTTTTCGACTCGAAGGCGCGTCCCCACAAGGGCAGAAACAACGTTTTTTGCACATCCCCGAGTTCAACAGAAATCTTATCCGGCATTTTCACCTCCGCGAGTTCCCATCCCAGCTATTGCTTTCACAGAACCATTCTGTATAATTGCTCACATGCCGATTATAGAATCTCTTCGTGAAAAGGGCAATCGTATCAAACCCAATTATGTCCGATTCTGATGCTTTCATCATTTCTGCCGCCAAGGATGTCCAACCGGCTGAGGCCATGCGGCAGGCCATTCAAAATGCCGGTATGGATTTACCCCGCGTACAAGACGTGATCTTCGGCTTGGATGAGCCTCGCTTCGTGGATACAAAAAAAATCATGGGCGATTCGAGCCTGACCTGTCCAACCGCAACCGTTTTATCGAGCCTGCGCGCGATCTTCTTTGCGGTACAGTCCATCTTGAGCGGCGATGTGGATGTTGTGATTGTTGCCAGCATGGAAAACAATGTTTCAATCGCGATGTTACTGGCTTCGCCGGATGCAATCGGCAGATGGAATCTCATGCCGCGCGCGCGTCTCGCAGTGCGTTCACTAACCGGGGTCGATTCAGCCTTGCGCACCGCAGAACTCACTTCGAGTGATGTAACCATCGTCAAATACGGAAAGCAGGGCGCTTTGCTAATAAAAGAATTATTGGAGGAACTGGAACAAAAATCCGGGAGATGGGGTATGGTTGCTATGAACGAACTGGCTTTGTTGATCGAGAGAATTTAAATCGCAGAGGCAGAGCGAACCTTCGGCAAGCTCAGGACAGGCGCTCCTCTCCTAAAAAAACAAAATCATGAACCATATCATTTATCTTGCCCTTGGAACGAACCTCGGCGACCGCCCTGCCAATCTGCGGGCGGCGATCAAGGCATTGCCGCCTTCCATCGTCCACCGTCAATCGTCCAGCGTTTATGAAACGCCGCCATGGGGTGTGGAGGACCAACCGGCCTTTCTCAACATGGCAATCAAGTGTGAAACAATCCTCGAACCGGAAGCGCTTTTGAACCACCTCAAACAGCTTGAAGTCCAGCTTGGACGTCTGCAATCCTTCCGCTGGGGGCCGCGCCTGATCGACCTGGATATTCTCTTCTACGATGAATTAATTCTGAATACCGGGCAATTGATGATCCCGCATCCGCGTTTGCACGAACGCGCTTTTGTACTTGTGCCTCTGGCGGAGATTGCACCCGATCTCATTCATCCGGTTTTGAAGAAGTCCGTTAAAGAATTAGCCGCGGATGTAAACACGGAAGGCATTGAACTCTGGAAGTGATTTCCTGCCACCAAAGATGAAATCTGAAAATTGGAATACCTATTGGAAAGATATGGGCCGGCATATTTGGGATCAAATCATGCACGACGATCACCCATAGCAGGCAAATGTTCAGGTAAAATGAGCTTGTTTTTTGGAGGCCTCATGACTGATGGTATTAAACCCCTCAACTGGAAAGCCAAGCCCGGCATTGGAATGAACGTCCTACGCCGCACGGATGGCGGGATGACAATCACGTTCACGAACTTGTCCGACGCGACGATCCGCGAATGGCATGATTTCGCGCTGGAACACCTGTTAGGTTCCGATCGCCTGACGCGTAATCTATACGACTTGCGCGCCGTAAAAGATATACCGGAAAAGGCCATTCGCACGGCGGTGGAAGTAAACAGCGATCCTTCTGCGCGCAACATTCGCCTGGCCGTGGTCGTAGCGGATCAAAAGATCGCGGCCGCGATCCAGACCATTGCATCCCTCGCCCTACCTGAAACCGCGGCGGCCATGAAGATCTTCACGGATATTGACGAAGCGGAGGCATGGCTTACCCGTCCCCTCGATCAAATTACGTGAAGCCATTGCAAATTGGGGATCACTTCTTCGAATGGGGAAGCCGTACCTATGTGATGGGCATCCTCAACGCCACGCCGGACAGCTTTTCGGGCGACGGCATCCTTGCCAAAGGTGATCCGGTTCAAGTCTCTCTTGAGCTTGCGAAGCGATTCGTCGAGGCGGGCGCAACCATTCTCGATGTCGGAGGGGAATCGACGCGGCCGGGGTCACAGCCAGTTGAAGCCGCGGAGGAGAGACAGCGCGTCATCCCTATTATCAAAGCGCTCGCCAAGGAATTCCCCCATGTATTGATTTCCATTGATACCTATAAGGCAGTCATCGCCGAAGAAGCATTGAACGAAGGCGCACAGATCGTTAACGATGTGTGGGCGCTGCGCGCCGATCCCGCATTGAAACACATTGTTGCCAAATCCAGGTGTCCGGTAATTTTGATGCACAACCGGAGCAACCCGGCCAGCGTGGAAGTACGTACACAGTTGGGTAGCTCATATATCGGTGCGGAATACAAGGATCTGATCGAGGATGTGAAGCGTGAACTGATGGATAGTGTAAATCTGGCACGTGAAGCCGGAGTTTCGGATGACCGCATCATCCTCGACCCAGGGATCGGATTCGGCAAGAACGTGGCACATAACCTCGAGTTGATCAACCGGCTCGACGAAATCCGCACATTGAGATTTCCGGTTCTGCTTGGGCCATCGCGCAAGTCGTTCATCGGCTTCACTCTCGACCTGCCTCCCGACCAGAGACAGGAAGGCACGGCTGCGGCAGTAGCCATTGGGATTGTGCGCGGCGCAGATATAGTCCGCGTGCACGATGTGGAATATATGGCACGCGTGGCACAAATGACCGACGCAATAGTTCGGAAGGGAACCCAATGACCGTAAATTACAGCCAGGTTTTATTTAACGATAACATTGCCGATGATTACGGCAGGGAATTGCTTCGCAACGGCATTATCGAAGCCAAGGCAGGCAACAAGGATGCGGCCCGCCGTTATTTCGACCGCGCCACATACATGAGCAATGACCATGAGGTCATGGCTGAAGCCTGGTTTTGGATGAGCCAGGTTATTGATAATCCAGTGGAGAAGCGCCAAGCGCTGGAAAATTGCCTATCCAACGATCTGGGGCATGCCCGCGCCCGCCGCGCGCTTGCCATCCTCGATGGCAAGATCCAGCCTGATGAGATCATCAATCCCGATGCGTTGCCAGCCGCACCTGCCCACTTATCGCAGGCCGACGCGCAGAGGTTCATGTGTCCCAAATGCGGCGGGCGCATGAACTTCGCACCCGATGGCCAATCCCTAGTTTGTGAGTATTGCTCGCACAATCAAGCGCTCCATACCGAAGCCAGCTCAGCAAAGCAGGAGGATTTCATTGTTGCCATGGCAACCGCACGAGGACATGATAAACCGCTGGCGGAACAGGTCTTTCAATGCCAGGGATGCGGCGCGCAATTCATCCTTCCCGCAGGTCAACTTTCTGCGGTCTGCGTTTATTGCGGTTCGCCGCATGTGATCAACCTAGAAAAATCAAAAGACCTGATCGCTCCGGACGGAATCATTCCATTTGTCTTTGACCAGAAACACGCCGTTCAACTGCTGATCCGTTGGGTGGAAGGAAATCAGATCAAACCCGAGAAGCCGGTGGAACAACCGCGCGGGCTTTATCTTCCGCTGTGGACATTCGACCTGGGCGGTGTGATTGATTATACGGGTGAGATGATTGACTTTGAGGAAGTTGGCTTTAATATGGGGTTTGGAAACAGACAACCCAAAGTAATATACGTCAATGATAGTTATTCCCTGTTGATCCATGATGTTCCGATCCCGGCCAGCCGCAAATTGTCGGCGCCGTTCGTGCGGCTTATCCAAGCCTTCGATTTGAAAGCGATCCAACCTTATGATCCGCGCTATCTGGCAGATTGGCCTGCGGAGCTTTACGATATTCCAATGGCGGATGCATCCCTGGACGCGCGCAGTCAAACACTGGCATCGGTCAAACTCGACCTGCCAATGAAAGCCGGCCTCGTAAAGTTAATCTCCGCCTCGTCTGCGAACATGACCGTCGACTCATTCCGGCTCAACCTGCTTCCTGTTTGGATGACCGAGATTTGGTTAGAAAATAGAAGTCACCTTGTTCTGATCAGCGGACAAAACGGCGTCGTACAAAGCGACATTATTATGAAATCCGATAAGCCCGGCGTGGTTGCATGGCTGGGTGATTTATTGAAAGATTGAGCGCCTTTCTTTTCGCTTTCGTGGTTTAATTCTCCATATGCCTCAAGCCCAATCCATCGTCCAACGCCGACGCGCCCGCCGCGCTGATGAACGCCGCGCCCGTGATACGCGTCTGCGCATAGGAGGCGTTGGACTCGGCATGCTGGTTTCGTTGCTGTCGGCGTTGCTGATTTTATTGGCCGCGCTGGCATATGCGAACCTAACCAGCAATCTTCCAAATGTTGAAATCCTGCCTGCCCTGCTCAACCCACCCGATGGACTCCTGCTTCAGCCCACGCGCATTTACGATCGCACCGACCAGCATCTATTAATGACTTTTGCGCCGGACGATTCTCCTCGCCGCTATCTCCCGCTCAACCCGCAAAACCCACAGCACCTTCCCGACTTCCTTTCGCAAGCTACGGTGGCAATTGACCAGCAGGATTTTTGGAAGAGTCCCGGTTATACGCTGGACAGCTGGCAAGATCCGAACCTTCATCCAACCATCGCACAAGAACTTGTCTCTGACTTATTGCTCTACAACGAACCGCCGACAGTCCCACGTGCCATCCGCGAACGAATCCTAGCCGCACAGATCACCGCCAAATACGGGCGCAGTCAGATCCTCGAGTGGTATCTCAATTCCGCAGATTACGGTCATTATGCCTTCGGGGTGGAGGCGGCCTCACAATTTTATTTCGGCAAATCCGCCCTTGCATTGACGCCCGCAGAAGCCGCAGTGCTCGCCGCCGTAAGTAAATCACCGGGTTTGAATCCATTCGATGCACGCGATCTTGCTTTGCAACGCGGCGAGGATACCATCAAGACGATGCAAGCACTGGGGTTCATATCAAAAGTACAGGCTTCACAAGCGCTGGCAGAATTCCCCTTGCACCTTTCTCCCTCCTCCAATGGGAAAGGAGTAATAGGCGAGGGGAATCCCACTTCTGCCTTTATCAACCTGGCGGTCAATGAACTGGACCAGCAATTTACCCGCGAACGAATAGAACGCGGCGGCTTGAACATCATCACCACGCTCGATTATGCTTTACAAAGCCAGGCATCCTGCATTACGCTGGTTTACGCACACCGCTTGGCAAACATACCTGATCCGGGCACACCGTGTAACGCCGCTCAACTGCTCCCATCCCTGCCGCCGGGGACGGTTCTTTCAGAACCATCTGCCAGTGCCATGGTTACCGATCCGGGATCTGGTCAAATCCTCGCAGCGGTGGGTGAAACACTTCGAGGCGATGAGACTGCATATTTGACGGCGCACGATCCCGGATCGCTGATGGAGCCCTTTGTTTATTTAACTGCCTTTACGCGCGGTATGAGTCCGGCATCCCTCGTTTGGGATATTCCGTCCACGAGCAGCGCACAAAATCCCGATGGAAAATTTCATGGTCCCATCCGCGCTCGCATTGCGCTTGCCAATGATTACCTCGTGCCTACAACCGCCATTGCTAATCAAATGGGCAACGACGCCATCCATCGAACCGAATCATCCTTTGGGCTTGATGGAAATATTTTCACGTTGCCGGATATGGCTTCCGCTTATGGCATCTTTGCTGAACAAGGCGTGCGTTATGGCCAGCCCGGGCTGATCACAGTATTACGCGTCGACGAACTGGATCATTCCGTTTGGCTGGATAAAAGCAACTCACAAGCCCAACCGGTGACCACGCCGCAACTGGCTTATCTCATTAACAATATCCTGAGCGATGAAAGCGCGCGCTGGCCCAACCTCGGGCATCCAAACTCATCGGAGATCGGACAGATCGCGGCCATGAAATATGGACAGACATCCGATGGCCGGGATTTGTGGACGGTTGGTTATACTCCTTCACGGTTGGTCGCCGTGTGGACGGCCACACATGCATCTGATTCGCCGCGCCTTTCGCCGCAGCTTTCCATCGGTCTTTGGAGTGCGTTGATGCAAACGGCGTCCCAATCGCTTCCGCCACAGGGCTGGTCCACACCTGCGGGGATTACAACGCTGGATGTGTGCGATCCATCCGGTTTATTGCCCACCAAAGATTGTCCATCCATCGTCAGCGAGGTCTTCTTGAATGGCAACGAGCCGGTTGAACCGGACAACTTGTATCGAACCTTCGCCATCAATCGCGAGACTGGTTACCTTGCAACGGTATTCACGCCGCGGCAATTGATCGAGAACAAAGTGTTCATGATGATTCCGCCTGAGGCGCAAAGCTGGGCAAAATCCGCCAATGTGGCAATTGCGCCCACCTCGTATGATGCCATCCAGCCCGCCCAGGTCAACCCGAATGTGAATATCACTGCGCCCATATTGTTCGCGGAAGTGAACGGGCAGGTTCAAATCAAAGGCACGGCCGCCGGCCCGGACTTCGAGCGTTATCGTGTGCTGGTCGGTCAGGGGATCGATCCACAAAATTGGATCCAAGTTGGAAGCGACTCAACCACGCCGATCACGGATGGCCTGCTCGCAACCTGGGATACAACCAGTTTGGCCGGGTTGTATGCCATACAATTGCAAGTCGTTCGCACAGATCAACGCGTGGATACGGCAACGATCCAGGTGACGATAAAATAATTCCGCCAGCGCTTGTAGAGTAATTCAAAATTATTGTATAACCGCTTTCGATTGCATACTTTGTTTTTTCCTTGACAGACTTCAAAATGGAAATATAATTGCCTATATCCATAAATAAACGCAACGACCGGGACGAGTAAGCGGCTCCCGTTTCTGACAGGGAGAACAAGCCGAAGATTGAGAGCTTGTTCCAGAGATAGCCGCCGAAAACCACCCGCGAGCGTAAATCCGAAAGCGATCGGCGATTAGGAAGAACGGTTGGCTCCGTTAGAGGCCCAGGAGATGAGTCCACGTGTGATCTAACAAGACCCTAAAGGTCTTGGAGACCATTAGAGTCAGTCAGATAGTATGGAACTCAAATCGGGTGGAACCGCGTGAATTAAATTCTCGCCCCGTATTCGGGCGAGAATTTTTATTAATGCCGCCCCCCGCCCACCCTAACGGGCACGGGCCGGCAGGAGGTCGCTATGACTGAAAATGGAACTGCTCTCACCCCATGGCGGCTCGGAGGTTTGTACCTGTTTTCCTCTGCGGCAGCGTAAAACGCATCGAAACAGGAACAAACCAAACGCTCGCATTACATGCACCGTATACAGGCACAGTTGAGCGAAATCGAAGTGTAAGGAAAGGAAGCGAAAATGTCACAACCACAGGAAGCACAGGAACGCTACGAAGATTCACATCTTTATCGAATCCGACATTCCGCCGCGCACATCATGGCGCAGGCCGTTATGGAAATGTTCCCGGATGGGAAGGTTACCATCGGGCCGCCGGTTGAGAACGGCTTTTATTATGATTTCGACTTGCCACGCAACCTGACGCCCGAAGACCTCGAACAAATCGAGAAGCGGATGCGGCAAATCATCGCGGGCAAGTTCGAGTTCGAGAAGAAAGTCGTCTCGTCGGATGAGGCGCGCACAATCTTCAAGGACCAGCCTTATAAGATCGAATTGATTGACGGGCTTGAAAAAGGCGGGCTCGATGAATATGGCAACCCGCTCAAGGAGAAGCCTGAAATTTCGATCTATCGGCAAGATGCGTTCGTGGATCTATGCCGCGGGCCGCACGTTCAGAATACGAAAGAGATCAAACCGGACGCCATCAAGCTGATGAATGTAGCCGGCGCCTATTGGCGCGGCGACGAACATAACAAGATGCTGCAGCGCATTTACGGCACGGCCTGGGAAAGCAAGAAAGACCTGGATACCTATCTCTGGCAGTTGGAAGAAGCCAAGAAGCGCGATCATCGCAAGCTGGGCAAGGAACTGGAAATCTTCATGTTCGATGATGAGGTCGGTCCCGGTCTTCCACTCTGGCTCCCAAACGGCGGCGTGATGATCGAAGAGCTGGAAAAGCTCGCCAAAGAGACGGAAGAGAAAGCCGGTTATTTGCGCGTCCGCACGCCGAACCTGACGAAGGAAGACCTGTTCATCCGGTCGGGCCATCTGCCTTACTATGCAGAGTCGATGTATCCGCCCATGGAATTGGAAGGCGTGAAATATTACGTCAAACCAATGAACTGCCCGATGCATCACAAGATCTTTGCATCCAAGGGCCGTTCCTACAGGGATTTGCCCATCCGGCTTGGCGAATATGGCACGTGCTACCGCTATGAAAAGTCCGGCGAACTCTTTGGCTTGATGCGCGTCCGTTCGATGCAGATGAACGATGCCCATATCTACTGTTCCGAGGAACAATTCGAGCAGGAGTTCATGGGCGTGGTGGCGTTGTATCACAAATACTTTGAATTATTCGGCATCGAGAAATACGTTATGCGCCTGTCCCTGCACGGAAAAGCAGGCCTAGGCAAGAAGTATGTGGACAACGAACGTCTGTGGCTCAAGACGGAAGAGATGGTACGCAACGCCATGAGAAATGGGAACGTGCCTTATGTGGAAGCAGAGGATGAGGCGGCGTTTTATGGTCCAAAGGTTGACGTTCAAATTTGGAGCGTCATTGGCAAGGAATTTTCATTAGCCACGAACCAGGTGGACTTTGCCGTGCCGGCACGCTTCGATTTGAAATTCACGAACAAGGAAGGCGTCGAAGAAGTTCCGCTCTGCATCCACCGCGCACCGCTTTCCACGCATGAGCGCATGATCGGATTTTTGATCGAGCATTATGCGGGCAACTTCCCGGTCTGGCTTTCACCGGAGCACGTGCGCGTCATTCCCATCACGGACGGTCAGAACGATTACGCCAATCAAATCGTCCAACAGCTGCGCGATCAGAGTATCCGAGCCAGCGCGGATATCAGCGCCCAACGCATGAATGCCAAGATCCGCGCAGCGCAGTTGATGAAAGTGCCGTACATGCTGGTCGTCGGTGAGAACGAGATGAAAGCAGGTCAGGTTTCCTTGCGCGCACGCGATGGATCGCAACAAAACAATATCGCGCGCGGTGAGTTCATCGCAAGGGCAAAAGACAGAATTGCAAAGAGATCGGCGGAGCTTTAAAAATACCGTTTACGAAATCAAACAGCGGAGAGCCATGAAGTTCTCCGCTGTTTGATTCAAAGCAACGTCCATCCAATTGCCAATATTATGATGACGGTTTTTTCCTCACCATACCTATAAACACTCCGCCTAAAAACAAGGCGGCAATTGCAATGGCGCCGAAACTGAGGATATTCACTTTGTCGTCCTGTGCGGAAGATTCCTTCGTGGAAGTAGAAGTCGGACGCTGGTGCATAGGAGTTTGAAACGGCAGTGACGGCGTAGCGGAAACCTCCAGAGTATGGGGCGTTTCGGTCTCATTGGATGTTGGAACCGGCTGTGTCGCGCCTTTGACAACCAATAGCTTTTGCCCGTCAATGATTGCGATGCTGGATAGATGATTCAAGGACTGGATCTGCTTGATCGTGGTGTGATACGCGATCGCAATGCTCCACAACGTCTGCCCGTATTGCACCACATGAATCACATCTCCATTCGGTTGAGCAGTGCTCATTTTGACCGGCATGGAATACTGGGGAAGCAACCCGTTTTTGGCGGCCAAGGTTGCCATCTCGGAATAGGCGGTTTGCGTTTGCGGGATGCCCGTCAAGATCGGATACGCATCATATTGCATTTTTCCACTGGCAGTCTGCAAGGCCGTTTCGAGAACACAGATCACATTCCCATCCTCTCCCACAGCGATTGCCGCGCCGATATCGCTGCGGTATTGGGAAAGCATGGTATTGGTATGCTCTGCATCGCCCAGCCACATTTGTACAACATCGTTCGCGCTGGCGGAGATGGGGGCGCTAAGCCAGTTCTCGGAGCGATAACCGTCCAGCGACAAATCTCCCGAAAGCGGATAGCCCAGAGACAGCATCCATTGACCAAGCGTCAGATTGAGCGGACGCCAATGTCCCTCATCACCCGATGCAATACCGTTCGCCTCTGCCTGCGCGATCTCCATGAGAACCGGATGCGATGCAAGTCGCGTGAGGCCGTTGGAAAGACGCAAATTGTTCACCGCGTTGATTACATCCGCCGGGGTAAATCGTGGCTGTGTTAGGGATGGTGTGGATTCCAATGTGGGGGTCGGCTGTTGCGCGTTCACAATGCGGACAATACGAAATGAAAACAGCGCTGCCAAGCCTATTCCAACAAGAAGGATTTTCTTTAAGGTTGACATATCTTTGTCGCAGGACTTTAAGAGAAGGGTTTTTATCCTCAATCTTATTTTTACGGACTCCAGCTCTCAACGAACCCTTTGGTATTCAAGTGAATGGCTTGACAAGTGAACGGATTGACAAGGATAGAAATCTGCTTTTCCTTCACATCCTGTGTATTCAAGATCAACCATTGACCATCCGGTCCCCAAACCGATGAAAAAGCAGTTGGAACTTCCGGATCAGCGACCAACTTGCG